>ENA-ORXR01000352-ORXR01000352.1-marine-metagenome-genome-assembly--contig:-NODE-352-length-67047-cov-31.753307_pt1 | contig 67047 bp, 51 predicted proteins | sample MGYA00237866_ERZ511479 | MGnify/ENA metagenome assembly ERZ511479 | reverse complement strand
AGTGCTTGCGCCTTGTAGATGGCTTGCTGGGCTTTGGTGGTGAAACTGTCGTAGGTCATATTTTTAGTTGCGTGTTACGAGTTACGGATTGCGAGTTGGCTGAATGGGCGTGAATTTTTACCACTAAGGACACAAAGGACACGAAAGCAAATTAGCGTGAAAGGGAACTAAGGTTTTAAAGAAATTCCATTTAATTTACTCGTAATTCGTAGGTCGTAACTTTATTATTTTTATTTGAATGAATGGCTAATCTACTAAGTGAATGTTTGTTTATCGCTTGATGTTGATTCGTTGGTCGAATTTTTATGAAATATATTGTTATTTTTTTCGCAAGATAAAGAAAGTCATTTGTCGTACAAAGTGATAATCAATATTTTGTGGGTTGATTTTTTTATGTGGAAAATTTATAGCGTGGGTTTGGTGGGGTGTTTTTGTTTGGAATTTTATTATAGATTAATGTTTTGAATATTCTGAAAGTTTTGAATTTTGGTATTTGCTTAATTCAATTTAATTAAGTAACTTTGTATAAAGTTAAAACATTAAAGATAAAGGGCTATCCGTAGATAGCCCCTCAGAATGCTACTAATGTAGCTGGACAAAGATTTGAATCATCTTTAAGATATTCACACCAATTGCGGATAGTTTGCCGACCGTCTCTACAAATTTGGTGAATCTTTGCCTGTCATTCTTATCAAATAATGACATAGTTTCAAGGATATGACATTTTTTGTTTCGATACAAGAAAATGTTTTTAAGAAATAGAATAGAAGTTAGTCGGCGGCACTTGAAATCTGGCTTCATGGCGGCGAAAGGTAACTTTCTTAAGGTGTTTGAGGACTAACTTTATTCTTTTCATTTACAAACAAAAATCACAACCTCACAAATAAAGATTCTCGTTAGTCGGCTGCACTTGAAATCTGACTCCATGTCAGCGAAAGGTAACTTTCTTAGGGTGTTTGAGGGCTAACAAAATCAAAAAAGCCAATCCATGTGGATTGGCTTTTTTGATTTGGGTAAAATTATTTTTCGCGCTCCCTTGCGTAGGCAGCTAAAGTAGCCCTTACATCCTTTGGTCTTGCATCAGTACAACTTTTATCGTAATTTTGCTCTACTTATTTTAGTGAACAAATACTTTATATGAAAAAACGTCAAAATCAACAAGGACTCCCCTACCCTGCTTATCTCAATGGTTTTATCATTTGTCTATTTTTGATGCTTTGCCTGTGTGCTTGTGAGAATGATATGACAGAAGTACAACGTGTCATTTCAGAGGAAGAAGAGGCGATAGAACGGGCAAGAGATGTCGAGATTCTGTATAGTGATTCGGCTGTAGTGCGGGTGCGAATACGAGCCTATACGATGCTCAATCATTTGGATAAAAAAGAACCACGTCGAGAATTTCCCGAAGGTTTTATGGTCGATTTTTTTGATGAAAGAAAGCGCGTAGTGAGTAATCTTTCTGCCAATTATGCGATTAATTATATTAATGAAAACAAGGTCTTTATGAAAGACAGTGTCGTCGTTTGGAATGAAAAAGGCGAACGCCTTGAAGCAGAAGAACTCACTTGGGACGAAAGAGAAAAAAAGGTACATTCAGACGAATTTGTAAAAATGACCACCGCCGACCAGATTATTTATGGCTATGGTTTTACTTCTAATCTCGAATTTACGCGCTACAAAATCAAGCAAGTCACTGGACAGATAGCAGTGGATGATGTTGTGGGAGAAGGTCAATGACTCATTAGCTATCAAACCTTACACAAGCCTATTTAAACTTCTTTCGCAACAAAGGATGTATAAAAACAGCAAGTAAAATAACTGCCGTCCCTGCGTAAAAACCACCACTGACTTCTTTATTTTCCTGAAAAATCAGCCACGCTAAAATGATACCATAAACGGGTTCGAGGTTTAGTGCCAATGTGGACGTGAAAGCAGAGAGGTGTTTCAGGCAATTCAAAGCCAATACGTAAGCGAAAGTCGTACAAACCAAACCAAGTATCGCCAAATACGCCAAATCGGACCAAGAAGGCAAGAAGGACGAATGACCGAATACTTCGCCATAGAAAGGAGCTAATAAACTCACAAAAATCCATCCGCAACCCAATTCGACAAAGGTAATCGCCATTGGAGAGGATTTATGGACAACTTGTGTATTGAGACTCGAAAAAAGTGCCGCCAATATCGCCGAAGCTACTGCCATGAGGATTCCGGTCGTGTAACCTTCATTCGTAAAGCGAAATATCATATACATGCCCGGTATCACCAAAATTCCGAGGGCGACTTCGTACCATTTAATGCGTGTTTTTTTTACAAAAGGCTCTATCAATGCCGTGAAAAAACTCGTCGTAGCCATCACGCCGAGCGTCACCGATACATTAGAATAGTTGACTGCACCAAAGAAAAACACCCAATGCGCCGCCACCACTACGCCAATCCCCGCCAAGCGAATCACCAAATCGCGAGGCATCTCTTTGAGTGCTTTGACGACTCCGGGTAGCAGGGGCAAACTCAAGCAAGTAATCAGCAGTCGCCACCACACTGTTGGTAGTTCTCCTATTTGAATGAACCGCCCGAGTATCGCCGTAAAACCAAATAGGAAGATAGCGACATGCAGTTGTAAATATGATTTTGTGACCGGATTCAAGGATGGATTGTTTTGAATTTCATTGATAAAAAAAATCTCAAGAGGTTATGCCTTTTAGGAGGAAAGCATGACCACTTGAGATTTTTAAATATTACTATTTTATCGCAAAAAAACTATGAACCGATGTACAGTCGTGTACCACGTCTTAGTTTTCGATAATCTTTAATATTATTAAGTCGAATAATGTCTTTTACAGTGACTCCCGGATATTTAGAAGCAATCATAGAGAGATTGTCTCCACGTTTCATTTCATAAATAATGACCTCTTTTTCTTTATCGCCTACTTTAATTTTCACTATTTCCCGTTCTCCGGTAGGCTTCTCTTTACGGTCATTTACGTACTTAATTTTCTTCTTTTTCTTTTTCTTCTTGACGATTTTAGGTTTCGCAACAGCAACAGGTTTTGAGCGAACACCTTTCGTTACTATCGGCGTTGGTGGTGGTAATGTAGCTACTTTTGCGTAGGTATTTTGCGTAGCAGCAGGTGGCGTGTAAGCCTTCTTCGGAGGCGCGTAAGTTGTCACAACAGGTGCTGCGCTGTAATCGCCTCTCCAAGTTGCCATACCAAGTCTGGGCAAAACAAGCGTATATCCTTTGCTGGTGCGAGGTATGTATTTCTTTTTATAACTGGGGTTGAGATATTCGACCTGATACATCGGTGTACCGCTCAATTCGCTGATGCTTTTGAAGCTCATTTTATCATAAACGGTCGTCGTTTCTACATCGTGATAAGCAGCTTCGGGATAGAGTGGATTCAATTGGTGATGATGATAATAATTCATCATATAAGCCGAACCAATGAATAAGGGTACATAACCTCGCGTCTCCTTCGGAAGGTATTTGTATAATTTCCAAATATCGCGACTGCCCGCTTTTTTAATCGCATTGCTCACTCGTGTTGGTCCACAATTATAAGCCGCAATAACGAGTAACCAATCTCCAAATTTCTTGTGTAATCTTGCCAAAAAACGCGCCGCCGCCTCACTCGACAAACGGGGGTCAAATCGCTCATCTACTTCAGAGTTGATGCGTAAGCCGTTTTCTTTGCCCGTAGAGGAAATGAACTGCCAAAGTCCGGCAGCACCCGCAGGTGATTTTGCCGTAGGCTTGAGAGCTGACTCAATGATGGCGAGGTAGCGAAGTCCTCTGGGTACGCCATGTCGCGCAAGGGCTTCTTCAAAAATGGGGAAGTATATCGTCTGCAAACCGAGTACACTCTCGGAAGTATTGCGATGTATTACGGTGTAGGCTTCGATACCGCTTCTGACATTACTATTGTAAGTAAAACTCAAAATTTCCGCTTCGGGAATAGCCATCACACGCTCTTTGTATTCTTGGTCAGTATAAGTCGGCGGGGCAAATTCGACATAATTGACTCCAAGACCAGAAATTTTTGACATATCAATACCATTGGTATTTCGAGCTTGTATGTCAAAATTCGTTGGTAAGAGTAAACACAAGGCAATAGAGAACAACATTATAAGCGCAGTCAGTATTGTTTTTACCATAGCAAAAGGACTTGATTATTTTTGCTTAATTCATTGATTATTAGACTTTATTCTGAAATAATTTGTAAGCAGCTAAATCGTCTTTTCCCCCTACTCTTCAGCTATTTTTCGCCCCGTACCGTAGGGTACGCAGCTCAAAATGAGCTTCGATTAGTGAAAAAATCCTGATTTCCATGCAATACAAATTATTTCAGAATAAAATCTATTATACAAATAAATGAATTAACTTATTTCAAATAGGCTTTCGGGTGAAATATACGTGTATTTGATTAAAAATGTTTTATGCTAAATTATATATTTTAAAACGTAATTCGCATAAGCCAACAAATCAGCTTCTTGAAAATGTTTTGCCATAAACTGTATGCCGATAGGCAGACCGTTTTGATGTGTACCGAGCGGAATGTTGATAGCCGGAATACCTGCCATATTTGCTTGTACCGTGTAAATATCCGCCAAATACATTTCTACGGGGTCGGTTGTTTTTTCGCCCAAATCAAATGCCGGAGCAGGGCTGGTTGGCATCAGAATGAGGTCATACTCGTCAAGTATTTCGAGCGTTTTATCTTGTATCAATCTGCGTACTTTTTGCGCTTTGGCATAGTAAGCATCGTAGTATCCGGCACTCAATACGAATGTACCGAGCATGATACGACGCTTGACTTCTTTGCTAAATCCTTCGGTACGCGATTTTTCGTAAGTCTCTTGTAAGTTTTTCGCGTTTGGATGACGATAGCCGTAACGTATGCCATCATAGCGCGAGAGATTTGAGGAGGCTTCTGCCGTTGTCAGCACGTAATATGCCGGAATGATATAATCTAAATAGGCAAAATCAACCGCTTCTACCGTATGACCATCTGCTTTCAACTGGTCGATAAAACTCACCGTTTGTCGGCGAATATCGGCATCTATACTTTTATGTTGAATCGCGGTGTCAAAATACGCGATTTTTATTTTTTTATTAAAATTATTCTTTAAAAAATCTTCATAATTATCGACTGATTGTCGGCTTGAAGTGCTGTCCATCTTGTCCTCACCTGCGATGACTTCCAATAGACAAGCGATGTCTTCCACGTTTCTACCTAAAATACCAATCTGGTCGAAGGAAGAGGCATAAGCCAACAAACCATAGCGCGAAATACGCCCATAGGTCGGTTTTAGTCCCACAACTCCACAGAAAGCGGCTGGTTGGCGTACCGAGCCGCCAGTATCCGAGCCAAGTGCAGTCAAGCAAGTATCCGCTTGTACAGAAACCGCAGCACCGCCCGACGAACCACCGGGAACTTTAGTAGGGTCGGCAGCATTGAGTGTCGGTCCATAGACCGAGTTTTCGTTGGTCGAACCCATCGCAAATTGGTCGCAATTGGTACGTCCAATGATAATGACATCTTCTGCCAACATACGTTCTACCGCCGTAGCAGAGTAGAGCGACGTAAAACCCTCAAGTATCTTGGAGGCAGCCGTAACGCCTTGTCCTTCCTGACACAGTACATCCTTAATTGATGTGACCATGCCGAATAATTTGCCAAGCTTATCGGGCTGATTTTTTATTTTCTCGTCCAATTTCGCTGCCCTTTGGCGCGCTTCTTTGGCATATACTTCGACATATATATTGAGGTGTTTCGATGATTCAATACGGTCGAGGTATTGTTCAACGATGTGATTGACGCTTAGTTTGCCGTTGAGCAAATCAGCTTGAATTTGACGAAGTGTTGAGCGTGTTTCCAAAATCTTTTTTTAAAGACAGAACCGCAAAAGTATGGTTTTATTCAATACGATGCTTGAATACTTTGTAAAGATTTTTTCAGATTATGGATAAATCTGTGAAAAGTGAATTTTGTTTTGAATAAAGGTTAAATTTCAGAATATAAAATTGAGTAAAATGGTCAATTTTAGGTAAGTAACTTTTATAACAACCGTATTTTCAAGGTAAAATACGGTTGTTATAAAATTATTGAATCAACTATCGTTAGATATCATCGCCAATCAAGTGGTCCATGAGGTCGATTTCGTGTTCGTCATCTAAGCCGACAATCTGCTCGAAGGCGATAAAGGAAGCAATCGAAACCAACGGTACTGTCACCAACAAACCAAAGCCAAAGCATAAAGCACCTGCTATACCAATAAGTCCTAAAACAATAGAAAAACCAAAGAAAGAAAACCATTCTCTGGTAATGATTTTGCGACTGGCTTCCATTGCGGGCCAAAAATCTAAGCCTTTGAAAGCAACAAAATAGGTTGCCCAAGACCAAGATAATCCAAGATAAATGATAGGAATCAATGCCAAAAAGCCGAGAACCCCCAACAATCCTACATTAAGTACTGAAAAATCCGGTGTACCTTCTGTACCAATAGCAAGGAACATACTCACACCACCAACAAGAAAAATTGGAATCATAATGGCTGCGATAATCAACCCAGAAATAAGTCCTACGAGAATGAGATGTCCCGGATTACTTTTGAAGCCTCCAAAGAAATTTCCAAATTCTATCTGCTCGCCTCTTTGTATCTTATTCGCAACTATGGCAAAGCCAATAGAGAATATAGGAGTTGCTAAACCCCCAAATGGCACCATCGATAATCCCACAATAATAGCCAAAAAGACGGCTAAATAGCCGATATATTGCCCGGGTGCTTTTTTGAAGTTTTCCCAAGCCATGCTGATATATCTGCTGATTTCGATTTGATAGCCATTAGTACTTAGGTCGTTGATTTTAGATTGCAATGAAGCGTCCATGTATGATATTTTAATTGGTTAAAAATGAGGGAATAAGTAGAGTAATAACCCCAAGACATTTACAAGGTATGTCTTTTGCCTTTTTGTATAAAATACAATAGATAAAAATGATGTTTTTTTCGATAAGTGGATAAAATTTACCTTTTAAATGCAAGCAAAAACATACATGATAAGGATAAAACCAAGTCCTTACAAGTTAAAAAATAACATGAAATGACTTTTTCTGCTCACCAGCATTTTAATTGGTAGGAATAAATACCCAACACCAAAACTTTGTAAGTTTAGTACATTGGCTGTTAAAATAGGGGTTAATTTTGCGACCTTTTTTTGCGTATTGAAGGTTTGTATGGCTACAAACCTTCCTTTTAATTGTTCTACGCTTCTTTTTCTATCTGTTCCTTACTTTTTAAAGGCTCGGCATCTTCCGCATCTTTGATGCCTCGTTTTATTTCATCTTCTACGGTGGCTTTTGCGCTGTTGAATTCACGAATACCTTTACCAAGTCCGCGCATAAGTTCAGGTATTTTTTTTCCACCAAATAGCAGTAGAACTACAAAAAGGATTATAATCCATTCCATGCCACCGGGGATACCAAAAAGGATGATTGTATTCATAATTTTTAAGTGTTTGCTTTCGCGTTTGGTTAATTAAATCATTGTTTTGTATAATATTCATTGGAGTGAATTATAATTTACTCCAACTTTATTTTCCTAATAATCGTAACACTTCATCAAGTGATGTTTCCATTATCTCGGCAATAGCCTCATTGTCAAACCCTTTCTTTTGAAGATTAGCTACAGTAACTTTTTGTTTTTCTTCAAATTCTTTTTTGGTTTGTTCAATACCTTTCTCAAGACCTTGTCTATGACCTTCTTTTTTCCAATCTTCTAATATTGCTTCTCGAATACCCATAGGTTGTGGATTTTGTAAAATAATGCTGGTTTCTTTTTCAAATTTATGTTTTATTTCTGAATTATCAAAATTGACATAGTGATCAATAAAATGAAAAATACGACGAATGTATTGATTGGTATAATTTAAGCCTTTGAGTCGTCGTACCAAACGGATTTTGAAATTGTATAAACCTTCGTCCTCCAATTTATTCTTTTCTAACCCATACCAGGCTGTTTCCATAATAACAGCAAACGGATTGTCAGTGTTCGCAAAATCAGCAGGTGTTTTTTCGGCTAACTTATAGGTCGGGAATTTGTAAGTGAGTTCTGTCTGCAAATAAGCGATATGATATTGCTTAGGATGAAACCATTTTTCATTATCAGTAAAAATCGCAATTGCTCCAATTCGTTTTTTATATTTATCCAGTATCCGATAATAATAAATGAACATGCGCTCGGCAAAATCTTTGTCATAATAACCTTGTACCTCTATATGTATCAAAATCCATGAAGTGCTTCCATCGTAAGTATGTACTTTGACAAGTTTATCGACATAACGTTCATTATTTTCTGATTCGGGAAATAACTCAATCAACTCCTTATCCAAAAATTCAAATCCCTTGTTGAAATCAAACGCATGAACATCATCAGGATAAAAGAAATATAGAAAAGGCTCAAAGAAATCCTCAATGATACCTTTCCATAAAGCATCTCTGGATGTGGTATATTTGCTCATAGTGAAACCTAATCGTCCATAAACAAGACAACAATGTTACTTTAGTAGTCAGTCGCCACTCTTAAAACTCCATTCGGGGCGTTTTTGTTCCCACTGCCATGCAGTACGCATGATATCCTCAATGCTGCCTTTCGGTTTCCAATCAAGAGTTTTGGCGGCATATTCGTAATCAGAATATATGGCTTCTACATCACCCGGACGACGGTCGGTGAGTTCATAATTAAGTTTCAAACCTGTCACTTTTTCAAAGGCATTAAGGGCTTCAAGCACCGTTACACCTTCTCCAATACCAACGTTGAACACCTCATAATTCGCTTGATTTTTTCCGGCTTGGAGGTATTGTAAAGATTTGGTATGAGCGTTGGCGAGGTCCATGATATAAATATAGTCACGAACACAACTACCGTCACGAGTATCGTAATCCGTTCCAAATACCATCATTTTCTCACGTTTGCCGGAAGCCGTATCTGTAATGACAGGTACAAGATTAGTCGGTTTATCAAAAGAAGCCTCTCCAATGAGTCCGCTCGGATGTGCGCCCGCCGGATTGAAATAACGCAAAGCTACAAAGCGCGTATCGGGATGTACTTTTGCAAAATGCTGAATCATACCTTCGCCGATTTGTTTGGTGTGCGCGTAGGGAGATTCCGCTTCCTTCATCGGTGTGGTCTCCGTCACGGGCAATTCATCCGCATTTCCATAGACCGAACAAGAAGAGGAAAAGATAAAATCTTTGACTCCAAACTCCTCAACGCAAGCAAGAATATTCGCAAGGCTATTTAGATTATTTTGATAATATAAAATTGGTTTTTCGACAGATTCACCGACAGCTTTATAGGCAGCGAAATGTATAATTCCTTCTATATCAGAATGTTCTTGAAATATTTTGCGCGTAGCCGCTAAGTCACAAAGGTCGGTAGAATAATGCGGTATTTGAACACCCGAAATGGCTTGCACCCCTTCTAATGCTTTCGCATTAGAACGGGAGTTATCATCAACATTGATGACTTCAAAACCATTTTCGAGCAGATCAACGATGGTGTGACTCCCAATGAATCCGCAACCACCCGTAACAAGTATTTTCATAATTAAAACGGTTGACGGCAGACGATGAACGGTGGACGATGAACGGTGGACGGTAAATGACAGACATTAAATATTAATCTATTCAACATCTATCGTTTGCCCTTCGCCGTCTGCCGTTTACCGTCCGTCGTTCACCGTTATAATGACCAATAAATAATATCGTCAGTTTTTATTTTTTTGTAATACATAGATTTTATATCCACGAGAATCGGCGGGGCAGTCATAATTGATTTGAAATAATCTTCATCCAAGTCCATATACTCTTTATGATTGACTGCTGCAATAATAGCATCATAATTCTTACCGATTTTATCAACCAAATGAAAGCCATATTCATGCTGTACTTCATCTGTATTAGCATGTGGGTCGTGGACTTCTACTTTTACCGAAAATTGCTCCAATTCAGAGACCAAATCAGCGACTTTCGAGTTGCGAATATCGCTCACATTTTCTTTGAAAGTAATACCCATAACCAAAACTTTGGTATCCTTCGGGTCTTTACCTTCTTTAATCATGTGTTGCACGGTTTTTTTAGCAACGAAAAAAGGCATACTATCGTTGATACGTCGTCCGCTAAGAATGACTTGTGGGTCATAGCCAAGTTGCTTCGATTTGTAAGTCAGATAGTAAGGGTCAACGCCAATACAGTGACCACCGACAAGTCCGGGTTGTAGTTTGATAAAATTCCATTTGGTCGCTGCAGCATTGATAACATCGCGCGTGCTAATACCCATTTTGCTAAAAATAATCGCCAATTCATTGACAAAAGAAATATTAAGGTCGCGTTGGGTATTTTCGATGACTTTCGCGGCTTCTGCTACTTTGATCGACTCTGCACGATATACCCCCGGAATGATGATTTTTTCGTAAACCTTAGCAATATGGTCAAGCGATTCTTCATCACAACCGGATACAATTTTGATAATATTCGCAATCGTATTTTTCTTATCGCCCGGATTGATACGTTCAGGAGAATAGCCTACTTTGAAGTCTTTGCCCATCGTCAAACCAGAGTGTTTTTCGAGTATCGGCACACAGTCTTCTTCCGTACAACCCGGATAAACAGTCGATTCATAAATGACATAATCTCCTGCTTTCAACGCCTTACCAATGGTATCGGATGCACTCAAAACAGGTTTGAGATTTGGGACTTTATGCTGGTCCACTGGCGTAGGAACGGCAACAACAAAGAAGTGAGCATTTTTGAGGTCATCGGGGTTGGCTGTAAACGTAACATCCTTGTTGTCAAAGGCTTCTGTCGTTAATTCTTTAGAAGGGTCTTCATGATTTTTCATCATTTCCACCCGTTCCGGCTTGATGTCAAAACCGATGACTTTGAAGTGTTTCCCAAATTCTAATGCAATAGGTAAGCCGACATAACCGAGACCAATAACGGCAATCGTTTTTTTCTTTTCAAGTAGTTCTTGATACATTTTTTATGAATGATGAATGATGAACTATTAACAAAATAATTGTGAAATTGTCATTGTGATTTTTTGCTTTGCAAAAAACATCTTTTAACCGTAAAACAATACAGCAATAACACAATGGTAGTGGCTTCGCCACAATGGGGATAGCGGATGAATCAATTTGTATTTTGGAACGCGAATTTACGAATTGTTCTACTTTCGAGGGCATAAGTAGTCGGACAAATTTATCCTTACTTTTTATCGACTTCTTTTTCCGCTATTTTTCCTTACAAAAATTCTTGTATAGCGTAGGCTATGTGTGGTTTTTGTAAGAAAAACTATCAAAAAAATAACCACGCTAAAATTGTAAGCCTAAGTACACTGTTTTATAAATTTATTTACATTTTTTGACGTTTATTTTGAAATGAATCGAATCAAAAATGACGCGAATACTCACTGTATTTAAGGATTTTTTGGTGAAGAGTCATTTTAAAAGAAATACTCAAAAAAGTAAATAAATTTGTGAAACAGTGTACTAAATTTGTCCGACTACTCAAATTAGATTGTTTTGTAGAATCGTTTTGTTGTGACGATGTATCGACAATAAGTGTCGGAAGTAACATTCGATTATGCACATATTTTAAATGGAAGCGCGAAGTAGGGATAAAGGGCAAGTGGGAATAAGCCGGTGTATATTCGGACTTGAGTTCATGGTATGGAATAAAGCCTTGCACCCATGCAATAGGGCGCGTGAGCGTGATTTGTTTGTTTTACAAAAAATGTATTGAGCAAACATTTTTCAACATAAAAAACCACGCTATAACGGTGAGTAAAATATCGTACTGACTGCTTTAGCTGTCAAGTGTATTTCAACTTTTAACTAATTCAAAAACAGTAATTTACAAACATTTTCCCACTTTACTTGACAGCTAAAGCAGTCAGTACGAGGTTTCTGTGCGTTTATTCAAAATGGGGCTTCAAGACCTTCAAAAGCGACTCTGGTGCATGGGCGGTTTTCATAGTTTTGGCATCTACGAAGGCGAGTTTGACCAATCCGGCATTTGCCAATTTGCCAGACTCCAAGAAGACTTCCATATAAAAGTAAACCGAAGTGCCGGGCAATTCTTTTACCGTAGTTCGTATCGTGATCAACTCATCATAACGTGGCGCACGCAAAAAGCGAATCCGCATGGAAGCCACCGGACACATCACGCCCTCATCCTCCAGACGTTTGTACGGAAAGCCCACGCTTCGTAGAAATTCCGCTCGTCCGATTTCGTAATAACGGGCATAGTGACCGTAATAGACGTAACCCATTTGGTCAACATCGGCATATCGAACTCGGATTTGATGGTCTTGTTGTAACATATTTTTTTATTTCGATGTGTCAAGTTTTTTGTGATTGGGAATGACGAATCCACGAATTTACAAATTCATATTCATTTTTCATCTACCTTCATACAATTCTGGCATATCTTTCGTTACTTTGCGGAAGAAAAAGTGTTAGAGTGTTGAAGTGTTGAAGTGTTGAAGTGCTATTGTGTTGGAGTGTTCCTGTGTTAATGTGTATCTTTTATTTACGATTTAATTAGTTACACATCAATATATTGACAAATCAGCATAAGCATACCAACACTTCAACACTCCAACACTTCAACACTCCAATACAAAAACTCATGGCAAAAATATTAGTTGTAGATGATGAAAGTAGTATCCGCCGAACGTTGCGCGATATACTCGAATTTGAAAAGTACAAAGTAGATGAGGCGGGAGACGGACTCGAAGCCCTCGCCAAACTCAAAAAGGACTCTTACGATGTCATTATTATGGACATCAAGATGCCGAAAATGGACGGACTCGAAGCCTTAGAGCGTGTGGCGATACTTGCGCCCGATACGCCGACGGTGATGATTTCGGGCCATGGCAATATCGAAACGGCAGTAGAAGCCGTCAAGAAAGGTGCTTTTGATTATATCTCCAAACCGCCGGATTTGAATCGCTTATTGATTACGATTCGTAATGCGATGGACAAGTCGAGTCTCATCACCGAGACGAAGGTACTCAAGCGTCGCGTCGCCAAATCGAAGACCCAAGAGATGGTCGGTACATCGGGCGGTATGCAAAAAATAAAAGATACGATTGATAAGGTCGGACCTTCTGAAGCGCGTGTCCTTATCACTGGTCCGAATGGTACGGGTAAGGAACTCGTGGCACGTTGGTTACATGCCAAAAGTGCGCGTTCAGGCGCGCCTATCGTCGAGGTCAATTGCGCTGCTATTCCTTCCGAACTCATTGAGAGTGAGCTATTTGGACATGAAAAAGGTGCATTTACATCGGCACACAAACAGCGTATCGGTAAGTTTGAACAAGCCAATGGCGGGACACTTTTTTTGGACGAAATCGGCGATATGAGCCTTTCCGCGCAAGCAAAAGTGTTACGTGCTTTGCAAGAAAATAAAATCACTCGCGTAGGTGGCGACAAAGAAATTAAGGTGGATGTGCGCGTGGTTGCTGCAACGAATAAAGACCTTCGCAGAGAGATTGCCGAGAAGAAATTTCGAGAGGATTTATACCATCGTTTGGCGGTCATTATCATACAAGTACCACCACTCAATGAGCGATTGGATGACATTCCACTTCTTGCCGATCATTTTATTGAGAGTATTTGTAATGAATACGGTACGGCACCAAAAAAAGTCACGCCCAAAGCCCTCAAAGCTCTTCAAGATGTCAATTGGACAGGTAATATTCGTGAACTTCGCAATGTCATTGAGCGACTCATTATTTTGAGTGATAAAGAAATTACTGAACAAGATGTACTCGATTATGTGAAGCCAAGTAGTGCCAATAAAGATGCAATAAAAGAGCTTTTTTCGCGCTTCGATAATGTTAGTGAATTGCAAGAACACATTAAGAAGGAATACGAGGCATTTAAGAAATAATCAGACGGGATAGAACACGGATTTAGCGGATTACGCAGATATTCGCGGATTTTTTTATTACGAATCCGTGTAAAATCCGCGCTATCCGCTAAATCCGTGTTCTATCCACGCAATTCCAAACCTTAATCAAACGTTAATAACTCCGAATATTTTAAAACACCATTCATGCGATATTTTCAGTATTTTATTATCACCCTAATTGTTTTCTTTTTCATTATTACAGGTTGTCGTAAAGAGCGTTTTACGGAAGATATGGGCGACAAACTCGAATTTTCGATAGATACGCTACGCTTCGATACCGTATTTTCTGAACGTGGTTCGGCAACTCGCACCATTAAGGTATTTAATCGTCATAATCGGTCGATTCGTATTGGTGAAATTACTTTAGAAGGCAATTCATCTTATCGAATCAATGTCGATGGCACACCGACTGCCATGATACAAGATGTTGAGATTGCACCGGAAGATAGCTTATATATCTTTGCAGAAGTCGAAATTGACCCGATGAATACAGAGAATCCTTTTATTATACTGGATTCGATTCGTTTTGAGACCAATGGCAATACGCAATATGTATTTCTCGAAGCCTTTGGGCAAGATGCCAATTATGTTGGAGAATCTTATCGACTTGGAGTCCTCTCATGCGATGGTGGTACGGCGGTTTGGGATGATGTCAAGCCTTATGTCGTCTTGGGTTTTTTATTTGTGGATAACTGTAATATTATCATCAATCCAGGGGTGGATATTCATTTTCAAGGTGGTATATCGCGCGATACGATTGACGGCGATATACTCAATTTGCCGAATGGCACGATGTATATAAGTGAGACTTCTTCCTTGCAAGCCAATGGTCAATTGGGCAATCCCATACGTTTTTTGACGGATAGAATAGAACCCGAATTTGAGGATGTACCGGGGCAATGGGGAACGATTTGGTTGGCACCGGGCAGTCTCAATAATTTTATGAACTACACCGAAATCCGCAACTCGACTATTGGTGTGCGAGTAGATTCTGCTGCCGAATTGAACATTCATAATTCGACGATTTACGAAACCGCCTCTTCTGCCCTACTCGGCGTTCACGCTGATATTACGGGCTCAAATTGCCTGATATTTGACATTAGTATCAATAATGTACAGTTAGAATTTGGTGGAAATTATCACTTTACACATTGTACATTCGCTAATGAAACGAATAACCGATACCTGAGTCACTCCGACCCTGTGCTACGCATGAGCAACTTCTTTATACCGGGAAGAGATGCCGAAGGAAATGCCATTATTTGGGAAAATGAACTGAACGCGACTTTTGAAAATTGTATTTTCTACGGCACACGTCCCGACGAGATTTTATTGATCGATCCGGAGGAAGTCACCGCCGGTTTTAATTATAATTTCAATCATTGTTTGATAAAAAAAGATACGCTTAATACAGATTTACCATATTTCAACAACCCCGTTTTCATAGAAAGTACGAATGATTTTAGCTTCCTTGATTCTCGCGAATTTGATTATCGCCTTGATTCCATTATCAATCCAGCCGTTGGTGCAGGTACGACTATGCTCGCTTTTCCTTCGCCCGTAGATTTGGACGGTGTGCCACGCGGTGGGATGCCCGATATTGGTGCTTATGAATTTCAGGAGTAGAATAAAAAACATGATTTAAATGTTCTTTTTGAATCCAATACCCAACCATTAAATCAGTTCGTCGTTAATAACATTTCATTCATCGAATTTTCGAGTGACATTTTAACCTTTGGTATCAAAAATGCCTTTACATTTGTACGATATCGAAAGCGATAAGCAAGTAGGTGACGGATTAATAAGTTGAAGTCTAAAAAGAGATTCACATTCATAAAAATAAACATTTATATTATGTACATGGGTTATATGATGGTAACACTTGTCATGGCTGCCATTGGTGGTCTGGTCGGCAAAGTGTTACAGCGAAAAATCAATAAATATTTGCAAGTACCGATGCGATCGGGGCAGAATGGCGCACAAATAGCCAAGCAAATGTTGGATCATTATGGTCTGTATGATGTCCGCATTGTCGAGGGGCAAGGGATGTTGACTGACCATTACAACCCACAAACAAAAACCATCAGCCTCAGTCCACCTATCTATAGTGGTACAAGTGTAGCCTCCGCAGCCGTTGCTGCTCACGAGTGCGGTCACGCGGTACAACACGCCGAAGCCTACGCTTTCTTACAAATGCGTTCTGCGATAGTGCCTTTCGTACAGTTCTCTTCCAAAGCACAACAGTTTGTCCTTATGGGAGCCTTCATGGGCATGGGTATGGCTGGACAAGTAGGCGGTTTGTTGATGTTGGCATGTGTGGTGTTGTTCGGAATTACGGCTTTGTTTAGCTTCATTACATTGCCTGTAGAGTTTGACGCGAGTAATCGAGCATTGGCTTGGTTGGACGATACAGGCGCAGTACAAGGCGAAGAATACCACGGCGCAAAAGATGCGCTCAAATGGGCAGCTATGACTTACGTAGCAGCAGCATTGTCAGCATTGGTCATGGTGATGTACTTCCTCATGCGCTATATGAATAGAAGATAATTCAACAAAAAATATACGGCATTAAATGTTCTCATCGCTCTTCTGGCTTGACCGGAAGGGCGATTTTTTTGTAAACCCTTTTTACTGAAAATAAAAAACAATTATTTTCAACAACAAAAGACGACTACGATTGGAATATCCAATTTATACCTCGTGTGTAACCAATTGCACAAATAAGAATTTCATCGTAGGGACAAGGCATGCTCTGTTCCTACGGTTTAGGCGACATTTCGAATGATTTATTTTGAAAAATAAATCCATTTTGTGCAATCTGTTATACCCACATCTTTACTGATTCTTTTTTTTATAAAAATATTTCTTATTTTTATAAAAAATTATCAATACAAACCATCACACCTGTAAACAAATAAGTACCATGAGAAAAATCATACTCGCCTCTTTATTAATGTGTTGTGCAAGTTATATCTATGCCCAAAAAAATACTTCCGATGCTACCCGTATTGCAAATGAAGTCATTGAAATGCTCAAGCACGACCATGACCACGGGCATCATCATGCGGGTACGCTACCTGCTGAAGCACGACTTTCGGAAGTAAAAATGACCGACCAGTCCGTTACTTTTTACTTAGACATTCCACTTCATTTTTTTGAAGAAGGTTATGATGAAATGTTATTTGAAGAAGTTGGTTTGCGCTTATTTAACAGCTTACCTGAAAGTGAGGATTTGACCACTTTTGAAATGTTGGTCAAAAATACCGACGATCAATACATCCCATTATCCGAACTCACACCGAGCGTCAAAGACGCGCCTTATGAGCAAAAAGGTGGTGACGGCGGTGCAAAAATTCGCCTGTCTGACGACCTGCATTTACTCAAAAACAATCCGAATATCGGACAAGGACAGCCCTACGGCGCACTCTCCGGCAAAACGGTTTGGCTCAGTCCCGGACATGGTTGGTTGTACTACACATCTATTAGTGGTTACACGACACAGCGTGGCGAAACCAATGATATGGTGGAAGATTTTGGCTCAATAGAAGGCATCAATTATTATCTACTCAAATACCTTTGGAACGCGGGTGCAAACGTCTGGTCGGTACGCGAACGCGATATGAACGAAAACGAAGTCATCGTCGATAATACAAGTGGTGGCTATGCCGAAACGGGCGCGTGGAGTACCACTTCCAACACCGGCTACAACCCTACCACGACTGATTACGACCAAGCCAATGGCTATCGTTTTTCGGGAGTCACCACAGGCGCAGCAACTGCGACTGCAACTTGGACTCCAACGATTCCAAAATCCGGTTGGTATTGGGTATCAACCACTTATCGCGCTTTCAGCGACCGACCTGTGGATGCTCAATACTTAGTTAGTCACGCCGGAGGTACTACGCAAGTCAGTATCAATCAAGAGGTGCATGGCGAAACTTGGGTCTATCTCGGTCAATTTTATTTTGATGCCGGAACGAATGGCAGTGTCACCCTTCTCAACTCTACTTCCGATACCTCACCAAGTCAATTTGTCATTTCAGATGCCATGCGATTTGGTGGTGGTACGGGTACGGAACAAGACTGTACGCATGGCGCAGGTACAACGGGCAAACCTCGTTTTGAAGAATGTGCGCGGATGTACGCGCCCTTTCAAGGCTACCCAACTTGCAGAGGCGATGTGACCACGCGCCCACACTATGCCGAGTGGGAACTCGCCAAAGGTACTGCCCAAGAACAAGCAAATGCCATCTATGTTTCGTGGCATACCAATGCCGCTACGGGTACAGCGCGAGGTACAGAAACTTATTCTTATAATGGCGCGAGTGCGAGCTTTCCTATAACACCGGGCAGTCCTGATTTGCGGGATTTTGTACATAATCAATTGGCTGGAGATATTTTGAGTTGTTGGGATGGTGGTTGGAATGACAGAGGAACAAAGACCGCCAATTTCGGTGAAATACGCGAACTTTCGACCATGCCCGGTTGCTTAATTGAGGTCGCTTTTCATGATGAACCTAATGATGCACAAGCACTCACGACTCCTGCTTTTCGGGAGATTGCAGCACGAGGCATTTATCAAGGTATCGTAGATTATTTTGCGGATAAAGACGCGACTACGCCGACTTATATTCCCGAACAACCGACACATTTATACGCTAAAAATTCCGGAACAGGGGCAATTACACTCACTTGGAATGCCCCGCCAAGCGTCTGCGGTTCGGATGTCGCAACGGCGTATCGCCTATATATGGGTACGCATGGACGTGGCTTTGGCGATGCGATTCCTGTGATGGGCAATACCTTTACCGCTACGGGTTTGAATCCGAATACGACTTACTATTTCCGCGTCAGTGCGACCAATGTAGGAGGCGAATCTTTCCCAACGGCAGTCGTCGCAGCGCGTACTCCGACTTCGGGTAGCACCGTTCCTTTTTTGATTGTGGATGGATTTGATAGGATAGATAGAGCAAGTGCAGTTCGTAAAACTTCGAGCGCACAATTGACCGATTTGCGTCGTTTGTTTTTAGAATTAATGAATAGCTATGATTATATGGTCGAACATGCCAAATCACTCGAATTGTGTGGTGTTGCCTTCGACGGCGCGAGTAATGAAGCGGTGATTGCGGGTTCGGCAGTCTTGGGTAATTATGATGCAATTGATTGGTTTACAGGAGAAGAATCGACAGTGGACAATTCATTTGATGCGACAGAACGCACACTGATTAAAAATTATTTGGATGGAAAAGGCTGCCTCATCGTATCGGGGGCGGAGATAGGTTGGGATGTTGGACGAGCAACTTCCGCTAATGCGGATTTGAATTTTTATAATAATTATTTAAAAGCCACATACATCGGCGATGATGCAGGAACGTATAGCGTGTCTGGCGTTGCGGGTGGTATTTTTGCAGGTACAAGTGGTATTTTTGATGATAATACAAATTGTTATTTTGATGCCGAATTTCCTGATAGACTCGGCGCGTCGGGTGGCTCTACCATCGAATTAAATTATGTAGGCGGTACAGGCGATGGCGCAGCCGTTGCGTACAAAGGGGCGGATTTTGCCGTCGTACATTTTGGCTTTCCACTTGAAACAGCAGATGATGCTATGCGCGATGCGCTGATGTGTCAGGCGGTCGATTATCTTTCTTCCGAACACAATGCTTGCGCGGCAGTAGATTTAGATATTCGCTTCGATGGCTTCCCTGCTCAAACCAGTTGGAATATCACCGATGCCAGTGGAAATGTCGTGGCTTCAAGTGGCAGTTATTCCGGTACTTCGGGCAATAGCTCACTTACAGAAAACACTTGCCTCTTTGATGGTTGTTATACACTCAATTTTATGGATGCACTCAATAACGGCATGTGTCCTTTTCGGGCTACGGCGAGTAGTTTGGGGACATTTATTACACCCGGAACTTTGATTACGCCCGGCAGTGTAGTCGCTACTTTGGGAACGGTGGTTTCGCCGGGTCTGTGTGGCAATTATGCTTTATATGATGCGAATGGTGCTGTACTAGCTTCCGGTGGCGGTGGCTTTGGTGCTTCCGAAGCGAATACTTTTTGTTTATCAGGTGGTGTGATGCAGCGACTAAAAGGAAAAGGAATACAGTTAAAAATTTCTCAAACGCCTCAAATCCAGATTAGTCCAAATCCTGTAAGTGATAAAATGTTGTTGTACTATTCACTCGAAACGAATAAAGACATTCAGATTCAAATAATGGATATTACAGGAAAAATGGTACAACAATACGCACGTAATTTTGATGATAGTAATGAAGTTCATTTAAATGTAAATCATTTGCAATCAGGCGTTTATTTTGTACAAATAATGAGTGGAGATGTAGTGATGATTGAGAAATTTGTAAAGCGATAAATATTATTTTTGACGGATTGGTTCGGAGATTTTACCCGCATCAATCCGTCACATTGATGGTCTTTATGCCCTGCCTTTTCAAAAATTTCTCCCGAATCACCTCCTGCACTGTCCGTCCTTCAATTTTACTTTCCAACCATGAAATAATATCCAGATAGACAAACGGACGTTTCTCATACGGATGTTTTTCTAATTTAATTAAGGTGTCTCTCAATTTTGTAAATTCATCTTTCAATTCATATTCGTATATTTTTGGTAATTTTCGTAGAAATTTCAAAATTTCATTTTGTACTTCGTGCAAATCTTCTATCTTAATCAGGAAGCGATACACCGACTTGACTTGATAAGTAACAAGCGTTTCATTACCCAATTCAAAATGCGCTATAAGATTCAGAATACGCGCAAAACACTGCGTATCTTCTCGAAAATCCGGCTGTCTTCGATTGATAATTTCATTCAAATAATCAATTGCCCGTTCATTATCACCGCCACCGAAATACATACAAGCTATTTTATATCTAAACACCAAAATCCGGTGGTCATCCCAATTGTATGGATTGTCACTTAGCAACTGGTCGAGCTTTGGCAGGATATTCACACCTTCCGAAAAAGTACCTGCAATAAAATGTAAATTAATTCGATGAATATACTTAAAAAGAAAAAACAAACCTTCGATATTATTCGTTGGTTTGTCAGTATTTTTGACATCAAAACTTTCCAATCGCTCCAAAACTTCCACAAACTTATCGTAGCGACCCACCATAAATAAGGAGTTCAACAAATTATGCAAACCTTTTAAAAACAAAGGTGTTTGCAGCTTCACCATTTCAGGGTATTCATCAAATAAATCGACCCAACGTTGCGCATATTTATAGTACAATAGAAAATCCTGATTCATCAATGAGTACCAATCGTAGGCTTTATACAGGTATAATTTTTCATAGAAACCCAATTCATCTAGGTCGTATTTTGGTAAATTTTTCTGAAAAAAAACATGCACAAAATCCTTCTCTTCCCGACTTCGCACCAAGCCCATTTTTAAATACAAACCGTATAATTGCAACGACAAATTTGAAAACTCGTGAGTGCGCGAAACTCGCATAATTTCCTCTTTCGACTCCTCTGCCAATGTCTCTGCACGAGTATCAATACTTCGAGTAATGTACTGACCTTCAATGAGTTTTTCAAAGTCTAATATCTCCAAAGTTAGTGCATTCAGACGCACATTTCGGGCAGTTACTTTAGCTTTATCCAATATTTCAAGACTTTGTCTGTACAGTCCTTTATTGTATAAAACCCGCGCATAATCCAACCGCTCACGAATCTCTATATCCATGTTGTGCGGACGATACAGCAAGCGCAAAGACAGCAATAATTGTTTGTATAAATGAGCTTTAAGATTGGAAAGTTGACGTTTTTTAATGGCAGGTATTTTTCGTAAAATTAATGCCTCATCATACCGTTTATGCTTGTCTAACAAATCAAATAATTGCAAAAACAATAACTCCTCATTGGCTTGATTACGTTTCACCAACAAACGGAAATGTCGCTTTTCTGCCTTTGTCAGTGTGCGTATCAACTCTATCAAATAATCTGTCTGCAGCTTTGGCATTGTAACAAAATGATTTTAAAAATCTGATAATCAACAAATTAAGTCTTTAATTTTTCATATAGACGCTGTAATACATTTTTATTTAAAAGGAAAAATGAATGTAGATACAAGTAACTTTGAAAAACCTTAAATGTTCAGAAATTTGAATTATTTGATTGTCAAATATTGATACATATTTAAAGTAAAAAAAATGACAATCCAGCGATAACCAAAACGAAGTGACACAAACATACACCTTTTTTATACAATAAAAAATAGAATAATGAGCGACCAACGAATATATATTTTCGATACCACCCTTCGCGACGGCGAGCAAGTTCCCGGCTGTAAATTAAATACAGTGCAAAAAGTAGAGATAGCGAGAGAGTTAGAACGACTCGGTGTTGATGTCATAGAGGCAGGTTTTCCGGTGTCAAGTCCGGGTGATTTTCGGAGTGTACAAGAAATCTGTAAAACAGTGACCAATCCAACCGTCTGCGGACTGACTCGTGCGGTGCAAAAAGACATAGACGTAGCCGCCGACGCACTCAAACATGCCAAGCGTCCGCGCATACATACGGGTATCGGCACTTCCGAAATACATATTACACATAAGCTACGTTCTACACAAGAAGAAATCTTGGAACGTGCCGTAGCTGCCGTTAAGTATGCCAAGCAATATGTAGAAGATATTGAGTTCTATGCCGAAGATGCCGGACGTACCGACAATGAGTATCTTGCCCGCGTTTTGGAGGCGGTGATTAAGGCAGGAGCAACGGTTTTGAACATTCCCGATACGACAGGTTATTGCTTACCAAATGAGTACGGAGAAAAAATTAAGTACCTGAAAGAAAACGTAAAAGGTATAGAAAAAGCGATACTATCTACCCATTGTCACAACGATTTGGGCTTGGCAACTGCCAACTCCATTGCCGGAGTTCAGAACGGTGCGCGACAAATAGAATGTACCATCAACGGCATCGGAGAACGCGCCGGAAATACCTCGCTCGAAGAGGTCGTGATGATTATGAAACAACATGTTTTGCTCGATTTTGAAACGAATATCAACACGAAAATGCTCAACTATATGAGCCAACTCGTGTCTGAAAAAATGGGCGTTCCGGTACAACCCAACAAAGCGATTGTCGGGGCAAATGCCTTCGCACATTCATCGGGCATTCATCAAGATGGCGTGATTAAAAAACGGGAAACTTACGAAATCATTGACCCTGCGGATGTGGGTGTTGACCAATCAGCTATCATCCTCACCGCACGTAGCGGACGGGCGGCTTTGGCGTATCGCGCAAAGGCAGTCGGTTACGATTTGACGAAAGACCAACTCGATTTGGTATATGTAGATTTTCTTAAATTGGCGGATAGAAAAAAAGAAGTGAACGAAGTAGATTTAGAGGTTTTATTATCCAATAAATTAGTGGCAGTTAGAGCGTAACGTAACGGCAACTTTCAGTCGCCAGTTTTACTTATAAATTACTTATTTTTAATTTTTCACAAAAAAAAACATGGCGGCTAAAGTCGCCTGTACGAAGATGACATTATTCGATAAAATATGGGATGCCCACATCGTTAAGACCTTAGAAAGTGGCGCTCAAATCTTGTACATTGACCGTCATTTTATACATGAAGTGACGAGTCCGCAAGCCTTCGCAGGTTTGGCGCAACGCGGTTTGCCATTATTCCGAAAGGAAAAAATAGTCGCTACTGCCGACCATAATGTACCCACCAAAAATCAGCACCTCCCGATTACCGAAAAACTCTCCCGTCACCAAGTCGATACCCTCATCAAAAATTGCGCTGAACAAGGCATCGAACTCTATGGTTTGGGTCATGCCTATCAAGGTATTGTCCATGTGATTGGTCCTGAATTGGGTATCACCAAGCCGGGCATGACCATCGTTTGTGGCGACAGTCATACCTCTACGCATGGTGCCTTTGGCTGCGTGGCTTTTGGCATCGGTACAAGTCAGATTGAGCAAGTGATGGCAACGCAATGTCTCATTCAAAGCAAGCCAAAAACCATGCGGATTACAGTGGACGGTGACTTGCAAAATGGCGTATTGTCGAAAGATATTATTTTATATATTATTGCAAAATTGACGACAAGCGGTGGTACAGGTTACTTCGTGGAATATGCCGGAAGTGCCATTCGTGCGCTCTCGATGGAGGCACGTATGACGATTTGTAATATGAGTATTGAAATGGGCGCACGCGGTGGCATCATTGCACCCGACGAGACGACTTTTGACTATATAAAAGGTAGAAAATTTGCGCCAGAAGGCGAAAAATACGACGAAGCCATAGCACATTGGCAAACGCTGAAAAGTGATGACGATGCTGTTTTTGATAAAGAATATCACTTCAAAGCGGAAGACATCGAACCGATGCTTACGTATGGTACAAATCCGGGTATGGGGATTCGTATTTCCGAAAATGTACCGACATTAGAGGAGGCAGAAAACGCAAAATCCTTACAGAAGTCATTGAATTACATGGATTTAGAAGCTGGAGAAAATTTGATTGGCAAATCGGTCAATTACGTTTTTATCGGTAGTTGTACCAATTCGCGGATAGAAGATTTGCGATTGGTCGCCAATTTTGTAAAAGGAAAACATAAGGCAAACCATGTTAATGCGATGGTCGTTCCCGGCTCCAAGCAAGTCGAAGAACAAGCCAAACGCGAAGGACTCGACAAGATATTGCTCGAAGCCGGATTTGAACTACGCGAACCCGGCTGCTCTGCTTGCTTAGGCATGAATGAAGACAAAATTCCCGCCGGAGAATACTGCGTTTCGACCTCCAATCGCAATTTTGAAGGCAGACAAGGACAAGGCGCAAGAACCATTTTGGCAAGCCCGCTGACCGCCGCCGCCACCGCCGTAGCCGGAAAAATCGTAGATGTCCGAACTTTAATTTAAATGTTTTTGAACCACGAAGCGCACTAAGGACACGAAAGTCGAATCAACGCAAAAGTAAACGAAGATTATAAAGTATTCATAATTAGTTTTTATAAAATTGCCTTGTGTCCTCTGCGTTAATTCGACCTTCGTGATCTTAGTGTGCTTCGTGGTTCAAACCAAAATATATCATGGAAAAATTCACTACACTTACTTCTTCTGCCGTTCCATTGCCTATTGAAAATGTGGATACCGACCAAATCATTCCAGCTCGTTTTTTGAAAGCTACGACGCGAGAAGGCTTTGGCGAAAATCTGTTTTGCGATTGGCGATATGATGGAGACCACAATCCTAAACGCGATTTTATTTTGAATAATCCGACCTATCAGGGAACGGTATTGGTAGCTGGTAAAAATTTTGGTTGTGGGTCGAGTCGCGAACATGCGGTTTGGGCAATTCACGACTATGGTTTTCGTGCCGTAGTGTCCAGTTTTTTTGCGGATATTTTTAAAAGCAATGCCTTGAACAATGGTCTGCTGCCTGTCAGGGTTTCTGACGAATTTTTACATAAAATTTTTATAGAAATTGAGAAAAACCCGCAAGCACAAATTCGCATAAACCTTGACGCACAAGAAATTATGATAGTGCCTACTAGTGAGGTGGAAAACTTTGAAATTGATACCTACAAAAAAACTTGTTTGCTAAATGGCTATGACGATATTGATTATTTGCTAACTTTGAAAGAAGAAATCGAACAATTTGAACAAAATCAAGTGATATTTTAGTTGATTGGTAAATCAGCTAATGAGTTAATTAGTTTAAACTTCCAGCAATCAAATGAAAAAGAAAATAGCTGTATTATCCGGTGACGGCATAGGACCGGAAGTCGTAGAACAAGGACTTAAAGTCTTGGATGCCATAGCCGAAAGGTATGAGCATAATTTTAAATATATTCATGCAAATATCGGTGCGATAGCCATTAAAAAAACTGGCAATCCACTACCCAAAGCCACTGTCGAAGCCTGCCTTGATGCCGATGCAGTTTTATTGGGTGCTATCGGTGACCCTAAGTTTGATAATAACCCTGATTTGAAGGTCAGACCCGAACAAGGTTTGTTGCGTTTGCGTCGAAAATTGGGCTTGTATTGCAATATTCGTCCGGTCAAAACTTATGCAAAATTACTACATCTTTCACCTTTAAAAGAAGAGAACATAAAAGGTGTGGATATGGTCATTTACAGGGAACTGACTGGTGGGATATATTTCGGAGAAAAAGGCACAAGCAAAGATGGACAAACCGCCTTCGATACTTGCTCTTATTCGGTCGATGAGATAGAACGTATCGCCAAATCTGCCTTTGAAGCCGCCATGCGTCGTCGCAAAAAAGTCACCCTCATTGACAAGGCAAATGTACTCGAAACCTCGCGCCTGTGGCGTAGAGTCGTTACCGAATTTGCCAAGCAATATCCGAAGGTCGAATTGGACTTTATGTTTGTAGATAACGCTGCTATGCAGCTTGTTATACATCCCAAACAATTCGATGTTATACTAACCAGCAATATGTTTGGCGATATTATATCGGACGAATCAAGCGTATTGGTCGGATCATTGGGCATGTTGCCATCGTCGTCGCAAGGTATCAAAACATCGCTGTTTGAACCCATACATGGCTCCTATCCTCAAGCTGCTGGAAAAGACATTGCCAACCCGATAGCGACGATCCATTCTGTCGTCTTAATGCTCAAATCTTTCGGACTTTTTGAGGAAGCTGCCTCAATTGACCAAGCCGTTAGTTCTTGCTTGGAAAAGGGGGTCGGCACACCCGATTTGCAGCCAAGTATTACCTACACTTGTTCGCAAATGGGCGATGTGATTTCTTCCATCATTACAGGTGCTAATGTGAAATACGACCGCGTATCAGACGGAATTTCTACGATTATTTGAGGTCTGTTTTTATTGTCAATGAAAGCCAAAATGAAAATTGAAATTCCAAAGTTCAATCAAAAATCGTTTCTTGCCAATAATCAAAAAAAGAAATACAACCTCATAGCTGTAATCTCTAAAATGCTTACATTTGCTCCATTCAAAACACTAATACATTAGCATGAAGGCATATCTTTTCCCCGGACAAGGGGCGCAATTCACGGGCATGGGCATGGATTTGTACGAAAATTCAGACTTGGCGAGTGATTTATTTGAACAGGCAAATAACATACTTGGGTTTTGCATTACGGATGTAATGTTTGCGGGTACTGCCGAGGATTTGAAACAAACAAAAATCACGCAACCCGCTATATTTTTGCACTCGGTCATCACCGCTCGTTTGCGGGAAGCTGACTTTGCGCCGGATATGGTGGCTGGACATTCGCTTGGCGAATTTTCGGCACTGACGGCAGCCGGAGCATTGAGTTTTGAGGACGGATTGCGCCTTGTACACCAACGCGCACTCGCTATGCAAAAAGCCTGTGAAGCACAGGAAAGTACGATGGCAGCTATACTCGGTTTGGATGATGAAACGGTCGAAAAAATATGTGACGATATTGCCGATATAGTCGTGCCTGCAAATTATAATTGTCCGGGACAATTGGTCATTTCAGGAACTATTAATGGCATCGAACATGCCGTTGAAAAAATGAAAGAAGCAGGTGCGCGACGTGCTTTGGTCTTGCCTGTAGGCGGGGCATTTCATTCTCCAATGATGGAGCCGGCGCGTGAAGAATTGCAAAAAGCTATCGAAGCCACCGATTTTAAATCCCCCCAATGTCCTATTTATCAAAATGTGACCGCCCAGGCAGAAACCGAACCGGAACGCATCCGCCAAAATCTGATTGAGCAATTGACCGCACCCGTTCGTTGGACTCAGACTATTCAAAATATACTTGCAGCAGGTGTCACTCAATTCATTGAAGTGGGTGGAACAGGCAAAGTCTTACAAGGTATGGTCAAAAAAGTAAATCGGAAAATTCCAACGGAAACATTACAGGGGTTGGTGTAGAAAGTTTATACAGTTTACTGAGTTTATAAAGTGTGTCGGTTTTGCCGTAGGCAAAACCCTTCTTAAGAACTAATCACTTTATAAACTCAGTAAACTGTATAAACTCTCCCCCCTTCCCTCAAAACGGATTTTGATAAGCGGGATTTTTGGTGAATGTTGTATCTGTGAGTGCATGTAAAAAAGCGATAATATCCGCTTTTTCCTGTTCATTCAAATCAATGATGGGAACAAAAGCATCAACATTGGGTGCAGGATGTCCACCATCGGCATAATGGTCAAGGACTTCTTCGAGCGTAGCGAATCGCCCGTCGTGCATGTATGGTGCGGTAAGCGCAACATTGCGAAGTGAAGGCGATTTAAATTTGCCATTATCTCCTAAATTTCCTGTGACAGCACCATGTCCCAAATCCGTAAACTCGGTCAAATTACCGACGGAATCCAGACCATTATTAAAAAAACCGCCATTCGTAAAAAGTGTTCTTCGTTGCCCCGAACTGTGGCAGTGCCAACATTGCGCGTCTTTCAGTCCTGTCGCGCCTTCATCCATAAATAATTTCATACCACGCCTTTGGTCTTCTTCAAAAAACACACCCGGTTCCACACGTACCACTGCCCTATCATAATACGAATCCGAACTCACCAATGTCAATTCAAATTGAGCGATAGCCTGCGTAGCGAGTTCGCGCGTAATGCCATCGGTATCATCAATGCCGAAGGCTTTGCGGAAGTATTCAGGGTAAGTATTGTGACGACGTAATTTGTCTTCCACATTGCCCCAATCTTCATGCAATTCAACCGGATTTTCGACGGGTTCTATAGCTTGTCCTTCCAGAGTGGGAGATTTGCCATCCCAATTAAATTTATTATTTGGAATAAAAGCCAAATTGATCAGTGCCATCGTATTTCGTCGCCCTTCTATACCATCTATACCAACCGGAAGTACCTCATTATCAGCAAAACTCTTTGAAGGACTATGACAAGACGCACAAGACATCGTGCTATCCGCCGAAAGAATCGGATCATAAAATAAACGTCTGCCCAACTCAATACCTTCGTGCGTAAGCGGATTGTCAGGTGGCAAGATGGGGTCGGGGAAGCGTTCCGGCGTAGGAAAAACATAATCCGTAGGATTGTATGGAATATATGTAAGGTCTTTAGCAATAAGACCTCCTCCTGTTTCATCATCCGGCATTGCATCGTCATTACAACAGGCACACAAAAAAACCATTAACACTATGATTATTAAATGTTTTTGCATGTAAAAATTATCATTAGTGAGGTTTTCCGTTCCTTGTTCTTCGCTAAAAAACAGAACGAAGGACAAAGAACGGAGAACATCTTATTTACTAATAGCTTCTACGAGATTGTCAGCTATTTTAATCGTAGTTGTCATAAAAGCTGCCTTATTGGGATTGCTATGTGCAACAGGCTCATTAGGCAGATCAAGACTTGAAGCAGAGTCGAATATTTTATCAATATCCAAGGTCAAAGGCAATCGAAAAGTACCGTCTTCGCCGATACTGATGTCCATATTGATGGTCTTTTCACGATACAACATATCCATGCCTGTGTGATAGGTAATGGATTCGTCAGCGTCTCCGCCTCCGGCTGTTCCGTTGCCATTGGCATCAAAGAAACCTTCCACTTTCGTGTGGATGTAGCTTTCCCAGTTTACCCAATGATTACCTGCATCAGCGAGAACGGCTCTGCCCTCAACACCCGCGTAGTAATCCGGCGTTTCTCCATTCAAATCGGAGCTGACACCCAACCCGAATTTAATACCAGTATAGTTGCCCGTCGGTATCTCACCGAATGTGAGCGTCTCACCCGCTTGAGCGGCTGTGGCATTATCGTGTGACTTGAAAGAGACCAAATCAATGTCAGCAATTTTCGTTTCCGAATTTCCATCAATTAAACGTATATCAGAAATAAAAAATTGTAATTTATTGAGATTTAAAAGTGTACCATCTGCAAGATTAAAATCTTCAAAAAGGACAAGATTGCCATCTTGAGTTTTGGTCGTAAAGGTAAGATCCAATTCGCCGATAGAATCGCCTTTTTTACACGAGGAGAGTATAAGCGTCGCAATAATGAATAAAAACAGTATTTTTTTCATGAGTGAAAATAATTTAAAGTATTGTAAAATATAATGACACGAAAAAGCTTAAATCACACTACGATTTAAGATTTAAATTTGAGTAGAATGTCAACGTTTCTAACCCAAAAAGGTTGACAGGAGCGTATTGAGGTTGACCTTCTACATAAAAATCCGTAACTTCACAAAAAATACATCAGCAATGACAAAAACCAACATCATACAAACATTGCAAGCACATAAATCGGTATTTGCGGAACAATTCCACATTACGGACATTGGTTTATTTGGCAGCTATGCAAATGACCAAGCGCATCCCGACAGCGATGTGGATTTGGTCTATGAATTGTTGGAAGGCAAGCGACTCGGACTAAAGGAAGTTTATGATTTAGAGGCATTTGTGAAAGATGTATTGCAGGTTGATGAAGTAGATTTGGTCAATCGAAAATATATGAATCCGATTATTGAGAGTGAAATGGAGAAATCTGTGATTTATGTATAGGAAGCAAAATCTCACTTATGTACTCACGATGTTGGAGGCAATTGAAAAGATATTCCTCTACACGCAGGATATCAAAGATGCAGACGATTTTTTTACTAAAAACCACCAAATGCCTTTCAATGCTTGCCAAACATTACTATTGTTGATTGGTGAAGAAGTCAGAAAAATTGATGAAGGCTTGGAAGCCGAACATCCTGAAATCCCTTGGCACTTGATTATCGGCTTACGCAATCGTATTGCATACGATTACCGTAGTATCGACCCGAATATCTCCTACGATATTGTCATCAATTACCTCCCTGCATTAAAACAAACACTCATCGAAATGATACCTAAAATAGAATTTGAAGATGAACTAATGGAACGCATTTTGTCATCGGACTTTTATCAGAACATTGGGTATTTGAGAGATAAAGGAAGTAGAAGAAAATAATCTACTTCTTGAAGACAGTTTTCTAAACATCTCCGTCAATTCGCAGTCTTATATCATACCTTCCGACCACTCATACAATAACTTACAAATACTTTTTACTGTGTAATTTGACAAAATGGAAATTTGTACTTAAATTGGAAACCGATAACCGCATCTCTTAAAAACTCTACCATATTATGTAATAATATACTCGTATTTGAATCTCAAATCAGAATATTCTCTTGAATGTATTGTTACAGGAGAGTCGAATTCATTGCCTTATACTCTTTTTAAAGCGTATAAGCAAATACCATTTCAACCAAAGTATATGAAAAAAATAATTTTCTCTGCATTGCTGTTATTTGCAGTTATCGTATTTTCTCATGCCCAACAAAGCGATAAATGGGTATTTGGAGCAACGATATTCAATACCGGTTCATTGCTTCCCGGCAAAATCATCAGTACGCCGATACATCCCGGATTTACATTGGGCGCAGAATATCGCTACAATGACAATGACCGCCACGAAATCTTCCAAACCGCACAATTAGGCTACTTTTTTCATCGTCATGCACAACATGGTATCCAATTGTATAGCGAATTTGGCTATCGCTTTTGGTGGCAAAACGGCATTCATTTAAATGCCAAAATTGGTCCGGGCTATCTCCACAGTATTCCCGCCGTACAGACTTTCGTACTCGGCACAGATGGCTACGAATCCAAGCGTGTCTCACGCGGTCAATTTATGCCTACGATTGCTATCGGTGGTGGATATGGTATTGGAGGTCGGAAAGATTTGCGTGTTTTTCTGGATTATCGCTTATTTATGCAGATGCCATTTGTACGTGAATATGTGACGATATTGCCGAATACTGCCCTACATCTTGGGGTGGTTTTTGATTTTTGAATCGTAACACAGACATTCTTGTCTGTGGTCGAATGTAAGCGCAGACAGGAATGTCTGTGTTACGTTAAAATATAAAAAATGAAAAATTCAATTATATTAATCTCATTATCAATTATTTGCATTTCTATCGGATGTAAAGATTTGACGATAGAACCCACGCAAGCCTGTCAAATACCTGCTGCGGATAGCAGCGCGATACATCCGCGTTTGGCAGATTTTCAAATATTATTAGACGAATATACGTCAAAAGGATTGCCCGGTATTTCCGTATTGGTCAATGACGGTTCGGGAGCATTTACGGTCAGTTCGGGCTATGCAGATATGGATAAAGACATTGAAATGTTGCCTTGCCACATCTCCAAAATGGCGAGTGTCACCAAGATGTATATCGGCGCATTGGCAATGCGATTGGTGGAAGAAGGAGCTTTTGAATTGGACGATCCTTTGACAAAATGGTTGTCGTCTGATGTCATCGGTAAGGTCGAAAATGCCGAGCAATCTACGATTCGTCAATGTCTCAATCATACCACAGGCATCATGGATTTGATTACGGTCAATGGTTTTTATTTACAAGTACTGAACAATCCCGCGCGGTTTTGGGAACCGGAGAAATTGCTAAAATTTACTTATAATAAAGATGCCCTTTTTCCCGTCGGAACGGATGTGAAGTACTCAAATACCAACCTCTTATTGGCAGCGATGGTCATGGAATCCGCCACAGGCAGACCGCATGAAGACCTACTCAAACAATACATCATCGACCCGCTACAATTGACCAATACTTATTATCATTGGCATGATGAACTACCCGATAATACCGCACAAGGCTACTTGGATTTGTACAATAATGGCACGGTGCTTAATCTCTCGGAATACAGCACGGGCAGTGGCAACGGCTACGGTGGTCTGTACTCGGATGTGTACGATATGCAGGTGTTTACAGAAGCCTTGCTAAAACATCAAACGCTGCTTCAACCTGCTACCTTAGATGAGATGTTGACATTCGTAGATATGGAGGAGGAAAAGAATCGCTCCATCGGCATTACGGTGATGAAGGACTTGCTGGAGCGTGCGCCCGATGAGTTCGCTTACGGGCATCGCGGCAGAGATTTGGCGTATAGTTCGGATGCGTATTACTTTCCAAATCAAGATATTACGCTGGTTTATTTAGTGAATTATGGCACTAATTCAGATACACCGATTCGGGATGTATTTGAGGAATTTCGGATTGCCTTGATTGATGAGGTGTTGGAGTGATTTTGTGGAATTTAAAAATATAACAATGAGGTCGTGCAGTTTTGTACGACCTTTTTTTATGGGAAAACTTTAACACAAAAAAGTGAATCGTGCGTCTTTATAAAAGATAAAAAAGTATATTTATACAGTAGATGAACATAACAAAAGGTTGAATTAGCACTGCTGACAGTAAAATTTAATCGTGTGTTTAGTTTAAAAACAATAGGTAAGTAACCCTAAAAACAAGACATTATATCCATAGAACATATTTTAACAACAGCCTAAATATCAATACTTTACAAACAAACATTAAAACCGATAAGTATGTTTTTTAACCAAAAACAACATTTTAGCTTGCCGAAATATGGAAAATTATGTCTTTGCGACTTAAAAGAAAAATACAGACCTTAGCGTATCTTATCCGACATCCTCTATAATCTAAACAGAACAAGTAGTTCATATAAAATATGCTGACAAACATTGGGTATCTACCGCTTCAAATGTTAAAAATCAACTTATTAAGCACCAATCAATTTGTAAAAATACAAATGATATATTTTTTCCTTTTGTAAGAATTTTTTTAAAAATCAAAACAATATTCTCCTCAAACTCCATATACAAACAATAATTTCTATTTTCTCCTTTTTAATGCTCAAATTAACATATTTTAAAAATTAAACTTTGTAAAAAAGAGCTAAACTCTTCCTATGAACTAAAAAAAATACTACCGAACTTACGAATATTAAACACAAATACTCTCCACAAAAACTTTAACACAAAAAAACAAGAAAAAAATTATTTACAAAAAATAAAAAGTCTTATGTTTGTGTTACTAATAGATAAAACGCTAATTAATAATCCGTTCTAATCCGTTCTAATCCGTTCTAATCCGTTCTAATCCGTTCTAATCCGTTCTAATCCGTTCTAAGATTAAAACGATGATGGACGAAATGAAGCTACTATCAAACACTAATATTCCGATACCACGCAAGTATGGCAAATGATACGCCATACCAACAGAATTTGTATATTTATTTTTTAACACATCAACCATACTATTTTATGGAAAGAAACTCGTATGCCCGTATGTCACCTCACATATTCGCATACACAAGAAATGCCCATAAAAAATACCGTGCCTTCTCGGATAGGAGAAAGACACGGCGGTAAAAGCAGTCGCAGTCGGCTGAAAGGACTGCATTCACTTTATTAATTAAATCAAAATTATGAAAAAAATATGAGATTTTTCGTAAAATGTATGACTATGGTAGCATTATTGCTACTTTTTGATGCTTGTAAAAAAGAAAACATACAAGACATCGTACCTTCGAATGAGGCAGAAATTGCCCTAAGAACTGGTACACCTACCTTAAAAAACAACCAAACCTTCGAACGAAATCGCAATGTAAGCAAACCCCGCCTAATAAAACTTGGGAAAAAACGTGTCAATCCTTATACTGTAGAGGTTATGACTAAAGCATGGAATAAGGTAGCACCACAGGCAAGATTAACACAGTTACCTACAACAGACTTGTATGTCAAGTTTTCGCCAACCGATTTCGATCAACTTGCTATTTTAGATGATCTTGACATCGAACTCTTCGATCACCCTTTGGACCATGAGATACTTCAAGACGGAGACTACTATATGCGAACAGGAGCAGCGGCAGACGATATACCCGAATATTATGCCGTAGTACCACCCAATTTTTCTTTTCCAAGTGGCGTAGCACATCAGGTATTGGAGCAATTACACTTACCTGAATATGACACTCACCTTACGCAAGAAGCCTTTAGGCTGACCAATAATAAGTACACAGGAGAACCAAAAGGAAAGCCAACTGACTATACGAATATGGCGCGAATGTGTTATGAAGGTGAACCGGGTGTAGATTGGCCTATATGCCAATGCGATCTGCTTATAGGCACCCCCGATTATCAAGAATGTGTAGATGATGTCACTGCTCCACCACCGCCACCGCCGGCACCTACGCTCAATGATTGTGGTTGCCCTGTCTCCGGCAATCGGAGACATCCTGCTGGAAAAGTGACGGTAGAGGATACACAACTCGGTGAACAACCAGTCATAAATGTCCGTATCGTAGCCAGAGACAACTGGTTCAAAGTTAAAAAAACCTTCACAGACGAGAACGGTTGTTGGCGCATCAATAGCTCTTATTCGGGTAAAGCAAAGATGAAAATCCGCTTCAAAAGCGATAGAATTACCGTAAGAGGAATACGTGGTGCAAGATTTTGGGAGTATGCCTTCGCAGTTAGGGATAAATTTACTTGGTGGGGTCCTGATTTTAATGATATGTGTGTCAATTTTATGCCTAATGATGATGACTCCAGTCCTGCTAAAAAATACTGGTATGCCGCTCATGCCAATAATGCTGTGTATGAGTTCGATGAGTACGCTGCACAAGATGGCATTGCGTCTCCACCGGATGATTTGGAAGTGTTAATTGCCAATTATAACACAGCGGCTTCTGCACCAATGATTAATCAGATGCAGAAGAATGTGCTTTTTAGTCTCACACAAAGCTATATTGCTGACGGCGTTGTATATGTAGCCATAAACGAACTTATAGACGATTTTATTCTGAAAGGATTTGCTGCTGCACTTACAGCTACAGGTTTGTACAATTTATTCAAAGCGTACCTGTTAGCTTTTGCGCCGGATGTGTTTTATGGGTATGGAGGAGAGACATTTGCCCCTAATGACAATCCTTCTGATGAAATTAAAAATACATTTTATCACGAATATGGACATGCTACTCACTTTGGTGCATTACCTAATAAAATCAGATATTGGCTATTGGAAATTCTAACCATCGTTAATAATGCTAGTATTAACGATGGCTACGGTGATGGTACACAAATCGGAGCTGAACGTGTAGGTATTGTAGAGGCTTGGGGATCCTATATTGGCGATAAATATGCAGACAGTAAATATGGAGTGAATCATGGGGAAGCTACAGCTAACCCTGCAAATGCATTAGTACGTAGGCATATTTATAGAAATGAAAGTGCTAGACCTGACCCAATACCGGAAACGAACTTTAACAATGGAAGAGACTGGTTTCCGGTAGGTTTGTTTTTAGATTGTATAGACGATACGGCACATAATGGGCCTCCTGATAATATAGCGGAGGGAATTGGAATAGGAAACGACATGGTTCAAGGCTTTACAACACAAGATTGTTTTAATGCACTTATAACGGGAAGTCCGGCAACGATGAATGACTTGAGAGGAAATCTTATCAATATATCTCCCGGGCAAGGAGCCGCAATTAATACACTATTTACAAATTGCAATTTTTGACATAACACACCTGCTTGGTTGCTTGGCGACCAAGCAGGATTAATACTTTTCAAATGAAAAAACTAACTTGGTTCATTTTGTTTTTAATAATAATCATAATATCTTGCGTCCCTGATCCAACCTGCATACGCAATTATCATTTTGAGTTTCCTGCTAAAGTGTATCCCGCACAGGATACTTTCAACAGGGGCGATACAATCTGGTATGAATTAAATGTAGCCAACGAAGTGGAAGATACTCAAACTGGCGAATGGATTGATATTTCTACGGTTGATTTATGGTTTAGTATGGATATATCAAGATTCGATACGCTTTATACAAATTTTTCCCTATCTCATTTTGATTATATTTTAGTTGAAGGTAATCAACAATTCTCATCAATCTCAAGCGCATTGTCTTTCAATGAAATTGGTAATAAGCGATTTAAAATGGGCTTAATTCCCAAATACAAAGGAGCTTACAGGATGTCAATCTCAATAGGTCACGAGTTCACTAATGTTAATACAGGATCACTTAATTTAGAGGATGAATGTAAGGAAAGTTTAGCATATTCAACTGTTGTAATAAATAACAATGATAATAACACAGAAATACTTACCGGACTATATCAGATTATTGAAGATATTGGTGACACAATATTCTATGGAGATATAGAAGTCTTAAAAGAAAAATGGAAGCATACGTATGTTTTCTACGTCCGTTAAAAACTATGAAAATTCATTCGTCCATTGATACTTTCCTCAATTGCTGTCGCGAGTTAGTAGTTTTATCAATAATAAAACGAAAAAAGGTCGCGCTCTTTCGCACGACCTTTGAACTATTCACTAAAAACACACTATTAAAAAATAAAAATTCTTATATTTAAAAAACGAAATTAGGGAGTTTTGGTCACATTTTAAAATTTATTTGAAATTTTATCATTTAGTATCTATCACTTAGGCACAGCCGATAGTTTTCCGTTGTTTGTTGCCCACAATGCTTTATCTTTGAGATTCACATCTCCATCGAGGTTAAAATCCGAAAGAAGATAGTGACCAAAAATTCCATTGTCTTGCACCCAATCGACTTTGTCATAAGCATTGATGTCGTAGCTAAATGTATCAGACTGATTGCAATCACCCGCAAGCATCACCCACTCCCCTGTCGGGAGTTGTTTTTGACCAAAACTTGTCGATACCCTATAGCTATCTTCTACACTGAAGTCATACATCAGTGAACTATTGGTGATTGTGATAGGTTTTGGAGTCATTATCCCCATGTGATTGCGGTGTTCGATGACGATATACACGGCGGTTTCTTGTTTGATTTTTCGTAGCGCATTGATATTCAGAAACGATATTTGTCCATTGGCATGAAGCCATGCTGCCGTTTTGACAATCTCTGTATCTGGCGTAATATCTCTCCTAAAAGCGACTAACACCCAATCCACCACATCAAAAGGATATTCGGCAAAACTCAATCCTTCATCTCTTTCGTCGTCGTCGTCGTCATCATCATCATCGTCGTCATCCTCTTCTTTAAAATTCCATGGACTCGCGCTGTATGGTTGTCCGGCTGCGGTAGCTCCTCCCAGACCAATCAATTCTTGTCCCGGTAGCAGTCCTCTGTCATTATTCAAGTCCGTAATCATCGTCCTTGTACTCGGTTTGTAAGGACCTTCCAATAGGACAGATAAGCGGACATCGACAAGCTCATCTACGGCAAGTGCGGCATAATTTATATTTTCATTATTGGTTAAAACAGTGTTTGGTTCTACTAAATCCTGTTGGGCGCAAGCGGTCAATAAAGCCCCCGACAAAACAGTAATCAGATAAAAATTTGATGTTCTCATAATGGTAAAATTTTGTAACGTCGAACCGAAGACGACCAACGGTAAACGACAGACGGCAAACGGTTGACGATAAGTATTTTAATAACTCATGTGTGTAAATTTTAATGGTGACCGACGAACCGAAGACGGTAAACGGCTAACAGTTGACGGTGAATATTTAAAGATTTATTATCAATTTTTCAAACAAAAAAACACTAACTCGCTACTCGTAACTCGCTACTCAATACTCGAAAACTCGCTACTCCCGCTCACCTAATCAAAGTCACCGAGCCGATGCGTCGGGCTGCGCCATCGCCATAATCCATCCCCTGCCATATCGTGCCATCCTCAAATACGCCATGTACTTTCCATACATACACATCCTGCGGGAGGCGTTTTCCATTATGCGTACCATCCCAGGCTTCGGTTGGTACACCGTTTTCGAGTGTGGTCGATTGCCAGAGCAATTCTCCATAAGTCGAGTATATTTCAAAGCTATATTCCTTCAAGCCTGCTGCTACGGGTTTGAAATGGTTGACCGCCTCATGCCCTTCCGGGACGAAGGCATTGGCGATGCCGATACCATTACAAAATTGTGGTTGAATGAAGACAGTCAAAGTATCCGTACAGCCATTTGCATCCGCCGCAATCAGGCTGACTTCGTACACCTTACTATCTTCGTAGGTAATCATAGAGGGATTATCTGAGAAAGACGCAGTACCATCTCCAAACAACCAACGATATGAAATCGCATCTTCAGAACGATTCGTAAAATTGACCATAGCACGGCTACAATCTTCGTCTATTTCATAAATAAAATCGCTTCGCACAACGGGGTCAAAAAACACCGTTTGGCTGAGACTGTCGGTACATCCTGCGTTGTTTTGTACACGCAGGCTAAGGGTATATTCGCCTGCTGAATCGTAAACATAAGTATCGGGAGACTCACCAACTCCGGTAATACCGTCGCCATAAGTCCAGACATAAGCAGATGCTCCCGTACTGTAATTTTCGAGGTCAACACTCATTTCACAGGGCTTCGTTTCAAGGGCAAAATCAGCCATCGGGATGGGCATAGCTTCTATCATTTCACGATATTCGGCAGCACAGCCTGTCCACATATCAGTCACCGTCAGACGAACATCATACATTCCATCATCAGGAAAATCAATTATTGCTTCGGGAGTCAGGTATTTCGTTTCAATACCTATATGATTGATTACAAGCCAATTATAACTACATCCTGCATCAACAACATTCGGACGGAAAGGCATCGTACTACCCGCACAGACGGGCGCAGCTTCAAATGCAGAAACAGGCGCAGGGCGCACGTACAGCATACGGTGGAGGGTATCGGTATGGCAACCCTGCGCGAAAAAACGGACAAGTATATTACCCGATTCATCAAAAATGTGCACTGGATTTTCTTCGGTCGTGCTTGCATTTCCAAATAACCATAAGACGCTGGTATCGCCTTCGGAAAGATTGAAAAAGTGCATGGTCTCATTTTGGCAAATTGTATCTACATGCGGTAGGTAAGTAAAATCAGCTTTTACAGTAGTCGGTACGACGGTCACGATTTGAGTAGTGGTATCTGACTCACAATCATTAGCGGCGATAAGGGTGAGTTCGATATCGGTTACATCATCTACCCACGGGAGCGTGAGTTCGGCATTGGCAGTGTAAGCAAAGGGCGAACCTTCGTAAAGCCATTGATAATCAGAAATATATCCGCGACTTTGGTTTCCAATTACTTCAATTGTGCCACCGGCACATATATCTGTTTCTGTAAAAATAACTGCCTTCGGTGATTGAAAAATGGTCAGCGTATCTTGAAATGACGTAGTACCGCAAGTACCTGTCGCCATAAGCGTGACGATGTATGATCGGTCTTCTGATACTCTATTGAAATCAATACAAGGTTCATTTTCATCGCTGGTTTGTCCATTACCAAAATCCCATGAAAGACTCATCTGGTCGCCAAGACTTGTGCTTTGGAAACAGATGGTCGTATCACACAATTCGCGCTCAAGCATAAACTCTGCATTGGGAGAGTCACCAACTTCGATACTCTGACTAACAACATTTGTACAGGAACTACTGCTCATGGAAAGACTGACAGTATAGATTCCTGCTTCGGGATAGGAGTATTGTGGCTGTGCCACAATAGACGTTTCATTATTATAACCAAAATTCCATTCGTAAGAAATATTTGTACTATCGACATTTTCAAATAAAGAAAAATTATTAAATGTAAACAGTTCACCTATACATACATTTGAAGGAATGGTCATCGTCGAAATGACGCGCTCTACGTGCAATGTCATCCTATCAGCAGGCGAACATCCGGCTGTGGCATCATACACGGAATAAGTAAATTCGTAATTTCCGGCAGGTAGATTTGCATCAATTTCGCCATCAGGCGAAACTCCTTCTCCTGACCAAGAACCGCCCTGCGGACTACCCGTGAGGGTTTGTCCGGCAGGTGCAGTTGCTTCGCAATACCATATATCTTGTCCGGCACTGACCGCTATCGCATCAATGACTTCGATGCTCAAGGTTTCGGAAAATTCGCACTCTCCCGTGCCGATGGTGTATCTTAATTCGATAGATTCGTTGACTTCGATTGGCATGGTTAGGGTATCCCAATTTTCGGTCGTCCAAATTCCGCCCGGTGGATCAGCAACCAGATTGATTACCTCACCACCGCAGAGGGGCGGAACTTCTTCTACATCAATCTGCGGATTGGCTTCTATTACACTAAAATTGTGCGAATCAGAGGCACTTCCGCAGCCGTTGGTCGCACTTACATAAACGGAGTAATTGTTTGGGAATAAAGTAGTTATGATGGTATCGCAAGAGGCAATCGGCTCACCGCTAAAATAGATAAAGCAGAGGTTGCTCGACAGTTCTAAGCCTTTGTCATCGACATTGACATAAGCTCCAATATCTATCGGTAAGCAGACTACGGGCGGGATATTCAGTGTAATTTCGGGCTTGGCGTGGATGCTGATGAGGGTGTCCCATCGTAAGTCAGTACAAGCATTGTTGGCAGTCAACGAAACGGTGTAATCGCCCGCACACATAAAATCAACTTCTATGTTGTCGGAGGCTTCATTTGTACCGTTTAAAAATGCCCAGCAACCATTTTCTCCCGTCACTTCCCAAGTGAACTTCATGGTATCTTCGGGTGGAAGCAGGTCACTGGACTCGTTGTTAAACAATCCTTGGTTTTCATCGCAATGTGGTTCGGAGGATTGAGCGAAGCTGACAGCTACGTCCAATTGTTCTAATAAAGATTCTACCTCTACAATATGCGTTTGTTTGATGGTATCGCATTTGTTGGCAGCTTCTACTTCTATGGTGTAAGTTCCTGATTCATTGAATACAAAACTTGGCGGATTTTCATTAATTAAATCCCAGCCTTCAGTCGGTGACACCGTCCAATTGACATAACCATTCGGGTCGGCGATACACACAGGACTATCGTAAATTTCGATGCTTGCTACGGGAGTCGTGAAGGCTTCGCCTTCGCAAATGATGGACTCCAGAGGTGGCAAATTAAAGATAGGTGGCGCACTGATATTAATCTTGGTACTCGCACTACTATTGCCGGCGCAAGGGTTATCTGCAACTATGGTTACTTCGTAGGCATTGTCGGGCAATCCGCAAGAGGATTGCTCAAAAATCAATTCTAAGGTACTCGGTGGCGGATGATTGAACAGGTTGTTCAATTCTCCATTAATAAATACTTCGTAAGTGGTACTCGGCGGGTTTTCTTCAGTCCCCTGAATACCAATCGTAATCTCAGCTCCGGCGCAGTGAAAATCGTTGCCCCCAGTGTTGGATATTCCTACTGCCGGATTACTTCCATTAAATACTTCGTAAGTCATCGTCGTCGTCGTACAATTTCCAAAAGAGCTATCTCCTGTCACCGTAACGGTGAGCAGGAAATAGCCTAGTCCATAGGAATGCACAAGCGCAGTAAAGTCAGTGTTCTCATAATTCGGTGAACCGTCGCCCCAGTCTATCAAGTAGCTGGTATTGTTAGTCAGTGTTGCTGAGGCATTCATAATAGTTAGGTCGTAGGTGGTGTTACTGCTACTGTTAATGCAATTGACGAAAGACGAATTGCCATTGGAGTTGGTGATGGTAGCATCTGGCGCAGGCGATGTTATGACCTCCAGAGTCGCTGTACATGAGCCATCATTGGCAGTGACGCTCACGGTATAGCTTTGTCCGCTTATTCCCGCAGGGAATTGATGCTCTACACTTGTGCCAGTCATCTCATCGCTACCATCACCAAAATTCCAAGTATGAATGGTGGTATCATTCGGTATATCTATTTGAAAATCAACGACTTCTCCACCGCAAGGTGATTCATTGGAAGCCGTGAAGCATTGTCCACTCGTGTCGTTTGTTTGTAATAAAATTAGTATAAAAATAATCGCCCGCGCAAGCGCGTGCTGCGCTCGCAGTCGCATTTTATTTTTATAAAAATTATGTATGTAAAAAATTCTTTTCATGGTAAATGGTCGATAGTCAATGGTCGATAGTCGGTGGATAATTTTTGGGTCAATAATCTTCAATCGTAAATGTCTTGACAAACCACCTCGCGGTCGTCTATTGACAATGGACTATCGACTATTGACTATTTCTTAAAAGAACAAATGACACTTCAAGTGGCGGTTTTTGCCATAGCGTTTTCGGGTTGGGGAGAGTCGTATATTGCCAAAGTTAAATTTCGTCGTTACTTCGTGTGCGCCTTGTGAGCGCGTGCTAATGCCTGTCGTATTGGCATCGTAGCTGTATCCTATGTGGAAGGTGTTGTCACCATCCATTGTAATTTCTATGCCTCCCGTAAAAATCAAGGCATTGGTATCTGAAAAGTCAAAGGGTTGTTCGCTCTGATAAAAGCTCCCGATATAGAAGCCATTATACATCATGTAAAGTCCGGCGGTCATTGCAGAAATACCGTTTTGGTAATCTATTTTGAAGTTAGGCGACCAGCCTAATGTCTGTTTACCTCGTTTGAAAAAATCTAATCCTATCACCGAGCCTGCGTGAAGGGTAACACGCAGAGGTACACGCGCATTGGCATAGCCGTAAAGGGATTCGTCGGCATTGGTGATATGATTGATACTCAGTCCAATACTATTGTGCATCGTCATCGAAGAGCGTGAGCCTTGTCCTCGTATTTTTCGTTTGCTTTTGTTCTGAAAACGGTACAAAATTCCTACTCCGGTATCTATATAAGAGACATTTTGGTCGGGGTTTTGTGCCATTGTCTCAGTCGTAATTTCTCCAAGCGGATTCGCGATTTGGTCCGGAAAAATGAGCTTGTCCCAATCCAAATATTTACGTACCCAACCTGTCCGAAAACCAATGTGAAGGCTGCCATTTTCGATACCCGGCGAGTAAGTATAAGCTACTCCAATATTGTCTGTCGTAAGTGCGGCTGCGCCGCTTCTGTCTTTCATCATCGTAATGCCAATGCCACTGCTAAATGCGGGTTCTTGGAGTTCAACGGAGGCATAATAGGTGCGAAAACTCTCGCCCACGCCTTGCCATTGGTCGCGCATAGTAGCCGAAATTGTGACACCCGGCTCAATCCCGGTAAAAGCGGGATTCAGGTACGTACGTGCTGCATAAAATTGTGAAAAAGAAGGGTCTTGTGCTTGTAAACTACTGCTGTACAATAGTATAAGAACCCAATAAATCACTAATGCAACTTTATCATCAAATTTCATAATAATGGTATCGGTTTATGGTATTGCTTGCGTGTAATTTAACTGCGAGGCACAAAAATGTGCCTCACAGTTGTCACACGTTATCTACGGTAAAAAAGATCTACAATCGGCACCGACTTGGTTGCCAATCATGTAATTTATACACACTACGGTGTATTCGGCAGGTACTTCTATGGTCAGATTAGTTTGACCAATTGCAACGTTTTTGCCATCGACTGACCATACAATATTAGTAGGTGTAGCAGGCAAACCGGCTTCATAGATAGATAAATCAAAGACGCAAACTCCTTCGTCATTAGAGTAGCCTTGACTATCTACTTGAATGGTTCGGATGGCACCCGATGCTGGCTGACCAGTGTTAAAATTGGTGTCACAACTCGGTTCAACGAATCCGTCGGTTGTTTCGTTACAATCCATTTCTACCATTTGTAGAAAGTTTCCGGTATTGTCATAAGTTGGCTCATAGCACTTTTCATCGCAAGATGCGAACAGTAGTGTAACTGCACTGATTAAAACGATTAGTGTTCTCATTGTACTGAACATTTTAGGTTAAAGAAATAATGATTAGTGATTTACAAAAATTTAATAATCAACATGTTGTAAAAATAATCTATCAATAATATGGGCATAGGGATCCCATGTACCCCAGCAATTTCTGTGGCAGTAAAATAGGCTTAATATGATTTTAAAATTTATAATATGACAGATTCGTGAATACGAATCAACGAGACTAATACGTCATAGCTATCCCGAATTAAATATTACAAGAGATACTATATGAAGTATTAATGAAAATAATAATGAAATGAAAAACGCGATGCGACTTGCATCGAACTGATTGGTAATTTTATTGGTAGAATACATAATGGTCTATGGTAATTAAATGAATAAATTAATATCATCTGTTGGTTTGTCGATGTATTGACACGCCATACTATTCTTCTTATCAAAGAAAGATAGTCTTACCATTTACCTTGTTGATTTGCAATGTGAGTGTTCCATTCTCGGTTCTTGCAAATCTCGTATTTTGAGTTCCCGCTCAAAGTACGAATTGATACTTGTCTGATTTAGTTGGTACATGCTTTTACGGGAATAGTTGAAAAAAGGTTACACACGAAGTCACTTTTTTTCAAAAAATATTAGAAAATATTTTCACTGCAATTTGTGACATAGTAAATTAAACATTGCTTTGTTCCAAAATCAAACTCGTCTGCGGTCCGACACAAAATAATAAATCCAGCACACTCAAACTTGGTACAAAACCATGCTTGTCTTGAAAAACTTGTGCATAAGGCATTGATTGATAGGCAGTATCGGGCTTGTGATGTCTTTTTTTCGGATGGATGGTATTTCGTAAATCAAGTGTACCTTCGGGAGTTATGTGTACATATTTTTCCGTAAAATGTACATCCGGCGAAATGCCAATCAAGTCAATCAAAGCGTACATTAATTCGAGATTCCAATCGAATAAAAAATTATGCTTTTTTTGAAACATCGGATGTAACTCGCCTTCATAGTGTTCAAAAAAGGGTGCTTTGCCATACGCCGACCGGATACTTTGCCAATGTTGCGCTTGCCATTTTTGTACATATTCTATTCTCACGTCACGAATGGGCTGCCCTTCGTTCTTCCCTTTTTTCAGAGGAATCGTCAGGCGCAACAGCCCATTTGCACCAATGATGTGCGCGCGGTTGCGGTAGCTGCGTTTGACATAATGTTCGTGTTGTTCGATATAGACGGGCTGTCCGCTACACAATTTGGCGTAGTACTGTATCGGAGCGAGATATTGTAATTCGAGTAGTAAAGGCATTTAAGTACAAGCGCAAGAGTCAATGATTAATTCGCTTTTAGCGAATTATGTTATTCAAGCTCCTTATTTCCCCGATTCAAAATCGGCAAGATGACAAAAGCTAATATTCCAAAAAGGATATTACAGAAAGTAATCGTCATAAACATGATATTAGAAAAAGAAAAAGCATCATCACCGCCAAGTCCATAAATCATCAAACCTGCGGTGACGAGGAAATGATAACTCCCCATGCCTCCCGGTGAAGGAATCACAATTCCCAGACTACCAAATACGAATATCGTCAGACCAATCACCGCCAATGAACTTTCATGACTGAGCGTAGCAGTGGGTTCAAAAGCGAAGAAGCAGAGGTAGGTCATTAGGTAGTACATTAACCATATAATAAAGGTGTGCATCAAAAACACCGCAGGGCGTTCTAATTTACCAATCGTCAACAGCCCTTCTCGAAAACCCGATAGAATATTTTTTATTTTTAAAAATAATGAACTCGCGAATATTTTTTTTCTAAAAACAATTGCGGCGACAGCCGTTAAAAACATCAAACCTAAGATGCCCAACACAATGGGATTAGACAGCAAACCTCCCCCATCTTCGCCCCCTTTGAAAGCATTTTCGCTCACATAGCCCCACAAAATATCAAACTCCAGTACAAATGCCAATCCAATCGCCATCAAGAGACAAATCACATCTACCACGCGATCGGTCACGATAGTACCGAGTGTTTTTTCTATTGGCACTTGTTCGTATCGACTGAATAGCCCTGCACGCACCACCTCGCCCATACGCGGTAGCGCGAGATTGGCAAAATAACCCGCCATTACGGGCCAAAAGGTATTCGCAAAACTCGCCGTATAACCCATCGGTTTGACCAACATCTTCCAGCGCAATGCACGACTCACATTGCTCACAAGAAATGCTAATATCACCAACAAAATCCAAAAAGGTTTCACCGTTTTGAAATCATTAATGATTTTTTGCATCAAGCTACACGCGGGTTTGGGCAGTTCTGTGCAAGCAGCTTCGCTCTTACCTTCCGTCACGCAGTTGGTTACAAAATCCAAATCACACTGCGCCTGAAAAGCCCGTTGCTGCCCCTGATACACATAGTACAAAATGGCAAAGCCTATCCCAAAAAAAAGTAAAAACTTGAGTACGTTTTTCATTGAACATTTATCATTTAGCATTGAAAAAGTCGCCACCGTCCGTCGTCAAGCGCAACGTCCGTCCACCGTTTATCGTCTGTCCGTTTATCGCAAAATCATATTATCAAGCAATCGCACCTTACCGATACGTACTGTCGTGCAAGCTACAACGCTTTTCGCATCCTCAAAATTATCCAACCTTTCGAGCGTCACTGCATCTACGATTTCGAGATAATCCGAATCAGCACCGGAAATATGGCGGATTTGTTCGAGTGCTTGGTCTTTGGCAATAGAAAGCGGTAGTATTTCAGCGACCTCTTTCAAACGACGCAACACCTTATTAATATGTCCGGCACTTTCGCGCTCATCGGTATTGAGGTGTCGATTGCGCGAACTCATCGCCAAGCCGTCTGCCTCTCGCACAATAGGGCAAGTAACCACTTGAGTCTTATAATTCAATTGCTTGAACATGTACTTCACCAAGGCTTGCTGCTGATAATCTTTTTGTCCCATATAAATGTAATCCGCCTCTACAATATCAACCAAGCGTTTCACGACCTGCGCCATCCCATCAAAATGTCCGGGACGATGTGCGCCTTCCATGTGGTCAGCCATCGTGCCAAAGTCCACGCCATGCGAAGTATCCAAATCCTGCGGATACACCTCATCTGCCGTCGGCGCAAAAACGACGTGATTTCCTGCACTTTTGAGCATCTCCAAATCCCGCTCCATCGTGCGCGGATAACGGTCAAGGTCAGCTTTATCGTCAAATTGTGTTGGATTCACAAAAATACTACAGACCGAAATTTCGTTATCTGTCACAGCACGACGCACCAATGACAAATGCCCTTCATGCAAAGCACCCATTGTGGGTGTGAAACCTATGGCAGCGTTTTTGCTACGACACTCGTTGAGGTATTGCTGTATTTCAGCGACATTCTTGAATATGTACATATCGACTAAATAACGAACTTGTAAATTCCAGAATTCAAGTACCAAATTACAATTCAAACAAAGGTTTACCTTAAAATTTGTTGGAATTTAGAATTTGTGATTTGAAATTTTTTATTGAAAATAGCTGCAAAAGTAACTTTTGTAGGGTTATTTTTCACAAAAAATGTTCATTGAAAATCAAATAGGGATGTAAGATGAGTTTATAGAGTGATTAGTTTATAAAGTTTATTGAGTAATTAGATGAGTTTATAGAGTGATTAGTTTATAAAGTTTATTGAGTAATTAGATGAGTTTTGCGTATAGCAAAATCAACGCACTTTATAAACTCTATAAACTGATAAACTCAGTAAACTACCCAAAAGTGGATTTTTTTTTGTATATTTGCACGCTCAAAAGAAATGGCGCACATATATACAAAGAAAATTAATTTAAAATTGACTTCAATTATACAATTACATTAACACTAATTCGCCACTTCATAATCATAAATTTTAAAGGAAATCAGAATAGGTTATTGCCTCATTTTCAACTTCTTATCAAAAAAAAATATATGGACAAAACGAGAGTCTTAATTATCACACAAGAAATGGACCCCTATACCGATCTCTCGGAAATATCAACTATTGCCAGACAATTACCACAACATATACAGGAGCAAGGTATGGAAATTCGTATCCTTATGCCCCGCTTCGGTACCATCAATGAGCGCAGACACCGCTTACACGAAGTCGTGCGTTTATCCGGTATGAATATCATTGTAGATGAGGATGATTACCCATTGATTATCAAAGTTGCTTCCTTGCCCAATGCGCGTATGCAAGTCTATTTCTTGGACAATGAGGAGTTCTTCAAGCGTAAGCAAATCTTTACCAACGAAGAAGGCGAACCTTTCAAAGACAATGCAGACCGCATGGTCTTTTTCTGTAAAGGAGCGATAGAGACCGTCAAAAAATTCGGTTGGGCACCAGACATCATTCACTGTCATGGTTGGATGACCAGCCTCATTCCACTTTATATCAAAGAGGTTTATAAAAACGAATCCATCTTTCAGAATTCCAAAGTCATCTATTCGCTATACGACAGCACTTACGAGGAGTCTTTTGAGGAGAGCTTTTTCACAAAAGCATCCATCAACAATCTCAAACCGGAAGACCTCGCTGATTACAAAGATGCTTCAGGTGTTGTGCTTCATTCAGGCGCAATTAAGCGGTCTGATGCCATCATTCTCGGTAGCGAAAGCCTCAACGGATTCAAAGCAGACGACAAACCTGTTTTGGACTACCAAGCCGTTGATGAAGCAAAAGAATACCTGACCACTTATGTTGATTTTTACAATACGCTTCTTGGAAAAGAAAAGGAAGATAATGTAGAAGTAAAATAACTTTTGGCATAAATTCATCCAGTATAGTTCTCGTAACAATCAATCATTGAATTTGCACTTGATACTTGAACTTATATATCCCATTTGATAGAGAGTTGTTTATTGATAATTTTTTCACAAAAAAATTACCGATAAACGACTTTCGATTTTCAATGAATTATTACAATGTACATATTCAAATGTCAATTTGGCTTTGCCATTATCATAATGATTGAGTTTTGAATGAGCGGATGAGTGAATACTATTAAATATTATTCACTCATTCAAAATTCATTCATTCATTTTTTTATAAAAAAACATTTGTATCGTACAAAGTGAAAAACAGACAATTCCCTACGCCGTCCTTTCACTTTAAATCGTTCATTTACCCCTCAAATCGACCACATAGAATGAAGAGATTAATTCAAGCCCTTGCTATCATAACGATAAGCCTATTTATTGGAAACGCCTGCAACAAACCATCTACTATCGGCTCAGACTTGCTGCCGGATGAAGACTTTATTGATTTGTTGTTTACCGACAGTCTTGCCTTAAATACCTCAACGGTAAGAGGCGATACCGTTCAGACATACAGTCCCGCTTTGAGCGGACAATTGAGCAATTATATGTGCGGACGTTTGGACGACCCTATTCTGGGGAAATCCACTTCTTCGATGGTTGTCCAATTTGGCATCACATCAAAACCCGTACTCAACGAGCCCGTCTTAGATTCTGTTGTGCTACTACTCGCCTACTCTGATGATGGACATTCCGGTGACCTCAATGCACCCCAATCTTTTGAGGTCTATCGTTTGGAAGAAGATCTGATTTCCAGCCAAAGCTACTATTCTAATAATACCTTTGAGACAGGCGATAAAATTGGAGCAAGTCCCAATGCTATACCAAAAATTGATGGGGACATCCTTTTAGATGCCCCATACATTGATACACTTGGTATGCTCCAATATCGAGACTCGCTCGTTGACTCACATTTACGCATCAAACTCGAAGATAGTTTTGGTGATTCTTTATTAAATTTCGTGGGTGATTCCACCTTTTTGGGACTTGCAGATGAGTTTACCCAATTTTTCAAAGGACTACATATACGCCCTTCTACGCACAATACCGCTATGCTAAGATTCAATCTAAGCGTTGTATATAGCGAAATTCGATTATACTACTCCGAACCGGACACTTCAATAATAGATATGCGACCGAGAGAGATTATATTCCCTGTCCGAAGCAACTCTGTCAAAGCACTTAGCTTTTCACATGACTATCAAAACTCCGAAGTTCAAAACTTTTTGGATAGCACTGTATCTTATCCGGAGGATTTTGCGTTTATACAATCTATGGAAGGTTTAGCGACGAAAATAGAGTTTCCCGGATTAGAGGGATTTCAAGACGTTGCGGTCAATCAAGCCGAACTTATTTTTACGGTCGTCCGCGATTCAGACATTGATTTATTTCCCCTGCCAGGTCGTATTGCAGCCTTTCAACGTAATTCAGAAGGTCAACTTAATGCCATTGAAGATGTCATAAATGACCTCAATAGTGGTGGAAACCTATTCAACGGAAATCAAACATTTTCGGTCAGAGGTGGTGAAAAAACCATACAATATCGTATGTTTGTTACGTCATTTCTACAAGGTATCATTGACGATGCCCACAACGAAAATGCCATATATTTACTTCCTTTTGACAGGGGAGAACAAGCCACCCGCGCAATACTTGGAGGGAACGCCCATAATCACTACCCCGTTCAATTACGATTAACTTATACTAAGCTTTAATGATCAATTTGTAGAGTTTATTAGGTTTATAAAGTTTATAGAGTAAAAGGAAAAATTTGCTTTGCAAATTTTTAACAACTTTATAAACTTTATAAACGCTATAAACGCTATAAACCTTACAAACTCTAAAAACCGACATCATGTGTGGAATTGTTGCTTATATCGGAGAACGAAAAGTCTATCCCTTACTCATAAAGGGACTCAAACGCCTCGAATATAGAGGCTATGACAGTGCTGGAGTTGCTATATTTAATGGCAGTCTCAATGTATATAAACGTAAAGGAAAGGTCAAAGACCTCGAAGATTTTGTCAATGGCAAAAATCTTGACGGCAAAACTGGTATGGGGCATACCCGTTGGGCAACGCACGGTGAAGCCAACGACATCAATGCTCACCCACACCTTTCAGGCGATGGCAACCTTGCCATCATCCATAACGGCATTATTGAAAATTACGCGCTTCTCAAAGCGACTTTAGAGAAAGAAGGACACGTATTTCAGAGTGAAACCGACACCGAAGTGTTGATTCATTTTATTGAAGAAATTAAGGAAAAGTCCAATGTAGAATTGGAAGAAGCCGTCAGAATTGCTTTGGGTAAAGTCATTGGTGCCTACGCCATTGTGATTATGGATAAAGAGCATCCGGGACGCTTGATAGCTGCACGAAAAGGTAGTCCGCTTGTTGTTGGTTTGGGCGATGAAAAAGGTGAATATTTCCTTGCATCAGATGCGTCTCCTATCATCGAATACACCAAAAGCGTCGTTTATCTTAAAGACCAAGAAATTGCTATTCTTGATATGAAAGACGGTTTGACGATAAAAACTATCAATAACGAAATACAAACTCCATTCGTACAAAAACTTGACCTCGAACTCGAAAAACTCGAAAAAGGTACTTTCGACCACTACATGCTCAAAGAGATATTTGAACAACCGGATACCATTGCAGATTGTATGCGCGGACGCTTGAATGTCAGCAAAAGCATGGTCAAAGTCGGTGGTTTGAAAGAATATCAAAACCGCATTATCAATGCTGATAAAATCACAATTGTCGCTTGCGGTACTTCTTGGATAGCAGGTTTGATAGGCGAATACCTGATAGAAGACCTCGCACGAATGCCCGTCGAAGTAGAGTATGCTTCCGAATTTCGCTATCGCAATCCCGTTATCGGAGAAAAAGATGTTATCGTAGCAATCTCACAATCCGGTGAAACAGCAGATACCCTTGCTGCACTCAGACTTGCCAAACAAAAAAGCGCACTCACTTATGGCATTTGCAATGTCGTAGGCTCCTCAATGGCACGCGAAACAGATAGCGGTTCATACATACACGCTGGACCGGAAATTGGTGTAGCTTCTACCAAAGCCTTCACCGGACAGGTCGCGCTACTCACGCTGATGGCACTCAATATCGCACACTTGCGCGGTACTATTTCGCAAAGCGAATACCAACAACTCATTAGCGAACTTAACAAAATACCTAAAAAAGTACAAAAAGTACTTGAAAGCAATGGCAAAATTCGTTATATTGCAGAAATATTCAAAGATACCTCTAATGCTCTCTATCTTGGAAGAGGTTATAATTTCCCAATAGCCCTTGAAGGTGCGCTAAAATTAAAAGAAATTTCCTACATTCATGCCGAAGGCTACCCTGCCGCTGAAATGAAACATGGACCTATCGCATTGATAGACGAAAATATGCCCGTTGTCGTCATTGCTACTAACAAAAGCGCGCACGAAAAAATAGTCAGTAACATTCAAGAAGTCAAAGCCCGCAAAGGCAGAGTGCTTGCTATCGTTACCGAAGGTGACAAAATCATTAGCGACATCGCCGATTTTATCATCGAAATACCTGATACCGTAGAACCTTTGACCCCATTATTATCTGTTATTCCTTTACAATTATTGGCTTATCATATCGCATTAATGCGTGGCTGTAACGTTGATCAACCCCGTAATCTCGCAAAATCAGTCACGGTAGAATAAATTAGTCCGTAGTTGATAGTCCATAGTCCATAGAACATTAAGTCATATACTTACACATTTCTATCGACTATCGACCATTGACCATCGACTTCATAAATTAAACATGGATTATAATACAAGCAGACCCAAATTAGTCATTCCTGAATATGGACGCAATGTCCAGAAGCTCGTCAAATATGCACAAGGCATGGAAGACAAAGCACATCGTCAAGCATTTATCGAAAAAATCGTACAAATGATTACACAGATGTACCCACAGGTACGTAATGTTGACGATTACCGAAACAAAGTGTGGAATCACATCTTCGCTATTTCTAATTACGAATTGGATGTAGATGCGCCTTGCGAAATTCTCGACCCCGAGATCAAACACCAACGCCCTGAAAGCGTGCCTTATCCGCATGGCAAAGTCAAATACAAACACTACGGTAAAAACGTAGAAAATATGATTGACAAAGCCATTGCTATGCCCGAAAACGACAAGAAAAAAGCCTTCATAGAAGTCATTGGCTCGTATATGAAATTGGCATATCGTTCATGGAATCGTGAGTATGTTAATGACGAAATCATCCGCCACGACTTAGAGGTCTTATCTGAAGGAAAACTATTATTGCCACAAAACGCTAACCTTGACAATCTCATTTATCGTAAGCGCAATAGCAACAACAATAGCAGTAATAACCGTCGAAATAACGGATACCACAAAAATAACGGCAGTAGCAGTAATTATAAAAGAAAAAGATATTAATTATTAATGAGTGAATTTTGAATGGTAAATGAATGAATAATACAACAATGTTTTCTCATTGACGCATTAGAAATATTCATTCATTCAAAATTCACTCATTCACTCATTACTATGTCCTCCGAATCTTTTGAAATAAAAGGTGGCAATCGACTAAAAGGAACAATCCGTCCGCAGGGTGCGAAAAATGAAGCCTTACAAGTCCTATGCGCCACCGTATTAAGCCCCGAAAAAATCACCATTTCCAATGTTCCTGACATTAAGGATGTCAATATGCTCATCAGTCTTCTCAAAGGACTGAGCGTACAAATCGAACAAACAGCTACCGATACATGGACATTTCAAGCAGACAAAGTCAATCTTGATTACCTTGAATCCGATGAATTTCGGCGCGATGCCGGACGCATCAGAGGCTCTGTCATGTTGATGGGCGCTTTGCTTGCCAGATTTGGACGTGCTTACCTCCCACAACCCGGTGGCGACAAAATCGGTCGGCGGCGCATGGATACGCACTTTCTTGGCTTTCAAAAACTCGGCGCGGACTTTCATTACGACGAAACGAAAAGAGCCTACACGCTCGAAGCTCCCAAACTAAAAGGAACTTACCTGATGATGGACGAAATATCCGTCACCGGTACTGCGAATGTCGTCATGGCAGCCACTATGGCGCAAGGCACGACCACCATTTACAATGCCGCTTGCGAACCCTACGTACAGCAATTGTGCAAAATGCTCAATGCTATGGGCGCGCGCATCGAAGGTGTCGGGTCAAACCTGTTGGTCATCGAAGGAGTCACTTCACTACATGGCGCATCGCATCGTATCCTGCCGGATATGATAGAAATCGGTAGTTTTATTGGGCTTGCTGCTATGACTCAATCCGAAATCACGATTAAAGACGCTCAAATCAAAGAACTCGGTATCATCCCCACTGTGTTCCGCAAATTTGGTGTTCAATTTGAGTTTCAGAATGACGATATTTTCATTCCTGCACAAGACCGTTACGAAATACAGACCTTCATCGACGGCTCCATTATGACCGTCTATGATGCGCCTTGGCCCGGCTTTACGCCTGACTTGATGAGTATTTTGCTCGTCATGGCAACGCAAGCAAAAGGCAGCGTTCTCATTCATCAAAAGATGTTTGAAAGTCGCTTGTTTTTTGTCGATAAATTGATAGATATGGGCGCGCAAATCATTCTCTGTGACCCACACCGTGCGACCGTTATTGGTCTCAATCGACAACATCCTTTACGCGGTATTCAGATGACTTCGCCCGACATTCGTGCGGGTGTCGCGCTGCTCATTGCTGCCCTCTCTGCCAAAGGAACGAGCATTATTCACAACGTTCATCAGATAGACAGAGGATACCAAAATATTGATGGCAGACTCAATGCCATTGGCGCAGAAATCAAGCGTTTTAAAAGTAAATAAAGGATAACATATTTTTTATTTAAAATATTTAAAAAGCCTTATCAATCATCATTGGTAAGGCTTTTGTCGTAATACGATTTTATAAATCGTATTACATATTTCAATAAAAAAATTGGTATAAAATTGGAATAAAATATCTTACATTTTGAAATCAAAAATATACTTCGCTGATATTGTGTATATTTGTGGTAAATAATTAACTAAAATAACCCGTTGAATGAATTATTGTACTATTCCGGTGCTATTTATTCATTCAAAATTGTTTCATTCAGTCGTTTATACATGAAAAATAACATCATCAAAATTGGTCTGATAGTACTAAGTATTTTTTGCTTAGTGCCAAGCGTACAAGCGCAAACTGATAAATTCCAAAAAGCAAATAAGTACTACGAATTGTACGCCTTCAAAGAAGCCATAAAACATTATGAAGATGCTTTGGCAACGAGTCCAAACAACTACGATGCTGCTTCGCGCTTGGCAGAGTGTTATCGACAAATCGGAAACTTGAATAAGGCGCGCCAGTGGTATGCCAAAGCTATTCAGTTTCCCAATGTAGATCCGGTTGATATATTTTATTATGGACAAGTTTTGCGTGCAGAAGGACGATATAGCGAGGCAAAATCCCGCTTTCTCGAATATGCCAAAACCGAACCCACGCTTGGCAATCACTACGCCGATGCCTGTGATTATGCCTTGGCGAATGCTGCCGGAAATTCAACATTGCCTGTTACTCCGGTGAACAATATCAATAGTTCATCTGCTGATTTTGCGCCTGCTTTTTACAAAAATAAACTCCTTTTTTCGACCTTCCGAAAAGGAAATAATAACGACAGTGATGCCTTCAATCAACTCTATATATCTTCGCGTACAGGTTCACAAGTTGGTAGTCCGCAACCGCTTAGACAAAGCTTCCAAGCTATTGTAAATGAGAGTAATGTATCGTTTTCGTCCGATGGCAGACAGGTAGCTTATGTCAAAAATAATAATAACTTTACGAGTGGTATCATCCCACTTATCGGCAGTGGTGTGAAGCTCGATATTTACACTGCAGATGCACGTTCGGAAAAGGATTGGATAAATGAGCAAACCTTTCCTTACAACGGACGAAAATACTCTAACGGTTATCCGCATCTCTCGACCGATGGCAATGTATTGTACTTTGCCTCTGATGTTCCGGGTGGCTATGGCGGATTTGATATATACGCTTGCGAAAGAACGTCCAGTGGTTGGTCAGAACCTATCAATCTCGGTAGCGAGATTAATACAGGGGGCGACGAAATCAGTCCTTATATAGACAATAACACCCTATACTTTTCTTCCAATTGGCATGACGGATATGGCGGGTTAGATGTTTTTAAAAGTGATTATATTAATGATGAATGGAAGCAAGCCGTCAATATGGGACGAGGCATCAATTCTGCCCGTGATGATTATGATTTTATTTTTAATGAAATTGAAAAAATCGGCTACTTTACATCCAATCGGATGAGTAGTATGGGCTATGATGATATTTATCGTGCCGGAGGCAGTGGCATTGTCAGCACAACGACGACAAGACCAACTACAACAACGACCACAACAATTTTTGACCCAACACCTATATACACACCAACGACAAGTACAACAGGGACGCCAACGACCAATATGCTCATTACATTAAGAGATGAGGTCACGCAACAAGCCTTAGAAGGTGTAAAAATCGACTTCACCAGATGTGGTGGACGTACTTATACTACGGACAAAAATGGTACGGCAATACTTGATTATTTTGATGAAGGCTGTACTATATTAATTAGTAAAAATGGGTACGGCGAGACGCTTCACAAACTCCCGATGATCAGTCGATTGGATATAGGATTGACACCGACTGACGGAGCATTTAATGGTATTGTTATGGACTCGGAATCGGAAGCAAGACTCGGCGGCGTACTCGTCATTGCTACCGACAAACGAACCAAAAGTAGCTTACGCGCCAGTACCGATGAGCGTGGCAGGTACGCTATCCAACTTGACCCTAACTCAACTTACGACATTAGCTACTCCAAATCCGGTTATTTGAGTGCCGTTCGCAATGTCAATAGCAGTAGCACCGACCGAAATCTTGGCTTTCAGGAGATGGAACTCTCCCCATATTTCAATCCTTCAAATGTCGTAATCGTGCCACCACAAGCACCGACTACCGCTCCGCCTGTTTCGGAAATCATTATCGTAGAAGAACCGACACGACCCTCGCAACCGACCATCATATCCACGCCCGTCCCTACTGCGCCAACTTATCCTACAACAACTTCAAGTGGCGATTATGAGATTCAAATCGGTGCATTTTCAAAACCGAAAACTGAAAAATTCCGTCATCTCGAAGATCTCGGACGTGTGTATTACGACATGCGTAAAGGACTTGCGATTCACAAAGTCGGTACATTTACTACTCGTCAAGATGCCGAGCGAGTTCGTTCTATCATCGCGAGTCGTGGCTATCGCGAAGCCTTTGTACGCAGAATATCCGGCAGTAGTTCGTCTGTGTATTCGCCACCTGCCAGTACTTCTTCCAGCTCAAGCGGCTTGGTCTATAAAGTTCAATTGGGTGCTTTCCGCAATCCAAGTTCGGCAGGTTTTAATCCTAATCTCCGAAATTACGGCAGCATACAACAAATCCCTCGCGCCGATGGCATCACCGTCTTTTTGTTGGGCGATTATTACTCTATGTCCGAAGCCATTGCAGCACAGGAAAATGCCCGTAATCTCGGTGTATCACAAGCCTTCGTAGTGAAATATCGTAATGGCGTGAAGGTGAAATAATAATGAGTGAATGAATGAATGAATTTTGAATGAATGAATGAATTTTGAATGAATGAATTAGAAATACACATTTAAAATTCATTCATTCAAAATTCACTCATTACCTGTTCTCTACGATGCAAATAATATATGCCCAAACTTCCCAGAATTGGTAAAGTGCCAATGGTTAGCCATGTTACATTATAACCGTAATTGTCTATCAACCAAGAAGTTAGTAGAGGTGAAAGAATCAATGCTCCTGACCATGAAATTCCAAATAAACCCATATACGCGCCACGATTTTCGGGAACAGCTCTGTTGAGTGCATAAGTCGCTGAAAAAGGAAAACTAATGATTTCTCCTATTGTCAAAAGCATCATACTAAGGACTGCAATACCTACAAAATCAGTGGTTGGCAAAATCAAGTAACACAATCCGATAAGAGCTGTACCAAGCGCAATCGTAGGAAGTTTTTTGTAATTTCTTTTTTCGTATTCATAGACAAAAGGCATTTCTATAATTGCAATCACAAAACCATTAATACCCAGCAAAATACCAATCCAATTTTCTGGTAACAATAAGGTCTCTTTGAAATAAATTGGCAATGCCATCATAAACTGCACAAAAGCAATTGCCATGCACATGTTGCAAATGACAAACAAGATAAAATAAGTATCGCGATAAGGTGATTGAACACTTGAAATTGCTATGTCCGGCATTGGTGTATCATTTGTGGTTTCCTTATTTCGTGCTATTTTTTTATCATTCGGAAGAAGACACCAAAACATCAAAGCAGCACCGATACAAGTCAGTCCGTCCAATACAAACAACCAATTATAACCAAAAGCCACCGCCACAATACCACCCACCACCGGACCTGCCGAAAACCCCAGATTAATCGCCAGTCGTACAAGACTCATTGAGCGCGTTCTGTTTTCAGGTTTGCTATAAAAACCAATTGCCGCTTGATTTGCCGGACGAAAAGCATCCGAAATCGCAATAACGACAAAAATAACCGCACACCAAGCCCAAAAACTATCTACAAAAGGCATAAACAAAAAACCGATACCCGATAACATCAATGACCAAAACTGAACGCCATAATGCCCTGTTGCATCCGTAATCCTCCCACCGATATACGTTCCCAATACCGACCCAATACCAATAAAACTCATAATATAACCCGTCTGTACAATCGAAAAACCCTCTTCTTGTGTTAGAAAAACACCCAAAAAAGGAATCACCATCGTTCCGCTTCGATTAATCAGCATGACGATAGACAGCAGCCAGACACTACGCGACAAGTCGCTAAAAGATAATTTATATAGGTTAATAATGTATTGCATTTGTTCAAAACGGGTGCAGGACAAATTTTTAATTTTATTTTGAAATGCCACTGTACTGACGACTTTAGCCCTCAAGTGGCTCGGTACTTTCCCGCGACGGCTAAAGTCGTCGGTACGAGGCAGATTAAAAATTTGTCCTGCACCCTTCAGCGCATCCCCAATCTTGGAGCCTGCCCTTGGATAATCAACGAGTAGAAGTAAATGCGGACAAAATTGCCTTAGCCGTCCGTCAACTCAAAAACTTGCTGGAAGATGAGCATTTACCCTTCGGTAAAAGCGAAAAAGTAGTCAACATGGCAGACAGCGGTTATGCCGTTGTTGATTACGTTTGCCCTCTGATGGAATCTTTTGATAACTTACTGTTAGCCATTCGATTAAGACATGGTATCAAAGTGTACAAACCTTATCAGGGTCAGCAGTCTGCCAACGGGCGCAACAAAGAATACGCAGACGATCCCTACTATTTACAAAGACAATCCTCACGAGAGGTCTACAACCCACAGACGAAATCCAAGTTTGAAAAAGCGCAACGTCCGATTTTTGAATTGCCTTGTGACCAAACGGATAGCTATGAAACCAAGACAGCACGCGGACGGGAAATCATCGTAGAACGCTCTCGTTGGAACGACTTACTTTTACCCGGTTCGAGGAAGTTTAAAATGGGAAACAAACCTTTTGATTTAGTGGGGATTCGATTCATTGATAAAAAAACCGGCAATCCTATTTTTAAGAACGATATGTTTGTTGGACTGTGGGGAAAAAATCTTAGGACACACAGCACTCGCGAAGTCCAAACAGATTATCGACATCGTTATGATATTGAACCCCATAATCGCTTCAGCAAACAACAGCTTTTGATGGACAAGTATCAGACATCGAATGTTCAATATTTAGATGCCTGGTTGTACACCGTTCAACTCGCTTATTGGTTACTTTATGCGGCGGCTGACGAAATTGAGCTTTGTGTCAAACCATGGGAAAAATATTTACCCGAAGTCAAAAGAGCACAGAAATCCGACGAACGAAAGTCCGTTGCTATGACCCGAAAAGCCGCTAAAAGACTTTTTTTAACTTTTGATATGACCCCCTTTAAACCCCAAGAGTCCAAAAATGGTAAAGGACGCAAACAAGGCACCGTTTTTACCAAGCGTAAATATCATCCACCTACCCGAAAACACAAAAATCAGCGCAATTGTAAACAAAAAATTGAGCAGCTTGAATAGATTTACCGGAAATATTATATTTTATTTGCATGTATTTGGCGGAGACCAGCGGTCACCATGAAAGTATTTTGTCCAAAGTCTAAAACATACATTCCCTTTAAGATACGAATATCATATTCATATTTGGGCATATCTTTATTGGATAAAAATAGTTTCTCCTTCTGCATTGACATTGGGTAATTTTTAGATTTTTTATAAAACTTTAGGTCTTGTCAAAGTTACCAATTTTTGTAAAACTTCATAGTTTCACCACTCAATTTGAGTGTATAACGATACCCCACATCTTTAAATGCCCCGTTTGCTAAACTTTTCAAGTTTCGTACTCCGATAGCTATCAGAGAGTCAACTCACTGGCTTTTAGTTATTTACAAATATTTGTAATGTATCTGCGTTTACGAAACTTGAAAAGTTTAGCAAACGGAATTACTTATTTTGTTTTTTTTATTTAAAACTTAAATAATGTATAAAATTTCTAATTACCAGTGAAATAAAAAAATGCTATTGTCTGCCATTTGCAAAATGTCAGACAACTCACGCAACCGAAAAAGATATGGGGTATCAATAGAATTTGAGTGTATAACAAAAAGTATTGATTGGCGTTTCACATCTAATACTTCAATTCATTTCTAAATAAAATATATTTTTTGCTGAAAATGTAGTAAAAAATGACAATTATACTTAATTTTATGTGTCAATCGCCTACTCGTACTGTTTGGTAAAGCCAAAAGCCTCCTTCATCCTATACATAAGAGAATAACCTTCTACGAATTCTATTTTCAATTTTAAACCAAACAATAGCTTATTTTGTGAAACCTTCGCCATTTTTCTACGTATTCAATTGTCGGACTCTTATTATTTTTATAAGCAGTTGATAATTGGGCTAATAAACAAAGCGAAACAGGCAGAGGAAGTAAGGTAACTACAACACTATTGTGAGCAATATTTCGTAAATGTTAATTTGTTATTTTTCCAATATATTAAAATATGAATAAAAACGGAAGACCGGTCAATATATTACTTATTGAAGATAATCCGGGTGACATCAGATTGACGAAAGAAGCCTTTAAAGAGACCGGAATGGCAGTCAATCTAAATGTGGTAACAGATGGTGTAGAAGCCCTCCAGTATCTTAAACAACAAGAGGAATATACCGACGCTGTCATCCCTGATTTAATTTTATTAGACCTTAATTTACCCAAAAAAGACGGGCGTGAAGTACTTGAGATTATAAAAAAAGACGACAACCTGATGTGCATTCCCGTAGTTGTCTTAACAACATCAGGAGCAGAGCAAGATATTTCCAACAGTTACCGTCTTCATGCAAATTGCTATCTCAACAAGCCCATCGAATTTGATAAATTCTTTGACTTAATTCAGAAAGTAGAAGACTTTTGGCTCAGTACAACTGTACTGCCAACTATGATAAATTAACACGCGAGCCCTTTGGGGGATTAATGTTGAATTTTGAACGAATGAATTAAAAAGACAATTGACTACTATTCAAAATTCACTCATTCAAAATTCAGCATTATTAAACTAAAACTGTCGGCTTGATTAACGTACAAAATTTGTGCAATGAGAATTAATATCCTTGGTATTGACGATTTAGAGGAAGATGCTAAGCTTGTGAAGGTGTTTCTCAAGCAAGCATCTTTAAGGCATGACTTTTTTTATGCCGAGACCTTGTATGAGGGCATCGAACTTTGCGAAGAGAAAGAGATTGACCTGGTATTATTGGATTTAAGCCTGCCGGATTCAAGAGGGCTGAGAACATTGGAGAGTTTTCTGGAACGTAGTCCCAGAGATATTCCCGTAATCGTTATGACGGGTACTTCCGATGCAACTGTCGGCGAACAAGCTGTTAGAGCAGGAGCGCAGGATTATCTCGTAAAAGGAGAATTTGATTACAAATTACTCTCTCGTGTCATCCGTCATACTATGGCACGCTACAAGATTTATCAACAACTCCAAAATGCCAATGAAGAGCTTAATCGCATTAAAAGACGCTTTGATTGGATCAACCAAATGACCGGTTCGGGGCATTGGGAAATTGATATTGTGACCAATGAAATGAATTGGTCGGATGAAGTGTATAAAATACTAAGTTTTGAACCCGGACGCATCACTCCTTCAGTAACGGATTATATCAATTACGTATATTCCGAAGACAGAGAACTCGTACAAAAGGCATTTGAAGGAGCAAGAAAAGACGGTGAACTTCGTAAGATAGAATACCGCATCAGAGTAGGCACATCACCTATTAAATATGTCGAAAACCACTTTCAGGTATCTTTCGACAATGCCAGCCAACAAATGCTGCTCGTAGGCGCATTGCATGATATAACAGAACGTAAACGCTCAGAAGAACTACTCGTACAACACAAACTTTCCGAGGGTACATCCCGCATGAAAGAGGAGATTTTGGAGGATATGAGTTTCCATATTCGTACTCCATTATCTTCTATCGTCAACTTATCCTACACCCTCAATGGTTCTTCATTGGACGAAGAGCAGGAAGAATCAGTGAAGGCACTACAGCAGTCGGTCAGCGACCTCTCGCTTGCCGTCAACAACATGCTCAACTTCTCTGTCCTGCTCTCTGATAAAATCACGGTCGATGAAGAACAATTTGCCATCTCCAATACCATTCAGGGCTTGGTCAAGATGTTCCAAATAAAAGCCAACAGAAAAAGTATTACGCTCGATGTAGAGGCAGATGAAAATTTACCAAAATATCTCATCGGTGATGAAACAAAAGTCAACCAAATCGTGTATAACCTACTGGACAATGCAGTTAAATATACCGAGCATGGTGGCAGAATAGAATTCGAAGTCAAAGCCGAGAAAATCGAAATGGGCAGAGCTACCGTTTCCTTCCGTGTGGAAGATAACGGTGTTGGTATGCCGAAGGATAAGATAGAAGAAATTCTTGATACCGACAGGCTGCTCAATCTAACTGAGGAAGACAAGAAAAAAGGACTTGGACTTGCCATTGCTACTCGTCTCACACAGAAGATGGACGGCGAGTTGAGAGTCGTTAGTGTAGAAAAAGATGGTACAACATTTACGGTTGAAATTGACTTCTCCATTGCCGATGTTGCCGCACAAGATATCGGTGGTGACCCGATACGTCCAATGCGAATTCTATTCGTAGAAGACCACTTCCTCAATCAGATTGCTACCAAGCGAATGTTGGTTATGTGGTCAGACTATGTATCCGTAGAAATTGCCGATAATGGTAAAATTGGATTCGAGAAATTTGAAGCCAACGACTACGATGTCATTCTCATGGACTTGCAGATGCCTATCATGAACGGCTTCGAAGCCTCGGCACGTATCCGCACCGTTGACCCCAACATCCCCATCATCGCACTCTCGGCGAATACCAGTAAAACGGAAGCCGAAAAAGTTATCGCAGCAGGTATGAACGACTACCTCGCCAAACCCTACAACCCCGAAGACCTTAAAGGCAAGATAATGACACTTGTTTACAAAAAAAAATCTAGAGAAGCAAGAGAATAACTTTTGATTATAGACTCGCTTCTTTAGGATTAAGAATACCAAGTTTTAACATTTGGAGGGATGGGACGCTGCACCGTTTACGGAGTATGCGTCCCTGTTTTTTTAAGTTTAAGTTTAAAAAATTTAATTTTCAATTAAATTTGTATTTTATTAATGTATTATTTTTTTGAAAAAATAATTTTTGAACTTGAACTTGAACTTCTCAACCCTGAACAAGTCTCATATCCACCTCTTTCCGTTCCATATTTACATCAAGGATTTCGACGCGCACTTGCTGCCCCATGCGGTAGGTATCGCCCGACCACTGACCTTTCGCCACATAGCGATTTTCCAATGCCATCGGCTCTTCTATCGTATCAAATCGAACTAAGCCCTCACATTGATTGCCTGCAACTTCCACGAACATACCGCGTTCGATAATTCCCGAAATCACACCATCAAACTCCTGTCCGATGCGGTCTTTCAAATATTCGGCTTGCTTGTATTTGATGGATTCTCGCTCGGCTTCCATTGCCTTGCGTTCTTGATTGGAAATATGTTTGCATTGCATCTCCAATTCCTCTGCGTCCATGCGGTGTGCTTTCTCCAAATTTCGGAATAAAATCCTGTGTACCAATACATCCGCATACCGACGAATGGGCGACGTAAAGTGCGTATAATTGTCAAATGCCAAGCCGTAGTGACCGATGTTTTCCGTCGTATAAACCGCCTTTGACATCGTGCGAATGGCGAGTGGTACGAGCAATTTGAGCGCATCCTGCGTCTCTGCCTCCTTCATCAATTTGGTGTAAGCCTCCGCGATTTGACGAGGTGTATCAAACTCCAATTTGTAACCCATTTGCAGGGCGTATTGAGCAAATTCGCTGACCTTTTCCGGGTCGGGTTTGTCGTGTACTCGATACACAAACGGGATGGGGGCAGAGTCTTTATGCTTTGCAAAAATGGTGGCTACCTCACGATTCGCCAAGAGCATAAAATCCTCAATCAGCAAGTGTGCATCCTTCCGAACTTTCAAATATACATCAATCGGTTTGCCCACCTCGTCCAGTACAAATTGTACTTCTTCTGTCTCAAAATTAATCGCGCCTTTTTTGAATTTTTGCTTACGCAATTTATAAGCGATTCGATTGAGGTTTTTTAATTCCGTAGCAAAATCGCCTTCGCCTGCATCCAGTACTTCCTGCGCTTCTTCGTAAGTAAATCGACGATTAGAGTACGTCACCGTCCGCCCAAACCAACGATTGACGATTTTATCATTTTTATCAAATTCAAATACCGCCGAAAAAGTCAATTTATCTTCATTCGGACGTAGCGAACACAGTTCATTCGACAACTTCTCCGGCAACATAGGCAACACTCTATCAACGAGATACACCGAAGTTGAGCGTTTCAAGGCTTCCTTGTCAATGGCAGTGTTTTCCTTTACATAATGCGTTACATCCGCGATGTGTACGCCGATTTCGCAATGCCCGTTTTCAAGGTATTGAATCGACAAAGCATCATCAAAATCCTTCGCTGTCAAAGGGTCGATTGTAAAAGTCGTTACCTCCCGCATATCACGTCTGCGAGAGATTTCGCGCTCCGTGATTTCGGTTGCCATCATATCCGTTTGCTGTATCACCGCCGACGGAAATTCAAGGTTAAAACCTTGCTGAATCAAGATGGATTTCATCTCAATATCGTGTTTGCCCGCTTCGCCAAGTACCATCGTCACGCGACCCGACGGGCTGCGTTTGTCGCTCGTATGCCATTCAGTGATTTGTACGATGACTTTCTCGCCATCTTTCGCACCTTTCGTCTTTTTGGGTGGTACATAAATATCAATCGGCATCCGCCGCGAGTCCGCGACTACGAAGGCAAATTTTTGAGAAATATGAATCGTACCTATAAAACTTTCGGTCGCGCGTTTCAGTACTTCTACGATGCGTCCTTCGGGTTTTTGTTTGCGCGAATTTTCGGCATATTCTACCTTTACTCTATCACCATGCAGTGCCGAGTTGACATTTCGGGGAGCTACATGAATATCGAATTCGAGGTCGTCACATACGATGTATGCCGAGCCGCGTTGAGTCATATCTACGCGCCCCTCTGACGTCACTTTCGCATGAATGCGCTGTCCGATAGCGAGTTTGAATTTTTCGTTGGAAAGTTTAATAATTTTACCTTCTGATTGCAACTGCTCCAATCGCGCCTCTACTGCATCTATGGAAGTTTTTCCTCTGAGTTTTTTCTTTAATTGCGCGGCATTATACCGCTTTTTAGGGCTTCTTTTGAATATGAAAAATATATCTTGTTTTAGTGTCTTATTTTTCTTGTTTTTCTTTCGTGTCATAATATAAAATGAATGAATGAGTGAATTTTGAATGAGTGAATGTTTCTAATGCTACAATGCCGAAATGCGATAATGAGAGGGAATATTGTAGCATTATCGCATTGACGCATTGTAGCATTAAATATTCACTCATTCGCTCATTCAAAATTCACTCATTGCCCCCGTAAGGGAAATATTAATAATGTGGTGTTGGGAAAAGGATGTGGGAGTAAGGTTTTTGGTGTTTTGTGCGGATTCGCCTTCTTTCACTTCTATCTGCCAACTGCTCGTAATAGCGGCTACTGTGACTTTAAACGAGGATTCGGCGGAAATAGTTCCCGCGATACGTTTTTTTTCTACAAAATTTCCTTTCTTATCGAATATTGCCAACCAATAATGGTATTCCATCAAACCCGCTTGCCAATATACAAAACCGTGAAATTCCTTTGCATCCGGTAAGCGAAAGCAAGGGATAAATTCCGTAAACTCATCCATTGCCTCCCCTTCTTCCAATAGAAATTGTAATATAGAATCCTGCGAAAGTGGTTTGTTTTTCTTTTCAAATTCGCGGAAGGTATCAGGGGTGAGTTCGATGGGCAATGTTGCCTTCGGAAATTTGGAAGTCAAGGTGGTGAAACCTGCGCGTTTAGTTTGTTTTGTCATAAACAATGAGTAAATGATTCGAGTGTGTAAAATATTAGGGGCAAAAAAATATGAACTGAGCTAAAAATCACAAAGAGGTTGTTATATTAAAATTGAT
>ENA-ORXR01000351-ORXR01000351.1-marine-metagenome-genome-assembly--contig:-NODE-351-length-67048-cov-9.807723_pt1 | contig 67048 bp, 57 predicted proteins | sample MGYA00237866_ERZ511479 | MGnify/ENA metagenome assembly ERZ511479 | reverse complement strand
TAATGCCGCGCTCGGCGAGATAGTCGACGAATTCCAGGGTGTAGCGGGCGTGTTCGCTGCCGGGTAGGGTTTGGCGGTGCTCTACTGTTTGCTTGAGCGCCTGTATGTCGATTTCAGTTACCGGAAGGATGTCGAGGAGTTCTCTGGCAACATCGAAGTTGCTGGTATTCAGTGCTGTGGTAATCAATGTATCGCGTGAATTTTTGCCGCAACCATAGCAGGGCTGTATTGTCAGATCAGCGCCAGCGGTCACCAGAATGTCATAGGCTTTACGATTTTGCTTGAATAGCGAACAAGTAAGTGGGTAATTTTTGGGAAAGGCTGCTGGGGAATTGACGAGATTCGGGTTTCCGCCCTGGTCGATCAGCAGTTCAAGAATTTCCTCTCTTCCTTCCTCGGTCGCAGCGCACATCGCCCACTCGTAGAAATTCGAGCCGAAAACCCGGTTCGGATTCCCGCCACTCCGCATTGCGCTCTCGACCGCGTGGGAAGAATTGGCGAGTACGCCGCGCAAAAGATCTCCGTCTCTGGATTCTTCGGTTGTGCCGCGCTCCTTGGATGCCGCACAGGCCCCTGCCGTGAAGAGCAGCGATACGAAGAGCGCGATTACCGGGAACAGATTGATTGGTTGAGTTTGGTCTATCGAGGTATGCCGCATGCGACCTCCAGTAGCGTTGTCAATGATTCGATGACGGTCGTCATCAGGTGACGCCTGATCATCTCCGGGCGAAAGTAGAAGGGTAGGGCATCTTGCTGCTGTTCCATCCAGGCATAGGCGGGTTGCGGCAGCACGAACCGTGAGCCTGGTGCCGGATGGCTCTCCCACTCGCGAGGATAGAGATGAGCATCGTGGCTCGGCAACAGTGTGGCGTCAGGAGGCAGGCGGGATGTGTCTTGTATAGTGGTAACGATCTCGCCATCGACGGTCATGTTGTCGACGAGTCCGTTTGCGTTGCGCATGTTCAGTCCCAGCGCTGCAGCCGTGTCCGGATGCAGCGCTGCAGCATTGAAAACGGTTGCGTGATTGCCTGAAGCCAGCGCTGCAGTCGTCGCAAGCCCCCCACCAAGTGAGTGGCCTGAGAACGAAATATCGAGGTTGGGCCACAACGTTCTGAGTCTATTACCCAGCACCGCAGCATCTCGATACTGATTGCTGACCGCTCCATTGAACTGTCCCAGATCATCAAGCACATCCCGCAGATCGTCAGTACCCCGGAAGACGACCACATACTCCCCGCTAACTGGATGCTGGAAGATGCGGGCATCGAACTCCTCGTAGTCGATATCATCATTGCTGAGCCCGAGCGTCTGGGGAGGCACGTCAACCCAATTCGATCGACACGGTCCACGGTGATACGCGCAATCCGACAGCACCGCCATCTCGAGATCACGTTGCATCTCGGTGCAGTCTCTGCCCGCTGGCAGTGAGCAGAAGCGATTTGGGCCGAACAGCGTTCGTCGATAGCGCGGGCTGTTGTCGCTTCCGCGGACGGCCTTTTCAGAATCCGATCTGCGATTGCTCTCGCTACTGCTCTCACTCCCAGGTTCAGGTGCAGGAGAAGGAGCCGGCCCAGGCCCAGGTGCAGGCCCAGGCGCAAGTGCAGGCGCAGGTGCAGGAGCAGGAGCAGGCCCAGATCCAGATTCGGGTTCGTGTCCAGATTCAAATTCAGGATCAAGCTCTGACCCGGACCCCGAATCCGCTTCACCGAACCATGTCGGATCGAAGCCGGTAGCGAAATCGTTGGCGATATCCTGCAGCTCGGCCAGATCCATGTAACAGCCGAACTCTTCGGTCGGCTGTTCACAGTCGAGCTCACCACGCAGCACGTCGATCTTCAGCTGATGCAGCGACTGATCCTTGCGCTGCACGTCGACGAGCTTGCCGCGCGGGTCGGTCCAGACGGTGACCGTCTCTCCATTGCCGTCAGTGAATTCGATCGCTTCGTAACCGGCAGAACCGAGATCCGTCGTCCTCATTCTCGCTTCGCCAAGGCGTCGATAGGCCGGGCGCCTGTCCACCCGATTGGAATGATCGAGCGGCGTGGGCACCTGGTCGCTGACTTTCACCGGGGCTTTCGTCAGCGGGGTGTAGGTCCTGGCGTCACAATCCTTGCAGGCACGGACGGTATGGTCGATGATTTCTCGCTCGTCGGTGTCACCCTTGAATCGCCACCGCCAGATTGTGCTCTGACCATCGCCTCGATCGACGATCGTCTCGCCTGGGCCACTGGCATCGGCCTCGCGTTCGTAGCTGATCGAGAGGTCTTGTGTCGGATCGCCCGTGCCATGACCGATGGCGCGCCCTTGCGAGTCGTATTCCCAACGGCGAATCTCCGAACCCTCTTCGCGTCCAGTCAGATGATGTGGAAACGTCGGATCGCCATAAGTGAATTGCACCGTGATCTCATCGGGATATGCAACTTCGGTGATGTTCTGCTGGTGATCGTATCGGTAGGAAACTTCTTGTCCGCCCGGCAGGATCAGTGCATCGAGATGACCGGGATGCGTCTGTCCCGACCCTTCATCGTATCGATTCAGACCGATTCGTCCCGGTGTGTAGCGGAGTGTCAATGTTCGGCCCAGTGAATCGCGCACGGTATGCAGCCGACGGTGCCGGTAGACAAGATCGAGGGCGTCGTCAGTGCCGTGTTGACTGATGCGCACGAGCCACGAGCCTCGGAACGTCATTGTCCGACCGTCGGGGAGATGCCAGATCAGTGATGGCGAACTATCCCGGACAGCATTCTCGATGATGTAGCCGTCCTCACCACTGACCGACAGGTAGGTTGCCGATGGTGTTACGTCTGCCGTGTGGTGCGGTGCCTGCTCGGCTACACGTCCGACATCCTGCCCGACATCCCGCTTGAATACCCGTCTTTGACCATCAGCCTGCACGACCTGCAAGGTCGAGGCATCCTGGCGGGTGACGAACACGTGATAGGAATGCCGCCAGCCGGCGCCGAGCCCGAGGTCGTGATCGGCAAGTCCGCTGTTGTAGTGTCTGGCGAACATGAGCGACGAACCGATGGCGCGGTAGTCCGCCTCGCGCTGGTACTTGTTGCCGTTCAGCACATCGACGGGATTGCCGACGTGGTGGGCGGATTCGCCCATTCGCTGTTGCGTGCCGATGTCAGCCGGAACGCCGCAGGCGGGTGCGCCGGTCGGATCGACAAGGCAGACTTGCGCCTTGCCGCTCGGGAGCGGGCAGAAAAACAATATGATAACCGGCAGTGCGTGAACCATGCACCGACGCGCGCGAACACGCATCCCTGTGTTCATCCTTGAACCTGGCGTCGCGGGGCTCCTCCCCGCTTCGGTACGAGTTTAGGCTACCGGGCGCGGGCATACCGCGAGCCCAGTCACAGATGTCGCTGATATATACTGGCGAGCTGGCACCCGCCCGGGTGTAAGGGCGGAGGACCATGGACAAGCTGCTGATCGAGGGGAGCGCGCCGCTCGCCGGCGACGTGCGTATTTCCGGCGCAAAGAATGCGGTTTTGCCGATACTCGCGGCTACGCTGCTGGGCAGCAGTCGCTCGACCATCGCGAATGTGCCTCATCTGAACGATGTGACGACCACCATGTCGCTGCTCGCGCGCATGGGCTGCACGTTGACGATGGGCGACAACATGCGCGTCGAGGTCGACCCGACAACCATCAACGATTACACCGCAGCCTACGAACTGGTGCGGACGATGCGGGCGTCGATTCTCGTGCTCGGCCCGCTGGTTGCCCGGTACGGTCAGGCCGAAGTCTCGCTGCCGGGTGGCTGTGCGATCGGCGCACGACCGGTCAACCTGCATATCGATGGTCTGCGCGCGCTCGGTGCCGACATCAGTATTGACGGTGGCTACATCCGTGCGAAGGCCGGGCGCTTGCAAGGGGCGACGATCCGCTTCGATACGGTCACGGTCACCGGGACCGAGAATCTCTTGATGGCGGCGACGCTGGCTAAAGGCACGACCATTCTCGAGAACGCAGCACGTGAGCCCGAAGTGGTCGACCTGGCCAACTATCTGAGCGCCATGGGCGCACGCATCGAAGGCGTCGGTACCAGCACCATCACCGTCGAAGGTGTCGAGCGGCTCGAAGGCTGCGACTACCGCGTCGTTCCCGATCGTATCGAGACGGGCACGTTTCTCGTCGGCGCTGCCGCGTCTCGCGGCAAGATCCGGGTGCGCGATACCGTGCCGGCTGTCATGCATGCCGTACTCGACAAGCTCATCGAAGCGGGTGCGGACATCACCACCGGTGATGACTGGATCGAACTCGACATGCACGGGCAGCGGCCTCGCTCGGTCAGTATCACCACGGCGCCCTATCCGGATTTTCCGACCGACATGCAGGCCCAGTTCTGCGTTCTGAATGCGGTTGCCGACGGTGTCGCGAAGATAACGGAGACCGTCTTCGAGAACCGTTTCATGCATATCAACGAGCTGCAGCGCATGGGCGCCGACATGGTGGTCGACGGCAATGCGGTAACCATCCGCGGTGTCGAGCGACTGCGTGCCGCGCCCGTCATGGCAACCGATCTGCGCGCCTCGGCAAGTCTTATTCTCGCGGCACTGGTTGCCGATGGCGAGACGACCGTGCGGCGGGTCTATCATATCGATCGAGGCTATGAGCGGATCGAGGAGAAATTCCATCAACTCGGCGCCGACATCCGTCGCGTGCCTGACTGACGGCTGCCGACCATGCATTCCAGGCCGCTGCGAATTGCCCTGTCCAAGGGGCGGATCTTTGACGAGACCTTGCCGCTGTTCGCCTCTGCGGGCATGTCGCCGAGCAAGGATCCGTCGACGTCACGAGAATTGATCCTGCCGAGCGACGCTGGGGATATCGAATTTCTCATCGTGCGCGCGAGCGACGTACCCACCTATGTGCGACACGGCGGGGCCGACCTTGGCGTGACCGGCAAGGACACCTTGATGGAGCACGGTGGGGAAGGCTTGCTCGAGCCGCTCGATCTCGGTATTGCGCGTTGCAAGCTCATGGTCGCGGGCCATCCGGGAACTGTTCTCGATTCGCGACGGCGATTTCGGGTGGCCACCAAGTTTGCCGCCTGTGCGCGCCGACACTTCGCGGCCCATCACCGCCAGGTCGAGATCATCAAGTTGTATGGCTCGATGGAGCTTGCACCGCTCGTCGGTCTGGCCGATCTGATCGTCGATGTCGTCGATACGGGTGCAACCTTGAAGGCCAACCGCCTCGAACCCCTCGAGCACATTGCTGATATCAGCTCGCGACTCGTCGTCAATCGCGCCTCGATGAAGACCCGTCACGCACGCATCGATGAAATCGTCGAAACCCTGGCGAAGGCGGTCAAGGCCGCCGCCCTGCCTGACACCACCTTGCCCGACGCCACCCTGCCTGAATCGCCCCCGACATCACGGACTGCCACACGATCATGAGTACCCGCACCGACGACCTCCGCATTACCGATCTGCGCGAACTGCGTTCGCCAGAATCATTGATCGATCTCGTGCCGGTGAGCGCGACGGCTGCCGCGACCGTGACGGGCTGTCGCTCTGATGTCCGTCGAGCGCTGGCGGGAGAGGACGATCGCCTCGTCGTGGTCGTCGGGCCGTGCTCCATACACGACCCGGATGCGGCCCGAGACTATGCCGAAGGCCTTGCCGCGGTGCGGGAGCAATATGCGGACACGCTGTGCCTCATCATGCGCGTCTATTTCGAGAAGCCACGCACCACGGTCGGGTGGAAAGGACTGATCAACGATCCTGGCATGGACAACAGTTTTCGCATCAATGACGGGCTCGAGATCGCCCGCCGGCTGCTGTCCGATATCAACGAGATGGGGATACCGGCCGGCGTCGAGTATCTGGATCTGATCAGCCCGCAGTACATTGCCGATCTTGTCGGCTGGGGAGCCATCGGCGCGCGGACGACCGAGAGTCAGGGGCATCGGGAACTGGCGTCCGGCCTGTCCTGTCCGGTCGGTTTCAAGAATGGCACGGCAGGTTCGGTACAGATCGCCGTGGATGCGATCAGTGCGGCGCGCAACTCGCATCAATTCCTGTCGGTGACCAAGGAGGGCGCTTCGGCGATCTTCCAGACCACTGGCAACAACGACTGTCACCTGATCTTGCGGGGTGGCAAGGCGCACACCAATCACGACGCGGCCAGTGTCGACGACGCCTGCGCGTTGCTTGCCAAGTCGGGTTTGCCCGAGCGCGTCATGATCGATTGCAGTCACGCCAACTCGAGAAAGCTGCACCGCCGTCAGCGCTACGTCTGTCGCGACATCTGTGTGCAGGTCGAGGACGGTGACAACCGCATCACCGGCGTGATGATCGAGAGCAACCTGGTCGAAGGAGCACAAAGTGTCGACAACCGACCCTTGACGCGCGGTCAGAGCGTGACCGACGCCTGTGTCGCTTGGGAAGACACGCGTCCGATGCTCGATGAGCTGGCAGTGGCCGTGACGAAACGCCGCTCAAGCTGACGTTGTTCCGCCGGCGGGCGCGAACCCGTCAAAACCTCGGACAGTTCACGGCCCGCTGCATCGGCCGCGCCGTCCGGGTCAAGAGCCATCGGCTTCCGCCGATCTTCCGGTAGTCGCCCGGCTTCGGGTCGTTTCCGGACCTCTCCATGGCTCGTTCGTCCGACGCTGCCTTTCCACTGTCGCTGGTGCGAGACAAGTCGTTCCAGCTCCGTCAGGTTCGGCGTCTGCTGTTGTTCACAGCCTTCTTCATCGTGCAGTCGACGCTGTTGCTCGGCGTGTTCTGGCACAACCTGCTCGGCGAACTGGTGGCCGGCAACGCGCCGCTGATGTTCGCGTCGGAAGACATGAAGTCGCTTGCCGAACGGGTGCCATCCACTCAGGCGGTCATGGGCAAGTGGCTGTCGATCATGCTCGTGGTGAATGCGGTGCTGGCGGGTGCGCTCTGTGTGTGGATCTTGCGCAAGCTCGGCAATCCCTTGCTGGCCATGCGCCGTGCGCTGAACGAGATCGGTGACGGTAATCTCGATGTGCGTCTGCGCACGGGCGACTCGCGCGAGTTCAACGAGCTGACTGTTGTGCTCAATCGCGCGCTCGAGGAGATGCAGAGCCGCATTCATGAAGCGCAGCAGCTGACCCGCGTGCTCGACAAGCTCGATGAGCAACCGGCGCCTGATGACGACACGGTCCGCAACGCCCTCGAGGAGTGTCGTGACGTCTTGAGCTGGTTCAACGAGCGGCCGGTCGGGCCAGTTGACGGCAGTCAGGACAGTGCCGCGAACTCGGGTTCCGGTGGCGTCAGACGTGATCGCTGGAATGATTCCGAAACGGACTCTCGAGAGGCGTGAAGCCTGTGCGGCAGGAAGTGCTCAAACCTTGGGTAGCTCGGCCCTGGGTAGGCCGCTCATGGATAGCCCGGCCATGGATCCCCCGCTTGTTGACGCGAGCCAGAGCTGGCATTCTCGCGATCTTCTGGATAGGGGTCCTCCTCGCCGCGCTGGCGCTCCCTGTCCTTGCCATCGAGACCGGCAGCGTCGATAGCGGCGATGATGCGGCGAGCGATGCCTACGGGGAAGCCGGTCTGCTGGTGGAGAGTGGCGACTATGCCGAAGCGTTGATCGCCTACCGGCGCTTGCAGCGAGATTTTCCGTTTTTCGAGCGCCTGCCCGCCGTACAGACACGCATTGCCGTGCTGCTCGAATCCCGTGATGCCGGACCTGCATTGACGGTCTTCATCGACGCCCTCGAGAGGCGTGATCTTGGCGAAGTCGATCAGGCGATCGAGCAACTCGACGCCGTCGTCGTCGACTTTCCGGAGAGCACCCTGGTCGATGATGCGCTCTACCTGAAGGCCTATTTCGCGGTCATGAATCGCTACGACTTTGCTGCTGCACGGGAGACCTTGCTGTTGCTCGGGAGGCGCTTTCCCGATACCGCCTATCGTGACTCTGCGGTGTACCTGGATGCCATTGCACTGGAGCAGCTCGGTCATACCGATGCGGCGCGGACCGCCCTCGCGACACTCCGTGATCGGCACACATCACTCACCCTGCCGTTCGATTTTCGATGGCCTGCCGGAGGCGTTCTTTCACGCTACTGGTTCGATCGCGCCGATCGACGCCTCGATATCATCGATCGACGCTTGAGCGATGCCAGCACCTTGCGGTCAAGCGCCCGACAGAACGACGGCAAGCTGCGCCTCGATGTCAACGTCGGCGGCATCGACATGACGCTTTCCTTGACCCCGAGTGCGCTGGTTCGCGAGACCGCCTGGCGCGATGCCGGTCTCGCCAATCGTGCACCGCCACCCGTCGGCGTGTATGAGGGAACGGTGCTCGGTCATGCGGACTCGTGGGTGAGGGCGGTGGTGCGAGAGAAGTCGATAACCGGACTGGTGGAGATCGGCGGAGAGCGCCATCGCTTGTTGCCGGCGAATCTGGTTGGAACGCTTGACTACTACCAACCGAAGCCCGATCCGGTGGTGGGCCTTGATGACACGACGTCGCTTGCCGAAATTCTCCGCGACAGCGATGCGCTCGAGCCACCGCCGTCGCTCGGTAGTGCGCGTGAAACCGTGAATCCCGACGAGCCTGCGCTCGGTGCCGCGCACAGCGACGTTCGCGCCGTACCGCTCTCCATCGTGATCGACAGTCAATACGATCGCTACCATGCAGGTGACGGGCTGGCCGCGGCCCTCAATGACCTCAACGTTGCCGATGGTATCTACCGAAGTTTCGGGCTTGCCCTGAGTCTCGATGAAGTTCTTACCTTCGAAGCAACGCGCGACCCGATGGACATCGGCCCGGTCACTCTGGAGACCTTGCTCCGACGCTTCCGGGAATATCGATTGTCGCAGAGCACCTTGTTCGAGAGCAGTGCCTTGACCTATCTGTTCAGTGGCAATCCGAAGACCGACGTGACGCTCGGACTCGCGTGGATCGACACGCTCTGCCGCACCGACGGCTACGATGTGGGTGTGACGACTCCGTCGGAATTCGGTGATGTCCTCTTGACCCACGAGCTTGGCCATTCGCTCGGCGCACAGCACGACAGCGACACGGCGTGTTCGGCCAATGCCGAGTACCTGATGTGGCCGAACATCTCGTCGCGAACGCCCACTACGCTGTCGCCTTGCAGCGAAGCGAGCGTCAGGCAATCGCATGCCCGGAGTTGTCTGCTCGACACCGTCGATCTGTCACTGTCCATCGTCGATGAAGGTGACACGGTGCGCTTCGTGGCACGCAATACCGATGCCAGCCTGTCGGTCGATGCCACCCTGTTCATCGAGACCGGCGATGTCCATCGGGAAGCATGGCCGACGAGTTGTCAGGTGACGACGCCAACCTCCGCTCGCTGCAAAGTAGATGCCCTGCTACCCGGCGAGCGGCGCAACATGCAAATGGTGGCGCCGAGCGGAGCTCAGCTGGACGCCACCTTGCTGCCGGACGGCGTGGCCGAACTCACGCCGGACGACAACCGGGCAGTAACCGAGGGCTTGATCATGGCGGGTGCGCCGGACGGACTTGGCTTCATCACGGTCGTCGGCTCAGAGAAGGACATTGAAATCGAGGCGGCGGCGTCACAGTCCGACAATGCCGGTCCGGGTATTGGCGGCAGTCGTTCCGGCGGTGCAGGAAGTGCGAGCCCCTGGGTCTGGCTGGCTCTCCTCAGCGGGGCAGGACGTTGGCGAGACCGGGGCGCTCACCCAGGGTGACGCTCGCCACCAGCGTGCTCGGTCCACGCTGGATGTCGAGCTCGATCTCTGATCCCGGACCGAATGATGACACCAGCAGCAAGAGCTCCGTCGCATCGCTGATGGGTTGGCCGTCGAGAGCTGTCACGACGTCGTGCCGACGCAGTCCGGCGAGGGCGGCCGGGCTTTCGGCCAACACGCTGGTGACCACGGCGCCATTTGTAATCGAACGATGCAGATCGGGGAACATCGGCAGATCGTCCGCGCCGACGCCGAGCCAGCCGCGAACGACTCGCCCGTCTCGAATCATGTCGGGTACGGCGCGTGCAAGCAATCCGGTCGGAATCGCGAAACCGATGCCCTGGGCAATGTCACCACGCTGGTTGCCCTCCCCCGGCATGGCGCCACGAAAGACCGCCGTGGTGACGCCGACGAGTTGTCCGTCGGGGTTGATCAAGGCGCCGCCGGAACTGCCGGGGTTGATGGCCGCATCGATCTGCACGAAATCCTGCCAGGCGCTGCCACCTGCCACGCGACGCCGGGTTGCACTGACGATGCCCTGTGTCACGGTCTGGCCGACGCCGAACGGATTACCGATGGCCAGCACGATATCGCCGACACGCAAGGGTGCTGCTGCATCGAGATCGACGGCTGGGAGGCCGCGGGCGTCGATCGAGACAACGGCGAGATCGGTTTCGCGATCACTGCCGATGAGCGTACCGATGTGCTGAGAACCGTCGCCGAGAACGACATTGATGACTTCCTTGCCATCGAGCAGGTGCAGGTTGGTCAGCACCATGCCGCCGGGATCGACGATCACGCCGGATCCCTGGCTGGCAGATGCGGAATTGTCGCTACCCTCGGCGCTTGCATAGATGCTGACCACCGAGGGCGCGACGCGGACGATGCCCTCGTGATAAGAATGCCGCGAATGGCCACGATCGGGCTCGATCGACGTGATCGTGGCGCTTGACGGCGCGGTGCCTGTCGAGGTTTCACTCACGTCGGTCACGGCGATACTGTTCGGGGCGCTGTTCCGAGTCAGCTGGAGAACGATCTGACGAGCGACCAAGGCAAGCTCGACGACACTTGTGTCCGCGCGCTGCAGCTGCTGGCTGACGCCAATACCCAACATGAGGCCGCTCAGAATGCAGACGGCGACGAAGAGTCCCTTGTTCAAAGATAGGATCCGGACCAGAGGCTGCATCGTAACTGACCTTGCAGGGTTCCGACACGAATCGAATCGCTCTACCGGGCTCGATTACAGCGGAACGAGTGCAGCCTGGCGATGTGCCGATCCAACCGAGCGACGACGGTCTTCGCGGAGCGGAAAGCCCGTGTTGTCGTGCTAAAATCTGGCGGTTTCGGCGTGGCTGGTTCGGCTTGTGCAAAGCCAGCCTGGTTAAAGTCAGCCTGTGTAAGGACGGGGAGAACGGCCTGCCTGCTGAGGTGCGTCCCGTGTGTGCGACGGTCAACTGCATGCGGCGGTCATTTTCACGCGTCGTCTGTCATTGAATTGATGCTTCCGGAGAGAAACAGCGAATGAGCTCCACAGACAAGAACTCTGACCAGTCCGACGATCCGGGGGGCGCGACGACATCCGGGCCGGTCGAATCGTCCCTGGTAGACGCGAAAGACCCCAAGCGACGCAAGCTGCTTGTCGGCGGCGCCGCTGCCGTCGGCGGATTGGGTGCGGCTGCACTGGTCGGTTCGATGGCGGCATCGATGTCACCGAGCGCGCGGGCGAAGGCTGCGGGAGCGCCCATCGAGGCTGATATCTCGAAGATCGGCAAGGGGCAGTTGCTGACGGTCGAATGGCGCGGCAAGCCCGTCTGGATCGTCAACCGGACTGAAGAAGCGCTGGCCACCCTGACTGCCGATCTGGATCGGCTGTCAGACCCCGCCAGTGACGTCGAGGCGCAACCGGCCTACGCACAGAACGAGACGCGTTCGATCAAGCCGCAGTTTCTCGTTGTCGTCGGTGTCTGCACGCATCTTGGCTGCTCGCCCACCTACCGTCCGGAACTTGCACCGCCCGACCTTGGCAGCGACTGGGATGGCGGATTCTTCTGCCCCTGTCATGGTTCCAAGTTCGACCTCGCCGGGCGCGTCTATGCGGGTGTTCCTGCGCCGACCAATCTCGAGATTCCTCCGTATCGATACGTTGACGACAACACGATCGTCGTTGGCGAAGATCCCGAGGGAGGAGCGGCAGCATGAGTGCAAATATCGAGAAGAAGGACGCGGGAGGCGGTTTCATCGGCTGGATCGACGAGCGCTTTCCGCTATCGAAGATGGTTCAGGAGCACCTGACCCAGTACTACGCGCCGAAGAACTTCAATATCTGGTACTACTTCGGTGCCTTGTCTCTGCTCGTCCTGGTGATACAGATCGTCACCGGTATTTTCCTGACCATGAACTACAAGCCCGACGGTGAGCTCGCCTTCACGTCGGTCGAATACATCATGCGCGACGTCAACTTCGGCTGGCTGATCCGGTACATGCATTCCACGGGCGCCTCGCTGTTCTTCGTGGTCGTCTATCTGCACATGTTCCGGGCGCTGATGTACGGCTCCTACAAGAAGCCGCGCGAGCTGCTCTGGGTCTTCGGCATGCTCATCTACGTTGCCCTCATGGCGGAAGCCTTCATGGGTTACCTCCTTCCCTGGGGGCAGATGAGCTATTGGGGTGCACAGGTCATCATTTCGCTGTTCGGTGCCATTCCGTTCGGTATCGGGGACGCGGTCACCGTCTGGCTGAAAGGCGACTACATCGTGTCGGACGCCACCCTGAACCGTTTCTTCGCACTGCATGTCATAGCGGTACCGCTGGTTCTCATCGGACTGGTCGCGGGCCATATTCTCGCCTTGCACGAAGTCGGTTCGAACAACCCTGACGGCATTGAGATCAAGAAGAACAAGAACGCTGCAGGCGTTCCGAAAGACGGCATACCCTTCCACCCGTACTACACAGTCAAGGATTTCATGGGCGCGGTGGTGTTCCTGATCGTGTTCTTCACGATCGTGTTCTTCGCGCCGGAAATGGGCGGCTACTTCCTCGAGCACGCCAACTTCGTGCCGGCCGATCCGTTGAAGACGCCGGAACACATCGCACCGGTCTGGTACTTCACGCCGTTCTACGCGATCCTGCGTGCCGTTCCGGACAAACTCGGTGGTGTCATCGCGATGGGCGGTGCCATCGCCCTCTTGTTCGTGTTGCCGTGGCTCGACAGGAATCCGGTACGCTCGATCCGCTACCGTTCGATGGCTTACAAGGTGTTGTTGTTCCTGTTCGTGATTGCCTTCATCGTGCTCGGCTACTTTGGCATGCAAACACCCACGCCGACCGGTACGTTCTTGTCGCGACTCTTTTCACTAGTCTACTTCGGATTCTTCCCGGCCTTGTACTTCATCAGCAAGACCGAGAAAACCAAGCCGCTACCTGAGAGGGTGACCTCGTGATGGAGCTGAACGCGAATTCGTCGGTACGTCGACCCTGGTCGATGCGAACGGCCGTGGCTGTCAGCCTGGCGGCTGCGGTGGCGTGTTGTCTCGTCGTCGATGTTGCTCGGGCGGCCGGTGCCGGCGTGGCACTGGAAACGCCGCGTATCGATCAAGGCAATCTGAAGTCCCTGCAGCGCGGTGCCCAGGCATTCGTCAACAATTGCATGGGTTGTCATTCGGCCGGCTATCAGCGATACAGCCGACTGGCGCAAGATCTCGGCCTGTCGGAAGAAGACGTTGCGGCCAACCTGATCTTCACGACCGACGAGGCCGGAGAGCCGACCAAGGTCGGCGCGCTGATGACCAACGCCATGACCGAGGAATACGGCAAGACCGCCTTCGGCGTTGCACCGCCCAATCTGTCGTTGACGGCCCGCTCGCGCGGTACCGACTGGATCTATACCTTCCTGAAGTCGTTCTATCTCGATCCGGAACGCGTCGGCACCGGCGTCAACAACCTCGTGTACCCGGGCACGGCCATGCCGCATGTGTTGTGGTCGTTGCAAGGCTGGCAGGAGGCCGAGCACGGTGACGATGAGCATCCGGATACGGTTACTGACCTGAAACTGATGTCACCGGGATCGCTCGACGAGCGAGCGTACGACGACTACATTGCCGATCTCACCAACTTCCTCGGTTATATCAGTGATCCGATCAAGGAGACCCGGCATCGCATCGGTATCTTCGTCTTGCTCTTCCTGTTCGCACTGCTGGCGGTTGCCTGGTTTCTCAAGAAGGAATACTGGAAGGACGTCGTCTGAGCTCGCCTTCCGGAACGAATCCATCCACGATCGAGCTGTTTGTCGATCCGGACGGTCTCGACAGTCATCGTGTGCGCCTGGTCGTCGCCGAAAAGGGATTGTTGTGTAATGTCGAACGTGTCGACTTGCAAGCACTTCCCGCGTCGGTCACGGCGGTCAGTCCGCATGGAGAGCTGCCGGTCATGCTCGATCGGGATCTCTCCCTCCACGGTGCGGGCGTCATCTTCGACTATCTGGACGAGCGGTATCCGCATCCGCCGTTCCTGCCGGCAGATCCGGTAAGCCGGGCGCGAACGCGGCTAACGGCTCGTCGAATCGAGATGGATTGGTACGCTCTACTACCGGCTGCGGACGACACTGGTTTGGTGATCGAGCAGAAAGGGCTTGCGCTCGCGTCCGCCCTGGCCGAGTCCGATGACGTGTTCGCAGCCATGCCCTATTTTCTGGGCGACAGCTACTCGCTGCTGGACACAATGGTCGCTCCGCTGTTGTGGCGGCTTGCCCACTATGGCATCGTGCTACCTGAAAACGCGACCGGTGTAGAAGACTATGCGCGTCGCATGCTTGCGCGCCCGGGCTTCCGGGCCAGTCTCGATTTCCGGAACCAAGAGAAAGCCGAATGACGTCGAGCCGGCCGTACCTGATCCGAGCTCTGTACGAGTGGATCGTCGATAACGGATTCACCCCCTACATGCTCGTCGATACGGCACAGGATGTGGTCGAGGTGCCGCGTGCCTTCGTTGAAAATGGCCGAATCATTCTCAATATCAGCCCGGAAGCGACACACAGTCTCGTACTGGGTAATGATGCGGTCACATTCAATGCGCGTTTCAGTGGCACGGCAATGGATGTGCACGTACCCATTTCCAGTGTGCTCGCCATCTACGCCCGCGAGAATGGTCAGGGCATGATGTTTGGAGATCAGGACGATACGCCGCCAGATCCCAGACCGGGCAAGAGCACGCCCACCGCTGTACCGCGACCAGCGCCACCGCCCGAGGCCAAGCGCCCCAATCTCAAGATCGTCAAGTAGGGTTCGACCCTGTTCCGGGTCAGCCGTCCTCTTCGATGGCGTTGACGACCCACGTCAGGGTCTGTCCCCCGCGGTTTACGATAATGTTGCCGTTGCCGTTGCCCGCCGCGTGAGCCGTGCCCTTGTCTGGCTCGACGCCGACGACATCGATACGGACCGGGCTGTCGCCCTGATCGTGGCGCTGTAGCCACGCCCGCACGGTTCGGCACAGGCGGGCGCGTTTTCGGTAACCGACGGTGTCGAGACTGCTGCCTCGTTCAGCACTCGCGCGGTAGCGTACTTCGACGAAGACGATGACGCCGGCGTCGCGCTCGCGCATGATCAGATCGATCTCGCCCAGCCGGCAACGCCAGTTCTGGTGCAGGCACTGGAGTCCTTGTTCGAGCAGGAAGTCGCGCACCAGGTGCTCGCTCCTCCGGCCACGCGCATGGCGTGGGTCGATGGCATGGCCGGGTGCATCGGGGTGACTGTCTGACACGTGACCTCCTTGTCACGAGGGTGAAACTGTCGGTATCGACAGCCTCAGTTCGGCGCGCCCGAGCGGATCTCGCCGAGCGCTTCAGCTTCGATGCGTTCGACGCCAACCGAGACACCTTCTTCATATTGCGCCCAGTCCAGATGACGGCGGACCTGCCCACGGGCATCGAGTTCAAGATCCCCGGTGTAGCCTTCCAGTCGCTGACCGCGACCGAGCGCGTCGAGGTTGGCAACGAGCTGGTAAGCGTCGATGCCGAGCGCGTAGAGCTTGGCGTAGGCACCGTCGGCGTTTGCAAAATTCTTGATTATCTCCTGCCGCAACGGGTCGTTCTGCAGCGATTCCCGAAGCACCCACGGTGCATCGGCGTAGAAGATTGTGTTCAGATCCTTGTTCGTCTTTGCATCGTCGGCGAACGAGGCGACCCGGGACGTCGCGAAGCGGGGTACATCGCGCGCACGGAAGAAGTCGAGCTGGGGACGTGCCGAGCGTGCCTGCTCGGAACCCAGCGCGAGAAAGACGACGTCGACGTCGTTGCGTATCGACGGTTCGAAGAACAGGCGTTCACCGATCGTCGCACTCAGCTGGCGAAAGCGATCATCGCTCGCGTCGATGCCGAGTGCCGCTCGAATCTGCTTGGAGTAGTCGAATTGATCGTTCGGCAGCACCGCGACGTGCAGCACGTCACCGCCATAAGCATACAGTTCTTCCCGGAATGCTCGCGCTTCCCGATCACCTCGAGAATCGTCCGACTGCAGGATGATTGCGTTGTCCAGCGACAGAGCGGCGGCACGCGATGCTGCTGCGCGGGCTTCGTCTTCCGGTGAAAGTCCGAACTGGATGACGTTGGCGTTTCGCTCGGTGACGACGATATCGACCGTGTTCAAGGTCAGCGTCGGCACCGGTATTCGGCGTTGCGTGATGATCGCCGATACCGCTTCCTTGCGGAGCGGGCCGACCACCGCATCGGCGCCATCGTTGATGGCCTTTTCATACGCGGTTCGTGCGTAGGCCGGATTCTCGCCGATATCGTGAAAGCGAAGGGTCGGCGCTGACGAGCCACTGGCCCGCGCCTGTTGACGTGCGGCCACGAATCCGTCGCGAACCGCGCTGGCGGCGGCATCAATGCCGCTTGCAGAAAGCGGCAAGAGCACCGCTACTTGCTCGATGTCGCCGCTCTCGAAGCCTTCGCCGAAGCCGTCCATAGCGGCCGGATCACGCAGGGCGACAAGGAAACTGCCGATGGCCGGATGGCTCGGGAAAACCGATTGCCAGCGCGCGAAGGCGGCGCTGCGAAGAGCCTCGTCACTACCGGCTTCGGCATTGGCAAGGGCCAATGCAACCCAGCCCTGATACGTCTCGCTGCGCACGTTCGTCGTCATGGAACGCAAGGTGGACAAGGGTTGCAACAGCAGCATCTGCCAGATTTCTTCATGGCTACGCTCGACGATGGCAGGCTCAGTGACTTGCTTCTCGAGTTCGATGCGGGCAATCAGTTCATTGTCCGGGTCATCGAGTGCTCGATAAGTCTGTGCCCGCGTTTCATGTACGCGCGCACGCTGCAGCGGCGTTTCGATGGTGTCCGGCGCTGGCAAGGCGAGCAGTGCGCCTTCGGGGTCGCCGCCGAACAACAGGCCCTTGGCCACCAGGATATCGCGCCGCTGCATGAGTTCCGTCGTGGACAGAGCCTCCGGCACTCGTTCAAGGCGCTCGAGGCCTGCATCGAGCATGGCGCGGTCGAAGAGGATTTCCGCGGCCACGAGCTGGTAGTCCTGCCGCTGCGCTTCGTCGACGGCAAGTTCGGCTCGTTCACTGTAGATGTCGGCTGCGGCGAGAACATCACCGGCATACAGCAGTCGGCGTGCTTCAGGGTCTGCTACGCTCGTCAGCGAATCGTTCTCTGGCAGCATCGGTGGCGGTTTCGCACAACCGCCGATGGCGAGGCCAATTGCCAGCGCTAGCAGTATCGCAGTGGCCCTTGGCGTGGACGAAGACACGCCGATCGAGCGTTGGACTTCTGCCCGGTACCCGGCGCTCGACAGGGTCGAGATCATCATCGAGATCATCATGGTGTCGGAGAATACGCTGTACGTCGTTGCCACGCCAATCGGCCATCGTGACGACCTCTCCGCGCGTGCGATCGAAACCTTGCGTGATGTCACGCGCATCTATGCTGAAGATACCCGTCACAGTCTGCCGCTCATGCGGCACCACGGCATCGATACCCGTTTGCACGCCTTGCACGAGCACAATGAGACGCTCGAGGCAGCCGCGATCGTTGAGCATGTTCGCACCAACGGCAGCGCGGCATTGATAAGCGATGCCGGCACGCCGCTCATCTCGGATCCGGGTTTTCGCGTGGTGCGCGCCTGTCGGGCTGCTGGTCTTCGCGTCGCGACGATACCCGGGCCCTGTGCCGTCACGGCAGCGCTCAGCGTTGCGGGTCTGCCCACCGATCGCTTCCAGTTCGTCGGGTTTCCGCCATCGCGTTCGAGTGCGCGCCTGCGCTGGCTACGTGAACTCGCAGGCATCAGGCACACCCTGGTCCTGTATGAATCGCCGCATCGCATCAGAGACAGTCTGGCCGACCTGTCGGCAATCCTTGGCGGTGCTCGCGAGATGACCCTGGCGCGTGAACTGACCAAGCGACACGAGACACTCTTGAGCGGTTCGATCGACGCGGTGCTGCAGGTCGTGCAAGACGACTCGAACCAGCGGCGGGGTGAGTTCGTGCTGGTGGTCGCCGGGACCGCCTGGCAGGGAACACCGTCCATTCCCGAAGTGAGCAACCGCGAGACCGGTAGGGCTATCGAAGGCGATATCCGGGCTGATGTCGGGGGCGATGACAACGGCGATACCGGGGGCGATACCAGGGGCGTTGCCGGGAGCGAAGCAAGGGACCTGTCGCCGGGTAGCCTGGCGGGGACGGGCGTCGTGGCGCTCGGCCTGGATCAAGTCATCACGACGTTACTCCCCTTGCTGCCGCCGAAGGACGTTGCCCGCTGTTGCGCCGTGCTCTGCGGTGTCAGGAAGCGTGACGCCTATGCACGAACACTGGAGTTGCAGGGTCGTGATTGATACCCTGCAGTCGGAGTCGGCCAGGTCATCGCGGTAATCCTGCAGGCGCGAGCACGCAAGATTACGGAGGAAAGTCCGGGCTCCACAGGACAGGGCGCCAGGTAACGCCTGGGGGGCGCAAGCCTACGGCTAGTGCAGCAGAGAGCAGACCGCCTAAGCGAGTGACGGAATTCGTTCCGGCATTCGACGGTAAGGGTGAAAGGGTGCGGTAAGAGCGCACCGCGTCGGTGGCAACATTCGACGGCAAGGTAAACCCCGCCCGGAGCAAGACCGAATAGGGGGACGATGGTGTGGTCCGCACTGTCCCCGGGTAGGTTGCTAGAGCGTCGTGGCGACACGGCGTCGAGATGAATGATGACCCTAGACAGAACCCGGCTTATGACCGGCTCCACCTGATGTGATTTCGCTGTCGGTCGACACGCTTCGTGGCGACCGGCAGCGGACTTCGGGCTGAACTTCCTGCGGTCGACATGTGCGACGTCATTCTGACGATCCAGCCTATCCCGCAACGCGCCACGAGTGCCGTCCGGTGGCCGATGAAGGCCGCAAAAAACCCTGCCGATGGCGTCAATCATCCGTCGATCCGTTTGCTGTCCGCGAGCGCGCGTGACGCGGTTCAGCAAACGTGAATCAGCATTACCGATCATGATAGGCTGTTTTGAATGAGTTCCTATCTAATTGAATAGAAACAATAATATGACCTGTATCGAGGTGTCGGGAAGGCTCGTGAAAAGGTGATCTTTCTGGTGTTTTTCGTTGACCGTGTTGTGGTCGAACCGTATAGTGGGACCAAGTGGTAGGCACTTCCAAAGAAGTGGGTTCAAGTGGGGTCGCGGTCGCACGTGTTGTCGTTTCGGGGAATCACGAGACTCACGATTGATAACAAGGGGCGAGTGGCCTTGCCCAAGCATCAACGTGATCGGCTCGAGCAAGGCGGGGTGACCGAGCTCGTGATTTCGCTCGACCCGGATCGCTGTCTGGTGGTCTATCCGGCCCCTCTGTTCTATGACCTTGAGCGGCAGATCATGGCGCTGTCAAAGTCCTACCCGTATAACAAGATGCTGCAGCAGACGATGGTCGCCTTCGCCACACCGTTCGAGCTGGATAGCGCTGGTCGGATGTTGCTGCCGGCGGATCTTCGTGCCGAAGCCAGTCTTGACAAGAAAGTCGTGTTGATCGGTCAGGGCAAGCGCCTCGAGCTGTGGGACGAGCGCAGCTGGGTTGATGTTTCAGCTTCCTGGGACGAGACCCGCAAGAGCACGCCGGCTGATGAATTGCCGCCGGGCGTCGCGGACATCGAATTCTGATGGGCAGCGACGCTCAATTCTCCGTGCAGGCTGCCAGGGGTGTCTCTGGCACCGGGCTTGGCGGATCAGACGCATCTGCTACGCATGTGTCGGTGCTCGCAGACGAGGCCTTGCTCGGGCTTGCCATTCGTCGTGACGGCCGCTATGTCGACGCTACCTACGGGCGCGGCGGTCACAGCCACAGGATTCTCGAGCAACTCGGTCCGCAAGGTCGGCTGCTGGCCCTTGATCGTGATCCGGAGGCCGTTGCTCACGCCGAAGAGCGCTTTGCCGGTGAACCCCGGTTCCTTGTGCGCCGGGCAGACTTCGCCTCGATCGACAAGGTGCTGGCAGATGATCCGTTCGGTGAAGTCAACTGGCACGGTCGTGTCGACGGGCTCTTGCTCGATCTCGGTGTGTCCTCGCCACAACTGGATGTCGCCAGTCGCGGGTTCGGGTTTTCCAAGGATGGCTTGCTCGACATGCGCATGGATCCGGACGCTGGCCAGTCGGCCGCTGAATGGCTCGCCGACGTCGATGAAGGGGAGCTTGCCGATGTCCTGAAAAGCTATGGCGAGGAGCGTCACGCTCGGCGAATAGCGCGTGCCATCGTCGAAGCGCGTGCGATGCGCGCGCTGACGCGAACGTCCGAACTGGCGGAAGTCGTCAAGCGAGCTCATCCGCGATGGGAGCGACATCACCATCCGGCAACGCGTGCCTTTCAAGCCATCCGCATCAAGGTCAACGACGAACTGGGTGCGCTGCGCGCCGTGCTGGAATCCGCCGCGTCGGTGCTCTGTGCCGGTGGTCGACTGGTAGTCATCAGTTTTCATTCGCTCGAGGACCGCATCGTCAAGCGTGCCTTGCGCAGGCCACCACCGGATGCGCGTGTGCCGCGGCATCTCCCGCAGCCCGAGCCTGCCTTCCATCCGTGGCGGGCGATCGGCAAAGCCTGCACGGCGACCGACGCCGAACTCCAACGCAATCCGCGTGCACGAAGTGCAACCCTGCGTGTCGCGGAAAGAATCATGGAGTTGCCAGCATGACGGCGGCATCGACCCGAGCGGTCTTGTCACGGGTCGCGTCGCAGCGCGACAGCATCGTCGCCGCCTTGCTTGGCGCCTTGTGCTGCAGCAGCGCACTGGCGGTCGTCTACAGCACGCATCTCAGCCGCGAGGCCTACGCCGAGAACAGTCGAGTGCGGAGTGCGATCGACGAGATCGAAGTGCAGTGGTCACGCTTGCAGATCGAGGCGAGCACGTTTTCAGGGCACGAACGCATCGAGCGGACAGCGCGGGAGTCACTCGGCATGCAACTGCCGGATTTTGCCGATTCGGCCATGATCGTATCGCGAGACCGCGAGCGTCACGTCGAGAGCCATATCGAAGCTGATGGCGAGCAGCGTGGTGAGAGGCCATGAGCAGGCGTCATGACAGGGGTAACGAATCCGCATGAGCCAGGAGCAAGAGGCCTGTTCCAGTCGCGCCTGGCGCCGCCGCCTGGTGTTGGCAGCGTTCGCGATGCTCGGGGTCGGCGTTGTCGTTCGCGCAGCTTATCTGCAAGTATTCGATCACGAGTTTTATCGTGGCCAGGGCGAGGCGAGGCAGGTGCGCACGGTGAGCACTCCTGCCCATCGGGGTGATCTGCTCGATCGTCACGGCGAACCCCTGGCTGTCAGCACGCCAATCCAGACCTTGTGGGGTCTCCCGGAAAAGCTTTCCGAACAGCCGGCCGCACTTCGCGAGGTTGCCGCGATTCTCGAGATCGATGGCGATACCTTGCTCGCCCGTGTTCGCAAGGCTGCTGATCGCGGCTCTGAATTCATCTACATCAAGCGACACGTCAATCCGGCGATCATCGACCAGGTCATGGCGTTGCGCGTCAGCGAACTGTCGGTTCTGCGGGAATACAAGCGCTACTACCCGAGTGCCGGAGCTGCATCGCATGTGGTCGGCTTCACTGGCATCGATGATCATGGCCGTGAAGGACTCGAGATGGCCTATGACAACTGGTTGGCAGGAAAGCCTGGCAAGCGTCGTGTACAGCGTGATCGTACCGGTCGCGAAATCACCGGCACCGACATCGTCGTCGAGGCGGTGCCAGGCAAGGACCTTCGCCTCAGTATCGACAGACGGCTGCAGTACTTCGCTGATCGGGCGCTGGCAACCGCCGGTACGAAGCATCGCGCTGAATCAGCCTCTGCCATCGTCATGGACGTGGTGACGGGAGAGGTTGTCGCCATGTCGAATTTTCCGTCCTACAACCCCAATGACATGGACGATCGACGCGGTACGCGGCAGCGCAACCGGACACTGACCGATGTCTTCGAGCCCGGCTCGACGATGAAGCCTTTCACCATCGGCGCTGCACTCGAATCGGGTCGCTTTGCAGTTGATGATCTCGTCGATACATCGCCCGGATCCTGGGGCATTGGCAAGTACCGCATTCACGACATCAGGGACTATGGCCAGCTGGATCTCACCGGTATCGTGGTCAAGTCGAGCAACGTCGGTATCAGCAAGGTCGCCATCCAGCTCGATCCGGTACAGATGTGGACGGCCTTCGATCGCCTTGGTTTCGGTCGGCCGCCAGGCAGCGAATTTCCGGGCGAAGTGGCTGGCTTCTTCAATCATCCTGCCTCCTGGAACGGTGTCGAGCAGGCGAGTGTCTCCTATGGATACGGACTGTCGGTAACGGCGTTGCAGCTGGTTAGAGCTTACGCGGCCATTGCCAACGGTGGTGTGTTGCCACCGGTTTCGTTTCTGGCAGTGGAGGACAGCACCCAGGCTGCGGAGCGAACGGCGGCTGAGTCGACGCGTGTGATTGACAAGAGCATCGCCGATCGACTCGCCGGCATGCTCGAGAGTGTCGTTCGTGACGGCACGGGGCACCGCGCCAGCATTCCGGGCTACCGTGTCGCCGGCAAGACCGGCACATCCCATCGTTCGCAGTCCGGTGGCTATGCCGAGGATCGCTACGTCTCCATCTTTGCGGGCTTCGCACCCGTCTCGCAACCTCGCTACGCAGCCGTGGTGGTCGTTCATGACCCGAAGGCCGGCGAGCATTTCGGCAGCGTCGTCGCTGCCCCGGTATTCGCCGATATCGTGGCGAATGCCCTGCGACTGGCGGCTGTCGAGCCTGATGATGTCGAGGCACTGCGCGGAACGGTTGCCGCGTTGCCCGGAAACCGGCTCTGATGGGCGGGGTGCGGCAACCATGACGAGGATGGGAGAGCCGTCGACGGGTAAGAAGCCCGCGGGCATGACCTTGCGTGAACTGCTCGCTGTCGACGAACGCGCCGGTGCCGTGCCTGCGCAAGACAGTGTCGCGGTGGTCGATCATGAAACGGCAACTGCAGTCGCCGGAATCACGGTGACAGGCCTGCAGCTCGACAGTCGTCGGGTCGAGCCGGGTGATCTCTACCTGGCACTGCGTGGAGCGCAGACACACGGTCTGCATTTCGCCGCGAATGCGATCGATAGAGGTGCGGTAGCCGTCGCGATCGATGCGGACGACTCGTCGTCGATGGATGCGGCGACACTGGCCACGCTCGAGGCGCTGCGCGCGCAGGATTTTCCTGTCGTCGATGTACTGGCACTGGCTTCCCGCGCGGCCTCGCTTGCCACTCGCCTGCATGGCCATCCGGATCGTCTGCTGACCCTGGTGGCGGTGACCGGGACCGATGGCAAGACGTCGGTTTGTCGATTCATTGCAGATGCCCTCGAGCGGCTCGGCACGCCTTGTGGCTATATCGGTACGCTCGGCTGGGGACGGGGAGACGAACTGTCTGCCACTCAGCTCACCACGCCGGATGCTCCGGCGCTGATCGGCATGCTCGCCGCGCTACGCGATCGGGGTGCCGTTGCCGTCGCATTAGAGGCGTCATCGCACGGGCTTGCGACCGGCCGTCTCGATCGCCTCGATCTCGATGTTGCGGTGTTGACCAACCTCGGCCGGGATCACCTTGATTTCCATGGCGATGAGGCAAGTTACCGACGCGCCAAGGCACGCCTCTTCGCCTGGCCATCACTCTCGAGCGTCGTTCTCAATGGTGATGACGGATTCGGGCGTGAGCTCGCCGATGAGCTTGCCGAGAATCGTCCCGAGCTTGCGCAGTTCGTGTACGGCCTTTCGACCGGCAAGGCTGCTCCCGTCAACACGACAATCGGGCGAGCTGATGCTGCGACGCAGCGAACCGGAATCCTTGCGGCAGATGTGCAGCCGACATCGCGTGGGCTCAGCTTCACGCTGATCGATGGTGGTGTCCACCACCGCCTGGAAAGTCCGCTGGTCGGGCGCTTCAATGTGGACAATCTGCTTGCCTGTCACGGCGTCATGCGGGCATTGGATGTTGCGGCCACTGATGCTGCCAATGTGTTGGCGACGCTCAAGCCGGTGCCGGGTCGCATGGAGCGATTCACTGCGCACGAGCGGCCGACTGTGGTCGTCGACTACGCGCACACACCGCAAGCGCTTGTCGCTGCGTTGGGCGCCGCGCGCGAACACTGCAAGGGTGAACTCTGGGTCGTTTTCGGCTGTGGTGGCGATCGGGATCGCGGCAAGCGTGCCCCGATGGGGCGAGCCGCGGAGCGGGCCGATCGCATCGTTGTCACCGATGACAATCCGCGCAGCGAAGCGTCCGCGGACATCATTGCGGCCGTGCTGGCGGGCATGCACGATCCGGCTCTGGCCACCGTGATTGCTGATCGAGCTGTTGCCATTGCGCATGCCGTCGCGGCAGCACGGGCAGAAGACGTTGTGCTGATTGCGGGCAAGGGGCATGAGGACTACCAGATCGTCGGCGACCAGCGACTGTCACTGAGCGACCGGCACTGCGTGACGGCATTGCTCGCGGAGGCCGGCTGATGGTCACGCTACCGCTGTCGGCCTGTCGTTCGGTGCTTGATGTTGAACGTATCGGTGACGATGTCGAGATTCACGGCATCGGCATCGATACGCGTACGCTGACACCCGGGATGCTCTACGTTGCGATCGTCGGCGAGCGTTTCGATGGGCACGATTTCATCGCCGAGGCCGAACAGGCAGGTGCCGTCGCGATTCTGGTGCATCGCTCGGTCGAGTCTACCTTGCCACAACTCGTTGTCGACGACACCCGGATTGCTCTGGGGGTTTTGGCACGCTTCTGGTCCGAACGCTACGCGGTGCAGACGATCTGCATTACCGGCAGCAACGGCAAGACGACAGTCAAGGAGATCACCGCCGCCATACTTGGCCAGCTCGGACCGGTACTCGCGACCCGCGGTAATCTCAACAATGATATCGGCGTACCGCTGACACTGTTCGAACTCACGCCTGAGCATCGCTATGCGGTCATCGAGATGGGTGCGAATGCTCCGGGCGAGATTGCCGCGCTTGCCGCTATCGTACGCCCGGACGTGGCTGTCATCAGCAACATCGGACCGGCCCATCTCGACGGCTTCGGTGATCTTGACGGCGTAGCGGCCGGCAAGACCGAATTATTTGCAGCTCTGGCCCCTGACGGCTATGCCGTGTTCAACGCGAATGACGATCATGCCGGCAAGATGCGAGCCGCCGCAGCGCATTGTCGACGGCGAGAATTTGGCGAATCGGCCGACGTCGACGTCCGCGGCGTGACCGGCGACTCCTTCACGTTCGAGTCGCGTGGTACGAGCGTGCACGCACGTCTTGCCTTGCTTGGCGCGCACAACCGGCTGAATGCGCTTGCAGCCGTCGCGGCGGTGCAGTGCCTCGACGTGCAGGACGAGAACATCGTTGCCGGGATCGAGAGCGTGATGCCGGTCGCCGGTCGAAACGAGAGCAAGCGCGCGGCGTCCGGTGCGCTGCTCATCGACGACAGCTACAACGCGAATCCGGCATCGACCCGGGCAGCCCTGGCCGTACTTGCCGAGCAGAAAGGCCAGCGCCACCTGGTCCTGGGCGACATGGCCGAACTCGGCAGCGAAGCCGCTTCCCTGCACGAAGACATCGGTGAGGCGGCGCGCGACAGTGGTATCGAAGCACTCTGGACTCTGGGCGAACTGGCGGCTGCCGCAACCCGTGGCTGGGACCGGGCAGCACCGGAAGCGAAGGCGACGAATCCGGCAGTGGGGGGGCATTACAATGATGTCGACGCGCTCGTCGCAGCGCTCCGCAAGGCTCTTGGGCGTGATGATGCCGTCCTCGTCAAGGGCTCACGCAGCGCACGCATGGAGCGTGTCGTCGACGCGTTGCAGATCGCCGTTGTCGGTGCCGCCGCCGCCGCCGAAGCCAGTGATGCCAGTGATGCCAGTGATGCCAGTGATGCCAGTGATGCCAGTGATGCAGCGGAGGCAAGCTCGTGATGCTCCTGCTCGGCGAATGGCTTTCCGGTGTCGATGTGGGTTTCGAGGTCGTTCGCTACATCACCTTGCGAGCGATCTTCTCTGCACTGACTGCGCTCGTACTTTGCCTCGTATTGGGTCCATCGCTCATTCGCTGGCTGCTGGCGGCGAAGATCGGTCAGTCGGTTCGGGGCGACGGCCCCGAGTCACACCTGGTCAAGGCGGGAACGCCGACGATGGGCGGTGCGATGATCATTGCCTCGGTCGCGATCAGTACGCTTCTCTGGTCCGATCTCGGTGTCAGGCAGGTCTGGCTCGTCCTGTTCGTGACCATCGGCTTCGGCATCATCGGATGGGTGGATGACTACCGCAAGGTCATTCTCTCAAATTCGGACGGACTCAGTGCGCGAGAAAAACTGGTCTGGCAAGGATTGGTGGCAGGTATTGCCGTTGTCGTGCTGTTTACCACTTCGAACGAACCTGCCGAGCTCGAGCTCATCGTGCCTTTCTTCAAGGATGTCGTCGTGTACCTTGGGTGGGCCTTCCTGCCATTCGCGTTTCTCGTCATTGTCGGCTGCAGCAATGCTGTCAACCTGACCGATGGTCTCGATGGTCTCGCGATCCTGCCGTCGGTCATGGTGGCTGCGGCGCTCGGCTTGATCGCCTATCTTGCGGGGCATGCCGTATTCGCGGACTACCTTGGCATACCGAACATTCGTGGTGCCGGAGAACTGACCGTCTTCTGCAGTGCGCTGGTCGGAGCCGGGCTTGGCTTCTTGTGGTTCAACACCTATCCGGCGCAGGTCTTCATGGGCGATGTCGGCGCCTTGTCCATTGGCGCAGCGCTCGGCGTCGTCGCGATCATGGTGCGTCAGGAGCTGGTGCTGTTCATCATGGGTGGCGTATTCGTCATGGAAGCGCTGTCGGTCATCGTGCAGGTCTCGTCTTTCAAGTTGACTGGACGACGCGTCTTTCGCATGGCACCGATTCATCATCATTTCGAACTGAAAGGTTGGCCGGAGCCACGCATCATCGTGCGCTTCTGGATCATCACGGTGATCCTCGTGCTTGTCGGTCTGTCGACGTTGAAGATTCGCTGATGCATATCGAAAAACTCATCGACAAGAAGGTTCTCGTGGCGGGTGGTGGCGTGACCGGCGCGTCCGTCGTGCACTATCTGTCTCGTCACGACCTGGCCTTCGATCTGGTCGATGACGGTGACCTTCCTGAAGCGCTCGCGTCTTCGGTCACGCGAGGTCGTGTACATGCGTCACTCGATGCGGAACTGAGCACCGCTTACGATGTAATCGTTCTCAGCCCGGGTATTCCGCGGGCGCACGTTGCCATCGCGGCCGCCATCGAGGCAGGCGTGCGTGTCATCGGCGATATCGAGCTGTTCGCCGATGGCATCACGGCCCCGGTACTTGCGGTCACCGGATCGAACGGCAAGAGCACGGTCGTCGCGTGGCTGACGACAGTGCTCAACGCTTGTGGTGTGAACGCAGTGGCTTGCGGGAACATCGGCCAGCCGGCGCTCGACAGTATCGCGGACGAAGTCGATTGCTATGTGCTGGAGCTGTCGAGCTATCAGCTTGAATCCACCGAGTCGCTGGCACCGCTTGCAGCAACGGTACTGAACGTCAGCGAAGACCACCTCGATCGGTATGCGACCCTGGCCGAGTATGCAGAGGTCAAGCGTCGCGTCCATCGGCGAGCGATCTGGACTGTCGTCAATGCCGATGACGCAGCCAGTGCGCCCGAGTCGCGAGCCGATCGACATCCAGACGGACATCCAGACGGACAACCAAACGGACAACCGGTGCGTCGTATCGTGTTCACGCTCGATACACAGAGCACCGATGCGAACTGGCATCGACGGAAGATCGAGCAAGCCCTCTGGCTGTGCAATGACGACAAGCCCTTCGTCGATCAGTCCGAGCTTGCGCTGCCCGGTGATCACAATGCGGCCAATGCGCTTGCCGTACTCGCATTGCTGACCGCCTACACGGCAACCGTTCCGCAATCGGTCTCGACAGCCACTCTTCGTGACGCTCTGTGCGGCTTCCGCGGCTTGCCGCACCGCACGGAACTCGTCGCTGATGCCGACGGCGTTCGCTGGTACAACGACTCGAAGGGTACCAATGTGGATGCCTGCATCAAGGCGGTCGTCGCGATGCCGGGGCCGGTGCTGCTGATTGCCGGGGGTCTGGCGAAGGGCGCGGACTTCACGCCACTGGTGGCAGTCGCTGCTCGCCATTGCCGCGCAGTCGTGCTGATTGGCCGTGATCGACACGCCATTGAACGTGCGCTGAGCGGCGTGGTCGAGGTACATCTCGCTGAAACGCTCCATGACGCCGTCCAGCGTTGTCTCGGCATTGCCGATACAGGCGATGTCGTGCTCCTGTCGCCTGCGTGCGCAAGCTTCGACATGTTCCTCGATTTCGAGGATCGCGGGCGCCAGTTCACCGCACGTGTTCGCGAGGCGCTGGCGGCATGAGCACGGCGATGACAAGCCGCCGACAGGCCGGACCCGCGGTTGGCGATCGCGCGCTGTTGATCGCCGTTCTGGCGCTCGGGCTGTTCGGCGCCGTCATGATCGCGTCGGCGTCGATGGCCTTTGCAGACAGGACTCACGAAGCGCCGTTCTACTTCGTCATCCGCCAACTGATCTTCCTCGGCATCGGGCTGGTCGTCGGTGCCTTCGTCTATCGCTTGCCGCTGGCAATCTGGGAGAAGTACGGGCCGCACCTGATCATTCTGTCGCTGTTTGCGTTGTTGCTCGTGCTCGTGCCCGGTATCGGTCACGAAGTCAACGGCAGTCGTCGCTGGATCAACCTCGGGCTGTTTACCGTGCAGGTGTCGGAGACGGTCAAGCTGTTCATCATCGTGTACCTCGCGGGCTATCTTGTGCGACGCGGACACCTGGTACAAACCACGTTCGGTGGATTTGTTCGTCCTCTGGTGCTGATCTGCCTTGCCAGTGCGCTGCTCCTGGCCGAGCCCGACTATGGCGCCGCGGTGGTCATCGTGCTGACGGCCATGATGATGCTGTTCGTCGCGGGTGTCCGCTTCTGGCAGTTCGTCGCCCTGGTGCTGGTGCTGGGTGTGATCGGCGGTCTGCTCATCGCCTGGTCGCCGTATCGCGCGCTCCGTTTCGCAAGTTTTCTCGATCCGTGGTCGGATGCCTTTGGCGCCGGCTTCCAGCTGACGCAGTCGCTTATCGCTGTCGGCAGTGGGGGCCTTACAGGCGTCGGTTTCGGTAGCAGCGTGCAGAAGCTCTTCTACCTGCCCGAAGCGCATACCGACTTCCTGTTCGCTGTCCTGTGCGAGGAACTTGGTCTGTTCGGTGCCTCCTTCCTCGTCGCGCTCTACGGGTTCATTGTCTGGCGTTGTTTCCGCCTGGCGCGGATAGCTGACCTGCAAGGCAATCGCTTCGCAAGCTACCTTGCGCTGGGTATCGGCGTGTGGATCGGCTTACAGTCCTTCATCAATACGGGTGTCAACCTTGGTATGTTGCCCACCAAGGGCATTACCTTGCCGCTGATGAGCTACGGTGGCAGTTCTGCCATCGTGTTCGCCGTGACCTTCGGCCTGCTGCTTCGCGTCGAGTGGGAGCTTCGTCGACATGCCCGGCTGGCCGCCTTCGGTGAGGGGGAGGACAAGTGAGCGCCGCGCCTGTCGTCATTGCCGCCGGAGGCACCGGTGGACATGTCATTCCGGCACTCGCGGTTGCCGATGTGCTGGCAGCACGGCATGTGCCGGTCATCTGGGTGGGTACACGTCAAGGCCTCGAGGCGCGACTGGTGCCTGCGGCGGGAATCGACATACGCTGGATAGACGTGACCGGTCTGCGTGGCAAGGGCATTGTCGGCAGCCTGTCCGCTCCGCTCCGTCTGTTGCGTGCCTGCTGGCAGAGTGTCTCCTTGTTGCTGCGGATTCGTCCGCGCGCCGTGCTCGGCATGGGTGGTTTCGTGTCAGGCCCGGTCGGTCTTGCGGCGCTCGTGCTTCGGCGTCCACTGGTATTGCACGAGCAGAACGCGATCGCCGGCATGACCAATCGTCGACTCGCACGCTATGCCACGACCGTGCTGGCGGCCTGGCCAGGGGCGTTCGCCGCATCGATCAATACGCGTGAGGTCGGCAATCCGGTTAGTCGTGATATTGCCAAGGCTGCCGAGCGGAGCGAATCGACGGCAGCGTCGCGGCTTGCCGCACCGGACGATGCACCACTCAGGTTACTGGTTGTCGGTGGCAGTCGCGGTGCCCGCATTCTCAACCAGACGGTGCCCGCCGCTGTCGGGCAGCTGTCGCGACCTGTCCTCGTTCGTCACCAATCCGGAGACGCCGAGGCAGATGCTGTCCGGGCTCGTTATGCGGCACTCGACGGCAATGTCGGCACGATCCGGGTCGAGCCCTTCATCGATGACATGGCAGCGGCCTACGCTGACACCGATCTGGTCATCTGTCGCAGTGGCGCCATGACCGTGACCGAGTTGGCGGCGTTGGCTTGTCCTTCCATTCTGGTGCCGTTTCCGTACGCCGTCGACGATCATCAGAGCGCCAATGCGCGTCGCCTTGCGGACGTCGGTGGTGGCGTTTGCATCGATCAGAGTGAACTCAGCGCAACGCGGCTTGCGACCGAGATTGCGGACTTCGATCGCGATCGCCCGTCGCTTCGCAAGATGAGTGCATCGGCGCGCCGCTGTTTTCGTGCCGGTGCCGCTGAAGCGGTTGCCGATGCGCTGATCAGTGCGTCGACAAACGGCATGGGTGACCCTGTCATCGACGGTGCCCGGGAGGCCGGACGATGAGCATCGACGTGTCACCCGCCGTGAAGAGTCAGATGCGGCGCGTCCGGGCAATGCATTTCATCGGCATTGGCGGCGTCGGCATGGGCGGCATTGCCGAGGTCATGCACAACCTCGGTTTCCGGGTCAGTGGGTCCGACCTGGGCACGAACGCGCTGACGGCGCGACTGACCGAGCTGGGCATCGTTGTCCACCAGGGCCACAAGAGTGCACATGTCGACGATGCCGATGTCGTGGTGATCTCGACTGCCGTGCCTGCAGACAATCCGGAACTCCTGCGTGCTCGCGAGCTGCACCTCCCCGTGGTGCGGCGAGCGGAGATGCTCGCCGAGCTGATGCGTTTTCAGCAAGGTATCGCGGTTGCCGGCACCCATGGCAAGACAACGACAACAAGTCTGGTGGCAAGTCTTCTCGACGAAGGCGATATCGACCCGACCTATGTGATCGGTGGGCGGCTCGAGAGTTCGCGGACCAACGCCTATCTCGGTCAGTCGGACTGGCTCGTGGCTGAAGCCGACGAGAGCGATGCCTCGTTCCTGTACCTGCAACCGGTCATGGCTATCGTTACCAACATCGATGCTGATCACCTCTCGACCTACGGCGGCGACTTCGAGCGATTGAAACGCACCTTCGTCGACTTCCTGCTGCACTTGCCGTTCTATGGACTGGCAATTCTCTGTATTGACGATGAGCACATACGGGACGTCCTCCCGCAGGTCGCGCGTCCGATCCGCAGCTATGGCTTTTCCGAGGAGGCCGATGTGCGTGCGCTGAACGTGCGTCAGGACGGGCTGCGCATGCACTTCGATGTGCGTGTCGATGACGGTGATGATCATCGACGGGAAATTCGCGATGTCACGCTCAATATGCCGGGACACCACAACGTGCTGAATGCACTGGCTGCCATCACCGTCGCACTCGAGCTCGGTGTGGATGTGCGCGCCTGCAAGCGCGCCCTGTCCCGCTTTGCAGGCGTCGGTCGACGAGCGCAACGGCGGGGCGAGTTGCACTTTGCAATTGATCGGACCATTGAGCGAGTGAACAATGGGACAGGCGATGGCGACCAGGTGAGCAGCGTCGGTACGGCTGAGCTGGTCGACGACTACGGTCACCACCCGACCGAAGTTGCAGCCACTCTTGCGGCGATCAAGGGTGGTTGGCCGGAGCGGCGTCTCGTGGTCATCTTTCAGCCACACCGCTACAGCCGAACACGCGATCTGTTCGATGATTTTGCAGAAGCCCTGTCGACCCCGGACGTGCTCTTGCTGACCGATGTCTATCCGGCGGGCGAAGAGCGCATCACCGGTGCAGACGGTCGTGCGCTGGCGCGCGCCATCCGCAATCGTGGTGCAGTCGATCCGATCTTCGTCGAAGACATCGCCGACGCGCCGACAGCACTGGGGCGGGTACTCGAGGATGGTGATGTCGTGCTGACGCTCGGCGCGGGCAGTGTCGGCGGTCTCGTCGCGACCTTGCTCGAACACTTCGACGGGAGTGCCGAGCATGGTTGATTCCGTGCAGGAGTTCGATGTCCAGCCCGCACGCTTCGGCAAGGTCGCGGTTGTCATGGGCGGTTGGTCGGCGGAGCGCGATGTCTCGTTGATGAGCGGCGAGCAGGTGCTCGATGCATTGAGTTCGGTCGGTATCGACGCTCACGCGGTCGATGCCGGCAGCGACATCGGTCAGGTGCTCGTCGATGGCGGATTCCACCGAGCGTTTCTGATCCTGCACGGACGTGGCGGTGAGGACGGCACGGTACAGGCTGCCCTCGAGCTGGCTGGCGTGCCCTATACCGGCAGCGGGGTTCTCGGCTCCGCGCTCGCCATGGACAAGTGGCGCGCCAAGGCGCTGGTCGGTCTGGAGGGCATTCCGACCGCTGCCTCCCGACGGGTCACTGCCCTCGAGGAGGCAAGGCTTGCGGCCGACGCGATCGGTTATCCGGTCGTCGTCAAGCCGATACACGAAGGCTCGAGCATCGGTGTCTCGATGGTCGACTCGGCAGACTTGCTCGAACCGGCGTTCGTTGCGGCCAGCTGCTACGGAGAGATCATGATCGAGCGCCGACTGGGCGGTCTTGAAGTCACCGTCGGCATTCTCGGTGAGCAGGTCCTGCCGCCGGTCTCGCTACGCGCGGCGGGCGAGTTCTATGATTACCACGCGAAGTATGTGGCAGACGACACGGAGTATCAGTGTCCTGCGCCACTTGACGATGCAACGCGCGCGTCGCTCGAACGCCATGCTCTGGATGCTTTCCGGGCGCTCGACTGCCGTGGCTGGGGTCGGGTCGATTTCATTCTCGATGACGCGGGCGTACCGAACTTCGTGGAATGCAACACCGCGCCTGGCATGACGTCGCACAGCCTGGTGCCGATCGCGGCACGCGAGGCAGGCCTGAGTTTCCCGTCGCTCTGTGTTGCCATTCTTGCCGCTACGCTTGGAGAATCCGGACGCCTGGCCAGCGCGTCGGATACGCCCCTCGCTGACGCGAACGCACAACCGGGAGTCGAACCGTCGATGCTGGTCGAGGAGGTGCCGCGATGAGTACGGTCATGCCGCACCGTGACGTCGTCCTGCCGCGTCGGCCTGCGCGCGTCGCACCGATTACCCGATGGAGCATCGGCATGCTCGGTCTGGCCTTGCTGGTGAGTGCAGGGCTTGCGTTTTCGCGCTATGCCCGCGACGCTGACCGGTTTCCTGTCAGCAACGTCGATGTGCTCGGTACGCTTGACTATACCGATCGGGCCGAGCTGCGCGCGAGTGTCGCGCCGCATGTCGACGATGGCTTCTATGGGCTCGATGTCGATCGGGTTCGAGCGACCGTCGAGGCCTTGCCCTGGGTGGCTTCGGCGCGCGTCAGCCGCGTGTGGCCTGCCCGACTGTCGATCGAGATAGATGAACACGAACCGGTGGCTCGCTGGCAGGACAAGGGCATCGTCAGCACACGGGTCGATCTGTTCGAGCCGCCACAGCTCGCGTCTGACGACCCGCGACATGCCGAGTGGCTCAAGCTGTTCGACAGTCTGCCACGACTTTCCGGCGGTGACGGGCGACATGCTGACGTACTCGCCGACTTTCATCGCTATGCACGCGCGCTCTCGCCGCTCGGTGTCGAGATCGAGGCGCTGGCTGAAGACGATCGGCTGTCGCAGACACTTGTCCTGTCGAACGCCATCACGGTGCGACTTGGCTATGACGAGCGCGCCCGGCGGCTTGACAGATTCATCGACGTATACGAACGACTCGTGCCGCCACTCGAAGGTCGGGCGGCGCGCTTCGACATGCGGTACAGCAACGGTTTTGCGCTTGCGGGCGCGGAAGACGGCACGACGGACGAGGGGGAGCCGGAATGACGATGACAGGATACATGGCAGGAAGTCTGGACGAGAGGCGAGATGCGCTACTGGAACCGCGCGCTGAACATCACCTGTTGCGCCATGGCGACAGGGAGGACGCACGCGGGGCCGAACGTGCATTGTCACGAGTGGCAGAGAGAGCACGGGGAGGGCGGCAGAGCGCGGCGGCGCAGATGGTCGTCGGTCTCGATGTGGGTACATCGAAGATCGTCGCGATCATCGCGGAGATCGACGATGACGGAGGGGTCGAACTGATCGCGCTCGGTTCACACCCTTCACAGGGCTTGAAGAAGGGCGTCGTCGTCAACATCGACAGTACCGTCGACGCCATCGGCAAGGCCGTGGCTGACGCCGAGCGCATGGCGGGTGTGAAGGTCAGTTCTGTTTTCGCCGGTATTGCCGGTAGTCATATACGGAGCATGAACTCGCACGGCATCGTCGCCATCAAGGACACCGAAGTGAGCGACGAGGATGTCGAACGGGTAGTGGACGCGGCGCGTGCCGTCGCGATCCCCGCCGATCAGCGAATCCTGCATGTCTTGCCGCAGGAATTCGTCATCGACAGTCAGGACGGCATCCATCAGCCGGTTGGCATGTCAGGGGTTCGCCTCGAAGCCAAGGTACATCTGGTGACCGGTTCGATCAGCGCGGCACAGAACATCACCAAGTGCATTCATCGTTGCGGGCTTGAAGTCGAGGACGTGATTCTCGAACAGCTCGCATCGAGCCATTCGGTGCTGACGGACGACGAACGCGATCTGGGTGTATTGCTGGTCGACATCGGTGGTGGCACGACCGACATTGCCGTGTTTACCGAAGGTGCCATCAGACACACCGCGGTCATTCCGATAGCCGGGGACCAGGTGACCAACGACATCGCGGTGGCGTTTCGCACGCCGACGCAATTCGCTGAAGACATCAAGGTTCGCTATGCCTGCGCGTTGACTCAGCTGGCGAGCCCTGACGAGATGGTCGAAGTGCCCGGTGTGGGCGATCGATCAGCGCGACGGCTGGCGCGGCAGACGCTGGCGGAAGTTGTCGAACCGCGTTACGAGGAACTGCTCGCGCTGGTACACGGCGAGCTCAAGAGAAGCGGTTTCGAGGATTCGTGTGCGGCCGGTGTGGTGTTGACCGGTGGTACATCGAAGATGGAAGGCGTGGTTGAACTGGCAGAGGAGATCTTTCATATGCCGGTGCGGCTCGGAGTGCCGCAACACGTGACCGGATTGAACGAGGTTTCGCGCAATCCGATCCATGCAACGGGTGTGGGCTTGCTCCTCTACGGGCGCGAGCGACGAAAAAACCCGCGTAGTGAACCGGTCGACACGCGCTCCGAAAAGGGCCTGTTCAAACGGATGGCCAACTGGCTCAAACAGAACTTCTAGGTCGTCCAGGTAATGAAGTACCGGGGTGCGGGTGTGGCCGGAGTCACCGGTTCGCAGACCGCCAGGAAAGAACGTCACAAACCAGACTGCAATAATCCAGGAGAGACAAAGTTATGCCTTACGAATTGGTGGACTCAATCAACGACGCGCCTGTCATCAAGCTCATCGGTGTGGGCGGCGGTGGCAGCAATGCCGTACAGCACATGGTCGCAGCCGACATTCAGGGTGTCGATTTCATCTGCGCGAACACCGACGCGCAGGCCCTCAAGGGCATGGGTGCCAACAGTGTCCTGCATATCGGGCAGAGCATCACGAAGGGGCTCGGTGCCGGTGCGAATCCGGAAATCGGACGACAGGCCGCAATGGAGGACCGTGATCGGATCCAGGATCTGATTCAGGGGACAGACATGCTGTTCATCACGGCCGGCATGGGTGGTGGTACCGGTACGGGCGCCATTCCGGTGGTTGCGCAGATCGCCCGCGAGATGGGCGTGCTGACGGTGGCCGTGGTGACCAAGCCGTTCCCGTTCGAGGGGCCGAAGCGCATGCGTATTGCCGAGGCCGGAATCGAGGAGCTGCGTAGCCAGGTGGATTCACTCATCACCATTCCGAACGAAAAGCTGCTGTCGGTTCTCGGCAAGAACATCTCCCTGCTCGATGCCTTCGGCGCAGCCAACGATGTTCTGCGCGGCGCGGTTCAGGGCATTGCCGAACTGATCACCAACCCGGGCCTGATCAACGTCGACTTCGCCGACGTCCGCACGGTGATGAGCGAAATGGGCCTGGCGATGATGGGCTCCGGTGTAGGTCGCGGTGACGAACGGGCGACCGAGGCGGCGGAGACGGCCATCTCCAGTCCGTTGCTCGAGGACATCGATCTGAAGGGCGCGCGTGGCATCCTCGTCAACATCACCGCCGGGGTCGACATGGCCATCGGCGAGTTCGAGGAAGTCGGCAATGTGGTTCGCGAGTTTGCCGCGGACGACGCCACTGTCGTCGTCGGTACCGCGATCGACGAGACGCTCGACGGCGAGCTTCGCGTGACCGTGGTCGCCACCGGCCTCGGGCAGCCCGAGAAAGTGCAGTTGCGCTCGGTCAGCCAGCAGACCTTCGGCGTGCGTCCCCGTGCTGTCGCCAGTGGCGGCACGTCTACGGCAGGCCAGGGCGCATCCCTCCAGGGTGGCACCGGGTCCCATGCCGGCACGCATGGCGTCGGCACGGGGGCGACCACGCATGCCGCCTACGTGAATAACCGCCAGCAGGAGGAGCGTGCCACGGTGCAGCGCTCGTCAGCGCGGGGAACCCGAGGTGCCGCACCGGCGAGCGGTGGGCACGATGTCGACTACCTCGACATCCCGGCGTTCCTGCGTCGTCAGGCCGACTGATCGTCCTGCGGGCGGGCTCCCCGGGGCCCGCCCGTCGTTCGGCAAATGATGGTGACCGGTGTGCACAGTAGTCGCGCCGGGAGCGGCGTAATCGCGGCGCGGCGGCGCCCTGCGACCCTCACTGTGCTCGTATCGAGATTACAACCGGGGGAGGGAGCATACGTCTGGTGGGTCGATCTTGTACCATCGGCTGGATACGGCCGGGGTTTGCCTGTTTCAGTCGGCGTTCAGTTCCGCCGATGGATAGTGCGGCCGGTAGGTCGCCCTTCCGGCGCCAAAGCCCTGTGAACGGCATGAACCGCTGCTATATAGAGAGGCACGGTCTTGGTGAGCGCAGCAGGAACAGACGTGATACGACAGCGAACTCTTAAGAACTCGATTCGTGCGACGGGCATTGGCCTGCATACCGGTCGCAAGGTCTACCTGACACTGGCGCCCGCCCCCATCGATACCGGCGTGGTGTTTCGCCGTGTCGATTTGAGTCCTGCGGTTATCGTTCCGTGCAAGGCCCTGAACGTGCACGAAACCGAACTCGCCACCACGATCAGCGTCGACGGTGTTCGAGTTGCCACGGTCGAACACCTCATGGCAGCGCTTGCCGGTCTCGGCATCGACAATTGTTTTGTCGACCTGAGTGCTGATGAAGTCCCGATCATGGACGGCAGTGCAGCGCCATTCGTCTTCCTGGTCCAGTCGGCCGGCATCCTCGAGCAAGGCGCACCGAAGCGGTTCGTCCGTATCCGCAAATCGGTCGAGGTTCGAGATGGCGAGAAATTCGCCCGGTTTGATCCGTTTGATGGTTTCAAGGTCGACTTCACCATCGATTTCGATCACCCCGTGTTCAGGACGGGCGCCCACAGCACCGGAGTTCAGCGTGCCGCGGTGGATTTTTCAACCACTTCGTTCGTCCGTGACATCAGCCGCGCGCGGACTTTCGGCTTCATGCGGGACATCGAAGCGCTCAGGAAGCGCGATCTCGTGCTCGGCGGCAGTCTCGACAACGCCATTGTCATCGATGAATATCGCGTGCTGAACGAAGACGGATTGCGTTATCGCAACGAATTCGTCCGCCACAAGATACTGGATGCGATCGGCGATCTGTACCTGCTGGGTCACAGCCTCATCGGCGCTTTCACCGGTCACAAGTCCGGGCATGCACTCAACAATCGGCTGCTCAGGGTATTGCTTGCGAACGAAGCGAGCTTCGAGCAGGTCGTGTTCGAGGACGTCGAGACCGCTCCGATTTCCTGTCTGCAGCCGCAAGAAGCAACGGGCTAGTCATCCGGCCCGTCGTCGATCGAGCGGAATCATCTGACCGAGTAGACCGGCCGAGTGGTCAGCCACGTTCTTGCACGTGTTTCGCCATCCGCTCGAGCTGGCGCGACAACTTGTCATCTCCTTGATGATCGCGGGTTTCCTCAGCTGCTGACAGAACGGCGCGCGCGGCCTGCGCCGAGCCACCCCGGGCGAGGCGCCGGGTGGTCGCGCGGGTGGTGGGCGGTTTCGCCACGGCGACGTGCCAACTGACCGTTCGGGTCTCGTAGCCGCCACGAATCAGGGTTGCGAGGATCTTCCGTTCCGCAAATCGAAGCTTCGGAATCCAGGCCGCACTGTCGAGGGTAATCCGTAGCTGTTGATCCCCGTGGCGGCAGAAGGTGATGTGCTGTAGCGCCCCCTCTGGCACGATCCGTGAAATCAGGCTGCGTATCCGGTCGTTATCGCGCATCGCCGCGCGAGCGGCCGTGCCGACCAGGCTGTCAAAGGATTTCATGAGCCTCCTGCTGCCGAAACGCACGTTACTGTCAGGGCGCGCCGCCATGGACCTTTCGATCCGCGCACTTGGCCCCATATCCCGATCGAACAGATCGACGGGGTTCGAGCCCGACAGGCGCCGTCGCCGTTGATTGCCGGGCTGCGAGTCGACGCGGGTTCAGTGTCATAATACGCGGTGGATCGCGTCGCCACCATCATGGCTGCGCCGTCGCCTGCTCAACCATTGCCGCAGGCAATGACAGGACTTGCATTCATGCTAGGTAATCTCGTCAAGAAGATCGTCGGCAGCAGCAATGACCGCGCGGTCAAGCGACTCGGCCGTGAGGTCGATGCCATCAATGCCTTCGAGAGCACCCTGACGGCGCTTGACGACGCGGCGCTGGCCGCGAAGACGGTGGAATTCCGTGAGCGATTGGACGAGGGCGCCACGCTCGCATTGCTTCTGCCCGAGGCCTTTGCAGTCACGCGCGAGGCCGGCAAGCGCGCGCTCGGCATGCGCCACTTTGATGTGCAGATGATCGGCGGCATGGTTCTCGACAAAGGCAAGATCGCCGAGATGAGGACCGGTGAAGGCAAGACGCTGGTGGCGACCACCGCGGTCTATCTCAACGCGCTTGCCGGCGAGGGTGTGCACGTCATTACCGTGAATGATTACCTTGCGCGTCGTGACGCCGAGTGGATGGCGAAGCTCTATGAATTTCTCGGGCTGACCGTCGGTGTCATCGTCAACGGTCTCTCCAGCGAGCAGCGTCGCGAGGCTTATGGGTGTGACGTTACCTACGGCACCAACAACGAGTTCGGATTCGACTATCTGCGCGACAACATGGCACATTCACCGGAGCAGAAGGTCCAGCGGGGCTTGAACTTCGCGATCGTCGACGAGGTGGATTCGATCCTGATCGACGAGGCGAGAACGCCGTTGATCATATCCGGTCCGGCCGACGGCGACAGTGAGCTCTACACCAAGCTCAATGCGCTTGTACCGAGACTCGCGCGTCAGGAAGTGGAGGAGGGCGAAGGCGACTACACGGTCGACGAAAAATCGAAGCAGGTGCACCTCACTGAAGATGGCATGGAGCGCGTCGAGGAGCTCTTGATCGAGGACGGCATCATGGAGGAGGGCGAAAGTCTCTACGACCCTTCACGTATCGCCGTCCTGCATCATCTCAATGCCGCACTGCGTGCCCTGGCGCTGTATACCCGCGACAAGGAGTACATCGTCACCAATGGTCAGATCGTCATCGTCGACGAATTCACCGGTCGCACAATGCCCGGCAGGCGCTGGTCGGAAGGCTTGCATCAGGCCATCGAGGCGAAGGAGGGGGTCACCATCCAGCGCGAGAACCAGACGCTCGCGTCCATCACCTTCCAGAATTTCTTCCGACTCTACGACAAGCTCGCCGGTATGACCGGTACGGCCGATACCGAAGCCTATGAATTCCAGCAGATCTATGGTCTCGAAGTCGTCGTCATTCCTACCCACCGTCCGATGGTTCGCGATGACAAGGCCGATCTGGTCTTCCTGACGCAAACCGAGAAATACGACGCGATCATCGAGGATGTCGAAGATTGCGCCACCCGTAAGCAGCCGGTACTGGTCGGCACCACATCGGTGGAAACCTCCGAGTATCTTTCGGGACTGTTGAAAGAGAAGGGCATCGCGCACGAGGTCCTGAACGCCAAGCAACACGAGCGCGAAGCCAGCATCATCGAGAACGCCGGGCGGCCTGGCGCGGTGACGATCGCCACCAACATGGCCGGTCGCGGCACCGACATCGTGCTTGGCGGCAGCCTCGAGGCGGAACTTGCCGCCATGACGGTGGCCGAGGGCGCACTCGACGCAGACGGCAAGCCGGTATCGACGGGTGCAGAGGCTTCGTCGCCAGGCGGCACCACAGCGGACGGCAAGCGGAGCGGTGTGGAAAGCGACTGGCAGCAGCGCCACGACACGGTCATTGCCGCCGGCGGTCTGCACATCATCGGTACCGAGCGGCACGAATCGCGACGCATCGACAATCAGCTCCGCGGTCGTTCCGGCCGGCAGGGGGATCCGGGCTCGACACGTTTCTACCTTTCACTTGAAGACAGCCTGATGCGCATCTTCGCAAGCGAACGCGTCAGCAACCTGATGCAGAAGCTCGGCATGGAGGAAGGCGAGGCGATCGAGCATCCGTGGGTGACCAAGGCGATCGAGAACGCGCAGCGCAAGGTCGAAGGGCACAACTTCGACATGCGCAAGAATCTGCTCGAATACGATGACGTGGCCAATGACCAGCGCAAGGTGGTCTACGAGCAACGTAACGAGTACATGGAAGCCGAGAGCGTCAAGGACAGTGTCGACGACATGCGCGAGGAGATCGTGCCGGGCGTCGTCGCGGAATATGTCCCGCCGGGTTCGATCGAGGAAATGTGGGATCTCGAGGGTCTCGAGGTCAAGCTCAAGAACATGTCCAATATCGACTTCGATGTGCGCGGCTGGCTGGAAGCCGAGCCCGATCTGCCGGAAGCGGACATCGGCCAGCGCATTGTCGACAGGCTGGACGAGGACTATGCCGCCAAGGAAGCGCTTGCGGGTGAAGAGGGGCTCAGACGCTTCGAGAAGTACGTGATGCTGCAGGCGCTCGACGAGCACTGGAAGGAGCACCTTGCCGGCATGGACTATTTGCGACAGAGCATCGGCTTGCGTGGCTACGCGCAGAAGAATCCAAAGCAGGAATACAAGAAAGAAGCCTTTCAGCTGTTCACCAACATGCTCGATGAATACAAGAGCGACGTGCTGTCGGCGTTGAGCAAGGTACAGGTCAAGAGTCCCGAGCAGGTCGACGAAGCGGCTGACAGGGCGGCTGATCGGCAAGCTGCACCCCCTGCACAAGTGAGTTACGAGCATCGTGAAGTGTCGAGTGCACTTGCCGAGGGTGACAGGGGCGGTAGTGCGGGACCAGGTGGTGCCGGATCGACGGCAGTGGCCGAGCGTCCGGCGACTGGTGCGGTCGCAGCGGCAGCGGCGCAGCGAGCAGCAGCGATGGCAGCGCGAGGCGAGCCGCGCGATACGGCGGCGCCCACGCAACCCTTTCAGCGGGAAGGCAAGAAGATCGGGCGTAACGATGCCTGCCCCTGCGGTTCGGGCAAGAAATACAAGAACTGCCACGGCAAGTTGAGCTGAGCGGCGGGTGGTGCTTCAACGCGATAGCGACCGGTTCAGCGAGTCCGATCGCTGATGCCTGTGAACCTCGAACTGGCCGCACCCGTCGCAGTGGCGGGTGTCCGGCTGACAAGCGTCGCCGCGGGTATCAAGCGTGACGGCAGCCCTGATCTCTTGCTGATTGCGCTCGGTGCGGAGTCAACCTGTGCGGCCGTGTTCACGCAAAGCGCCTTCGCCGCGGCGCCGGTGACGGTCGCTCGTGAGCATCTTGCGAATAGCGCCGGTCGTGTTCAGGCACTGCTCGTCAATGCCGGCAATGCCAATGCCGGAACCGGTGAGCCAGGCATCGTCATGGCCCGCGGGCACTGTGATGCGGTGGCGGAAGCGCTCGACCTGTCGAGCGAGTCGGTGCTGCCTTTTTCCACTGGAGTCATCGGTCAGCTTCTCCCGGACGATGCGATGCGCACGGGTATTGCGGCAGCTGCCCAGTCGCTGCAGACAAGGCGCGCAACGGCTGTCACCGCCGATGCCGGGCATGCCACCGGAAAAAATTCGCCTGTTACGACCGATATCGACGACTGGCGTCGGGCTGCCAGCGCCATCATGACCACCGATACCGTGCCGAAACTCACCTCCCGAACGGTCACCCTCGGCAGTGGTGAGGTGGTCACGCTCACCGGCATGGCGAAAGGCGCCGGCATGATCGAACCGCACATGGCGACGATGCTGGCCTATGTGTTCACCGATGCGCGCATTGAGCAAACATGCCTGCAACGCGCTCTCGAGGCGGGAGTGACGGGCTCTTTCAACGCGATCACTGTCGATGGAGATACCTCGACGAACGACGCCTGCGTCCTCTGTGCGACAGCCTGCGGGGCGAGCCTGTCGGCAAGCGATGGGGCGGACTGGGCCCTCTTCACCGATGCTCTCGATGCGCTGCTACGCGATCTTGCCCATGCGATCGTGCGTGATGCCGAAGGGGCGACGAAATTCATTACCGTGCGAGTGGAAGGCGGGCGCGATAGCGACGAGTGTCGCCGTGTCGGGTATGCCATTGCCAATTCGCCTCTGGTCAAGACCGCCATGTTCGCAAGCGACGCCAATGTCGGGCGGCTGTTGATGGCCATCGGCAAGACTGGCATCGAGGGCCTCGATGCCAACACGGTGCGGGTATCGCTCGGCGACGTGCTGGCCTTCGAAAAAGGCGGCATAGCGGCAGGCTACAACGAGGAGGCCGGCGCGGCAGTCATGGCAGAGCCGGAGATTCTGGTGGCGATCGATCTCGGCCGTGGCGACGCGACGACCGAGGTGTTCACGAGCGATCTGTCGCACGCCTATGTGAGCATCAATGCCGACTACCGGAGCTGACGCAGGGGTGTGGCAACGCGATCCCGCCGCCGGGTCCGTCGATTACGCGTCGAAGCACCATTGAGGTGAGCGACGTGACGGGTGAGGTGAACGACGCGCCGGATATCGATGTCGTCGCCGGCATCATCTTCGATCAGAGCGGGCGACAGGTGCTGTTAGCACTGCGACGACCGGAACAGCATCAGGGTAACCGTTGGGAGTTTCCCGGTGGCAAGATCGAGGCGGGTGAGTCGACCGACGCGGCCCTCGTTCGCGAGCTGGCAGAGGAAATCGGCATCGTGCCGCTGCGCTGGCACCTGCGCCTTGCACTCGAACACACCTACCCGGAGAAGCGCGTCCGACTGCATTTCATGGACGTGACCGAGTTTTCAGAGGAACCGATCGGTCGGGAAGGTCAGACGCTTCGCTGGTTCCAGCTCGAGGCACTCTCGACACTGCGTTTTCCCGAGGCGAACCTTGCTGTCGTGGACGACCTGCTCAATCGTCGTTGAATGCAGGGTTGGCCCCGATCCGGGCTGGATCGGACTGTACTGACCCGACCTTGACTGACCCCGTCTGGATAGGCCCGGTCTGGATAGACCCGGTCTGGACTGACCCGGCTCGGCGTGGTCAGGTGTCGAGGGCACGATAGCGCTCGTGCAGTGCGTCGACCTGCCGATGGGTGTCGGCTACCGACCCTGTGTTGTCGATCACGTCGTCGGCGATGGCAAGACGTTCTTCGCGTGAGGCTTGTGCGGCGAGAATCGATCGCGCCTGCGCTTCATCGTTACCGTCTCGGGCCAACAGTCGTTCGAGCTGCAACGACAGGGGTACATCGACGATGAGAATCCGGTCGAATCGATCGCTCTGTCCGGTCTCGACCAACAGAGGCACCGCGTAGACGGCATAGAAGTGTTCTGCCTGGCCCGCTGCCTCGATAGCGGCCTCCGCACGTTCGCGGATGAGTGGGTGCAGGATTGAATCGACTGCTTGCCGGTCGGCGTCGCTCGCGAAGATGCGCTTCCGGAGCCAGATCCGATCGAGTTCGCCTGCATCGGTGATAGCCGCGGGGCCGAAGCGTTCGGCCAAGGCGACCAGGCCAGCGCTGCCGGGCTCTACAACCTCACGTGCCAGACGATCGGCGTCGACGATCGGCACGCCGTGATGCGCAAAGCGTTCGGAGACGAGCGTCTTGCCGCTCGCGATTCCGCCGCTGAGACCGATCAGATGCATGCCGGTGTCGCTGTATCTACTCAGGATCTGCAGGGGGGAAACCTTGGGCAATCACCTCCAGGTTTCAGGAAAGGAGTGAGTCCAGTGCACGTGAGATCGCTTCGTGACAAGCGCGTGCGGTCCAGCCGTTCAAGCTTTTTTCCTAATCGCCACTTCGCGCATCTGAAGCTTTTCGCCGGCATCCAGCCTCTCTCTGGTAGCGTTGATGATTCTGCCACTGGCGATTCTGGACTCGAAATCCAGTTCGATGACGCCCATGCCGATCTCGACTTGCGATCGAGTTGCCGGCTTCAGCACTACGGAATAGATATTGTCGAACTGGTGTTCCAGTCTTGCTCGGTAAGGCGCCGTGTTTCCGTCTTGCAGCCTCGCGCGAAGATCACCATAGGCGACGTCAGCAAAAGGCGCGTGCACCTCGATATGCTCGGTTATCTCGACGCCGTTCCGGTCATGAGTCAGTTGCCAGCTACCTGTCAGCGGAGAACCTTTCCGTATTGAGGATAACGCCTTGGAAATCCAGTATTGCACGGTGTCGCAGTGTATGGCGCCGAAACAGATAAAGGCTAAAGCGAAGAATGCGATCGAAAACATCGTGGCGACCTGCAACCGGCATGGGTGCGCGCATCATACATGTGACGCATTCCAGGACTGATTACCCACACGCTGACAATTGGGCAATCAGCTTGCCGAGCCCGAGGTACAGTCCCCCGAAGTACAGACACTTCCCGCGAAGAAGCAGCGTGGCGAAACAGACGTTTTGCCGCCACGACACCCTGCAGGCTGTCAGGGCATGAACAGAGTGAAGTACGCTCCCTGCAAGCTATCACCCCAGACCATGGCGATCCAGCCGGCGGCCGCGAGGTAGGGGCCGAAGGGAATCGGAATCTCCTTGCTGCGACGGGTTATCAGGATGATCGACAGACCGACCACGGCGCCGACCAGCGACGACAAGAGAATGATCATCGGCAAGGCTTGCCAGCCGAGCAGGGCACCCAGAGCCGCAAGGAGCTTGAAATCCCCATAGCCCATGCCTTCCTTGCCGGTCACGAGCTTGAAGAGCCAGTAGATCGACCAGAGGATGAGATAGCCCGCGGCGGCGCCGACAACCGCTTCGTGCACGCCGACGAAAACTGGCGCAAGCGAGGCCATGAGCCCGATCCACATCAGCGGCAGGGTCAGGTTGTCGGGTAGCAAGTGGTGATCGACATCGATCATCGTCAAGGCCACCAGAAACCAGGTGACGACGATGCCCAGGACCGCCTGCGGTGTCGCTCCGAATTGCCAGGCCACGACCAGCGAGAGCAGCATCGTCATCGCTTCGATCAACGGATACCGCACGGATATCGCTACCTGACAATGCGCACAACGACCGCGCAGCAGCAGCCAGCTGATGATCGGGATGTTTTGCCAGGCGCTGATCGGCGCTGCACAGCCCGGGCAGCGCGAACGCGGCACGGCGAGGTTGAATCGCTCGACCGAAGTCTGTGGATCTCCCGAGTCGATTCCCGGATGAGTGGCGCTGCCGTCTGCGGCCATGTTGATCGACGAGGCAGTTGCCTGTGCCGATTCGCTGTCGACGACCGTGCCCGGTTCGGCGTCGAACTCGGCCAGGCTCTCACGCCACTCGCGCTCCATCATGATCGGCAGACGATGGATGACAACGTTGAGGAAGCTGCCGACCACAAGACTCGTGAACGCCACGAGCGTGAAGAACAGCGCCGGCGTCTCGGCAATGACGTGGAGGATGCTCATGCCGGCATCATCGCCTTTTTACGGAACGAGGAGGGCATCGACTGACGGGTAGTGCGTCAATATCGAATTGACGCGTCACTAGAATGCATCACCCATCTTGAAGATCGGCAGATACATGCCAACGACGAGGCCGCCGATGACGACGCCGAGAAAGGCCATGATCATCGGTTCCATCAGCGAAGTCATGGCATCGACGGCGTTGTCCACTTCCTCTTCGTAATAGGCTGCAACCTTGGAGAGCATTTCGTCGATCGAGCCGGCTTCCTCGCCGATGGCGACCATCTGCGAGACCATGTTGGAGAACAGCCCCGAATTCTCGATCGAGGCGGTCAGTCTCTGTCCGGTGGCAGCCTCGTCACGCATCTTGCGGATAGCTTTCTCGAAGACCGAGTTGCCGGCTACACCTGCAACGGAATCCATGGCCTCCACGAGCGGCACACCGGCGGTCGACATGGTGGCAAGCGTGCGGGCAAAGCGCGCTGTAGCCGCCTTGTGCACGATCGGTCCGAACACCGGCGCTTTCAGGATCAGCCGGTCGAGCAGCTCCGAAAACGCAACCGATCGCTTCTTCGCCTGCATGAACACCCAGACGGTCACACCGATCCCCGCAACCGCCACGTACCACCACTTCTGCATGAGTTCCGACGCGGTCACGATCATCTTGGTGAAGGCCGGCAGCTCGCCACCCATGCCCGCAAACAAAGCCTCGAATTGTGGTACCACGAAGATCAGCAAGATCGCCGTCACCACAAAGGCCACGATCAGGACGGCGACCGGATAGAACATCGCCTTCTTGATCTTCTTCTTCAGCGATTCGGCCTTTTCCTTGTAGTCCGCGATTTCGGCGAGCAGTGTCTCGAGCGTGCCCGAGGCTTCGCCGGCCTCTGTCAGACTGCAGAACAGCTCATCGAACTGGTCAGGATACTTCCTGAGCGCCGTCGTGAAGTTGCTGCCCGATTCGACCTCGGCCTTGATGCCCATGACCATGTCGCGCATCGACTTGTTGTCCATGCCGTTGGCGACGATGTCGAACGACTGGACCATCGGTACACCGGCGCCCATCATGGTGGTCATCTGCCGCGCGAAGATGGCGATGTCCGCGGGTGTGATCTTCTGCTTGCGACCTCCACCGCCACGCTTCTTCTTGACCTTCGGGGCAATGATGCCCTGGCGACGAAGCTTGGCCTTGACCAGATCCGCGCTCGGGCTCGAGATCATGCCGCGTTGCTTCGTGCCCTTATTGTCCTTGCCTTCCCATTCGAACAGGATGGTCTTGCTGGTTGCCGTACTCGCCATGGTCTAGTCCTTCGTGACGCGGTTGGCCTCTTCGAGGCTCATGGTTCCCTGTCCGACCTTGAGCAATGCAGACATGCGCAGGTCGGGAATCTCCTCCTTGCGCGCCTGATCGGCAATGTCGATCGCGTTGCCGCCGTCCATGATGATCCGGCCCATGGCCTCGCTGATCTTCATGACCTGGTAGATGCCGACCCGGCCCTTGTAGCCATGGTTGCATTTCTTGCAGCCGACCTGCTTGTAGACGGTCAGGCCCTCGAGCTGCTCTTCCAGGAACCCTTCGTCGAGCAGAACCTGTCTCGGCAGATCGTCGGCTTGCTTGCAGTTCTCGCACAGGCGCCGACCGAGGCGCTGAGCAATGACCAGCGAGACGGCGGTCGCGATGTTGAATGCCGGGACGCCCATGTTGACCAGACGCGACAAGGTCTGTGGAGCATCGTTGGTATGCAGTGTCGAGAGCACGAGGTGCCCGGTCTGTGCGGCCTTGATGGCGATACTGGCGGTCTCGAGATCGCGGATCTCGCCGACCATGATCACATCGGGGTCTTGTCGAAGGAAAGCCTTGAGGGCTTCGGCGAAGGTCAGTCCGGCCTTGACGTTGACGTTGACCTGGTTGATGCCCTGCAGGTTGATCTCCGCCGGATCTTCGGCGGTCGAGATGTTCGTGCCGGGTTCGTTGAGGATGTTGAGTCCGGTGTAGAGCGACACGGTCTTGCCTGAGCCGGTGGGGCCGGTCACCAGGATCATCCCGTAGGGGTTGGCAAGGGCATCCATGTAGAGCTGCTTCTGATGCGGCTCGTAGCCGAGTGCATCGATGCCCAGCTGCGCACTCGAAGGATCGAGAATACGGAGAACCGTCTTTTCGCCGAACAGCGTCGGGCAGGTGTTGACCCGGAAGTCGATGGCTTTGGTCTTCGACAGCTTGAGCTTGATGCGACCGTCTTGCGGTACGCGGCGCTCTGAAATGTCCATGCGCGACATGACCTTGAGGCGCGCCGTGAGTCGACCGGCCATGGCAAGCGGTGGATGAACCACCTCCTCGAGGACTCCATCGATACGAAAGCGTACGCGCAGGATGTGTTCGTACGGCTCGATGTGGATGTCAGAGGCGCCACGCTTGATCGCGTCAAGGAGGATCTTGTTGGCGAAGCGCACCACCGGGGTCTCGTTGACGCCCGATTCGTCATCCTCGTCGATGTTGTCGTCACCGGTATCGATATCCAGATCGAAGCTGTCGTCGAGATCTTCGGACAGGGAGCCACTGCTATCGCTGATCGACTTGCGCAGTTCGCTGAGCTTGTCGTCCTCGACGATGACCGCTTCGACGTTCAGGCCGGAAGCGAACTTGTATTTGTCGATCGCTTCACTGTTGGTTGGATCGGAGATCGCGATGAAGAGGCGATTGCCGCGCATCGCGATCGGCACCGCGTGTTGCGTCTCGAGCAGATCCTCCTTCAGATAGTCTTGCGGAATGGACTCCGGATTCAGACTCGACAGATCGAAGACCGGTAACCCGAAGTCGGCTGCCACGAACCGTGTGATGGCAGCGGACGAAACCTCGTCGTGGTGGACCAGGGCTTGCAGGAAGGGCTGCGACTTCTTCGCGGCGACTTCTGCGACCTCCTCGGCGACTTCCTGGGAAATCAGGCCGTTGCCGACCAGCTTGCGCGCGAGCCCGTTCATCAAGGTGGTGCTCATCTTTCTGGTTACTCCTGCCTGTGAGCTGCGCCGAATCGTGCACGCCTGCGACATGTGTCGACCGATGACTCGGAAGCTATAGCGCGTGCCTCGGCGGGATTCGTGTAGTGCGGGCTCGCGCGACTGCCCTGAGGCAAGGATGTTGCGCGCAAGGTTTGTTGATCAACCGCAACTCTTGGTTTTAAATAGCGCGATCAAGCTTTTCAGCTGGAACTCATTTCAGCTGCAGCTATTGGGAATGAAGCGTGTCGACCAGTCACCACCGGCGCCGTTGACGACGCAGTTCCAGGTGCCGTTGGCATCCCGCTGCAAGGTGATGGTGGTTCCCTGGATACCCGTGCTGGCCTCACCGTCGAGCGTGGCGACGATCAGGCTGTTGGCAGGGTCGGCAAAGCTTCCGAACGTGACCGAACTGATGTTCGAGTCAAAGAAACTGACCTCACCCTCCGCATCGGCTGCCAGCGCCGCAATACGGCCGTTGGCCAGGTTGTTCTCGATCGCCGTCCGATAACCCGAGATCTCACTGAAGACTCGCGCCACCTGCGAGCGTGCCACGAATCTCGAGTAGGCCGGCAGCGCTGTCGCCGCGAGGACGCCGATGATGGCTATGACGACCATCAGTTCGATGAGTGTGAAGCCGCGGCTGGCGAATCGACGATTCCAGGGTGCTGACGACATCAGGCGTTCTGTGAAGGCGTCTCGCTTGCCCGTTGCTGAGCGCATGCCGCTTCCGGTTCTACTATGGTTACACGGGAAAGGGGCCTCGGCACAGGTGGTGCCGGGCCCTTCCGAATGTCTCGGCCGCCGCGCACGCGGTGGCCGAGTCATCGGCTATCGCCTTAGCTGCAGCCTGCGGGGATGAACTTGGCCTTCCAGCCTGGAGCAGCCGTTCCGACGACTCCGCAACTCCAGGTGCCGTCAATTTCCCGGGTCAGCGTGATGACCGCGCCGTTGATGCTGGTGCTGACCGCGCCATCCAATGTGTTGACCAGCGTTCCAAAGCCAGTACCAGCTGTAAAATCGACGGTTGGCGGTACTGCGACAAGATTCGACGTGCTGTAGCCCAAGTCGTCTGCATCCGCCGGAATCGTTCCGTTGACCAGCTCGGACTCGACGGCCGACTTCAGCGACGACATTTCGCCGACGACGCGAGTGACCTGCGAACGGGCGATGAAGTCCTGATACTGCGGCAGTGCGACAGCCGCGAGGATGCCGATGATCGCGATGACGATCATCAGTTCGATGAGCGTGAAGCCCTTTTGTACTTTAACCATGAACGGTGATTCTCCAGAGACAGCCAAGACGTTGAAGGTGTGCAGATCGGTGACGGGCTTGATCTACGAACGGTGTATCGTCCGTGTGGACAGATGTTTGAGTGCAGGGTGCATGCCAGCGCTGCTCGATACACTTTGTTTCTTTATATTCAATGAGTTATGCTTGTCTGAGGTGAATCGTGCTGCGCGTTGATTCACGCTTCTCAGTGACACGAATGTCGCTCGATGACATCAAGCCTGTCACTCGGTGACAATCCGCGCACACGTCGAGATAGGTGCTTTCAGCGGCTTCCCGGACCCTTGATGCCCAGTTGTCCCAGGCGATAGCGGAACTGCCGGTAGGTCATGCCGAGGCGGTCGGCGGTCAGCTTGCGATTCCAGTCAGCCTTGTCGAGTGCTTCGAGCAAGCGCCGACGTTCGTCGTCACGTGCAGCGATGCGACGTTCCGCTACGCCGGCCGGCGGATTCGAACTCCGGTGGGTCGAGTTGCCTGAGCCACTCGGGCCACTCGGGCCACTCGGACCGATCGGGTCCGGCCGAAGCACGAGGTCGTCAGCCCCGATGGTTGACTGCTCGCTCATCGCCACCGCGCGCTCGAGCAGGTTCTCGAGCTCCCGGACATTACCCGGAAACCGGTAGCTGCCAAGGCGTTCCATGGCGTCGCTACCGAGAACGACGGCTTTGCCTGCGCTGGTGGCTGTTCCTGTGCTGTTGCCTGTCAACCGCGACAGGATGTTCTCGGCGAGCAGAGGAATATCACCGCTTCGATCGCGCAATGCGGGTGCCTGGATAGAGATGACGTTGAGGCGATAATACAAGTCATGTCGAAACCTTCCGGTATCGACGGCCGCTGCAAGGTCCTCGTGGCTTGCGCTCAGCACGCGCACGTCGACCGGCAATTCCTCGCTGCCGCCCACTGGCCTTACCGATCGCTCCTGGATCGCCCGCAGCAGTTTTACCTGCATGTGCAGGGGCAGTTCGGCGACCTCGTCGAGAAACAGGGTGCCGCCTTCGGCGCGCCGGAAGAGTCCATCGTTGTGTGTGACGGCGCCGGTAAAGCTTCCTTTCACATGTCCGAACAATTCGCTTTCCATCAGTTCGGCCGGAATGGCGCCACAGTTGATGGCGACGAAGGGGCCTGGCGCACGGGCTCCGTTGTCGTGAATGAGGCGGGCGATGAGTTCCTTGCCGGTGCCCGATTCACCGGTTATCCAGACCGGTGCATTGGTCTTTGCTACCTTGAGAATCGTCTTCCTCAAGGTCTGCATGACATCGGATGAACCGACAAGACGCTCTGCCCCCGTCAACCGGGTGGTCGATTCCGGATCAGGCCGTGCAGGTTGCCGTGACAGCGACTCGAGCGAGGAAGCGTCTGCGCCGGAGGAGGGATTCGACGGGGACAGGGTTGAGGACAGATTGTCCGGATGCATCTCGGGCCGAGCTTCATCGCGCAAGCGGAGTGCCTGTGACACGATCTTTCTCAACTGAGCGATGTCGACCGGCTTCGAGACGAAGTCGAATGCACCCCCCTTCATGGCATCGACCGCAGCTTCGAGATTGCCATGGGCGGTGATGACTGCGACCGGCAGCTCCGGACGCGTCTCCTGAATCTCTCGTACCAGCTCGAGTCCGTTGCCGTCCGGGAGTCGCATGTCGGTCAGGCAGACGTCGAAGTTGTAGCGCTCGAGAAGATGGCCGGCTTCCTCCAGATTGGCAGCGCTGTGCGTGTCGATGCCGATCCTGCCGAGTGTCAGGGCGATCAGTTCGCGAATGTCCGGCTCGTCGTCGACGATGAGGGCCGTGGGCGGCATCGGTTCAGGCCGCCATCTGCCGGGCGGTGGCGAAGATGATGCGAAAGCGTGCGCCGTAATCCGAAGGCAGGCACTCGATTTCCGCGCGATTCAGTTGGCACAGTTCCCGGATGATGTACAGACCGAGTCCGGAACCGTTGTGGTGCGTCGAGTAGAACGGTTCGAACAAGCGTTGCCGGTCGATGTCGGCAATGCCTTCACCGTCGTCACTGACCTCGATAACGGCGACACCGGGTCGCTCGGCATAGCCATCGATGCGAATGGCGACGTCTTGCTCGTCGTTGTGCAGGCGCGCATTGGTGCAGAGATTCCAGAGCACCTGATCGAGATGACCGGGATCGACCACGGTATGCAGGCCAGCTTCCACGCTGCCGATCAGCGCGCCGGGCGCGATCGACTGTTCACTTCGAAAGCGCTCGACGAAGGCGGGCACGAACTTGGACAGATCGACCGAGTCGGTGCGCACCAGTTGCCGGTTGGACAGCTGCAGAACATCGTTGACGATCCGATCGATCCGCACGGTGTGGCGACGGGCGATTTGCAGGAGTTCGCCATCGTGCCCGGCAAGTGTCGGTGATTCCTCGATCAGCTGGATGGCGTGGGAGATCGCGCCGAGCGGGTTTCTGATCTCGTGCGCGATACTCGCCGAGAGGCGACCGAGGGATGCCAGCTTGAGCTGCTGGTACTGCTGGCGAATCTGCGCGTGGTCGTCGAGCTTGATGAGCATGCCGTCGCTCGATAGCGGAATGAACTGCGGCAAGACGCTTTGCCCGGTCACTTCGACGTCGAAGGGTTGTGTGCCGAGCTGCGGTGACTCTCTCGCCGCCTTGAGGCTCGCGAGCAGCGACGATGACAGGTTGCTGAGGGCTATCGGCAGGGCGGTGAACTCTGCGGCAAGAAGTGTGCGCGCGGTGTCGTTGACCAGCTGCACTTCATTCCTGGCATCGATCACCACGACCCCGCTGTCGAGTTCACGAACGATTTCCTCGTTCAGTTGGGCGATCTGTCGCAGGTCGAGGCCGGCACGGCTGGGCGTTGCCGCCGTCATCTGCCGCGCCGAGAGCTGTCGAGCCGGCACACTCATGAGCCAGGCGACGATGAAGAGCAACGTGCCGAGCAGTGCGGTGCGTTCGAAGTTTGCGGCATCGACACCGAGCCGCATGCTGGCGAAGTACTCACCGGCGAGCACGAAGAGGCTGGCAAGAGCCGCGAACAGAAGGGCGTAGCGCAGGCCGGTGAAGTGACTCAGGAGAGCGATGTTGACCAGTAGCCACGGCACCAGACCGCTTTGCACACCGCCACTGGCCCAGGCCAGCACCACGACGAACAGGACGTCTGTGTAACTTTGCAGGTAGAGCTGGGTTTCAGCGCGTGGTCGACGCATCCAGGCGGCGACGGTAAACACGAGTCCGACGCCTGCGTAACCGATATAGGCAAACTCGAACAGTCTCGGGTCGCGACCGCCGAGGGTGCGCTGGTCGTCCGAAATGTAGTAGACCGCTGCAAGCACGATCAGCATCAGCAGACGACACTGACCAAAAAGGCGGATTGCGAACCAGTCCGCAACCGGCGGTGCAATCAGACGCTGGTGTTTATCGGGGGTCGGTCGATGAGGTGGCAAGGCTTGACAGCGACGGCGGCGATTTCCTGACGCTGTCGACGCAAGGATCGCGCCGTTGCAAGACCACTAACTTCCCTGCAAGGCGGGGTGAGCCGGTTCTGTCTCGGCAAGGACCTTCAGCGTATCGGCACGAAGATCCTGTTGTCCGAGGACACCGTAGGCATTCGCCATCAGCGCCAGCGCATTCGGCACATGCACCGAGCCGTCGAAATGTTCGAGAATCCAGGTGGCTCGATTGACGGCGGCGACCATGGCGCCACGCTCGAAGTAGAAGCGGGCCGTGTTGAGTTCGTGCCGAGCCATCTCGTTCTTCAGGAAGGCCATGCGTTCGAGCGCATCCGACACGTAGACGCTGTCGGGGAAGCGCCGTACCAAGGTGTCGAATTCCGCGAATGCGGTGCGCAGCCAGTTCTGGTTGACACGCGAGAGATCACGCGGGAAAACGCGCTCCAGCGCCGATCCGCCTCGTGCATAGTGACTCAGGCCCTTCATGTAGTAGGCGTAGTCGATGTTCTCGCTCTGCGGGTAGAGCTTGATGAAGCGCTCACTGGCGTCGACGGCACCATCGAAATCGTCTTGCTTGAAATAGGCATAGGCGATGTCGAGCTGCGCTTGCTGGGTATAGCTGCCGAAGGGGTAGCGCGCGCCGAGCGTCTCGAAGGTGTCGATGGCGGTCAGGAAGTCGCCTTGTCCGAGCGAGCGCTTGGCACTTCGATAGAGATCTTCGGCGCTGGAAGATTCGTCCAGCTTGCCGCCCGGGCTTGCGCAGCCCAGCGACAGGGCGAGCAGCAAGCCGACAGTGACACCGCGGCTCGCCCGCAGAGCGATAGCCCGTCGGCACGGGGGCAAGGTAGCTCTCGTTCCGGCGTCCTGTCTGGCAGGCGCACTGATCGTCTTTCTCGGCATCGTGAAAGTCTAGCGCATTCGAGCCGGCTGATTTGCCGTTGCTGTGTACAGGTGGCTACACTTCAGTGCCTGTGGCCCTGCACGTGGCCCGCCACTTCCGGAGCGCTTCCTCTGTCCGATCCAGACCATCGAGCCGGGGACGATCGAGCAGCGGCAGGCGCTGTCGAGCAGGTTGCGCGTGCGTCCGATACCGATGCCGGGATGCGTCTCGACAGCGTGGCCGCCCGCTTGTTTCCGATGCATTCGCGCAACCGTCTGCAGGGCTGGATCGCCGATGGCCTGCTGACCCTCGATCAACGCCCGGCGCGCACACGGCAACGACTCATCGGCGGTGAAACACTGAGCCTGCGCCTGCCCATCGTCTCCGACACTACGGACGATGGCAGCGGAGACACTTGGGCAAAGGCCCGTGCCGAAGATCTGCCGCTGCCGCGGGTTCACGTCGATGCGGCGATTCACGTTGTCGACAAGCCGGCCGGGCTGGTCATGCACCCGGCGCCCGGCAATCCCGCCGGCACCCTGGTGAATGCACTGCTGCATCACGACCCGGCGCTCAGACAGGTGCCTCGCGCCGGCGTGGTACATCGACTCGACAAGGAGACCAGCGGACTCTGCGTCGTTGCCCGCAGCCTCGTGGCGCATACACACATCGTCAGGCAGCTGCAGAGCCGCACGATGGGCCGTGAATACCTCGCCGTGGTCATCGGCGATCCGGCAGGTCAGGGCACGGTCGATGCGCCGATCGGCAGGCACCCCAAGGATCGCAAGCGCATGGCGGTCGTCGCCGGCGGCCGCCCTGCGGTGACGCACTACCGCGTGCGCGAGCGGTTTGCCGGCGCGGCGCTGCTGGCCGTGAAACTGGAAACCGGCCGCACGCACCAGATCCGTGTCCACATGAGTCATGTCGGACTCCCCTTGATCGGCGATCCGGTCTACGGCCGGCGCAAGGGTACCGTGCCGGAAGTCTTGTCCCGCGATCCCGTCATCAGGGATTTTTCGCGTCAGGCTTTGCATGCCACGCGGCTGACGCTCGACCACCCTGACGACAATACAAGCCGTGTGTTCGATTCGCCGCTGCCGGCTGATCTGCAAGCATTGATCGACGCATTGCGGCGTAACACGGATCGCGGACTCGCTGCCGGCTCGTTGCCGTGAACCTGTCGACCGACCTGCCGGTTGTCCGCCCCGACTGGAATGCCCCAGCGCATGTGCGGGTCGTCTCGACGCTGCGACAGGGTGGGGTCAGCAAGGTACCTTACGATTCATTGAACCTCGGCTTGCATGTGGGTGATGAACCGGCCTCTGTCGACGCCAACAGGCGACGCCTTGCAGAGGTGCTTGAGCTACCCTCGGCACCGCACTGGCTCAACCAGGTGCACGGCACCTGCGTTGTCGAACTGCGAGCCGAAGAAGCGCTGCGGACTGTGAGTGCCGAACACGGGGAGGCAGACGGCGCCTGGTGCGACACCTGTGGACTGGTCGTCGCGATCATGACCGCCGATTGTCTGCCCATTGTCGTCTGTGACGATGAGGGCCGCCGCGTCGCTGCCTGTCATGCTGGCTGGCGCGGCCTCGCGGCAGGCGTGCTCGACGCCACGCTGGCCGTCTTTCCGCCGGCATCGACACTGCATGTCTGGCTCGGCCCTGCCATCGGCCCGATGGCCTTCGAGGTCGGCGAGGAGGTTCGGCAGGCCTTCGTCGAGCGGGATGCAGCTCAGGAAGCTGCCTTTGTCGCCACGGCGTCGACGGGCAAGTACCTTGCGGATATATATGCCCTCGCCCGGCAGGTGCTGGTGCGAAGTGGTCGGGAATTTGCCGTCAGCGGCGGTGATCGGTGCACGGTCAGCGAAGTCGAGTGCTTTCACTCGCACCGTCGCGACGGTGTCCGTTCCGGTCGGATGGCAACGCTTGCCTGGCTGGACTTGCCGATGAGCGCGCAGCCACCAACGAGTTGATTCGCTGCACGCGGTCCATATCTTCTGAGCATCGACAACACACCTCTTGCGCGCGCTGCCGAGTCAGGCGCCACGGGGTCTCGCGGAGAAGACAGCTCATGAGAATGGACAAACTGACGACCAAGTTCCAGCTGGCACTGGCAGAAGCCCAGTCACTGGCAGTCGGTCGTGATCATCAATTCATCGAACCGCAGCATCTGCTCGCGGCCATGCTCGATCAGGACGGTAGCGGTGTACGTCCCTTGCTGGCGCAGTCCGGCGTCAACGTCAACGGGCTGAAGAGTGGTCTCGACAAGGCCCTCGACGCCATGGCGAGCGTCGAGGGCGCCGGTGGGCAGCTGCACGTGTCCAGCGAACTCAACCGTCTGCTCAACCTGACGGACAAGAAATCACAGAAGCGAGGAGATCAGTACATTTCGTCCGAGATCTTCGTCCTGGCGGCTCTTGAAGACAAGAAGAACGCACTGGCTGATCTTATGCTGCAGAGCGGCGCCAACCTCAAGGCGGTCGAGCAGAGTATCGAGCAAGTTCAGGGTGGGCCGGTGACCGATCAGAATGCCGAGGAACAGCGACAGGCGCTCGAGAAGTACACCATCGATCTCACCGAGCGCGCCGAACAGGGCAAGATCGACCCCGTGATCGGACGCGACGACGAGATTCGTCGGGCCATTCAGGTATTGCAGCGCCGCACCAAGAATAACCCGGTCATCATCGGCGAGCCTGGCGTTGGCAAGACCGCTCTGGTCGAAGGCTTGGCGCAACGCATCGTCGACGGTGAAGTGCCTGACGGCATTCGTAACAAGCGCGTGCTGTCGCTCGACATGGGTGCATTGATCGCGGGTGCCAAGTTCCGGGGTGAATTCGAGGAACGACTCAAGGCGGTGCTCGCCGATCTTGCCAAGCAGGAGGGTCAGGTCATCCTCTTCATCGACGAGATTCACACGATGGTCGGTGCCGGCAAGGCGGAAGGCTCGATGGATGCGGGCAACATGCTGAAGCCGGCGCTCGCCCGGGGTGAGTTGCATTGCATCGGTGCGACCACGCTGGACGAATATCGGCAATATGTCGAGAAAGACGCGGCGCTCGAGCGACGCTTCCAGAAAATTCTCGTCGACGAGCCGAGCGTGGAGGACACCATCGCGATCCTGCGGGGTCTCAAGGAGCGCTACGAAGTACACCACGGCGTCGAGATCACCGACCCGGCCATTGTCGCCGCGGCAACCCTGTCGCACCGCTATATCGCCGATCGGCAGCTGCCCGACAAGGCCATCGACCTGATCGACGAGGCCGCCTCGCACATACGCATGGAAATCGATTCCAAGCCGGAGGAGCTCGACCGGCTCGAACGTCGTGTGATCCAGTTGAAGATCGAGCGTGAGGCCCTGGCCAAGGAGAGCGACGATGCCTCGAAGCAGCGTCTCGCCGATCTCGACGCCGACATCGAGCGGCAAGCGCGTGAATATGCCGATCTCGAGGAGATCTGGAATGCCGAGAAAGCGTCAGTTCAGGGCACCAATGTGATCAAGGAGGAGCTCGAGCGGAAGCGCCTGGAATACGAGACGGCGCGTCGTGCGAACGATCTCACTCGTATGTCGGAGTTGCAGTACGGGCAGATACCGGCGCTCGAGAAGCAACTCGAAGAGGCGCTCGACGGCGCGGACGATCAGGACATGCAGCTACTGCGCATGAACGTCACGGCCGACGAGATTGCCGAGGTCGTCGCCAAGTGGACCGGTATTCCGGTCAGCAAGATGCTCGAAGGCGAACGCGAGAAACTCCTGCGCATGGAGAGCGAACTGACCCGGCGCGTGGTCGGTCAGGACGAAGCCGTCGAAGCGGTATCCGATGCGATCCGCCGCTCGCGAGCGGGTTTGTCCGATCCGAACCGGCCGATCGGTTCGTTCCTGTTCCTCGGACCGACCGGTGTCGGCAAGACGGAACTCACCAAGACGCTGGCGAACTTCCTGTTTGATTCCGGGGACGCGATGGTGCGCATCGACATGTCCGAGTTCATGGAAAAGCACTCGGTGGCGCGGCTGATTGGCGCACCTCCGGGTTATGTCGGCTACGAGGAAGGGGGTTATCTGACCGAGGCGGTGCGGCGCAAGCCTTATTCGGTCATTCTGCTCGACGAGGTCGAGAAAGCGCATGCGGACGTCTTCAACGTGTTGCTGCAGGTGCTCGACGATGGTCGCCTGACCGACGGCCAGGGCCGCACGGTCGATTTCCGTAATACCGTCATCGTGATGACCTCGAACCTCGGCAGTCACGTCATCCAGAGCATTGCCGAGGAAGGTGAGGATGCGACGATGGGTGCGGGCGACTACGCGCGCATGAAGTCGGCAGTGATGGAAATCGTCGGGCAGCACTTCCGTCCCGAGTTCCTGAACCGGATCGATGAAAGCGTCGTGTTCCGACCACTGTCGAAGGATAATATCCGGCTGATCGCGGGCATCCAGATCAAGCATCTGGAAGCACGACTTGCCGAGCGGCAGCTCGATTTCGTGATTACCGAGGCCGCGCTCGACAGGCTCGGCGAGGCAGGTTTCGATCCGGTCTACGGCGCTCGACCGCTGAAGCGGGAAATCCAGCAGCAGGTCGAGAATCCCCTGGCACAGAAACTCCTCGCCGGAGACTTCGCACCCGGGGACACGGTCTTCGTGGATGCTGCCGGTAGCGAGCTCATGTTCTCCAACGGCGGGGAGAAGCCGAAGGTCGCGCTGGTGCACTGAGGCCGATTCGCCAGGGCCGGTTCATGACTGGCCCTGGTTCAGCCCTCGCTCTCCCCTGGGGCTGATCAGGATCACACCGGAAAGCAGGCAGGATCAAGATCAACCGGGTCCGGCTCAGGCAGGGTAGGCTCGAGGCAAGCGCAGATTGTTGCCCGGGCAAGCTGCGCTGCGTTTCAACCCTCGAAGGGTACTTGCACGACAATGCCGGTGACGTTGTCGGTACCGCCGCGACGAAGCGCCAGCGACATCAGCGCATCGAGCGCCTGCCGAGGCGACGGTTTCATGAGATTGTCATGAATCTCCGTTGCGCGCACATCCTTGAACAGACCGTCGCTGCAGATCAGGAACCGGTCACCCGGAAGCAGATCGACCTGACGAATCTGCAAGTCGAGTTCATCGGCGACGCCGACGGCACGGGTAATGACGTTTGACGATGGATGGTTCTCAGCCTCCTCTGCGGTCATTTCGCCGAGCCGATGCAGCTCCTGGACCAGACTGTGATCGTCGGTCAACTGGGTGCAATCGGCGGCACGGATGCGATAGACGCGACTGTCGCCAGCCCATGTTACATGCGCTCTGTCATCGTGCAGATACAGTGCGGCCACGGTGCTCCCCATGACACTTCCGCCGGCCGCTTCCCGGCACAGGCGATTGGCAGTGTCGAAACGCAGGCTAAGCTCATCGAGGCTGTCGCTGGCCGTGTCGAGTGCAACGAAGCCATCGAGTTGTTCGATGATGCACTGGCTTGCCCGGTCTCCCCGACTGTGGCCACCCATGCCGTCAGCCACAACCCAGAGAGACTGCTCACGCGCGTCGAGAAATGCGTCTTCATTGACCTTTCTGACATGGCCGACGTGCGTGGCCGCGCAGGAGTGCCACTGCCGCGTCGTTTCCATCGTCGCATCGATGATCTGACCGCCCGACGGGAATGTCACGGTCGTCGTGGCGGCCGGGCCGTCGGTCGCGGGCGTAGGAGAGTCGGCAGGCATAAGTGATTATAGCGCCGCCGGAGTGCCGACGACGCCTGGCAGCGAGCATGACCGCGCGGTGCCGTCGGGCGGTGCGACCGGGTACGCGCGACCGGGCGTTGCGACCGGGCCGGGCGATGGAACGACATGATGACGCGTTGCGAACGGGCAGATCGATAGAACGCCGTGATGGGGCGGTGCGACAGAGCAGATCGATGAAGCGCCGTGATGGGGCGGTGCGACAGAGCAGGGCGATGGAGCACCGTGATGAGGCGGTGCGATCGAGCAGTGCGACTTGGCAGAGCGATGAGGGGGCGCTGGGGCAGGACGTACTGGCCTTGATACACTCGCGGCCCCCGGACACGCCGTGGACGTCTCGGGATCCTTCTGGGTCGTAGTCAACCTCTCGTTTGCTTGTCGATGAACGCCGAATCATGACGGTCAGAACCCGCTTTGCGCCGAGTCCCACCGGTTACCTGCATATCGGAGGTGCCCGCACGGCCCTCTTCTCGTATCTGTATGCGCGACGCCACGGCGGTCAGTTCGTGCTCCGCATCGAGGATACCGATCAAGCCCGGTCGACGGACGAATCGGTGCAGGCGATCCTCGACGGCATGAACTGGCTCGGTCTCGAGGCCGATGAAGGCCCGTTTTTCCAGACCGAGCGCTTCGATCGCTATCGGGAGGTCGTGCAGGAATTGCTCGCCAAGGGTCATGCCTATCGCTGCTGGTCGACGCCCGAGGAAGTGGATGCGATGCGTGAGAAGGCGCGGAGCGAAGGGCGCAAGCCGCGCTACGACGGTACCTGGCGAGACAGCAAAGAAACTCCACCGAGTGGTATCGAGCCGGTCGTGCGTTTCCGCAACCCGCTCGAAGGTAGTGTCGTCATCGACGATGCCGTGAAGGGCGAGATCGTCATCGACAACAGCGAACTCGACGATCTGGTCATCCTGCGCGCCGACGGCAGCCCGACCTACAACCTCACGGTGGTTGTCGACGACATGGACATGCGCATTTCCCACGTCATTCGCGGCGACGACCATGTGAACAATACCCCGAGGCAGATCAACATCCTTGAAGCCCTTGGCGCACCTCGGCCGGTCTATGCGCACCTGCCGATGATTCTCGGCGAAGACGGCAAGCGCCTGTCGAAGCGTCACGGTGCCGTCAGCGTCATGCAGTATGCCGAGGACGGCTACCTGCCCGAGGCGCTACTGAACTACCTCGTGCGCCTTGGCTGGTCGCATGGCGATCAGGAGCTCTTCTCCGCCAAGGAGATGCGCAGCCTGTTCTCGCTCGAGCAGGTCAATCGCTCGGGAGCGGTGTTCGACACGAAGAAGCTGGACTGGATCAACCAGCATTACCTGCAGAACATGCCGGCCGACGCACTGGCGCTGGCGCTCGAGCCTCACCTCGCAAGGTGCCTTGCCGAAGAGAGTGTCGAGAGGGAAGGGGGGCCGGAGCTTGCGGCGGTGGCCGATCTCCTCAGAGAGCGCGCCAAGACCCTTGTCGACATGGCGAACGCGGCGCTCTACTTCTATCGCCCGCCCGTGGAATACGACGCGAAGGCCGCGGCAAAGCAATTTGTGCCGATGGCGGGGGAGATTCTCGAGGCGGCGCGCAGTCGCCTGGCAACACTCGATGCCTGGACGGCGGCGAGCATTCAGAGCGCGCTCGAAGCGACGGTCGCTGCACAGGAGGTCGGTTTCGGCAAGCTCGGCCAGCCTTTGCGGCTCGCTGTCACCGGCACGACGGCGTCGCCTGCAATGAATGAGGTGCTCGAGCTGCTCGGCCAGACCGAGAGCGTTCGGCGAATCGATGCGGCCATCAAGGTCTGTGCAGCGGCGGCGAGCTGAGGAGACATCGGCCGTGCCGGGGTTCGATGAGAGTTTCGATGCCGGTTTCGATGTTGGGTTCAATGCGGGGTTCGATCTGCATTGTGCGTCTCTGGTCAGTGTGTACCGTCCGCGGTCAGACGGGTCCAGATAGACCAGGATTGCAGTAAGCGATGGCGCTGCCCGGCACTGACGATCGTCACCTCGACGGTTCGGCTGTCGCCGTTACTGGCATCGAGCTCGATACGCGAGCCGTCTGCGGCGACGATCGCGACCTGGCCTTCGGGCATCGGCCACGTCAAGCCGCCGCTCGCACTCAGCGGTACAGTGGTGGTTACGACCAGGGGTTCCCGCGCGGTTGCCACGGCTCGCGTGGCCAGTTTGCCGGGATCGCTCGTGTCAGGTTCGCTCGTTCCGGATTCACCTGAGTGCATCACCAGAACCTGTTCGATCGACGGGGTGTCGTCGCTGGTCGCGCGTGACGGAAAGCTGTCGCGGGCGATGCGGAGGGTGTCTTGCCCTTGTCCGGTGGATTGCCGAGGGCGCGAAGTCGCTGTACCCACCGCGTCACTTGCGGCACCGGCATTCAGAATGCTTGCGACGACCTCGATGTAGTTGTCGAGCCTGAGGGTCGCGATTGTCTCGTCGTATCGCGCGTCGGCAGGTTTGGCGGCAGGTTCGGTCGTACCGCCCAGCGCGGGACCAACGAGACACAGCGAGACCAGCACGGCGAATAGGGCCGGCATGACACGCCGCGGGTAGGGCCTGGTTTTCATCGTTTGCCAGCGTGACTCGTTCATTGCGTCACAAAGCCTAGCGGGCGCTGCCGTCAAAGGAGCGGTCTCATTACCGCTTGCGGCGTTGGGAATAGCGTTTGGCGCGCCGGCACGACGACGCTCGCATTTCAGTGACGTGCCGAACCGTCGGTGTGGCTTGCGTTGCAAACCGGTGACAGCTCAGCCACTCAAGGCTGAAAGGCGAAGTCGCTGCAGCCGATCAGTCTACTCGGGTAGACGGATTGCGCGGCGACCGCCGGCTTCGGGAGATTCGATGACTGATCGTGATGGATGGACCCTGCCGGTGGGATTGAGCCGTGAGATCAAGCTTGTCTTTGCGGTTTTTCTTTCTGCGGTCCTTTTCTGGGGTCTCGCGAACATCGCTGCCGCCGCATCGGAGCCTCATTCCGGCGAAGGCGTTGACGAACTGAGTCATCGCTTGATGATCGCGACCGGAACGGATGAGATGGCCGAACGTTTCGGTCGTTCGACCAGCAAGGCCATCGTCGAGGCGCTCTCCGCGAACGCGGCAGACAGCACGCTCGATGAAGGGCAACGCCAGCGCATCGTCGAGGCCGCCGAAACGAGCTTCGCACCCCTCAGCATGACCTGGATCGTCGAGCGCAACCTGCGCTCGACGCTCAGTGATACGGATATTGTCGAACTGCTCGAGCACCATGAATCGGCTTTCGGTCGGCAATTGCGAGCGGCGGAAAGGGCGAGAGATGCATCGAGTGATTCAGGCGCCTTCCAGGACTTTCTGGCGAACTTCGGTGCCGAGGATGGCGATGCGGAGCGTCATGCCTTGCTGCGTCGCCTGGTGACGGAAACGGCGATGCACGAGAAGACGGCAGCGCTGTTGATCGATATTCAGGTCGTCCGACTGCACAGCACGTTCGGGTTGCTCGACAAGAGCGCGCCGGACGAACTTGCCGCCGCTGTCGCCGCAATCGAGGCAAGCCGCGAATCCGTCACTCGTTCGCTACGCGACAGCCTCCCGCTCATGTTCGCCTTCACCTACGATGGCTTCGATACCGACGAGCACCGCCGCTTGCTCGAATTCAATCTCTCGGCAGTCGCGCGCCGTGCGACCGACGGCGTCTTCGATGGCATTCGTGAAGCCTATGTCGCGGGGACCTTCGACTTCCAGCGCCGGGTGAGACCTGCCATCGCGCTCGCCGACGCGGCCGACGGTATCTGAGCATGGCGTTCCGGCCGTTCGCTCCTGATGGTCTCCCTTTGAATCGAGCCACCCTGATGCAGTCAATATCGAGGTGGAAGACCACCAAGGGCGGTCGGGAACGAAATCTGCAGTGTCGAACCGATATCGGTGTCACACGACGAGAAGCTGCGGATGATGGAATCGACGACGAGCGTAAGGGAGCGTGCCACTGAAGGATCGCTCCCGGCCGAGTCGAGCAGCATGGAAATGTTGTCCGACAAGGCGTTCCGTCGGTTTCTGGAGACCGGTGACTGGAGCAGTGCGTTCAGGTCGCTGCAATCCGTGGACAACACCCGGGCGGGCATCAGCGTCGAGGCGGTAGATCGAGCCTTGTCCCGCGCGGCCAGTCGATGGCATTCGTCCCGGGCGACGCTGAGTCTCGCGATCGACCGTGTCGCCGACGTCGATCGTCCGGTGGCGCTGGCCGATATCGCGCTTGCCGAATTCGAGCGACTCCGCGACTGGACCCTGGTGCGGCGCTTGCTCGAGCGCTTCCGAATCGGTGCGGAGGGGAGCGGCCGTCGGCCAGTAGCACTCGATACCGGACAGGTTGCCGAGGCCCTGTCACTGGCGCAGGCCTGGTCGGAGGACGCCTCCGTCACACAGACTGGCGATGCTCGCGGTGCTGCGTCAATATCGCGTTGACGCACCAAGAGCAAATTTCGGAGCTGCTCTGGTCAAGGTAGATCCCGCTACGAAGTGCTCGTTCGCAAACGCATGCCGTACCCCAGCATCTCCTCGAGTACGACGGCGACCCCGTCTTCGGTGTTCGGCGGCGCGACGCGATCGACCAGTGCGTGCACCTCCGGTACCGCGTTACCCATCGCCACGACGACGCCTGCCGCGTGGAACATCGGCACGTCGTTGAAATTGTCCCCAAAGGCGATAGTCCGGGCCATCGGCAGGTCGAGCGCGCGGGCGATCCGCAGCAACGCTGATCCCTTGTCGACGCCTGTCGCCGTCACCTCGACGAACGGTACGCCTGAGGTGCTGACTTCGGCGATGCCGGCGAGCAGATCGGCAACGTGTCTTTGCAAGTCGCGCCCCGTGACGCTCGGCGTGCGCAAGAAGAGCTTGTAGAGCGCCCCGCCGAGTGGCTTCGTGCCCGGCTCGCCGGGATCGATCGTTCTCGGATCGCCCACCAGCGCGAGAAACTCGGGTTCGTAAATGATGCCCCCGTCGCTCTCCCAGCCGACGGCTGCGTCGGGCAGCTCCGTGCGGATCGCGTCGATCCAGGCATCGGCCTCGGCGGCACGGATCGGCCGCGACCAGTCGAGGCGTCCGGTGGGGACGTGATGGGCGTAGGCACCGTTGGAGCCGACGATACAGTCGATCTCGGGTGTGCCCGCGAGCAGAGGCACCGCCGACGCCCGACTCCTGCCCGTCACGGCGACGACGTGGTGGCAGGCGTCGGCCATGGCAGCGACGGCCGCTCGCGTACGCGCCGACACCCGCTTGTCGGTACCAAGCAACGTGCCGTCCAGGTCGACGGCGATGAGGTGCGGCAGCATCACGATATGTCTCGAATCCCGGAAGCGGCCATCAGATTTCCTTCAGTTCGACGAACCATTCCCGTATCTCGGAGGCGTTCAGCCACACCGTGCGGACCACGACGAAGCAAGAGACCATCCCGACAATGCTGAGTTGCAGGTGAATGAGACTGCCAGTCGTGCTGCAGAATGACTTCATGAACCCGTCACGGCACAAGAACGGGAGAACTTGTGCAAGAACGCTGACCGTGGCGTAGACGGTAGCAACAATCAAGATGATGCCTGCGGAAATGACGAACAGTTGCAAGAGCGTGCCTACGATGGTGCGGTCAGGGTGCACAACTTCTCTCTCCGGTGACGCGTATCCAACCAGGAAGCAAGCAGCCTACAGCAACCATTCCGCTTGACCGCGGGCGGTGGTCCAGCCGAGCATGTTCGCGCGACGCCAACTGATCATCGCGTGACAGCCGATCGTGTCGGCCCCCCTCTGCTTTTCGGGCAAAATAGGGGGGCCCCTTGAGCCCCTTGAGCCGCTGCTCGAAGTACCGGTAGTCCAGCAAACGATGGCATTTGCCTCTGAGGCTGAGCCGATATCTGAGCCTGAGCCGCCTCGAGGAATCTGGGCGAGGCTCTGGAGGTAGGGCGCGCCGGAGCTTCATTGTCGTCATCGTGAGTACCGCAGACCGCTCAGATCGAAGGCGCCCGGTTATCCAGGCTTTGTGGTGCAGATCCAGCCTGTCCAGGATCGCCAAGCCCTGCGCTGGGTCGCCGCGCTCGCTGCGTGCCCGGAACCGTGTCTCGGTGTCGAACTCCGCAATGGCACGCGTCGTGAACTCCTCGAACAGCTTGTTCAGGCTGACGCCTCGTTGCTTCGCCAAGGCCCGTATGCGCTCGTGCTGCTCATCCTGAAGACGAATGGTCAGTGTGCTCATAAGGTTCTCTCCTGCAAGTAGCGCGCTGGGGTCTTGACCTTCAAGGTGTCGAACGCAAGCTCTCCGCGCCCGACGTCGCGAACGTTCGAGGTGATGATCGTCGAGGCACCGGCCGCCACCGCCAGCTCGATCAGATGATCGTCAGCTGCATCCGGCAGATTCGGCCGCCATAGGAACCATATCGACACCCAACGCGCGACGCTGATGAGCGCGTCTAGCAACTGTTCGCCTTCGCGCCTCGACAGGCCACCAGCCGCGAACAGCTC
>ENA-ORXR01000350-ORXR01000350.1-marine-metagenome-genome-assembly--contig:-NODE-350-length-67085-cov-13.582199_pt1 | contig 67085 bp, 43 predicted proteins | sample MGYA00237866_ERZ511479 | MGnify/ENA metagenome assembly ERZ511479 | reverse complement strand
AAGTGCCAAAGTCATATCAGCTTGACCAACAGTTCTCTTACTCCTGAATTTATTTACTACTACTGAACATGCCTATTGATACCTAAATTTTTATAAGGACCAGCTTTAGAGAAAAGTAAATTTTGAAGCATATTGTCGAGCGATGTCCTTCTATCCCTTTTAAGAAAATGCTAGTGCTATTTCGACTTAACAACTTTATGTATCGACTTAAGATTATCAATTGTAAGCTGAAGTAAATAGGAACCTGCAGAAAGATAATCTAATCGATACTCTAACTGATGCACACCAGAAGACAACTTCTTTTGTAACAGAGATTTGACCATACTTCCATCTAAATTATACAATTCTAAGTGGACAACTTCAGCATTTGTTAAGTTGAGTGTCATGGAAATTTCGGAAGTGAAGGGGTTCGGAAATATTTCGACATCATATAGGCTCAATAAGGGGTCGCTTGTACTGGTGGAGAGATTCGTGCTGCCAGGGCTTCCATTAGCATGGAGTCTTGCCCAACTTTCTGGTAGATTATTATCCAGCTTTGGGTCAATTAATTCTAAGGTATAGCCAGATCCATTAGCTTCTTCGGGCCAGGGTGAACTTGAAGAATATGCGACGCTATCCTGTAGCACACCATCTTGATTGTAGAGCTTCACTGTGTCTTCATTTTTAGATAATCCAAATCTAAAATTGCCCCGCAGCTCTCTGATTTCTGGCAGCAGCGCCTCGAATTTATTTAAATCATGTGTCACTACTAAATATCCCTGAGCTGACAGCGTCGTGCCATCGGGGATGAGGTAAGGCTTTTTATTGGAGCCGTCCGTCAGCACCCATGATGATATATCTAATACATCTTCAGTTGGATTATGGAGTTCTATCCAGTCCTGTGTATTAAAGTTATCTGAAGAATTATAATTGATCTCATTAATGACGACTGCCTGAGCTTCCTCGACAGCTGCTACGAATACCGGAGTGATGGTCTTTCTGCGACTAAGATCGAGAGTGACTTCAGGATTATTGCCTGTGAGGTCACCTGACCAATGAGAAAAAGTATGCCCACGAGCTGGTATCGCCTTTACTGCTACCGGCACACTGGAAAAGTAATCACCTGACCAATTAGCCTGATCAATCTTCAGGCTATTTACTCTGACATAGCCTGACGTCTGATCTGGTTGACTGACTGTCAGCCTATGAAAATTGGGCAGATTAAATTCTGATATAATATGATTTTTGGCTATTGATGGTCTTTGAGATGCGAATAATTTCATAGCGTTGACATCACTCTGCCAGCGATTAGCAGACTGTGGCCAGCGAGAGCGATGCTTACTGATTTCTTTGGCAATGCGCTGTGTGGTAGAATCTATATGAGATCTGACTCTTTGCGATAAAAACCTTGAGTTTAACTCGTCTGCATACTGATTGATGAATAGATTTCTAAACTCTACATTGCTGATTAATTTTCGAAACAAGAGAGTGGACCATGGCGGATTCGGCCAGCTCGGACCAGAAGTCTCTAAAGCAAAATTAAGTGTATTATTAGAGACATTGGATCTATTCCAGATGCCAAAACCAAAATCTGTATCAAATAAAACCCAGCGCCACTTTCCCTTTTGATGCTTCCAGTATTTTATATTATTACCAGGCCAGTCGGTATTGTCAAAGAATATTTGAGCCACCTGATATTGGATATAGTTCTTGATATCCACGCGATTTCTGACATACTGGTAGTGATCGTCCTGAGAGATATCATTAGCTGTCACGTACTCTATTAGTTCTTTATACTCTTGGTTCGAGCCTTTGATGACCTCACTATGCTTTTCCAATATAGTGATGTCATTAGAATTCAGGTCGTGCTTAGAGGCAAGTGAGTGTTCATTTATTTTTTCGCGCATATTATACATACCGAAGTAACTGCCATTGAGATAGGTGGCGACTGGCTGATAGGCTTGAACGTCCACATGACTACTTCGCATGAGTCCAGTCAGTATTCCATCTCTACACATAGTGCTTGACCAGTCATTGCCGGAGTTACGAAGTACGATCGCTTCGAAGTCCTGATATGCCAGATGCTGGAAAAGCGGATAATCGATTTGGCTCAGACCATACTGTTTTCTGGCAAAGATGGATAGTGATCGCTGATTAAAGGCCCTAGACCAACCCCCGAAAATTTTGACGCCTGCATCAAATTCGTAGAAGGCCTGGCCCTGTCCATCCATTAAGCTGATGTGAACTGGCTTTTCAATATCCTCCCAAAAGTTAGCTCCAAAATGAGGAAATGCTTGCTCAAATTCTCTGCCAAATACATAGATTCCTGAGTCGATATCGTAAAAGTTTTTAGACTCTGTCACTAAAGATATTACAGGTAGGTCGTGATCAAGATCATGCAAATAGACCTTTGTCTGAGTTGTAGTGGGTCGATATCCTGTAGCGAATATTCTTGCTCTGATTACGGTACTCTTAGTCAACTTTATGGGAGCTGTGTATTTTCGGGATATCTCGGTGGGTATACTACTATCGGTCGTATACCTAATGGTAAATTCATCTTCTTTCGCAGCAGTAATCAGCATGAGCTGCTTTGCTGAGTTCCACGAGAATTGAATGGTATCAGTGATAGCTTCTAATGCTGATGCTACATTTGGTCGACCTGGTGTGGGCTCTATAAAGACGGACAACTCACCATTAGCATCTCTGCCAAGCGAAACGTCTGAATCCAGATTTTCAATCCTGATACTATCTATAAGTTGCTTTTGATCATCAAAAAGAAAGATGCTCTCGGAAGAAGATGAAATCTTGAAGTTAGTGTGTAACTGACCATCGACCACTCCGAGAAGTGGATTAGGGTCAGTGCCGCTGGCTCGAAGTGTCTGAGCCGTCAGGAAGACTATCGCCGACATATCTGAAGAGCTGGTAGAGACGTTATGAACTTGTACGGATAGTACATTTTCACCTTTTAAAAGCAGCTCATCCGAATCCTCAATGCGAAAGCTTTCAGGGAGTAGTCCTTGGTACATAGTGGCTTCTCGGTCTGTCGTCGCTAGCACATTGTATGCAGGTGTAACTGATTCAATATTTGCTCTCGCTATTTCTGCCCCATTAATGTAGGCTACGAATGAGTCATCGTAGTCCATGTGAAGTACCAACTCCTTTATTTCTTCAGGATCGTTAACTATAAAAGTATGCCTCATAAAGACGGACCTCGTACCTGAAGGTAATAGCGTGTTATCGTCTCCATCAGAAAAGCCTAAGCCAGTATCGCCTTCTGACCAGCTAGAGTCATCATAGCCGACTGCTCTCCATCCTGTATCAGTCGAAGCTGTGGGTAAAATATACCTGAATGGCGTACCCTCTGTGACAATTTCTGTAGCGTATGTGAATTCTGGTCTGTCCTTATCAGAAGCCCATATAATTATGTGTTCAGTTGGGTTTATCCGAATGTCAGAAAAAACCCATTGCAAGGTGTCAGATAGATCATCGGTGATACTCCAGCCCTGAAGTGATATAGGACGGGTCGTATTTTGAGTGAGTTCTATCCAGTCGGGCGTGTCACCATCTTCATCCGCGAATGTAGAATTGGAGGCCATCACCTCGTTAATTTGAATAGACTGCGCCTGAGTGCACAGGGCAGACATGAGTGTCGCAAGGATAGTGCCGTAGATAATATTTCTGTGCATAGATGATTCTGAATTGATAAGATATAAGATTTTCTTCTGATTACCAGTAGCACCACGCTGCTTTATAATGTATATGTCATGTCCTTAACTTCGGAGTTATGCTTTATCTTCGCGGTTATGTCAATGAGATTGAATAAGTATGTGGCACACGCTGGCATTTGCTCTCGAAGAAAAGCAGTGGATTTAGTTAAGAATGGAGAGGTGTCCGTCAATGGAAAAGTCGAGACGAATCCTGCTTACGAAATTAAAAAGGGCGATCAAGTCCAGTATAACGGTAAAGACATCAGAATAGAGCGCCATAAAGTCTACATTCTCATGAATAAACCTAAAAACACACTTACGACAGTGACTGATGACCGCGGACGTCGCACTGTGATGGATATTATCAATAATAAAGTGAAGGAGCGCATCTACCCTGTAGGCCGCCTGGACAGAAACTCCACTGGCCTGCTACTGCTGACTAATGATGGTGACCTCGCGAAAAAATTATCGCATCCGAGTCATGGAATTAAAAAGCTATATCACGTCATTCTGCATAAATCTGTCTTACCTTCAGACATAGATCTGATACAGCGTGGCATCGAATTAGACGATGGTACAGCAACAGTGGATAAGATCAACTATGTGGAAGGAGCGCCTAAGGCAGAAGTGATGATCGAACTGCACTCAGGTAAGAACAGAATCATCCGCCGTATATTCGAGCACTTAGAATATACAGTAGAGCGTTTGGATAGAATTTATTACGGTGGACTGACGAAAAAAGACCTCCCAAGAGGTTGGTTTAGACCCTTGGAGAAGCAGGAGATTATCATGCTTAAGCACTTCATGTAAAATCTAAATCATGCATTCTCAGCCAAACTTCTAAGCTCGCTCATCATGTACGACTACCACAAAGACAAGAGCCGATATTTCAATTTTACTTATCAGACCACGAAAGATCATATCATTCCCTTTCTAGAAGATGACCGAATAATAGAGCCCCGGTCCAATGTTTTAGAAATAGGTTGTGGAGAGGGAGGGGTGCTTCAGGCATTTTTAGAGCAAGGACACCAGTGTGTTGGCATAGAGCTCAGCCCTTCACGTGCTGCGAAAGCTGAGGTATTTATGGCGGAAGCCATTGCCGAAAAGAGATTACAGCTCATTGCCAAGGATATTTTCGACATTGACCATCATTCTGATTTAGATTTTAGATTTGATATAGTCGTGCTTAAGGATGTCATAGAACATATACATGACCAAGCCAAATTTATGGCCCAACTCAAACATTTTCTCAATCCTGGAGCGAGAATCTTTTTTGGCTTCCCACCATGGCAGATGCCATTCGGTGGACACCAGCAAATATGTACTGGAAAGCTTTTGTCCAGACTCCCCTACTACCACCTGTTACCCATGAGTTTATACAAATCGATTTTGTCATTGGGTAAAGAACCTGCTACCGTCATAGATAGTTTGACAGAGATTAAAGAGACCGGAATCACCATAGAGCGCTTTGAAAAGATCATAAGAGAACAAAAATACAAGATCTCTAAAAAGAGACTTTATTTATTTAATCCCATTTACGAGCACAAATTCGGTTTAAAACCTAAAGAGCAATTAAATTTCGTTTGTGCCATTCCAATTTTAAGAAATTTCCTCAGTACTGCAGCCTACTATATTATAGAATAGGTCCGATTACTCATTTATTTTGTTTGCCAGCTTATGACAGTTTAGCGACACGATTTTTGTCTCTACTTATTATAACTATAGCCCAGCAAAGAATGCCTGTCAAAATTGCTTTTCCGCTTTATCTACCTTGATGGTGTGTTCTAGCGCGATAAACAAATAAATAAAAACAAAGATTAGCGCAACTAAATATACATTTCTTATTTATTTGCTTAGTGAGAAACATAGGTTGAACTTATGGTGGTACTGCTTGAGGCATTTGTGACCCTCACATTATGTTTCTTCCACATACCTTGAGCCACTATACGAATTTAGTGAAGTCTTAAAGAGACGTCATCAAAAAATATAGTAGAGAGGAAATGCTCCATAAAAGCGTAACATAGATAATAGATCCTCCGCTAAGTCAGATTTGTAACATCCTCATCATTCGGAAATTATCTACCTTTATATATCACACAATAGTAAATCTGAGTGAAAGTTTGCATTGCAGAAAAGCCATCCGTCGCTCGTGAAATAGCTCAAGTACTGGGTGCTTCCAGCAGAAAAGACGGCTACTTCGAGGGCAATGGATATGCCGTAACGTGGACATTCGGCCACTTCTGCACCTTATACCAGCCTGATGACTATAAAAAAGAGTGGAAACGCTGGCAGCTTGAAAGCCTCCCTATGCTTCCTGACAAGTTTCAAACTAAGCTGATGAAGGACGCTGGGGTTAAAAAGCAATTCGCTGTCATCAAAAAATTATTTAGGTCTGCTTCTTTGGTGATTAACTGTGGCGATGCAGGACAAGAAGGAGAGCTGATCCAGCGCTGGGTCATTAAAGAAGCAAAGTATAAAGGCGCGGTCCAAAGGCTATGGATATCATCATTGACAAAAGAAGCCGTAAGAGAAGGATTTCAAGATCTGAGGCCAGCTGAAGAATTTGATGCATTATTCTTTGCTGGCAGCGCGAGGGCTATAGGTGACTGGCTCTTAGGCATGAACGCCACCAGACTATATACCCTGAAATATGGTGGTGGTAAATTAGTTCTCTCTATAGGCCGAGTCCAGACTCCAACACTGGCGATGCTGGTGGCCCGACACAAGGAGATTATTAACTTTGTCTCTAAGCCTTTTTGGGAACTACAAACTATCTATCGAGATGTCGTTTTTAGATATGAAAAAGGCCGATTTGAAAAAATTGAAGAAGGCCAGGCGTTATTAGAGCGGGTTTCAAATAATCCGTTTGCAATCGTGTCATCAATCAAAAAGAAAGCAAAAGAATATGCGCCAAAACTCTTCGATCTGACGGGGCTGCAGGTACATTGTAATAAGCGCTTTGGCTACTCAGCGGACATGACATTGAAGTTAGTACAGAAGCTGTATGAGCTGAAAGCAGTGAGTTACCCCAGAGTAGATACCACCTACCTACCTAATGACGTATATCCAAAAATAAAAGGAATACTCAGCAATCTAACTCCATATCAAGACTTCACCAGCGGACTACTTAGTGCGAAGATTAAGAAGTCTGCGCGGGTATTCAACGATAAAAAAGTAACGGACCACCACGCCATCATACCCACTGGTGTGCAAGCTAGAATGGACGTTTCACAGTCTAAGGTATATGACGCTATCTGTAGAAGGTTCATCGCTAACTTCATGCCCGAATGTGATGTAAATCAGACAGTGGTCATGGGAGAAGCAGCTGACATCCTCTTCAAGGCCAAAGGAAAAGAAATTGTCAATCCTGGTTGGCGCGTGCTCTATCCTAAGAATCAACAAGGCAAAGAGGAGAACGATAAGCGGAAAGAGGAAGAGTTAGTCTTGCCCCAGTTTATCAAAGGTGAAAAAGGACCGCACACACCAAGTCTCATAGAGAAGCAAACACAAGCTCCGAAATACTATACAGAAGCTACCTTACTAAGAGCCATGGAGACTGCCGGCAAGACAGTTGACAAAAGTGAGCTGCGTGAACTCATGAAAGAGAATGGCATCGGCCGTCCATCGACTAGAGCCAATATTATAGAAACTTTGTTTCGTAGACAATATGCAGTCCGCAAAAAGAAATTAGTGATGGCTTCCGACTTAGGTATCCAGCTTATTGACACCATTAATAATCCGCTGCTCAAATCTGCAGAGCTAACTGGACAGTGGGAAAAAAAATTACGGCTCATCGAATCCAAAAAGTATAAACCTTCAGTCTTCATCCAAGAAATGAAGGATATGACTGCAGCTTTGGTCGCGGAGGTCCGCATGTCCACCGCACCTTCTATGATTGATGTGTCTCGAATACCAGATCGTCAATTTGGTAAAAAAGGCAAAGCATACCGCTCTAAGAAATCGGCTAAAACTTCCGCGCGTAAAATTGCTAAAAACTCTCCAACTACTAAATCCGCATTAACTGAAAAATCCTGTCCTCAGTGTCAGAAAGGCCACTTGCTCAAAGGCAAAACTGCCTACGGCTGTAGTCGATGGAATGAAGGCTGTCATTTTAAGCTGCCCTTTGAGTATCTGGGTAGAAAGGTGTCTGAAAATCAATACCGTCGGCTGCTCGATAAAGGGTCGACTGTCTCGTTAAAAGGGTTTAGACAGGGCGCAGCTAAAGTCAATGGCTTGCTTAGATTTGACGATACATACCAGCTTGTTTTGGAGCAGCCGAAAGGCAGAACCGATATCAAAACGACTACTGCGTTAGTATGTCCTTCGTGCCAAGACGGTCATATCGTCAAGGGTAAATCTGCGTATGGATGTAGCAAGTGGCAGGAAGGGTGCCATTTTAGATTCCCATTCACCAAGGTCAAAGAATTAGCTAAAGGAAGAACACTGACTAAAGATCTTGTCAAACAAATATTATATTCAACATAAGCCATAAGTTTTCAAGAATATTTATTCATTTTATAATTTTTCTATTTTTATAGAAGTTCCTCAGCTCATCTTTATTATTTACAGATCCATGAGTGAGAATTCTATTTATCCTTCCATTGATCTTTGCTAAAGCTCTATCTTCATAAATATATTGATTTGCTACCTTGATATTATTTTCATTATAAGAAAATAGAATCATTTAGGCTGGTTTGAATCTGGTATAGGTCCATAGCCATTTATCCCAAAATTTCAAGTTTATGAAAAATACCTTTATCCTTTTTATATGTTTCTTGTCTACTGGACTTTTGGGACAGCAGGCTCTACCTGGCATTCTATCCAAGAGGGATCAAGCTAAGGTCATCGATGATATTTTAGAAGACAGACTGGACAATCTTCTTCCACAACTTATGGAGCGCGAAGATATAGAAATGTGGATCGTGATCTCTAGAGAGTATAATGAAGACCCTGTCATGAAAACGATGCTTCCCTCCACTTGGCTATCTGCGAGACGCCGTACTATTATGGTTTTTCATAATGATCCTGAAGAAGGCATCGACAAGATAGCCATAGCCAGATATAGCGTCGGTAAGCTACTGAAAGGCCAGTGGGACGTTGACGTCTACCCAGATCAGTGGGAAGCGCTCATAAATATTATTCAAGAGAAAAATCCGAAGAACATCGCCTTAAATTTTTCTGAGACTTTCGCACTTGCTGATGGCTTAGTAAAATCAGAATATGATGCCCTCATGCGCTACCTTCCTGCAGAGTACGAAGACAGAGTCATCTCCGCTGAGCGACTAGCCATCGGATGGCTGGAGACAAGGTCTCAAAAAGAATTGAGCATATACCCCATGATAGCGAGATTAGGACACCTTATCCTAAGAGAGGGGCTTTCGGAGAAAGCCATCCATCCAGGGATCACCTCTACCGATGATGTGGTGTGGTGGTTGAGACAGCGGGTCTCGGAGTTAGGGCTGAAGACATGGTTCCATCCATCAGTATCAGTACAACGCGCGGACATGGGCAATAATGAATTTCTCAGGTCATTCTCTAAGCGACCAGATCAGGATATTATACAGCTCGGAGACTTACTACATGTAGATTTTGGGATCACTTACCTCAGGCTCAATACTGATCAGCAAGAACACTTCTATGTCCTCAGGCCAGGCGAGACTGATGCTCCAACTGGGTTAATCGAGGCCTTCGCTAATGGAAACCGAGTGCAAGACATCCTAACTTCCCAATTTAAGAAAGGCCGAAGTGGTAACCAAATATTAAAAGCCACACTGGACCAGGCAAAAACCGAAGGCTTACATGCATCTATTTATACGCACCCCATCGGATTGCACGGTCATGCGGCAGGACCCACGATCGGCCTCTGGGATCAGCAAGGTGGTGTGAAGGGTCGAGGTGATTATCCTCTATTCAGTGATACTGCTTATTCAATTGAATTATTTGCGGCCACCGAAGTCAAAGAATGGGGTGGCAAACTTGTCAGAATTATGTTGGAGCAAGATGGAGTGTTCACTGGCGAAAAGTTTTATTACTTGGATGGCCGCCAGAAGGCATTACATTTGATACCTTAACTATAAATGAAAAAGCTCATTTAAGTTTTATTTATTGAGGATATATCTTCTTTCCAGTCACATATAAAATTGTTGGGGGACTAATTACATCTGCAGCATTTAGTAAAGACAGAGTCCGTGGTGATTCAATTTATAGAAGACTAAATATAAAGATCAGGCAGGTTGAGCCTATTTTATTTTATACAAGTCGAGGGAGCTACGGCTTTAAAAAATAAACTTATACGCGATGGAAGGGACAATAGGAAGCAAAGACACTTCCTCTATTTGTTTAATGACTTGTCGAGTACCCATAGGGTCTGGTGCCCTCGCGCTTTTCGCGTAGATGGGGTTTCTATTTGCGTACGCATTGATCAGGCCCAAGGTCCAGATTCTAGTATAATGTTTCTTTTTCTTAGTGAAGGTGATAGAAAAATCAAGTCTGTGCGTATCGGAAAGTTTAAAATTGTTACGCCCTTGTGGTACCTCCACTCCAAGAATTAAATTCGGTAAGGTCTCAGATAAAAACAAATCTGATAGAAAACTTGCTGGAGCATTGATGGTGCTTATGGTCGTGTATCTTCCAGCTGCATAACTCCATTGAAACGATACATTTATCTTTCTCGAGACAGAGTAGTTACCGACGGCTGAAAACTGGTGACGACTATCATACTTAAATGGGTACGGTTTTCCTTCGTTAATCCCTTCGAATTGTCTATTATTCCAACTGAGCGTGTAAGCGAGCCAACCATTAAGTTTTCCTTTCGTCTTTCGCGCGAAGAGCTCAAGACCGTAGCTTTCACCCTTGCCTTGCAGTAGTTGGCTCTCCCAATCATTGATATTAGAGCCAAAGGTATTTTCCACGCCAAGCTTAAAACTAAGCATATTTGTCATGCTTTTATAATAAGCTTCAGCGCTCAGCACAATGTCTTCGTCCGATTGATACACGAGCCCAGAAGTTACCTGCCAGCTATCTTGCGGTCTTATTCGACTCGTACTAGACACCCAGAGATCAGAGAGAAATAGGCTTGTCTCTGATGTCACGAGGTAATTAAACTGCGTCATCCGTGAGTATGAGCTCTTGAAGGCTATTTTCTTGGCCAGCCTATAATTTAATGAGAGCCTTGGCTGTAGTGAAGTATAAGTCTTATCCTCGACACTTAGACCTGAGAAGTGTAGTCCCAAATTTACCGATACCCTCTTAATATTAATATCGTCTTCCACGTATCCGTTTAATTCTGTGGATCTAATATTTCTGCGCTTGATTAGCGTGTCCGAAGATTCTGTACGCAGCTGTTCAGTTAGGGTGGAGGTTCCTGGATCATAGATGTGACGCTGTGTTGCCAGACCAAATCTAACATAGTGCTCAGGTGATGGTACAAAGTCAAAATTTACTGCTGCGCTGTAGTCATTAATTTTTGATCCGTACTCTAAGGATGTTGATCGTACTACAGTAGATCTCGTCGTCTCAGCATATTGGAAGCCCTGTGTAAAATTAAGATAGCTTAAGGATGAACTCATAAATAGTTTCGAGTTCAGTTCCCAGTTCCATCGGAGGCTCGCCAGATTGTTTCCCCATGATATCTGGTTTTGAGTTTCCCTCAATGGATTATATTCAGTATATCCATAATTGTCACTGCCTTTATATAGATTGATATATACACGCTGATCTGCGTTAATAACATGTTGCACTTTCACATATGTATCATAGAAGTTAAAGTCAGGACTGACTTGATTTGATATCACATTCGAACCCTTATCAATGTTGACAAAAGGTTTTACGAGTAGATCTGCATATGACCGTCTTCCTGAAATGATGAAAGAGGTCTTCCCTTTGATGATGGGACCTTGCAACGTTAACTTGCTAGCGATCATACTGATGGTGCCCGTCCCACGTATCTCCTGTAAGTCTCCATCATTCATTCTTATATCTAAAATTGAAGAAAGCCTTCCACCGTACCTCGCTGGAAATGCTCCCTTGATCAATGTACTAGTCTTTACCACATCCGTATTAAAAATAGAAAATATGCCTAACAGATGGGATATATTATAAAGAGTGACTCCGTCTAACCGTACAAGATTTTGGTCCTGACTGCCACCTCTGATAATTAAGCCAGAAGTGAAATCACCCGTGGATGACACTCCTGGAAGACTTTGGATTGATTGGATAATATCGTTCTCCCCGAGTAAGGATGGATTACTATTAAGCTCCTCCTGCGTTAGTCTGATCGTACTCATTTCTGATTGTTCAGTCAGCTTCTTTTTCTTGCCGACGATCTCTATTTCTTGAAAATAGGTGTCTGGATATAGCGTGATCACTATGGTGGTGTCCTGCCCATGGTCAAGTGCTAGCTTAAAATCTTGATAGCCGATATAGGTGGCTAATAGCTCTACCTGGCCGCGTGGTATAGTTAGGCTGAAAAAGCCCGATTCATTACTGATCGTCCCTTTTCCATTAATGGAACAAACTAAGTGTGATCCAATGAGGCGCTCACCTGATTGGCTATCCTCGATATATCCGTTGATGGTGTGTACGGGAATTTTCTTCTTCGCTTTCTGCCTATAGAGGATGATCTGATCACCATTATTTTTATAGCTCAATCGGTTTATTCTTACTATAGCCTGCAAGAGACCTTCGATGGATATGTCAGATTTGGCATCAATGGTGATAGATCCCCTAAGATCATTAGGGTTGAAGATGAATGTGATATCACTTTGTGACTCTATCTGCTCAATGAGTTCTGTAGAATTGTAGCGATCAGCCATTATTTCTATGGAGTTCGCCAAATCATATTGGGCATGGATATGACTTCCCGCTACTAATAGCAATAGAATAATAATACCTACACTTCCCCGACGATGACTCACTATTTATTAATTGCAAAACCCATTGGCTATGATATATTCTCCATTTTCAAAATTATATGAAAAATTATAAATAGGCTGAATACTTTTTAAGATCGAATCAAGATCCTTGGTTTTGAATCGACCCTTAAATAAGCAATCCTTCAATTCAGCATTCTCTATGATGATTCTGTTTTTGGTGATAGTTGCTAATTGGTTGATCATGACGTCCAAGGTAGTATTAACAAAGACCAACTCGCCTGTTGCCTCATACAGATGATTAATATCTCTTACCGTATCGGCGACTTTCAGATTCTGTGACTCGTGGGTATATTCGGCAGTCATGTCCTTCGTGAGAATCACAATTTTATCCGAAGCAATATCTGTCACACTAACTTTGCCTGTTAGGACTGTCACTGACGCATTATCGCCTTTGTCTATATCATTAATAACAAATGAGGTGCCTAATACACCCACGGACAGATGTGGTGTGTGTACCGTAAAGGGTTTAGACTCATCTCTTACCACGTCGACAAAGACCTCGCCTGAGGCTTGGATTGTTCTTCCCTGCTTGAATGATGGGCTATAAGCAATCTCCGCTGAGGGCTCCATCCACACAGTTGATCCGTCTGGCAACGTAACTGTCTGACCTGTATCCGCACTCGCCACAATCTGAGTTATTGGTGCTTCGCTCAGTACCTGCTTGATGAAGTATGCCGCCACGATTAATATTGATAAGCTAGCGGCAATGGAGAGGTATCTTCTTCTCGCTGGTATACTAACCACTGTACCCTCATCCATCCTCTGGTGGACTTTTATAAGTGCAGCTTCCGTATCTACTGGAAGGTCTTCTGATTGCTGAGACAGACTATAATTCGTCTTGGACCAGATATATGCCATCTCCTGAAAATAGTTCTCGTTTTCGATAGAGGCTTGACGCCAATTTTTCAAGATTGACTTTTCTTCAGCATCAATATAACCGTTTAAATATTTACTAATGACGTTAACAGGAGCTTCCATTAAAGATCTAATTTAATTGTTTCAATTACATCCACAGTGAAGATGCCAAAACCGTTATCAAAATTAGAATAAATTGTACTTGGCTCAACGAATGGATTACCCACTGCATCATATGCCTGCTGCACAGAGCGTTCGTATAATACGATATCAGAAGATAAAGAGATAACGTCAATTTCTATCGATAATGCGGTGGTATTCTGTGATATAAAACTTGTGAGACTGCCTAACAATATTAATTCATGTTCATTGCCATCGAAGGTTATATCTGACACCACATCTTCGTTAAAATCTAAAATATTATTACTTAAATCAAACTGAAAGTCCGCAGTAAATTCTTCACCCGTTTCAGTGATAATTGAATTCATTTTACCGCGAAACATATAATTATTTTCTTCATCTGGCGGATCTTTGAATTTTAGTGTAATTGTATGTATAGCTCTCTGGCCTGGTATGGATGATCCTGTCAAGCTGTGTTCAAGATTAATTAGTTCTGGGGCATTAGGAACTTTCACTTCTGCTGTCATGGATGTATGCGCAGGATGATTCACTTCCAAACTATAGGTTTCTCCCGGTATAAATTCAAATGAATCCCTATTATATAAGTTATAGTCTGGATCAAATGTCCAACTTATTTCTCCTTTATCTGGGGTCATCAATTTGACCTCCGCATTATCTAGCGATTGAAATTTTGATGTATCTAATACACTTAGCGTCTCAGAGACTAAGATCAAATTTGATTCACTATCTGATTCCATCTTTGCGATAACGGCTAACTGATTATCAACGTCTTCGATTCCTAAGTCCACAACTTTAGTGAAGCTGCCTTCTGAACATGACAGCATGGTTATGCTTAGTATTAGGATTGTCAACAATGAATTGTATGATGTAATTTTAATCATGATTTAAAATTTAAAATTATACGAAATAGACGGGATAAAGCGCAGAATACTTCTTTCTTTAAAGACTTTACCTTGTTTAATAACTTCTCCTTCAGGTGTCTGTGTAAATACTGTTTCGGAGCTTAACAGAAATGGATTCTTCCTTCCATAGGCATTATATATTCCTATCACCCAGGTACGCTCATATCTTCTCTTCTTTTTATGGAAAGAGATGCTAAGGTCTAAGCGATGAAAGTCTGACATCCGATAAGCATTTTTTCTTGCCCCCGTCTCAGGACCGTTTATAAATTGTCGATTGACAAGACCCCCATCTATATTTGGGAATTGAAAATTTGACACATCTGTCGGCACTTGTAAGGTATTGATTGTGATTGCATTACCTGTTCCATAGGTCCAATTAGCAGCTAATGATATTTTGTCTGATAATCTATAGGAGCCAACGACTGCGATATCATGTCGCCTGTCAAAGCGAAACGGAAAACGATCACCATTGTTAATATCGTCAAACTGCCGCCAGTTCCAACTCAGCGTGTAGCCGATCCAACCAGTCAGTCGCCCTTTATTCTTCTGTATGAACAATTCTAACCCGTAAGACTCTCCATCACCCTGAGTCACCTTGTCCTCCCAAGAATCATCCAGACTGAACAGAAAATTAGCACCCTCTTTGTAAGAGATCACGTTACTCATGGACTTATAATATCCTTCTAAGCTGAACTCATATTCTCCTTTTATAGTCGTAGCGATTCCTGCAGCATAAAGCCTGCTCTGCTGTGGCTTAATATTAGCTGTACTCGGCACCCATAGATCTGTGGGAAGACTTAGTGACTCATTCGTCAGTAGATTAATAAATTGTGTCATATCCGCATAGGAAGCTTTGAAGGATAAGCCTTTATTCAGCTTGTAGCGTAAGCCAACTCGTGGCTGTAGTGAAGTGTAGCTGGTATTGTCTGTGATGAATGCCGAGCTATGCAGTCCTACATTGACTTTCAATTTGCCAATGGTGATATCATCTTCGATATATGCATCCAATTCTGTAGAACTAACGGATTCTGCACCGATAAGTGTGTCCAATGCCGAGTTAACAGCTGTCTCATTAAGACTTACAGCTCCAGGTCTATAGGAGTGATTGATTGCCGATATACCAGTTTTGATATAGTGCTTTGGACTGGGTATAAAGTCGATATCGATCTTTCCGCCATAATCTCTGATGCCTGAAAGATACTTAGCTGAAAATACTTGCTTTTCTCCCGCACCTATCTCTTCGTTCTGGGCAAAGATGTCAATGTCATAGTTAGACAATGTAGCAGTTGTATTAATAAATAATTTAGGCGTCACTTCCCAGTTCCATCTGAGAGATGAGATATAATTACCCCAGGCGATCTCTCCCAAATCACGAGAAAAATCACTTTTCTCTTCGAAACCGAACGCATCTGAACCCAAATATCCACTGAGGTAGAGTCGGTGCTTATCAGATATTTTATGCTGTATTTTACCATTGAGATCGTAGAAATATAGACTTGGTTTTCTGGCTCCATTGCTGCTCTTGATAAATGGCTTGGCAATCAGATCAGCATAGGTCCTCCTGCCAGAGAGAAGAAATGAGGTTTTTCCTTTGTTGATTGGTCCTTCTAAAGTCAGACGTGAGGATATCAGTCCAATAGAACCCTCACCATGAAATTCGTTGAGGTCACCCTCCTTCATTCTGATGTCGAGAATTGAAGATAGTCGCCCACCATATCTGGCTGGAAAGCCACCCTTAGTGAGCGTCACCGTCTTGATCGCATCTGCATTGAATACAGAGAAGAGACCTAAGAGGTGAGATACATTGTAGATCGGTACTCCATCCAGCAGCACAAGATTCTGATCAGGGCTTCCACCTCTTACATACAGACCCGTCTGTGCCTCGCCTCCTGATTGGACTCCTGGGAGAAGCTGGAGTGACTTAAGCACATCCGTCTCTCCTAAAATAACCGGCATAGCTTTTAGCTGTTTCACGGGTATAGAAAGCTGGCTCATCTGAGTCTTCTCTTGGATGGCTTCCTCTTCTTCGGCAGAGATGACTATCTCATCAAATATGATAGCATTGCCAAGCATATAAGTGGCCGAAATATCCTCAGTCAACTCAATATTTTTTTGCTTTTCTTGGTATCCGACATAGGATATGAGTAATTCTACATCTCCAGCGGGTAAGGTTAGACTAAAGAAACCGTATTCGTTAGTTGTGGTGCCTGATGTACTCAGCTTGTCATAGACTGTCGCACCGATGAGCCTTTCTGATGAAGAAGCATCCTCCACGTAGCCACTGAGTGTATACTTAGCGTCTTGAGCCACGGCGGATTGTTGAAAGCCAATGAATGGCATCAAGATGCACAGCGAGCGTATTAGGTGTATTTTTAAGTTTGTCATGATTATTTTATAATGCTTACACTACTGAGTCGTCTATGGACCAAGACTACCCTAGTGAACAATCAAACTTTCTTAAAATAAAATGATCAGCATAAATAAGAATAAGGCTTCACGAAGAAATTTAAGACTCTGCATCATATGGTATTCTACAGTCTTAGTCGACACATCGAGAGTTTCAGCTATATCCTTATATGTCATCCCTTCGCGGCGACTCATGATAAATACTGTACGTCGTTTCTCTGGTAGCCTGTGTATGACCTGTTGGATGAACTCTACTTTCTCTTGAGAGATCAGCTCGTCTTCTATTGATAGCGTCATTTGCGCACCTTGATCCAGCTGTTCATCTGATTCGATGATGGGTCGGCGCTTCTCTTTTCTCAATTGATCAAAGGTTTTATTTTTAACTGCTCTGCGTAGATAGGCACTGTAAGATTGTACTTCTGTAAGCTGAGCTCGCTTGCGCCAGAGATCCAAAAATAGGTCTTGGACGACATCTTCAGAGCGGCTTTGATCCTTAAAGATGCAATTAGCAAATTGCACCAAGCCACTGTAGTGCTCCCTAAATAGTTGGTCAAATGCTGTCTTGCTTAATTGGGTCAAGGGAGTTATTGATAGTATCAGCAGCTATAACGCAGGTCTAAGATGAGTTGTTACTCAAAATGGGTGTGGCTATAAGATTTAACTTACTATATCCATATAAAGCCGCGCTTTAAGCATCACATTTTGCCTATTGAGATGCTTGGCATTCTCATTGAATTTAATTCCTCTATTGTGCGCGTCAAATACTTGCCTCAGAGCTATTCTCATCGCTATTCTTTCTATAAAAACAGGCGATTCCTGTCATAGCAAAGAAATAGGCAATCGCAATGTTAAATAATGACATGAATTGATAAGGCGCGTAGGATAATGAGCTAACACCCAGGGTACTAAACATAAATAGACCCGAAGGTGTCCAAGGCATCAGGTTTTCCATCATCGTGCCAGCGTCTTCTATGGACCGACTGAGTACTTTACGTTTCACCCGAAGCTCATCAAACTTGTCTTTAAATGTCTCAGCTACCAAAAAAGTGGTTGCATATTGGTTAGCGATGATCAAGCTGGCCAGCCAAGTCGTGCTGAGTGTCGTCACAATCAGCTGTCGCCTGGTGGCGATCCGGCCCATCATGCCTTTGATCACTTCCTCAATAGCATTAATGGTCTGTAAGGCTCCGATGAACATAAAGACAAGCAGGCAAATATACACACCTTCCTTAAGGTTATATAGACCTCCACGGTTGAGAATACTGAGTACATCAGATTCCAATGCAATTCCCGGATCCACCATAGAAATGCTGAAGCCAGTGTTTAGACTCTGGAAGACCTCGCTGATGGTAAAGGACTGAAACATGAGGGCCAAACTCATAGCCGTAAAAGATGAAAATAATAGGGTCAGAAATATTGGTTTCTTTGTTACAGAACCATAGATCACAATGACTAATGGAAGCAAAAGCAAAATATGAAATTGGAAAATAGACTTCAGATCAGCTAAGGTCAATGCTATCATGTTAAGTTCTGCCGCTGAATTTTGGAGGTCTCCCCAAAATACAGGAGATAGCACTATATAAACAATAGCTGCCAGCGTCGCAGCTGGCACCGTCGTATATAGCATAGAGCGGATATGTTCTTCCACTGGGATGTCTGTCGCCAGAGCTGCTATATTAGTCGTATCCGATAGAGGTGATAATTTATCGCCAAAGAATGATCCTCCAACGACAGCTCCAGCCGTAATCACCACTTCGGCTCCAAAAACCTCTGTAATGCCTATCATAACCACTCCAATGGTACCCGCTGATCCCCACGAAGTCCCAGTCAATAGAGAAAATAAAATACAAATCGCAAAACTAAAGACGTATATCCAATCAGGACTGACAAGAGAAATACCGTAGTAAAGTAACATCGGTATTGTGCCTGATGCCATCCAGCTACCTATCAGCACACCCACGGCTATCAGGATCATAATCACTGGCACTGTCTCCCCTATCTTCTTCGTGATGTTCTTTTGAATGTCACTCCAGGAATGGCCCATCCTCATCAGATAGAGGCAGGTGAAGGTCAATGAGAGCATCACCAGTACTTCTACTGGCAGCATCTGATTATTTAAAATGACTGGATTAATAAATAATCCAAAAAGAAGTAAGCAGAGAAATACCAAGATGGGAATGAATGCCTGTGCGAAGGTGGCAGTGGGGTTTGGTGTCGACATTCTACTCTACTGATGAATTGCTAAAGTAAGGAAAATCACTTATCATACATCTAGACGCTAATATCTTAGCTCACCCTGTAATAGCATCTTTTAGAAGGCGCAGTAACTTGGCAGAGGTCCTGTGACTTATGAGACACTAGCAATTTATTAGTATGTCATTCATCGCTAACGAATTCTATTCAACTATCTGCGCATGCTCGCTTAAAGCCTGAGGGCTATATAGAAGATTTATCTTTGACCTATGAATACTCATGACATGAAAGACACTCTAAAACGTAGTCGCCCCCAGTTAGTACTATTTATCAAGTTAGGATTCATCCTATTTTTAATATTGCTGCTGATGATTCCTAATTTGCTCATCCAAGATCTCGTCAGGTCACGTCAGTCTTTAGAGGCTGAGACGCAGATGGAGATTGCCTCTGGCTGGGGCCCTAGACAAAAGATTATTGGTCCCGTCCTCAGTATCCCATACATTGAGGAGCTCCCTGGAGATGATGGTACCAGTATAATGCAGCACGTGTTGCGTGTCCTACCTAAGACAATGAATATCGAAGTCAAGCTGACAACTCAGGAGCGACAGAAAAGCATTTATACCGCGATTCTCTATCAATCTGCGCACGAGGTAAACGGTGTTTTTGATCTGCCAAAACCATCACGTTTCGGAAAATACACAACTGATATCCTATGGGAAAATGCTGTCATCGATATTGGTATCAGCGCAGCATCTAGTCTGGACTCCGTCGTATATATTGAGGTAGCCGAACAGCGCTATAAGATGGAGTCAGGGCCTTCAGACAGTCAAATTTTTGGATCAGGCATACATGCAGCTATCGCTATGCAGCCCGATCAAGATAGTTTTACATTTAATTCTGCATTCACCGTCAATGGAAGTCGAGGCATAGACTATCTGCCTATAGCTGAGAGCTCGCAGCTAAACATGATAGGTGACTGGAGTTCTCCAGGATTCATCGGCATGCCGCTGCCTAAGCAGCGTGTCGTTACTTCTAATGGATTTGATGCGACCTGGCAGTCCACAGCATATAACAGGAGCTTCAAAAAGGCCTGGGTGGATGATGAAGTATGGCTAGAAAGAGAGCTAAATACATTTGGTGTAGACCTCGTCCAAATGGTCGGGCACTACCAGAAAAATATGCGTAGTGCCAAATACGCCCTGCTGATCATCAGTCTGAGCTTCATGGTATTTTTCTTTTTCGAAATACTAAAAGCTAAGCGTATTCATCCTGTCCAATACATTTTCGTTGGCTTAGCTTTATCTATCTTTTATACACTGCTCCTCTCTCTATCTGAACATCTTGGCTTTGACCTGTCCTATCTCGTCTCTGCTACAGCCGTAGTAGCGCTTATCAGCTGGTATAGCCGCTATATATTTAAAGAAAGGAGAAATACCTTGTTACTCTCTTTACTCCTTTCTGGTCTGTATTTATATATTTATTTTCTACTGCAGCTGGAAGAGTTTGCCCTGCTCACAGGTAGCATCGGTCTATTCGTAGTGCTAGGTGTAGCCATGTACCTGAGTCGCCATTTAGATTGGTATCACTTATCAGCAAAAGAATCGCAAGAATAAGCTTGAGCTTGTGTGCAAACCCCCAGTTCTACTAGAGTATGCTACGCTGAGATATTTATTAACGTGGACGTAGCGTCAGTCTATCAGGTATTTGTGTAGTTGGCTCATCACTTTGCCTCTCAATTTCGTGCGATGGATTGTGATTTGGTTATAAGTCATTTTTTATTAGATGAGCTGCTTTCCAAAATAAGGTAATAGCCATCATAATCACCACAATGCTCAGGCTTAAAGAAAACAGAAGGGACTGCCCTGCATGAGTAGGTGCTAAATAATCACTTAGCGCGCCAAAGAAAAGTGGACCCAAACCTAAGCCCAAGATATTCAACACTAAGAACAGTATGGCCGAAGCCAGAGCGCGCATGCGCAGACCCACCATGCCATGCGACATCGCGATGCACGGCGAGAGGTAAGTCGTCCAACATATTTTTGAAAATGCCATCGCCATCAAGCATAAATATTTATTTTCAGCGCACAGAAAAATCAGCGTGCTTGGTATGGATAGACTCAGTGTGATGACTGGTATAAGTAGATACCACTTGGGGTCTGATCGGCCATATTTATCACCATAGTAGCCTCCGACCCACACACCGAAGGCGCCTCCCAAGCCAACGCTCAGTGCCAGCCATGTGCCGAGCTCACCTCCCTGCATCGCGTGTGTCCTCACCATGAATGATGGCGTCCAATTACCCACTCCATACTGTACGAAGGCCGTGAATCCCGCACCTAAGGCAATGTATTTAAATGACTGCTTAGCCACTAATATATGCAGCACCTCCCTCATCGTCGGCATCGTATGGTAACCCTCTACTCTCTTTTCTGAATAGCCTCTGGGAGGCTCTTTTACGGTGATGAAAAATATCAAGGCATATACGATACCAGGTATACCCATCATCATGAGTGCCAGGCGCCATCCTAATATCTCGTCCAGCCAACCACCGAAAAGATATCCTAATAATATGCCTATGTAAATACCCATGGAGTATACTGCAATTGCTGTAGCTCGCTTCTCCTTGGGAAAATAGTCAGAAATCATAGAGTGGGCTGGTGGGCTGCCTCCTGCCTCGCCGATCCCGACACCGACTCTAGCCAATAGCAGTTGGAAAAAATTGCTGACTAAACCTGATAGTGCTGTCATTCCACTCCAAATGACTAGGGATATCGAGATGATATTCTTTCTATTAGATCGATCAGCTAATCGGGCTATTGGCAATCCTACGGTCACATAAAACAAGGCAAAAGCTAAGCCAGTCAGTAGGCCTAACTGCGTATCGCTGAGGTCCAGATCTGCCTTTATGCTCTCTTGTAAAATGACCAAAATCTGTCTATCAATGAAGTTGAAAATATAGACACCTGTAAGAGCTAACAGTACGTACTTCTTATAACCCTCCGAGTATAAGGTTTTGTCTCCAGCGGCCGGACGAACATGTGACATGATACAAAGTACATAAAGTTATGTTAGTCCAAGTATCTTTGCTGATGCCGAACATTAGATAATGCACTCCATAGTAGAATTAATGAAGCACTATCTTCTTAGAAATTAATACTCTCTGTGCGTCAGCATAGAGGGAGCTTTATTTAATATATAGTCAACTATGCCCTATAAGTGCCGCGACTGTAGGTAGAAATGGCCATAGCTTCGACATATCGATCTGCTGCTTGTATTTCAATGCAGCGCGTGAATATCAACATGGTCATTCGGTGTACTCAGCATCTATATGGCCTTTCACCCTTGTGCTTTAATTATTTACCAAATCTTCCTAAATTTGATAAATTGGCAAATAGGGATCAGTCTATGAGTTGTACCAGTCACAGGTACACGTCTGGTAAGAGCTTAATGAACAAAAGAGCACTGGTCCGCTCTCAGGATTGCATGTGAATATCAATCCTACTTAGAGGCGGCTTAGTCTATACATTTCACATACTGATATAGTCGATTTCGGTGTCTACTGCCTTCAGACTAATCTTATATCTTTACTTTTAATAACAACGCTTAAGATCTTGCTAAATCCACTTTAACCTAACTTATGAAATTAATCATAGAGCATCTGTCTAAGACTTATAATAACGGTGTAAAAGCACTGAACGACATTCACTTAGATATCGGTCAGGGTATGTTTGGCTTACTTGGTCCTAATGGTGCTGGTAAATCCAGTCTGATGCGAACCATCGCTACCCTACAGCAAGCTGATCAAGGTACTATCCACTTTAATGAGATCAACGTCTTAGAAGATCCAATCGCTCTGAGAAAAGTACTGGGCTATTTACCACAAGAGTTTGGCGTCTACCCTAATGTTTCTGCCTTTCAGCTTCTTCACTATTTCGCTGGGCTAAAGGGCATTACTTCAAAAAAAGACCGCAATAAAATTGTTGATTATGTTCTTGATGTCACTAATCTGACCGATGCCAGAAGGAGAGCCGTATCTAAATACTCAGGTGGGATGAAGCAGCGGTTTGGCATCGCACAGATGCTACTCAATGATCCGCAGTTAATCATTGTGGATGAACCAACAGCAGGTTTAGATCCAGCTGAACGAAAGCGCTTTCTCAACATACTTAGAGAGATCAGCAGGGGGCATATAGTGATCTTCTCCACGCATATTGTAGAAGATGTGAAGGAATTATGTCTGGATATGGCCATTATGAATCAAGGTGCTATACAGCTACGCGACTCACCACATAATGCCTCTGCCAAGCTACAAGATAAGATATGGACGAAGCGCATTAATGAAGATATAGCTTATGTGCAGCAAGAGTATAGAGTGCTCTCCAGCTCCTACAATCCTGACAATAGCATCAATGTCAGAGTCTATCAGGAAGATCATCCAGGTAATGGATTTTCGCATGCTGACCCAAATTTGGAGGATGTCTACTTCTACCACTTGGACCATAGTGCCATTCCTGCATAATCCATTTATTACTAAGCTAAATCAAGACCGCATGTTCAAACGAATATTCTCTTACGAGCTTAACTCTTGGCTATACAAACCGTCAATTTATATTTTTTGCTTCCTCATATTTGGTGGTACAGCAATGCTCGTCGCCTTGACGGGAGGTGCGTTTGACTCCAATACAGCATCTGTCTCATCATTGAAATACATTAATGCCCCTTCAGGTATTTTGGCCATCGTTGTATCGATGACGGTGTTTGCCATGCTACTATTCACCATCATCTGCGGTGACTCTATATACAAGGACATCAAGACAGGAGCCTTTCAGGTGATGTACTCCTATCCATATAGTAAGCCTGCATATTTCTTTGGAAAGTTTTTGAGTGCCTTCTTTATTTGTTTGGTTTTGATCCTTTTTATTGCACTGGGTGCTGCATTCGGCTTCATCATTCCTGGGGTCAATAAGGACATGATCGGTCCACACAGCATCACGCCTTACATACAGACGTATTTGATCTATTTGATTCCGAATACATTTTTATTTTGCGCTATTGTGTTTGCTATTGTCACCTACACGCGCAGTATTCTCGCAGGCTTCGTGGCTATGATCGCTATCTATGTACTCAGTGGCGTTTTAGATTCCGCCCTTATGCAGAGGGAGTATTTTGAATTTGCTTCTATGATGGACCCCTTTGGAAGTCAAGCAGACGCATATTATACCAAGTATTACACCGTAGATGAATATAATAATGCACCTATTCCCTTTAAGGGTTATATCATCTACAATCGGCTCTTGTGGGTGGGTATAGGGCTTGCTGTATTGCTATGGAGCTATGTGACATTTAGCTTTGAGGTGGTCCCCAGCCGCTGGAGCTTATTTTCCAGACAGAACAAGCCAATTAAATCCATAGCGCACCGATCCATTCATACGTCCGACCTGGACCTGCCAAAAGTCAGTCGACACTATGGAATAGCCCAAGTATTCACAAGTGCTTGGCTGCTCAGTAAAATAGATCTGGCATTTATTTTGAGGGGCGGTGCATTCATAGTGATCAGCATTATAGGCCTTTTAATCCTCGGCACCAGCTTGGCTTTTACAGGCGAATTTATTGGTACCAAAACTTACCCCACTACAGCCAATATGTTGCTTTTTTCTAGAATAACATTTCGCATGTTTATCGTGTTATTGACATTCATTTATACAGGCACAATTATCAATAAGCGGACTGATAACAACATATATCAGTTAGAAGATGTGTCACCCACCAAAAATCTATCATTTCTACTTTCCAAATTTATTTCCATATCATTGATGCAAGTGGTATTGCTGGTACTTCCCATACTCGCCGCCGTCATCTATCAGATCACCCAGTCATATTACAACTTTGAGCCTGGTTTGTATTTATTTGACACCTATGTTTTGCGCTTCATTAGCCTCATTCCTTGGACTCTGTTAGCCATATTTATTTTCTCTCTTATCCCTAATTTTTACATTGGTCTGATCGTAACCTTAATTGTCGCTATCGGCGTTAATTTCTTACCACAGCTGGGCATCGAGAAATCGCTCTTCCGCTATAACGAAGGACCAACACCCATATACTCTGATATGACTGGGTATTCCTTAAATATGTCTAAATTCTTCATTTACCGATTCTACTGGATCTTAGGTGGAATGTTTCTTGCCCTGATTGGCCTAATCTTTTGGCGTAGAGGAGTCAAGGTGCCGTTCAAATCGAGAATCCCTCAGACACTTCAGTCAGCATCAGGAGGCCTGAAAAGCGCCAGTATCTTTTTTCTTAGTGCTTTCTTACTATTAGGTGGTTTTATCTACTATAGCACTTTCGTCACGCATACTGTATACAGCTCAAAAGAGCGAGAAAAGCAAAGGGTTGAATTTGAAAAAAATTATAAATATCTATCAGAACTTGCGCAACCTAGAATTATCGATGTTAATCTAAACGTTGACTTGTACCCAATAGAAAAAAACCTGTCTGCCTCTGGCTACTATCTGATAAAAAATAAATCAGATCAGACCATAGATTCTGTGGTTATTAATCATGGTTATCTGCTTGACGAACTATCTTTTGATCAGCCAGCCAAGCTCTTGCTGCAGGACTCAGTTATGGATATCAGAATATACAGTTTAGATAGCGGCATGGCACCTGGTGACTCTATTAAAATGTCATTTACCTTGAGAAATGAAGAGAATACTCTATTCAGGTCCAATGCTCCTGTACTCAATAATGGCACTTTCATCAACAACTCTATTTTTCCAACCATAGGTTACAATGACGCATTCGAGCTGACTGATAACAAGGTGCGATTAAAATATGATTTGCCCGAAAGAGAGCGTATGGCCGAACCGACTGACAGCACTGCCCTACAAAATACGTATTTATCAAATTGCGCGGACTGGATCAGTTTTGAAATCATTATCGGTACTGTGCCAGAACAAATTGCTATGGCTCCAGGCCAATTACAGCGTGAGTGGGAAGAGAATGGTCGTCGCTACTTCCATTATAAAATGGATCAACCAATGCTCAACTTCTATAATATATCTTCAGCAGAATATGAAGTCATTAAAGATATATGGCAGGATGTAGAGCTTTCTATCTATTATCATAAAGGCCACGACTATAATCTGGATCGCATGATGAAGGCCTTAAAAGATGGATTCGAATATTACACCACTGAATACAGTCCCTATCAATTTAAGCAGCTACGCATATTGGAATTTCCGTCAGGAGGATTTGCTCAGTCATTCGCTAATACAGTTCCCTTTGCTGAGAATGCTGGCTTCACAGCTCAAGTAGATGACTCAGATGAGGGAGGTGTGGACTATGCCTATACTGTGACGGCCCATGAACTGGCTCATCAATGGTGGGCTCACCAAGTCATCGGAGCAGATGTGAAGGGAGCTACTATGCTATCAGAAAGTCTATCAGAATATTCAGCACTTAAAGTATTAGAAAGGAGATATGGCTCTAATAAGATGCGCCAATTCTTAAAAGACGCTTTAGATAAATACCTGCTCAGCCGTCAGATGGAGAACAGTAAAGAGCTACCGCTGGCATACAATGAAACTCAGCAATACATCCACTATCAGAAGGGCTCACTTATATTTTACGCACTTTCAGACCTAATTGGCGAGAAGACGCTAAATCAAGTTCTCGCTTCATACATAGATCAGGTTGCATTTCAAGAGCCACCCTACACCACTTCGCTAGAGCTTCTCGCTTTACTAAAGGCAGCGACTCCAGATAGCCTTCGATATTTTCTGGAGGATAACTTTGAACATATTACGCTGTATAATAATCGGGTTAAATCCGCTGAATATATTGTAAACGACGATGGCAGCTACGACGTGGATATCTCTGCTCAGGTGATTAAATATCGAACAGATGAAAGAGGAAAACAATCCTATAAAAATTATGCTGGCGACATGTTAGAAATTACTGAAGAGGGAGCAAAACGCTCCACCAAATCTTATCCCCTTCAAGACTATATCGATATTGCTGTCTTTGGATCAGAAGAAGTAGATGGCGTCATCAAAGAAAAAGTGCTCTATTTGCAAAAACATAAGTTCATTGAGATTAATAATAAACTTAACATCACTGTAGATGAAATGCCTATTGAGGTCGGCATAGACCCATACAACAAATTAATTGATCGGGATAGTAATGATAATCGCAAGAAGTGTGTAGTAGTAGAGTGATTCATAATGATCAGACCACAGTACATTATTCTTCTACACAGTAAAGCTCATGGTCCTGATTCTGGTGATCAAATTTTCTGAGTTTCGCCCATTGGCAGATATCGGATCAGTTTAAGTAGCATTTAGTTTTATCGCGCATACTCATGGCCAATACAGTGGTTTATCAGCAAATATATACACCGATCTTCCTACCGAATAAATCCTATATATTTGCGGCTTCATTTTTGCACCGATAGCAAGAAAAGCTTACAGAAACATTGGCAGTGGCTTACACAGACAATATTCAATACTTAAAAATTAATGATCCTGAGGAGCTGGAGTTAGGTTCAGGTCTATCCGAGCTGACCTTGGCATATCATACCTACGGGACGCTTAATGCCGCGGGGGACAATGTCATCTGGGTATTTCATGCTCTCACCGCCAGCTCCAAAATTGAAGATTGGTGGGACGGCGCTTTTGGTGAAGATCGTATATTAGATATCAATCAACACTTCGTTGTCTGCGCTAACCTCATCGGTTCTTGCTATGGCTCTACCGGTCCTTTGGATGCAGACCCTGGTACTGGTAAGACATTTTATCACAGCTTTCCAGTAGTTACCATTAGGGACCAAGTTCGACTATTCCAACGATTGAAAAATCATCTTTCTATTGATCGCATTTGGATGGGCATTGGGGGCTCTATGGGAGCTAGTCACGCTATGGAGTGGGCGATATCTGAACCAGCACTCTTCCAAAACCTATACCTCTCAGTTTGCTCAGCTAAAGAATCATCTTGGGGTAAGGCTATTCACACAGCACACCGTATGGCTATTGAGGCTGACCAAAGCTGGTCAGAAAGAAAGGATGATGCAGGTATCCAAGGTATGAAAGCAGCGAGAGCCATCGGCATGGTCATCTATCGTAATTATCTATGCTATGAAGAATATCAATCTGATGCTGAGGACACACTCACGTCATTCAGGTCAGCTTCGTATCAGCGGTATCAAGGTGATAAATTAGCAAATCGCTTCAACGCATTTTCCTATTATAGGCTGTTGGACAGCTTGGACACTCATAATGTAGGTCGAGATCGCGGCAGTATAGCCGAAGCTTTAGCTATGATTAAAGCAAAAACAGTGATTGTCAATATTGACACAGACTTACTCTATCCAGCAGTAGAGCAGCAATATATAGTAGATGCAATCCCTAATGCCATATACGAAAGCATCGCCTCTTCGTACGGTCACGATGGCTTTTTGGTAGAAACAGAAAAACTCACCGCTCTTTATCTAAAACACTTCGTAGACGTATGATCGTATTAAAGTTCGGAGGCTCATCCGTAGCCACTCCGGAAAGAATTAAACATATTGGCTCTCTTATACAAGCTCGCATTGGCGAAGAAGAAAAAATTGCTTTGGTCTTCTCTGCTTTTGGTGGTGTGACCGACAGTCTGATCTCCATGGCTGAATCAGCGGCAAAGGGTAAGGATGAGTATATTAAAACGCTTATCGAATATAAGTCAAGGCACAATGAGGCTCTACAAGAGCTATTAGGTGCCGAAGCGACATCAGCTTTAGATCAGTTAGAGGAAAATCATAAAAATTTAGAGGAACTTTTAAATGGAGTCTTTTTAGTCAGAGAGGCTTCTCCTCGTACTATGGATTATATTTTGAGTTTCGGTGAGCGTAACTCGTGTTATATCATATCAGCATATTTTAAGCACCTGGGGCTGAACTCAGCTTTTTTGGATGCCAGAAAAATCATCAAGACCAACAAAGATTTTGGTTCTGCGCGAGTAAATTTTGACCTTACCTATGAGACGATTACACATTACTTCTCTCAAGTAGAAGGTCAGCTGCAAGTCGTTACTGGATTTATAGCAAGTGACGTAGGTGGGCTGACAACTACCTTAGGTCGCGGTGGATCTGACTATACTGCAGCTATCTTAGCTGGAGCCCTGCGAGCACAAAGATTAGAAATATGGACTGATGTGGACGGCGTACTCACCTGCGATCCACGAAAGGTCTCCAAAGCATATACGGTAGAGTCACTGAGCTATAACGAAGCTATGGAGCTATCGCATTTTGGCGCTAAAGTGATCTATCCGCCGACCATCCAGCCAGCACTGGCCCAAAATATTCCGATTTTCATTAGGAATACCTTCAATCCAGAATTTCCAGGCTCTAAGATTAGCAAAGAAACAGAAGAAAATGCTCATGGGAGAATCAAAGGGATGAGCTCCATGTCTGGCATATGTTTGTTGACGCTTCAGGGTCCTGGCATGATGGGTATTCCAGGTATTGCAGCAAGATTTTTTAGCTCTTTGGCCAGAGAATCAATTAATGTGGTCATGATCACTCAGGGGTCATCAGAGCACTCAATCTGTGTTGCCATCAAACAGAAAAAAAAGAAAGTAGCCATAGCAGCAGCAGAAGCAGAATTCGCCAGTGAAATAGATAATAAATTTATTCAACGGATCGCGGTGATTAAGGATTTGACGATAGTGGCCATAGTGGGTCAGAATATGAGAAAAATTCCTGGAGTCGCAGGTCGTCTCTTTAGCTCTCTTGGTAAGAATGGTGTCAATGTCGTGGCCATAGCTCAGGGCTCATCAGAACTAAATATCTCCTTCGCTATCAATACAAAAAATGAATTAAAGGCTCTTAACTTAATTCACGACTCCTTCTTTCTATCTAACTTGAAGACAGTGAATGTATTTATGGTGGGTGTCGGACTGATCGGAGGCACGCTGCTTGACCAAATCTTAAACCAAGCCGACAACCTGAAAGAAAAACAAAAGTTACATATTAATGTGACTGGTCTTGCTAACACAAGAAATATGCTACTGAAAGCTAAGGGTATCGACCTCAATGAGTGGAAATTAGCTCTCTCGAATGCAGACCTGGAGAGCAGCATAGAGTCGTTTGTAAACGAAATGATTGACATGAATCTTCCAAATTCCGTTTTCGTTGATAATACGGCGAATCATGCTCTGCCTGATTATTACAAAACTATATTAGAAGCTAATATCTCCATCAGTACACCCAACAAAGTAGCTAACTCTGCTACTTACCAACAATATGAAGAACTCAAAAAACTTGCTAAGGCCAAGCAGGTGGAGTTCCTATATGAGACTAATGTGGGCGCAGGACTACCTGTGATCTCCACCATGCGCAGCTTAATCGAAAGTGGTGATGAGATTGTGAAGATTGAAGCTGTGCTTAGCGGATCAGTGTCTTATATTTTTAATGGGTTCAACTCTTCACGTTCATTCTATGATTTAGTTTTAGAAGCTAAAGATTTAGGCTATACAGAGCCTGATCCACGCGAAGATCTTTCTGGTTCGGACATAAAGCGCAAAATATTGATTTTGTCACGAGAGGCCGGCTACGCCTTAGAGCCAGAAGATGTAATCGTAGAAGCTATCCTACCAGCATCATCGACTAATGCGGCCAATATCGATGCCTTCTTTCGATCGCTGCAAGATGAAAACGATCATTTTGCAAACATGGTAGAAAGGGCGGAATCTGAAAATAAAGTGCTGCGCTATATTGCCAGCTTAGAAAACGGTCAGGCTAAGATAAGACTCCAAGCCGTAGGAATGGACAGTTCATTCTTTGGCCTACAGGGATCAGATAATATGATTGTTTTTACCACAAAGCGTTATGCTAATCGGCCGCTTGTGATTAAAGGGCCCGGAGCTGGCGCAGAAGTAACCGCAGCGGGTGTCTTCAGCGAGATCATAAGTATTGGAAACAAGAACCATTTTGGCTACAATTAAAAAACCTCGATATATTATAACATGTCCAGACCAGGTCTTAAAGTATTTGCACCAGCTTCCGTCGCTAATGTCGCCGTAGGATACGACATTCTTGGCTTTGCTATAGAAGGTCCTGGTGATGAAATCATCATCAACGAAGGAGATAAACCTGGCCTTCACATTAAAGCTATTCGTGGTACGACTAAGGAGCTACCACTAGAGACTGAGATGAATACTGCTGGCTACGCTGGCCTGCAGCTGATGCGGCACCTCGGCTACGAAAAAGAAGCGGTTGAGATTGAAATCTTCAAGAAGATGCCTTTTGGTAGTGGCCTCGGATCAAGTGCTGCTAGTGCCGTCGCCGGTGCCTTTGCTGTCAATGAATTTTTTGGAGCCCCCTTAACTAAGAGAGAACTATTAAGATATGCTGTAGAGGGAGAACAGATAGCTGATGGTGCTTGGCACGCGGACAATGTCGCTCCCTCACTCATGGGCGGAATTATACTAATTAGAGACAATGAAACCTTAGATTGTATCAAGCTTCCTGTGCCGAGTGGGCTGTATAGCTGTGTGGTATATCCTCACATCAGTATCTTAACGAAAGAGTCTAGGGCTATCCTGTCAGAAACTGTGTCTCTGCAAAATCATATTAAGCAGACTGGCAACATGGGCTACTTCGTGGCTGGGTTATACCGCACTGATTTAGATCTGCTCCGTCGCTCATTAGAAGATGTCATCATAGAGCCACAACGCGCTCAACTTATTCCCCACTTCTACGAAATGAAAGAAGCAGCGCTTTCAGAAGGGGCCTTAGGTTTCAGCATCAGTGGTGCTGGACCAAGTGTATTTTCGCTATGTCAAAATAGCCTTATTGCGGAGCAAGTTGGTGTGCGTATCAATAAAATTCTCAGCGATCATAGGATTAAAAACGATGTTTTCATTTCCAAAATTAACACAGAGGGTGCATTTAAATTTTAACGCCTTAGATCTTCATTTTATCACAGCTATACTGATCATCAAAAGACATATCTGCTGATCGAGAATTTCTAAATTTATATCGACATGAAGTACTACAGCACGAAAAACAAATCGAATCTGGTAGATCTTAAGACTGCGGTGCTGAGGAGTTTACCTTCTGATAATGGATTATACATGCCAGAACGCATAGATCCATTAGGCCCAGCGTTTTTTCAGGAATTTCAACAATCCAGCTTTCAGGACAATTCCTTCCGCATTGCTCACAATCTAATAGGTGACAGCATACCTCTAACTGAATTAGAGGGAATCATTAATAAATCTATTAACTTCCCTGCCCCACTACAACAGCTTACAGAAGATATTTATACGCAAGAACTATGGCATGGCCCTTCATTAGCATTCAAGGATTTTGGTGCGCGATTCATGGCCGCGCTAATGTCTTATCTCGTCAAGCATGATGATGAAAAACTTAGTATTATAGTCGCTACATCTGGGGACACTGGAGGTGCTGTAGCAGCTGGATTTTTTGGAATTGAAAATATTGATGTCACCATATTATTCCCAAAGGGCAAGGTCAGTCCTCTGCAAGAATTGCAATTGACTACCTGGGGTGGCAATATTAAAGCTCTTGCGATAGATGGCACTTTTGATGACTGTCAAACTTTAGTGAAAGCAGCCTTCTTAGATTCAGAAATTAATAAAGAAAGAAATCTTAGCTCGGCCAATTCAATTAATATTGCCAGATTAATTCCCCAGAGCTTTTATTATTTCGAAGCTGTTAAGCAGTTGTCGAATCGAGAAAAGCCAATCGTCATATCCGTCCCTTCTGGTAATTTCGGTAACCTCACGGCTGGGCTTATAGCTAAACATATGGGTCTGCCTGTCGCCCGTTTTTTAGCCGCTACTAATGTAAATAACATTGTACCCCATTATCTAGCCACAGGTACCTATGATCCAAGACCCTCTAAGCAGACGATTGCTAACGCTATGGATGTTGGTAGTCCCTCTAATTTTCAGCGCCTAATGGATCTATATAATGAAGACTGGAATCGATTCACAACTGATGTAGAAGGCTACTACTACACCGATGAAGATACACGCTTCGGATTGAAGTACTTAAGTAAAACGTATAATTATATCGCAGATCCTCATGGTGCTATAGGCTTCTTAGCGCTTCATCAATACTTGAAGGATCACCCTGGGCACCAAGGTGTTTTCTTAGAGACCGCACATCCAGCTAAGTTCCTTCCCGTAATGGAACCCGTTTTAGGAAAATTAAATGTGCCTTCTGCATTAACTGATCTGCGAGACAAAGATAGTTATGCCCTGCCTATGAAAAATGACTTTGCGGCGTTTAAAGAATGGCTTTTGAGTTAATCTGTCAGCTAATCAATGCCTTCTTCATTGTAGATACATTCTCTATGTTATCATGAAATGAGATTTAATTTTATCAGCTGGTAAGAAAGTCGTTGTCATATACGAGCGCTATAGCACTTCTGGTTTTTACGTCTGCCATATTAAGTCACAGTCTATACGTTTTCTTTGATAGGCCCTAAATTACCCATAGTCGGCTGCTTTACGCTTATTCCAATCTTTTAAAGATTGTAATCATTTGTAGTTGGAATTAATTATATCGGCTAAGAATTATTTAAATGCATGTTACTGACCATAATAACTTTTGAATCTTGGGTAACGTCATCATTACATAGTAAGCTCTGATGTGTAAACCATATCTAAATCACGATTATTATGTTATGCATTCATATGTAGTATACCCTTAGTTAAGCTAATCCGTCAGGTGTCGTTCGTTTTATAGGTCAACCTTTTCCCTATGGTAGCCGCACAAGATTAGTCGCTCTATGGTGCCTCTTAATTCCGAGTCTTATGTTCACACGACGTCATAAACTACTAAAATGAGTACTTCAGCGGTTATAACTCTAAAATATACGCTAATAGCTCAAAATTTTCCATTTTTAAAGTAGATGGATGTTTACCGGTATTTTCCCAGCTAGTTAGATATGGTGTACAGATCATCATGACGCGATTATCTGAACCATACCAAAAGCGTTCCACGTGGAACATATTGGTCAGTAAGCGCGTCAAAATTTATTCAGTGCACCGGTTACTTCCCCAATCGAATGATTTGGGTCATTCTTATAAAGTCGACTTCAGAAGGTAGTCGGTCATCGTCTTAGCTAAAATGAAACCATTTAAACAACCAGGTTGACAAACAATTTGAATTTGTAAGATTAGTTAAACGCTTAATTAGAAAAGTAGCAGTACCTATTTCCACTGTATAATTTATAAATGAGCACACTCTTCAATATAACTGCTTCTCATGGTAATCAAGCTTAGCTAATCTTTGATGCTATGCTCCAACCATCATAAATCTATGGGTTAATTATATGCTTTACTACTCCCCTGCTGATAATATACAGGTAAGTACGGATCATCTAAGGTTAACGATGTTCAGTACTCACCGCTAATTAAATTGATCGTCAATCTGAAGTTAGTACCCTTTTGAGTTATTATTTGGACCGTGCAATGATTTCCGCATATGCTAATCTCATTACATCGATTTACTAAATTCACTTTATCTGCGTTACTCTATGATAGTAGTGAGTATTATGGAGCTATCCCCAGATTCCATAATTTCTTTGATTAGGATATGATTATTCATATTAACTGAAAGATTCTTAAGCTAATAGTACATACGTCTCTTCAGAATACTAATATTAGCGATAGGGGCCTCACGCAAATAAACACAGTTATACAGCTCTCTCATGGATCGATCCATTCACATGGTGTAGCTGAAGAGTTCAGAAATCCAACTGTATAAATACCTTTTGAATAGGTACAAAAAAATTATCTTCGCTAGGCCAATGTTCCACGTGGAACGTTATAACAGTAAAACTATAATTATAATATATGCTTCGATACATCATAATACTGCTTATCTGTCTTTTCTCCCTTTCCCTTGCAGCTCAAGATAATACCAATCAGAGCAAATTTAAACAGTTGCATTACGAGCTTCCCACTCCTAATAGTTATAGAACAGCGTCTGGAGCTCCAGGCCACGAGTACTGGCAACAGAAAGCTGACTTTGATATGAAGATTAGAATCGACGATGATACTGCTAGGCTATATGGCGAAGAGAGCATCACCTATTATAACAATTCTCCAGATCAACTTACTTACCTCTGGATGCAATTAGACCAAAATGTGCGCTCCCCAGAATCTGCTACCCATGCTGTAAGCAGCAATAGTGTTACAGATAAAATGTCTCTCCGACAACTGAATCGTATCGAGCCAGCATTTGAAGGAGGATTTAAAATAGAAGAAGTTAAGGATAAGAACGGTAGAGATCTCAACCATATAATTAATGGTACTATGATGAGAGTAGACTTGCCTAAGCCACTACGCCCCGGGCAGAGCTTTACTTATCAGATAAAATGGTGGTACAATATCAATAATACTAAGACCAATGGCGGTCGTTCTGGGTACGAACCTTTCGAAGAGGATGGTAACAACGTATACGTCATTGCCCAATTCTTCCCTCGAATGTGTGTGTACGACGATAAAGAAGGATGGCAGAATAAACAGTTTTTAGGTCGAGGTGAGTTTTATCTGACCTTTGGAGATTACAATGTAGAGATCACAGTACCCTCTGATCATTTAGTGTCCTCCACAGGCGAACTGACTAACGCGGACAGGGTCCTCACTGGAGAACAGAAAAGCCGATGGAAGCAGGCTAAGAACGCGACCATCCATCCTATTATGATAGCCTCATTAGATGATGCAAATGATCGCATGATGTCTAAATCGACAAAGACTAAAACTTGGAAGTTCTCTGCGAAGAATGTTAGAGATTTTGCTTTTGCCTCATCGAGAAGATTCATATGGGATGCCTTGGGAGTAAAGATGAAAGACGGGCGTACCGTGATGGCTCAATCCATGTGGACCAAAGAAGGCGATTGCCTTTGGAGTCAATTCTCCACTAAGGCTGTAGCTCACACCATTAAATGGTATTCCCACTATCTCTTTGATTATCCATATCCTGTGGCTTGGTCAGTGGATGGTAATATGGGAATGGAGTATCCTATGATGGCTTTTAATTATGGGAGATGCCAGAGTGATAGCACTTATTCTGAGCGTATGAAATATGGTCATATTGGTGTGATTATTCATGAAGTAGGGCACAACTGGTTTCCGATGATTATCAATTCGGATGAGCGACAATGGACCTGGATGGACGAGGGACTTAATTCCTTTGTGCAGTACTTAGCAGAGCAACAATGGTCTAGAACTTGGCCCCACAGACGCGGACCGGCGAGAAATATCACCAGCTACATGGGTGGGAATAAAGACAACATTTCACCTATTATGACTAACTCAGAATCTATTCATCAATTTGGTAATAATGCATACGGCAAACCAGCTACGGCTCTTAATATCTTACGGGAGACAGTCATGGGACGTCAGCTATTTGACACTGCTCTTAAAGAATACGCTAATCGCTGGGCATTTAAACACCCATCACCTGCGGATCTATTCCGTACTATGGAAGATGCATCAGGCGTAGATTTAGACTGGTTCTGGAGAGGATGGTTCTATACTAATGATAATGTGGATATCAGTATGTCCTCGGTTAGTCACTTCAAACTGGATTCTAAAAATCCTACAGTTGAAAGTGAGAAAATCCGTTCTCAACAAAGGCTGCCTGATATCGCTGCCGTAAGAAATAAGACTGACATTAAAAAAACTCAAGAAGAGATAGATACATCCATTGTTGATTTCTATTCTACTTATGATCGACTCAGTGTCGATGCTATTGATGAGGAAGAGTATAATGCGTACGTTAATTCATTATCAGAAGAAGAACGCCAGATCTTAAAAGATGATAAAAATTACTACGAAATCACATTTGAAAATATTGGTGGGCTCGTTATGCCCATCATCCTGCAGTTCACCTATGAGGATGGTACTGATGAGATTATACGGATACCAGCAGAAGTATGGAAAATGAATAATCAGAGAATAACCAAGGTTTTTCCTACCGTTGAAAAGGTTGTTGAGATTACTTTAGATCCGTACCAAGAGACCGCTGATACTGATACATCAAATAATTTTTATCCACCTAAACAGCAACCTTCTAAGTTTGAGCTATTCAAGCAAAGACAAAGAGCTAGAGGTCAAAGTGGTGGTGAAAATCCAATGCAGAGAGCTAAAAGGTCTAAGGTGATTAAACCATAGTTAGCATTATTTAGATAGGTAAATCAATCTGACTTAGTTCAATTCATTTTGATTTACCCTATCCAGTATACCACGGATCAGGCTAACCTCACGCTCGTAGATACCTTTAAAATGTTTATTCATACACTCCGAGTATACCGCCATCACTTTCTCACACATATCGTAACCAGAATGCGTTAAGTAGATCTTATTAGCTCTTCTGTTCTTTTCATTATTGACTTTAATGATGAGTTCCTTGCGCTCTAAGTAATTTAGTATTCTGGATACGGAGGCTGGTTCCTTACCTATCTTACGGGCGATTATATTTTGCTTAATGCCCTGCTTATTCATGACCTGCTCTAGCACGAGCCATTGGTCATAAGATAGAGGTAAACCAAGTCTTGCACACGTTCCGTTAAAATATGCTTTCTGTTTCCTTATCGTCTCTTCAAATTGAAGTAAGAGCTCTTCGTACATTGGTTTGAGCATGGTCAAGTTTCAAAATTCATCATAAGATGATCTAAACTAAGCTTTTACAATACATTATTTGATAAGTCAACAATATTTTAACACTTAGTGGTTTTATAGCATGTTTAGGAAAGCATAGATTCCGCCTGCTTACTGGAATATTTAGTTGTATGATATCTTGACTAATGATAGATTATAATTTTTCTGAGAAGGAATTAAAATTTCATTGTTCGATATCTGTAAGGCATCCATAAGCCTGAGCTTAATGTTCTGATAGCGAGTACTAAAAAGACTCTCTCGCTTATACTCACCTATACCATTTAGTACATACTCGCTTACCGTATTTTCTTTCTTTATTTCATCATTATAAATCAGCCTGAGTCTCGATGGGGTTATGAACGGATAATACGACGCATATATACCACCATCATCTTGGGAGAACTGCTTTTTGAATAAAACTTCTGTCCAATGTTCACTACCGTCCGGATGCAGCGCCATGATCACCATATCCTCACTAAAGTAATCTACCCATCCGCGGGATGAATAGTAATCAGCGGAAGAGCGACCTATAATATCATAATTATTGCGCCTCGAAAATTGTCTTTGCATCTCCATAATCATAATCAAGCCACCATCTTTTCTCCAGAAAACATCATTAATCAAAAAGAAATTGAGTCCTTTTTTCTTTTTCGCATTGGGCCCATATACATCTACAATTAATTCGGGGCTAAAGGCCTGAAATTCGAATTCATATTGATTAGCTAACTTGTTCCAATCAATGAACTGATAAAAGTATCCATCTGCCCACTTCGCTTTCTTATCATTATATAATCCAAAAAAGCCAATTCGGCTATTTTCTTCATCAATTGACATCTTAATATCCTGGAGGTACTTATTATTATAATGTATCTGGCCTATACTGCCAGACCTATTATACTTACTAAAGACAATAAATTCTAACACACCTTTGTCATCCTTTCCCATTCTGCTATCCTTCTCAAGCAAAAGCACCACTTCACCCGTGTTAGTAAATTGTATGTCAAACAGATCATCATTAATATCTATTCCCTCAAAATAAAAGTCTTCTTCCCAGTCTAATGTATCCTTTACATGGTCGTAGACGATGACTTTGAAGCGATCGTTATGATCCGTAAAATAAAGAAGTGATTTCTTCTTATCTTCTGAATTAATTATCTCAAATTGCTGACCTACCAGATCTCTTTCTTGCTCAATAACCGTGAGGCTATCTCGTAATCTAGCCCCTCCATCATAATTACCCACTCTTAGATATTCTACTCCATCCTTTTTCATTGCGTAGAATATAGAGAACACAGAATCTCTAGGTGTAAGACCAATCACTTTCACTTTCTTATGCTCGAAATATATCTTGTTTTCCCATTTAAATTGGAGATCATTATCAAAAGCGGAGATCATTTTATCAAAACCCTTATCACGATAGAGCAATATATTATCTTCAATATGTCCAAGTATCTCATAGGCATAGTCTGTTCTTATATTAAACTCTTTAGATACTGCCACCTGCTGAGCAAGGACTGCTGTAGAAGCAGCTGAACTAAACAACGACAAAAAGATTAAAGACCGTAACTGAACCATATCATTAAATTATAAAAAAACTTTATTAATCTAATATCATATAAAGAGCGTATGGATGAAATAATAGAATGTGTCGTCAATGTCAGTGAGGGAAGAGATCAGCGAATCATAGACAAACTCAAATCAGCTATCATCTCTTCTCGTGGAACACAACTGCTGCACACAGACACTGGATATGATGCTAACAGAACCGTATTCACATTTGTTGCGGACCGCTACCATATGGGATGTACTATAGACGCTTTGTTTGACTCAGCCCTTAGATTAATAGACATGTCCCAGCACCAAGGAAAACATCCTCGCTTAGGAGCCATTGATGTCTGCCCCTTTATTCCTATCAGGGGAATCACTAAATCTGATCTCATCTTGTGGGTTCTTACGCAAGCAGAATCTCTTAGTAACAGATTTAAAGTTCCCATATATCTATATGCTGACTCTGCGCAAGACCTACACCATATTAATTTAGCGGATATTAGAAGAGGAGAATATGAAGACTTACAGGGAAGAATTAAAGATGGAATCAACTTGCCTGATTTCGGTAGACATCACGACCCTGCTAAGAGCGGAGCTACTATTATGGGTGTGCGCTCTTTTCTCTTGGCATATAATGTTAATCTATCGACAAAGGACGTACAAATCGCAAAGAAAATAGCACAACATATTAGAGGGTCGGGATATAAAACTAAGCAAGGAAATCATATCAAGGGTCTATTTTCTAGCGTGAGAGCTATTGGATGGTTCATCGAAGAATATGGCTGTGCGCAGGTATCCATGAATCTCACTGACTATCATGTGACAGGACTTTATGATGTCTATGAAGCTTGTAAAACATTGGCCAGCACACTCGGAACCAACGTTGATGGATCTGAATTGATAGGCTTAGCTCCACTTAAAGCTATCACTTCATCTGGAGAGCGGTACTGCCCTAAGCTAAGAGACAATGCTGAACTTATAGAATGCGCTAACTACCATTTGGGCCTGTCAAGTCTATCGACATTTGATCCAAAACAAAGAATTATTGAATACTTATTGGTTTAGTTTTGGGTTGCTCTCGTGACGATCGCTATCTCTATTCGTTTTCTTTGAGAAGTTAAGCTGTATCGCATCTGTCAAGTCAATATCCATCTGATTAGATAAGCAAGACAGCACAAATAAAATATCACAAATTTCGTCAGCAATTTTCATCTTCATATCAGCTCCTCTATTTGTCGTACTCTTAAAGGACTGTTCACCATATTCCCTTGCTATCAATCTTGCTAACTCACCAACCTCTTCCACAAGCAGGATCATATTAGTCTTCTCATCGAAATACCTGACACCATAAGATTTGATCCACTCATCTACTCGATTTTGATATGATATTATATTCATTTATTCCTTATGCTTAGTGTCTATAATTATGGTGACCGGCCCGTCGTTTGATAAGCTGACCTTCATGTCTGCCCCGAACACTCCAGAGCAGGTGACCAGTCCTGAAGAAGCTATAGACTTCAAAAATGAATGGTACAGCGGTATGGCTGTTGGTCCTTTGGAAGCTCTTAAATAAGATGGCCGATTTCCTTTCTTTATACTCGCATGTAAAGTAAACTGACTAATTACCATGAGCTCTCCAGCTATATCTGTTACACTATTATTCATGATGCCTTCCTCATCATCGAAAATGCGAATATTTAGAATTTTACGAACCAACCAATCGATATCGTCTTGATCATCTGCATCCTCGATACCTAACAAAATGAGCAATCCTTGGTCTATAGCGGCATGTTCTAAACCACCTATAATAACATGACAATAACTGACACGCTGGATTACTGCTCTCATACCAGATCAAATAGCGTACGCTCAGACTTAATCTCTTCATGTAGTTCAGGCCCATTGCTACCTACAGTAGCAACATCATCTGAGACTGGATAATACACCCATTGATAGTTCTCTGCTACCTTTATTAATTCCATGACTTGCGGTAATGGTGTAGATTTATCCAACCAGGCCTCTAATACATCGTCTCTCATGACGGCCGGCATACGCTGATCCAACCCAGCCACATCACGATTAGGACCTACCGTAATCATTGTAAAGGATATATAGTAGCTCTGATTTAAAGTGACTATATCATAGAGACCCGCCATCTGTATCGGGCTTCTATCTCGTCTCATCACTCTATACCAAGATCCCTTATACTCAGTGTAATAACTATCAGCAGGTATGACGCAGCGTGATTGTCGAATCGGTATTCTATATGATGCTTTGCTACTAATACCTTCTACAGCTGCATTATATAGATTACCTGCGTTAGAACTATCTTTCGAGAAGTGGGGTAGAAGTCCCCATACAGCGTAGCACATCTCGTATTGCGCAGCCTTATATATAATGCAGCTTTTCTGCAAGGGACTGATGTTGTAAGATTTTTTATAAGCATACTGCTTGTCTACTGCAGGGTAAGACTTAATAAATTTGTCTTGAGTAACAGCAAGGGAATATCTGTTGATCATGGGATACATCGGTTATACACATTAAAAATAAGTATAATTTATAAACATATGGTTATCAATGAGTTAATAATTATAAAATTGGGTATAAGCTGTTGGTAATGACAGTCATATATATACTAACAAACCATATTTATACATGTGAAATAAAGCAATAGGACAGTAGACGAAAAAACTGCTGTTCGTGAACAGTCAATTAATACACAACCGACTGAAATTTTATGATCAATCCATTTACTAACAAGTTCATAATCTTGTTAGTAATGAAGAATAAGCCCATCATTGTGCTAACCAAACTACAGGTAAAAACGTTATAGAATATTAGTAATAATAAGCCAGCACATTTATATAAGTATTTATCCACGAACTAACACGACTAATAGTAATAAGCCTTTTTCTTTAATAATTAAAATAACTAAGGACGGGATTAGCGTGTGGAATCGTTGAAAAAAGTCTCCATACTTAAAATTTGATGTATGATTAAAGCATTCTATAAATTGACAATCATTACCCTTATTGCCATATACTTGGTGATTCTCGCGGGATCAGTGGTGCGTATGTCAGGATCAGGAATGGGCTGTCCTGATTGGCCAAAATGCTTTGGTCAATGGATACCACCCACACAAATTGACCAACTACCAGCAGACTATATAGAGACATTTTTAGAAAAACGTAAGAAGAAGCTTGCTAAATATCAGACATTTTTACAACGTATAGGACTGAATGAGACGGCGGAGGCTCTCATGAATGATCCGAGGTTGCTCGAAGAAGAGCCTTTCGTAGCAAGTAAGACTTGGATAGAATATATTAATCGCTTACTTGGATTCATGGCAGGAAACTTTATGATTATTGGTTTAATCATGTCTTTCTGGTTCTTCACTAAAAATAAATTCATTCCACTACTGAGTTTTCTTGTTTTATTATTCACGAGTATTCAGGGTTGGTTTGGATCTATCGTCGTTGCAACTAATCTCACACCATGGACGATTACTTTTCATATGCTTTTCGCTTTTATTATCATATTTCTGTTGCTCTGGTTGATCAAGTTGGCAGAGCCGAGGCAGCGCCAGCTGGATATGAAGCTAAGGCTACCACTTCTTATCGCTATTGGTCTAACTCTGCTTCAGGTCTATTTGGGCACGCAGGTGAGGCAGGAGATCGATGTATTATCCCACAGCGTAGCGATCAGACCTATTTGGATAGAGTCGCTATCCGGTATATTTGAGATACACCGCAGTTTTGCCATTGTGCTAATTCTTGTAAATTCCTACATCATCATCCTTATTCGACGAATCAGTGTGTGGAGAAAATGGTCTTATATCGTCGCATCTTTACTTATTGTTGAGATTTTTTCAGGCATCACCATGGCTTATCTCGCAGTGCCACCCGCTATGCAACCTATTCATTTATTATTTTCTACTTTATTCTTTGGTGTTCAGTCTTGGCTGTACCTATCAACTTATCGAACTAAATAGTAATAAATTCACAGTTCACCCACAGTAATTATAACTGTTATTAACATCTTATTAATCCATAAAGTATCACATATAACTTAGCCGTAGGCCGACTAGATTTTTTGTTTTATTAAAACTCAGATATGTTATGACCTCAACGTGTGAGATTTAACTAAAAAAGTGCCTACTGATGCATGATTGATTAATTTAGATCTATCCTATTAGTAACGATTTATCTTTCTAAATAACACATATGTTGATAAACTCGTGTGGATAACTATAATTCTTAAATAATGTAGTCAATATCAACTTAGTTAAAAGCCTGTAGGCGCCCACAAACAACAAGAATTTTTTATCGCTGACTTCATCAAATAGTCTCTTCTATACAGACTAGATAATACTAGCTAAAAAGGATAACTTTACATTAAGATATGGAATACCAGGTTCAAAAGAAAGATCAGTACGAGTTTATAGAGACGGGAGGGGGTACGACTAACGTTCTATTACTCCACGGCTTATTCGGCTCACTTAGCAATTTCAATGCACTACTTCAAGATTTCGGACAACGGTTTAATATCATCGTGCCATTGCTACCAATACTTACTGCACCAAAAGAAGAGGTGGGTTTAGATGGATTACTAGATTATATACGTTCATTTATCGATTTTAAAAAGCTAAAGAACCTACATGTCTTAGGTAATTCATTAGGTGGACATCTGGCGCAAATCTTCGCATTAGATAGTCCAAAGCTGATTAAGTCCCTAGTACTCACTGGCAGCTCGGGTCTTTTTGAAAATCCTATGGGTAGTACTTGGCCCCGCCGAGAAGACTATGAGTATGTCAAAGCAAAAGTTCAATCTACCTTCTATGACCCTATGATGGCCAAAAAGGAAATGGTTGACGAGGTGTTCAATATCGTGAACGACCGGGCTAAAGTGATCAGAATCGTAATCACTGCTAAGTCAGCGATCAGACACAATCTGGCTGATAAACTCCATGCCATTACAGTACCTACACTTCTAGTCTGGGGCAAACAGGATGAAATCACACCACCTTTTGTAGCCGAAAAATTTGTGGAATTACTTCCTAATTCATCTATTGTTTTCATTGATCAGTGTGGGCACGCCGCTATGATGGAAAAGCCTGAAGAATTCAACACAGCATACGCTAGCTTTATGGATCAAGTCTTAAATACTTAGTATCAAGACTTATTCAATATCTTTAACTCTTCATTTTAATCAGATGCCGTTATGAGATCAGTATGGAAAGGACATATCAGATTCTCTCTGGTGACAATACCCATTCAGGTATTTAACGCCGTAGAGACAAAACATGAGATATCATTTAATCAGCTTCATAAAGAAGATAATGGTAGAATCGGCTACAGCAAGGTCTGCAAAACTTGTAATGAAAAGGTCTCCAAACAAGATATTGTCAAAGGTTATGAATATGAACCAGATCAATACGTAGTATTTCAGAAAAAAGAATTAGAAGCTATTAAGTTGAAGAGCACTAGAGCTATAGAGATCGAAGCCTTCGTCAATCTAGCTGATGTACATCCCTCGAGATTTGAAGCAGTGTACTATATTGGACCGAATGGAGACATCGCTAAGAAGACCTACACATTATTTTCGGAAGTACTTCGCACCACGAAGAAAGCAGGCATCGGTAGGATAGTTCTCCGCGACAGAGAAGACGTAGTATTGATCACTGCTGAAAAAGAAGGTATAATCATGTATAAACTTAGATACCCTAGAGAGATCAGAAGCATGGAAGGCATACCAGATACCGAGCCAGTAGAAATAGATGAGAAGCAACTGGCACTGGCAAATACTTTAGTAGACTCTTTAAGTACGTCATTTTCAGATGTGGATTTCGGAGATCGATACCATATCGCTCTAATGGATCTTGTCCAGCAGAAAGTAGACGGTAAGCAAATTGTCAGCGTAGCTGATGCCGATGATGAAAAGCCAGTCGTAGATATTATGGAGGCGCTCAAGGCAAGCATAGAACAAGCCAAACAAAAGAAATCAGCTTAAAGCTGACGCCGACTGATGATTAGAGAACTGAGATATTATTAGACATAGAAGATTACAGAAATGCTTTTACAAAAGTTAGAATCTATATACGCCCATTTTTTAGACTTGCAGGAAAAACTCTCAGATCCTGACGTTGCTAGTGACATTAAAGAATTCACTAAAATAAATAAGGAATATAAAGCTTTGACAGAAGTCGTCGATACGTATAAAAAGTATAAGTCTATTATCGATAATATATCATCGGCAGAAGAAATGTCAAGAGATGAGGATGAAGAGATGCGACAGATGGCTAAGGCAGAGATAGAAGAGCTCAAGCCAAAGCAAGAAGAGATAGAAGAAAAAATTAAAGTTTTACTCATCCCTAAGGATCCGGAAGACTCTAAGGACGTTGTCTTCGAGATCCGCTCAGGGACGGGAGGAGACGAGGCCAGTATCTTCGCAGGAGATTTGTATCGCATGTACACCAAATTCTTCGAGTCTCAAAATTGGAAGACAGAAGTTCTTGACGCTAATGAAGGTACGGCTGGAGGTTTCAATAAGCTGGTCATTGAAGTATCAGGAGATGAGGTATTCGGCATGTTGAAATTTGAATCTGGAGCTCATCGTGTACAGCGAGTACCAAAAACAGAATCTCAGGGCCGAGTCCATACTTCTGCCGCGACAGTTGCCGTCATACCCAAATTTGAAATGGAGGATATCGACATCAAGAAAGATGATCTGCGGACAGACACCTTTAGGGCCAGTGGCGCAGGAGGGCAGCACGTGAATAAGACGGAGTCCGGAGTAAGATTTACCCATATCCCCACGAATATTGTGGCGGAGAGCACGGACTCTAGATCACAGCATAAGAATAGGGAAATTGCGATGAACAGACTCTTCCAGAAAATTCAAGAATCGCAAAAGGAGAAAGCTTATAAAGAACAAAAGCAACAACGAAAATCATTAGTCGGAAGCGGAGACCGCTCCGATAAGATCAGAACTTATAACTATCCTCAAAACCGAGTTACAGACCATCGCATCAATTTGACACTATATAGTTTAGATAAAATCATCGATGGAGATATAGGTGGTATCATAGAAGCACTGCAGGTTGCTGAAAATGCAGAAAAAATGAAAGCAAGCGAAGTAGAGTAGAATAATACTAGCTTAAATTCCCTACCCACGAGATAATTCGATATTTTAACAGCATTAATAATATTGAAAACTATCTAAGTCTGAGCCTGAGAGCTCGGGCACTTTTAAATCATTGACATGGAAAAACTTATCGACGATAAGCGTCTATTTTATGGTAGCTGCTTCGCCCTTATCACTACAGCCCTTTCATTTAGCATCAGAGCCGGTATTTTACCTCAACTTGGAGAAGAGCTTAATCTTTCTGCCGTGCAGCTCGGCTATATTAATTCAATGTGGTTTTTTGGGTTTCCCATCTCCATGATAATTGGTGGTCTGATCTATCATTCTGTTGGCGGTAAGGTCATCATGCAGTTTGCTTTCTTTGCCCATGCGGCAGGTATCATCCTGACTATCTACGCAGGAAGCTATATGGGTCTGATGATCTCTACTTTCTTAATAGGCTTAGGTAATGGATGTACGGAGGCTGCTTGTAATCCTATGATCGCCGATGCTTACGAGGGCAATAAAATGAGCAAGATGATGAATCGCTTCCACATGTGGTTTCCAGGCGGGATTGTCATAGGTGCCCTAGTCTCTTACTTTATGACTGGACAGAATATGAGCTGGCAGGCACAGATCTGGGTTATCCTGATTCCTACCCTTATTTATGCCTATCTGTTCTGGGGGCAGACTTGGCCAAAAGCCAAAGTCGAAGAAGCTGGCACCATATCTGGAAATTTTAAAGCGATGCTTTCGCCACTATTTATATTTATGATGGTCTGCATGTGGTTCACCGCCCAGTCGGAATTCGGACCTACACAGTGGGTGGAGCTCATCCTAAAAAGCAGTGGGGCAGCACCTATGCTGGTGTTAGCACTCATAACGGGTACCATGGCGATAGCAAGATATTTTGGTGGCGACATGGTCCACCGGTTTAATACTACAGGCGTGTTGCTGGGTTCTTCCATATTAGCTACCTTAGGTCTATTTCTGTTCACGCAGATTACAGGTCCAGCAGTATATGCAGTAGCGATTGTCTTTGCCTTGGGAGTAGCTTACTTCTGGCCTAATATGATAGGCTTCGTGGCGGACTATATACCGAAAAGTGGAGCATTAGGCATGTCCATCATCGGCGGTATAGGGATGCTCTCTTCATATTTCATGCAGCCGATTATCGGCGGTTGGATAGATTCTAATCGTGCTGCGGGTGAGGCCAGCGGCTTATCAGGAGAACAGTTAGAATTATTCACAGGTCAAGAGACACTGGCAACAATTATGTTTTTTCCTGCCACATTAATTGTCTTGTTTGGAATATTATATGTATGGATGAGAGGCAGGAATGTCACTCTATCACATTAACAGATGATAAGCGTTAAATCTGCGACACATGGCCAAAAAAATCAATGTATTGCTTTGTTAAAGCTGATAGTTTTGTAATTTAAAGCTCTGTGAAAAACTAACACGAAAACTACTCAATCACTTGTTATAAGGTCCATCGAAACTATATTCTATGGGCCTATTTTTTTGCTCTGAATTTCTCATATACAATGAGTTTTGCTTCAGCAACCCACTAGATAAAACAACTGTCGTCATACCATCAAGAGCAGTAACGTCTTGGCATTACCTGCGCTTTTTCACAGCCAAAACCACTTCAATTAGGGCTTATCCTGAGATTGATAACCGTTACAAATTTAAGGTCGTTTGAATGGGTATTTCACGTATCAATTCCAGATCATTTTCTTTCACATTGCCCACCCGATGACTGACTGGATAAGCCCTCATCCATTCATCAGGATAGGGTTGTATCATGTCTCGTAAGGCATCAGGGGGCAGTGATTCATCCAGCCATATAGCCTCTTGTTCGGGTGTGAGAATCACAGGCATTCTGTTATGTATAGGCTTCATCAGCTCATTGGGTTCTTGGGTAAGTAGAGTGAAGGATTGTATGGTCTGACCCTCTGGCGATGTCCATTCGGCCCAAAGTCCAGCTACTGAGAACACGTCTGTATTTGTGGTGATGATTCGATAAGGTTGTTTGCCATCAGCCGTCTTTTTCCATTCGTAAAAACCATCAAAAGGTACGAGGCAGCGGCTTTTTTTGAATGCGGTTTTGAATGCGGCTTTTTCTAAAATTGTCTCGATTCTAGCATTGATCATCTTGTAGCCCACCTTCATGTCTTTTGCCCAGAACGGAATTAACCCCCAGCGAAAATATTGTATATGATCGGGGTCAATATTTGTGATCACGGGGTGCATGTGCGTAGGCGCTACATTATAATTAGGCAGCGGATTGTATTGTAGTAAATCGTCAGAATAGAAGCTGGCATTGAAGCGCTTTTCAAGATCTTTCTGTAGAACCGTCAGCGATGATCTACCACACATGGCTCAGTCCTTTTGCGTTTTCACATAGTTATCAATACCTTCTGACTTTAGCCGACTGGATGTAGAAAGTGCTTGATTATAGTCATCCGTACGACTGGCTAATACAGTATAATAGCGCGAATCATCGAAGACAACAGACTCAGCACTGGAATAGCCGTTGTTAGATAGTCTTCTGACCATATTACGTGCATTCTCTTCGACAAGATAGTTGCCTGCGATAATCATGTACCTACCCGCTGAGCTGGAGTACCGAGGCTGAACGGTCTTTCTTGGTTTATCAGCTTTTACAGGAGCCTCTTCGGCATCGTCTTCATAAGTGATGTCTGCTTCTTGAAAGAGCTCATCGGCAAGCTCTTGGTTTTCGCTTCGGCTGTTGCCGTAGTCATTATCATCACCATCCCCAAAGAATTCGTCGTTCGTATCAGAGAGAGCGCTTTCGGCGGAGTCAGCGACGTTATCTACGCCATCTTTAGCATTCTCTAACATCTCTTCACTGGTCGCCTTGCACTTTTTACACCCGATGGATATCACGGAGAATAAAACAATAAGTACGATAACATAAAGTAATATTTGGAATAAGCGGCCCATGATCGGTTTAATTTAGCAGGTAAAATTAAAAATTTTTATAATATATAACAAATTGATATATATAGGACTGCCAAACTAATTACAATAAGCTCATCGCAAACAGGGTAGCTTCAGAAGACCACACTACATTAAATCAAAAGTCCGCATCCATAGATGATTGTAGAGCGCGGTTGTAAGCTGAGATTAAAGCATTGATTCCAGATCTGCGGATACTGGTATGCACGCCGCAGCCCCAATGTTTTATATTAGTATCGGATTTGGATGAGATTTGAATGTATGATACTGAGATTGACGCTGAGCTTTGCCCCAGGGAGTGAGATCTGTATTCTTCTAAATTGAAGTCTTTCCAGCCTAACTGCTTCATAGCGTATACCACAGAATTGATCGGTCCATTACCGCGGCCTTCTATCTCAGTGTCCTTACCATCTCTGCTCAAAACGATGGAAGCTTCTACTAAATCAGCAGTCAGCGTAGATATGCGGTATTTCTTGAGTGAAAGCACATCCTCCCTATTGACAAATTCTTGCGTAAAGGCGTCGAAGATTTCGGCAAAGGATAATTCTTTTCCACGTTTGTCTGCCAACCCATTGATGTATAGCCCTACTTCAGGATGCATCTTCTTAGGTAGGTCGTAATCAAATTCTCGCTTGAGGATATAAGCTACACCTCCCTTGCCACTTTGGCTGTTGATCCGGATGATTGCCTCGTAGCTGCGACCGATATCATTAGGATCGATGGTGAGGTAAGGTACCGCCCACATTCCATCACCTTCACTTCTCCTGTCCATCCCTTTCTTAATGGCATCCTGATGACTGCCGCTGAATGCAGTAAATACTAATTCTCCAGCATAAGGCTGTCGCGGATGGATAGACATGCCAGTGGTCTCCTCGTAGACGCGCCGCACTTCGTCCAGCTCAGAAAAATCTAAGCCTGTATCTATACCGTGGCTATTCATATTAAGTGCTACGATGACAATGTCCAAATTACCGGTACGCTCGCCATTACCAAAGAGTGTCCCTTCTACTCTGTCTGCGCCTGCCAGTAGAGCCAGCTCCGTTGCAGCTATACCAGTGCCACGGTCATTGTGGGTATGTATGCTGATGATAGCGTGTGCTCTATTTTTTAGATTACGGCAGAACCATTCAATCTGGTCTGCATAGGTATTTGGCAGATTCCATTCTACGGTAGAGGGAAGGTTTAATATAATTTTATTTTCTTCTGTGGGTTCCCAGACATCCATGACGGCATGGCAGACCTCTAAAGCATATTCGCTCTCCGTATCAGAGAAGCTCTCTGGAGAATATTGAAACCTGATGGTCGTCCCTGGTATTTCAGGCAGCAAGGATTTGATAAGCTTGGTCCCGTTTACCGCTATGTCTTTTATCTTATCCTTACTGGCATCGCTGAATGTAATACGCCGCTGGAGGCTAGAAGTAGAGTTATATAGATGTATGATGGCTTTTGGCACCCCTTTTAGAGATTCGAAGGTCCTGCGGATCAATGCTTCTCTGGCCTGTACGAGCACCTGTATGGTAACATCGTCAGGGATGAGCTGTTCATCTACTAGCCGTCGGAGAAAGTTGAATTCTGTGTCAGAAGCAGAAGGAAAACCTACTTCAATTTCCTTAAAGCCAATGTGCACTAAATGAAGAAAAAGTTTTAGTTTTTGATCAATGTTCATAGGGATGGGTAGGGCTTGATTTCCATCACGGAGGTCAACGCTACACCAGATAGGCGGATTCTCTATTTTACGATCAGGCCACGAGCGATCAGACAAAGTGATCGGTTCGAATGGTTTATACTTCTTAATGCCTGATTTTTTCATATCAATTACGCTCAATAAATTAAAGCTCAAATGTCACCATTTATACGAATGATCTGTAACTATGACGCTACTATTTTACTAAGAAGGCATAGCATGCTCGCTAGCTTATTGATATGTAAAGCGATACTCTATTCATAAGTACAAGAGAATTATAACTTAATTTTAAACGCGTTACTAAGCAAGATATCCGTAAATGATAATTGAAGGGTTATTGATTTGATTGGCAAGATTCTCTCGTATTGGATAAGTTTGAATCAATGCCGAAAATGAAAAGCAAATACATTAGCTAAGTGCTGATGGCAATGATGGCGTTCGGGTAAGGACGTCATGTCTGATTAGTAGTTTAAAGTATTGGCGCCTGAGGACATGTGCGATTTGATCTAAGTATAGGATAAGCTATGACATCTTTGTGTTAGTGGTATTACTTAAGAAATAATACTACTGCTTCATTCATAATGCCAGCAAGTCACATAATAAATAATTGACTTAACGATCAGCCACCATTCGCGAAAAACAAATTAAGTGTAAGCTCGGACATCTTTATTATCCATATAATTAATAAAAGCTTGATTGACGATACGTCTACCGCCAGGAGTCGGGTACTCACCTGAGAAATACCAGTCACCGGTATTTTCTGGACAGGCTATATGTAGGTTTTCAATGGTTTGAAAGATAATATCTACCTGACAGTTGATAAGGTCAGGCTTGAGCATCTTAGCCATCTCTGCGGATATCTCTTCCTGAGAATATTGGTCGTAGAGCTCCTTGACGTAATTCTTCTTATCTAAATAACCATTTTCTCCCTGTTCCATACATTTATTGTAACACTCGTCTAATAGCTGTGCTTTACCATCCTGATGAAGTAGTCGGACCAACGATTTGAAAGCGGCGAAGTTACCCATCTTAGACATGTCAATGCCATAGCAATCAGGATAGCGTATTTGCGGAGCAGAAGAAACGATAATGATTCGCTTCGGCTGCAAGCGGTTCAGATTAGTTAGGATACTTTCTTTTAGCGTGGTGCCGCGCACAATAGAATCATCAATAATCACTAAGGTATCGACCCCATTCTTTACCAGTCCGTAGGTGACATCGTAGACACTATTTACCATATGGACTCTTGATTTTCCATCAGCGATGAAGGTCCTCATCTTAGCATCTTTGATGGCGAGCTTTTCTACTCGAGGCTTGAGTTTCATGATTTTGTCCAGCAGCTGAGGTGTAAGAGCCTCCCCAGCTTTCATTATTTTCTTCTTTTTGATCTCGTTGATCTCCTCATTGAGACCCTCTACTAAACCCATAAAAGAGGTCTCGGCAGTATTTGGTATAAAGGAATAAATAGTATTGTCGATGTCATAGTCTACCACTTCTAGAATGCGAGGTGCCAATAGCGCGCCGAGCTTTTTACGCTCTAAGTATATATCTTTGTCATTACCTCGAGAGAAGTAAATGCGTTCGAATGAGCAGGCTTTTCTTTCTTCTGGTGTTCGGATGGTTTTCACAGAGACCTCACCATTTTTTTTGATGATGAGCGCATGGCCAGGATCAAGCTCTTGGATATCTTGGTAAAGCAGATCAAAGCTGGTCTGGAGTGCTGGACGCTCTGACGCCATGACGACAATCTCATCGTCGGCATAGAAGTAAGCTGGTCTAATACCGTGAGGGTCACGCAAAACAAAAGCATCTCCATGACCGACCATACCTGCCATGACGTAGCCTCCATCAAATTGGCGCGAGGCACGCTGGAGAACTCGCTGTAAGTCTAAGTGCTGGCAGATCAGCTCATTGATTTCTTGATTCGAGAAGCCTTCTGGTTTAAACCAATTAAACAGACGCTGCACTTCGTCATCGAGAAAATGTCCGATTTTTTCCATGACGGTCACCGTATCCGATTTTTCCTTTGGGTATTGTCCTAAGGAAACGAGCTCCTCGAACATCTCTTCGACATTTGTCAGGTTAAAGTTTCCAGCGACAACGAGATTTCTGCTTTTCCAATTATTAAGCCGAAGAAAAGGATGTACGCTTTCGATGGAGTTAGTGCCGTGTGTGCCATATCGCAGGTGCCCCATAAGCAGTTCTCCCGTAAAAGGCAGATTCAGCTTCATCCATTCAGGATCATTGCGTTGTTCTGGCGTCAGATCATTGAAGCGACCATTGATAGCTTCAAATAAATCCTTGAGATAGTTAGCGGAGTTACTTCGCTTGCGGCTGATGTAGCGCTTTCCTGGAGGAGTATCAAATTTAATGCTGACGATGCCTGCTCCATCTTGACCACGATTACGCTGCTTTTGTAGAAGTAACTGAAGTTTGTATAGGCCGTATAAGCTCGTTCCATACTTTTCCAGGTAGTGGTCGAGAGGTTTCAGGAGACGAATGACTGCTAGCCCGCATTCGTGTTTTATCTGCTCGCTCATGTAGGTCTAAAGACTTGAGACGCAAAAGTAAGGTAATAATACTGAGATGTCTAATGTATAATTCAACGACTTTGTAGAGCACATATTCTCTTGTTTAATGACATACGATGACCTCCCAGTATCCGTATTTATTGACCCCCCTATGGCTCAGAGTTGAGCCCCCATTGATTTTATGACGACCCTTAATTGGATAGAAGTACAAGATGACATAGTGATTCTCATTTTATGCTATCGAAAGGGGATATACTGTTTTGATTACATAATATATGCCACCTGAGCCATTGAGACTGTCGTGAGGCGCTAAAGATATCTGATATTGCTGAGCATATTTCAGCCATTCTCTGTAGCTGAACTTAAATATAGATTTGACCCCGATCTAATAAAACGTTAATTTTATGATCATGTCATTATTTGGAATGGGCAAGCGGCCTCGACATAAGTCATTCGACTATATACCACGATACTACGATCCAGAAAAAGAGGAGCGGCAGAGTCGTATCAATACGCTTAAGGGTCAGACTAATGAGAGTGATTCTGAGTCTGCTAAAGCAAGGATTAGGGGTAGCTTCAGAAAACCCATATCCAGATCTTATGAGACGGATCAGTATAAGAAAACCTTACGGCGATCGCGGAAAATGGTCTTGGCGATTACCTTAATTCTCTTACTTTTATGTTTATATTTTATATTAGAATATTTACCCAATTTTCTAGAAGCATTCGAGTAATCCATTTATGCCTGATATCATTCAGTTACTGCCTGAATCACTTGCCAATCAGATAGCAGCAGGGGAAGTGATCCAGAGACCCGCCTCTGTTGTCAAAGAGCTGGTCGAGAATGCAGTAGATGCAGATGCTACCTCCATCAAATTGATCATTAAAGACTCAGGCAAAACCCTCATTCAAGTTATTGACAATGGGGCGGGTATGTCAGAGACTGACGCACGCATGAGTTTTGAGAGGCATGCTACTAGCAAGATTAAAACCACCAATGATTTATTCAATATCAATACAAAGGGATTTCGTGGAGAAGCGTTAGCATCCATTGCTGCTGTTGCTAAAGTGGAATTGAAGACAAGAAAGGCTGATCAAGAATTGGGCGTATTGCTCAGGGTAGAGGACTCTAAGGTGATCAAGCAAGAGCCTTGTCAGACTGGACAGGGATCTAATTTTAGCGTTCGCCATTTATTTTATAATGTTCCAGCGCGAAGAAAATTTCTCAAGTCGGACCCTGTAGAGTTGCGCCATTTATTGGATGAATTTGTGAGAGTAGCTCTCGCTCATCCTGAGATCAGTTTCAGCTGTCATCATAACGAGAATAATGTTTACCTGCTACCTGCTGGATCACAGCGACAACGCATCACAGGCATATTTGGCAAAGGCACTGATGAAAAAATAATTCCAGTCGAAGAGCTGACTGATTTTATCAGCATCAATGGATTTACGGGACGACCAGACTATGCGAAGAAGACCAAAGGTGACCAATACTTTTTCGTAAACCAACGCTTCATCAAAAGTCACTACCTATCTCATGCTGTAAAAGCCGCATACCAAGAGATACTGCCAGAAAAGCATTTCCCTTTTTTTGTGCTTTTTATCTCCATCGAACCAGGAGAGGTAGATATCAATGTGCACCCAGCAAAGCAGGAAGTGAAATTTGAAAACGATCGGTTGATTTATAACTATGTAAAAGTTGCTGTGAAACATGCATTAGGTAAGTACAGCATCACACCGTCTATAGACTTTGAGCAAAACGTGAATTACAACTTAGCGGCATCCAATATTCATGCACCTAAAACAGCTAATGGGGCAGCCAGAACCTACGATGGGGTCAGAGCTCAAGGTCCATCACAGAGAGTCGTATCCGCTTGGCAGAATGAATATAGAGAGCTTTTAGGAGAACAACAGACGGAGCAGCCAGTCGTCATTTCCAGCCAGATGAATTCTCAGGATGGAGAAAATCTAATGGAGGTACCGCGGTTTAGAGCGCCAATCCAAATAGATAAGCGCTATCTAGTCACTCAGATTAAGAGCGGTCTGATGGTCATTGATCAGCAGGCAGCCCACCAACGCATCATCTACGAGCGACAGATGAATTTGCTCGAACATGCAGAAGTAGCTACGCAGACAGAACTATTTCCTCAGACCATAGAGTTAGATCCCAAGAGCTTAGAAGTGTTTTCTAACATATTAGGCAAAATGAACATGCTGGGTTTCGATATCGAAGGTTTTGGTCAGAATAGTTTTATTATCAGAGGCTTGCCAGCCCACATGAATCAAAAAAATGTCAACGCGGCAGAGCTTGTCAGGGTGTTTTTAGAAAATTTTATTAACCACACGGATCCTAATCTGGGGATTGACGAGAATCTGTGCTTGGCACTAGCACGCAGTCAGGCAGTAAAGCGAGGCGTGATAATGCAAGGTGAGGAGATGGAAGACCTAATAGATCAATTATTCGCATGTGATATGCCCTATAAAAGTCCCACGGGCAGAAAGTGCTTTATCACAATATCACTTAATGATTTAGACAATCGATTTATGTAGATGTGATAGCATCCACGTGATTTAACAGATATGATTACCTTGCTCCTTCAGTGATATAAGACATGCAGTTTATACTCGAAGGCTTCCTTTTTGGACTATTCCTCTCTCTTTCGTTGGGGCCCATATTTATTGCTCTGACGCAGACAGCTATCGAGAAGGGTATTAGGGCAGGTATGACTGTGGGGCTGGGTGTATGGATCAGCGACTTTCTGATTGTCTTTAGCACCTATTTTTTTATCAAGGGCATCAGCGCTACAGTTGAGAGCGAGCAGTTTCAATTTTGGATGGGCCTATCGGGAGGAGCCGTGATGTTTGTTCTTGGCATTATCTCTATTCTAAAAAAGGTGGAGCTAGATCTGACACAGCGCAAGTATGATTATAAGGACTATTTAGGCTTCTGGCTGAAGGGTTTTTTAGTGAATACGCTTAATCCCTTCACCTTCCTTTTTTGGTTGACGACTATTTCAACTTATATTATTGGCCGACAAGTGAATAACGTAGAAGCCTGGATATTTTTGAGTTCTATCTTATTCATGATAGTCGCCTCTGACGGAGCTAAAGTCATTCTTGCTAAGGTCATCAGTAAGAAACTAAAGTCACGGCATATAGAGCTATTCAGTAAGATAGCGGGCGTTGGATTAATATGTTTCGGAGCTTATCTCACTTGGCAGACTTTACGATAGTTCAGGCTTAGATAAATGGTAATAAAATACCTGCTGATGGTGAGTATGTAAATATAGTAGCTAAATATCACGCTTTGCAAAAACAATTTTACTTTAGCAGTCTTATTTTATTGGTAAAAGAGACTTAACTTATGAGCACAGATTTTCATTCACTATCCATAAAAAGAATTACCAGAGAGACTAAGAATAGTATTTCGGTCTACTTCGACGTACCAGAAACTTTAGCGGATCGGTACACTTTTGAACCAGGGCAATACTTGACACTGAAGTTCGATAAGGATGGAGAAGAATACAGACGCGCATATTCAATCTGTACTAGCCCCTTAAGTGGCGAACTGGCCGTGACCTCTAAGAGAGTTCCCGACGGTGTTATTTCTAATTATATGAATGACCATCTGACTGAAGGGCAGAAAGTGGAGGTCATGCAGCCTCAAGGTACTTTTACCGTTGACCTGAATCACGATAGAATGGTGGATTACTACTTATTCGCTGGGGGTAGTGGTGTCACCCCTATGATGTCCCTGATTAAGACTATTGTAGAGAAAGAGCCTAAGAGTACCGTACACCTTTACTATGGCAATCGAGACGAAGAAAATATCATATTCAAAGAGGAACTGGAAAACCTTTTAGTTAAGTATCAAGGTCAGCTTACGGTTAGGCATATCTTGAGCGAGCCCATCAAAAAGAAATCAGGATTGTTCTCTAAAGCTAAAAGCACGTGGGGTGGATGGTCTGGATTTCCTAATCAAGAAAACATCGGTTCGTTTTTAGAGGAAAACCCTCATCAGGGTAAGGAACAGATATACATGATTTGTGGCCCCACAATAATGATGGATACCGTGAAGCAAAGCCTTGAATCTCTTGGAGTAACATCTGACCAAATTAAAATAGAATATTTCGCCAGCCCTAAAAAAGACGATGCTGGTAAGGCTGCGGCTCCGGCAGGCTCTGGCATGCAAATAAAAGTAAAACTCAAAGGCGAAGATCTATTAGTGACTGTCCCACCTGACAAAACCATATTAGATGCGCTTCTCGACTTGAAGAAGGACGCGCCATACTCTTGCACCAGTGGCGCTTGCTCCACATGTGTCGCCAAAGTCATACAAGGCAAAGTGGAAATGGATGCCTGCTACGCTCTCGATGACGAAGAGGTAGAGTCTGGCTATATCTTAACTTGCCAATCGCACCCAATGACGGACGACGTGGAAATCGTGTATGAAGATTAATTATTTAGTTTAGTACATGTCTACGTTTTTAATGTCACCAGATAATATGTTAGCGTTCAGATATTTTATTAAGGTCAAAGCCAAAGAGCAGCTGAGGCAACGGTAACTCCTTTTCCTCCACAAAAACTTAAAGCAAATAATACGTTAAGAATTACCTAAAGCTATACAGGTGTACATCCACATGTTTTGAGCTTCCGCTAAATACTCTATATTCACGAGACACATTTCTTAAATAGGTGCATAGATTACTGTTTGTTCTTCTTATCGTGTATGGCACTATTGATATCCAAAGTCAAGATACGCCACTCTTCGAGACGCTCAGCGCAAAGCAGACACGGGTCACCTTTAACAACGCACTGAAGGATGAGGCCGATCAGAATATCATGATTTATTCTAATTACTATGGAGGGGCAGGAGTCGGTATCGGTGACTTTAATCAGGACGGATTACAAGATCTTTTTTTTGCTGGTAACATGGTTACGGATGAGCTATATGTCAATCAGGGGGGTATGTCTTTTCAAAATACAACGGAGGCCTCGGGCATCTTTCAGGACGATGGCTGGTCTTCTAGCGTGGTCGTTGCGGATGTGAACGGTGATGGATATTTAGATATCTATGTGACAAGAGAACTATACGATGATCAACCACAACGCAGGAAAAACCTGCTGTACATTAATAATGGACCCCCAGCAGATGCACACGGTGCTTACTTGCCTACATTCAAGGAGCTGGCAGCCCTCTATCAAGTTGATGACCAAGAAAGAACTCGCCATGCCAGCTTTTTAGATTTTGATAGAGATGGCGATCTAGATCTTTTTCTGATGACTCAACCACCTAATCCTGGTGACTATTCACAACACTACAATCAGCCACTGCTGATCGAGGAGTACAGACCTAAACTTTTAGAAAATAAGGGCGCACCTAACATAAAAGATGGCTCTGGAGGATTCAGTGATGTGACTGAAGCAGCTGGGCTCACCCGGACAGGCTTTCCTAACAGTGCGACAGCAAGCGACCTCAATGGGGATGGCTGGACTGATCTATATGTAGCCAATGACTTTTGGGTGGGCGATTGGTATTACATTAATAATGGCGATGGAACTTTCACTGATGTAGCTTTAGACTACCTCGGCCACACTTCCTTCTCAAGCATGGGCGTAGATGCAGCTGATATGAATAATGATGGTTTACTAGATGTAGCAGTCTTAGATATGGCAGCCGAGGATAACTATCGCTCTAAAGCAAATATGAGTGGCATGAATCCAGCAGCATTTTGGAAAGTCGTCGAAGATGGAGGTCACTACCAATACATGTATAACACGCTGCAAATGAATCAGGGTGGGGGCCAGATGAGTGAGATCGCTCAATTGGCAGGTATAGCTACGACTGACTGGAGCTGGTCAATCCTCATGGCTGACTTTGACAATGATCAGTGGAAAGATGTATTTGTTACTAATGGGCTGCTGCGGGATATTAGAAATAAGGACGCTTCTAAGACGTTGCCAGCTTATCTGCAGGGCAAACTTCATGAGTTTATACAACAAAACCCCAACCCTGAGGATGTGGGTATCTGGGATATAGTAGATATCGACAGCGCCTTGGCTCTGGTCCCTTCAGAAAAGTTGTACAACTATTTTTATAAAAATGAAGGTGACTTAAGTTTCTCTAAGACTTCAGCAGAGTGGGGGATTAAAGAAAAGACATTCTCTAACGGTGCCGCGTATGCAGACTTGGATAACGATGGTGACTTAGACTTAGTGGTGAGTAACATCAACGACCAAGCTACGATCATGAAAAACACCTCAGTGGAGCAGGGGCGTACCCATTACTTACGTATTAATACTATTCCTGAAGCTGGAAAAACGAATCACGGAGTGAAATGCAGTATTAAAACTGCTGATGGAGAGCAATTCTTCGAGATCACTGGTGTCAGGGGCATGTATTCTACCAGTGAAACTATCATCCATTTTGGATTAGGAGAGAATAGGATAGTGGATGAGATACTGCTGACCTGGCCAGATGGCAAAGTAAGTAAGATGCAAGCTGTGCCTGCCGATCAGACGATAGATGCCGACTGGAATGATGCTATAGATCCAGCAACTACTTTACTTAAGGGATCAGAACCGCTTTTGGCCGATGCAGCGGGCCGTATGGCAGCACCTTATCGACACCAAGAAAATTCATTTGATGACTATAAAACCCAGGTGCTATTGCCGCATAAAATGTCCTCAAGTGGTCCCCATATGTCTACGGGGGATATTAATGCTGATGGATTAGCTGACCTCTTTATTGGAGGCTCAGTAGGTCAAGCAGGCAGCTTCATTATTCAACAAATGGACGGCACCTTTATATCAGAAGTACAGACTGTCTTCGAATTGGATAAGAAACAAGAAGATACAGGTTCTGCCTTCTTTGATGTGGATAAGGATGGGGACTTGGATCTCTACGTGGTCAGCGGAGGTAACGAATATGTGTCGGGCTCAGCAAAGTACCAAGATAGAATGTACTTGAATGATGGTGGGGGGCAATTTATCAAGGACAGTACGTGGATGCCTGAGATCAGACATAGCGGATCAGTGGTCAGACCAATGGATTTTGATCAGGATGGTGACGTGGATATATTCGTAGCCAGCCATCACGTACCTTGGGCTTATCCAGAAGCGCCGAATAGCCATATCCTAATCAACGACCATGGTCGACTACAATTGGTAGCGGACACTACATTCACCGTGTTTGACCAGTTAGGGATGATTAACGATGCTAAATGGTTCGATTATAACCAGGATGGTTGGCAGGATCTGGTTGTCGTGGGTGAGTGGATGCCGATTACCGTATTAATTAATGAACAGGGAAAATTCTTTACTAAGTTAATTCTGCCCACAGATATTGAGACTCATGGCTGGTGGTATTCTATAGAAAGCGCGGATATGGATGGAGATGGAGATGAAGACCTGATTGCAGGTAATTTGGGTAAAAATTATAAATATAAGGCGACGCCAGAAGAGCCCTTTGAGGTATACTACGATGATTTTGATGGCAACAACTCCAAAGATATCGTACTCACCTATTATAATTATGGTATTCAGTATCCCTTGCGCGGCAGGCAGTGTTCCTCAGAACAGATTCCTGCATTAAAGGAAAAAATGCCGACTTACGATATCTTTGCGTCCTCCGATGTGTCGGCCATATATGGCAGTAAGGATTTAGATGATGCTCTGCACCTCACAGCATCGACTTTCGCCAGTATGTACTTTGAGCATGATGGCCAGGGAAGCTTCATAGCTCATGAACTACCGCCTATGGCCCAGTTATCATCTGTTAATGACATACTGATAGATGATTATAATGGAGATACACACTTAGATATTCTAATAGCCGGAAACCTCTATGACGCTGAGGTGGAGACTCCCCGCAGTGATGCCAGCTACGGCCTCATATTGACGGGCGATGGCCAAGGTAAATTTATGCCTTTATCAAGAACGGACAGTGGATTATCTGTTCCTCATCACGTGAAAAGTCTTGCTAAAGTAAACGCCAGAAACGACCAGCTGATCTTTGTGGGCTGTAATGATGAGTTGCTGAAGGTATATCAGAAGAAGTGATATTTATTCTACTATATAATAAGATAAGCTATCAGCACACCAGATAGACGACTTTTAATCCACACCTATCTTTGCATAATCTCCCTTTTCTAAATGCAGTATCAAGAATGTCTTGGTGTGTGCTATTTATGTGGAAAAGATGAGTTCTGTGTCTTATAAATTCTATATCTCTATCAGTAATATTGTATTCTATTAGAGTTCATGGAGTCAGGTGCAGTATTAAGCAAAAAGAAAAACATCATTGTATTTGATTTGTACAGGGATGATGAGATTAAGCGCGTCTTGATGCGCGCCTTCATTGCTGGTATCGGTCCTGATGGTAAGCCACGAAAGTGGAAGCGATATGCCACTCCAGAGAATGTATCTGTACAGAGCGGACTGGGGGATATCTCATCAATTGAACCTCTTTTACAGCACTGTCTAGAACTGGAACCTATATACTTACAAAAAAAATATAATCCGAAAGGACGTAAAAAATACAGCTGGTCAGAGATACTAAATGACGTAAATGTCAAAGCTCAAGTCTATCGATGGATAGATATGAAAATGAGTAGCCTCCTATCCAATATCAGTCAGCAGAGCTTAGCTTTAACCAAAGATTGTCAAAGACACGATATTCTTTCTATGAAGGAAGTCATCCCTACTGCAGAGACTTTATCTCCAACGCTAAAATTCAGAAAAACGGATGACGGACTTATCTACCAGCTGGTCCTATTGAATGAGGGCACTGAGATAATTCCAGCAAACCATCGTACAGAAGTGGTTTCAGACAAACCAGGCTGGGCAGTCATTGACAAAAAGCTATACCAACTAGCTGGCCTAAACGGCAATAAGCTGAAGCCATTTACAAAAAAGGAAAGCATCCATATCAAGCCCGCACTCATAGAAACTTACTTTAAAAAATTTATAATAGAAGTAGCTGAGAAAGCAGAAATTGAAGCGCAGGGCTTTGAGATTCATGAATACACGGAAGTGATTGAAAGCTTATTAGAGCTGACCCATGACTTCACGAAGGACATCTATTTGCTTAGGTGTATGTTTGACTATGGTCCAGCATCATTCTCCAGCCAAAACCCGGCGAAGCACAGAAAGAAGCTAAAACTACAAGACGATCAGGTCAGTATCGATGTCGTCACTCGGGATACCGAAATGGAGTCGAGAATCATGGAAAAACTGATGGTGTTGGGTCTGGAAAAGACAGATGCATCCTGCTTTACCCTAGCAGAGCAAGATGATCCGCTCGCGATTGTCCCTTGGTTAATCGCGAATCGAGAATCTATTGAAGAAGCAGGTTTCAAGCTACCAGATCAACACATCAATCAAGGCACGCTCACTCTGTCGGATCATGAGCTTAGTCTGCAGACAGAAGCTTCAGGCGATTGGTTTGATATCCATGCTGTCGTGGAGATAGGCGATTATTCAATTCCTTTCGCCCACTTTCTGCCTAATATCAAGGAAGGAGATCGCTTCTTTAAGTTGCCAGACGACACCCACTTTGTGATACCGCTGCTGTGGATGAGTAAGTACCTCGGCTTATCAAGACACGCTGACACTAACACTGATAGCTTGAGGATCAGAAAGAGCCAGTGGGGCCTGCTCAATGAAAATGAAGATGATGACGGCATGAGAGCTATCAAAGCGAGCGGACATAATGAGATAGCAGCCTATCAGCCTTCAGATAAACTCAAAGCGACACTCAGACCATACCAACGACAAGGCGTGTCATGGCTGGTCCAGCGCTATGAAGAGAAGCTGGGAGCTTGCTTAGCTGACGATATGGGATTGGGCAAAACACTACAGACTATAGCAGCGTTGATCCACGCAAAGGAGCAGATCACAATTACTGAAGAACCAAACTCAAGTCCTGCAGGACAGATGGATTTATTCTCTGTAGCACACGAGGTTACCATTAAGCCACTGAGAAGCTTGATCATCATGCCAGCCTCACTAATCTTTAACTGGGAAGCTGAAATCAATAAATTCGCGCCACATCTACACACATGTAGACTCGTTGGGAGTAAGCGGAAGAGCCTATATCAGACCTTACACACTTTTGATGTTGTGCTGACCTCCTATGAGACGGCGCTCCGAGATATCTCAGTTTTAAAAGGTATCGACTGGACATACATCATTTTAGACGAAAGTCAGAAGATTAAAAACCACCAATCTAAAATATTTCAAGCCATCAACGGCTTGTACGCGGATGCTTGCATCACACTGACAGGAACGCCCGTAGAAAATTCTCTTAAGGACCTTTGGTCCCAGATGCAATTCCTGAATCCAGAAATTTTAGGAGAGTTCAATTTCTTTAAAAAGCATTATCTTATTCCTATACAGAAACATCGAGATGAGGCAGTGATGGATGACCTGAGGAGATTGATCCAGCCATTTATACTGCGCCGGACTAAGTCAGTGGTCGCCAAGGATTTACCAGAGTTGACAGAGCAGGTCTGCTATAACGACATGAGTTCGACACAGCGTACGTTGTACGAGAAAGAAAAAAACGCAGCGCGAAATCTTTTACTTAGTAGCGATCCGGACGACCACTCGGTCAAATTCAAAGTCTTTGCTTCGATTATGAAACTCCGGCAGATCGCAAATCACCCTGTGCTCACTGATGCAGAATATGCAGCACAGTCTGGAAAATACGAGGACATCAAGGATAAGTTATCCATACTTCATAAAGCGGGACACAAGACTTTGGTTTTTAGTTCTTTCACGGGGCACTTAGATCTAATATCATCTTACTTACAAGAAGAGGAGATACCACACCTCACGTTGACTGGGGCCACCAGTCAGAAAAAACGCGAAAACCACGTCAAGGCATTTCAAGAGGACGACGAGAAGACCTTCTTTCTCATATCAATTAAAGCAGGCGGAGTAGGCCTTAATCTGACAGAGGCTAGTTACGTCATGATACTTGACCCGTGGTGGAACCCCTTCATCGAGGAGCAGGCCATCGCCCGGGCTCACAGAATCGGTCAACATCATCCTGTGCATGTCTTGCGCATGATCACTAAAGAAACGATCGAAGAGAAAATCATGAAGCTTCAAGAAAAAAAGAAAGCTCTCTTTAAAGAGCTAATAGACGTCGATGCCAATCCTCCACTGACGCGCCAAGAGATGATCGATATCTTGGAGTAGCTCCATAATACCGATGCCGACGTATTCCATAGTCCACCAGATTATAATTTTCTACTCTCCTGTATTATTCGATAATATTTCAGTACACATATAAAATATAGCACAGCAGAAACATAATTTTATAGAAAAGGTATACCAATTCATTATTAGTAATAAATTAGTATTCTTTTACCATTTCACTAAGTTAAGTAGGATCTTCTATGAGTAAAGTTGTCACCTTCGGAGAAATCATGTTAAGATTAGCTCCCCCTGGATTTTTACGCTTTTCACAAGCAAATCAATTCGACGTTGTCTATGGCGGAGGAGAATCAAATGTTGCGGTGTCATTAGCTAATTACGGAGTACCTGTGGATTTTGTAACCCGCCTACCAGATAATGACATTGGCGCGTGTGCTATGATGGAGATGCGGAAACGTGGGGTCGGAGTAGATCAGATTATCTATGGTGGTGATCGCTTAGGCATTTACTTTTTAGAAACTGGTGCTGTGTCCAGGGGATCAAAAGTTGTATACGATCGAGCCCATTCTGCTATCGCTGAGATAGAACCAGGTATGATAGATTGGGAAAAGGTGTTCGAAGGAGTTGACTGGTTTCACTGGACGGGCATCACTCCAGCTATTTCGCAGGGCGCTGCGGATGCGTGTTTAGAATCGCTCAAAATCGCCAGCCGACTTGGCGTGAAGATATCCACTGATCTGAACTATCGAGCTAAGCTGTGGAATTATGGGGGGGACCGAGAAGCCATCATGACGGAGCTGACATCCTACTGTGATATTATCTTGGGCAATGAGGAGGACGCTGAAAAGCATTTCAACATTAAGCCTGAGGGTTTAGACATCACCAAGCAAGGACATGATGTTAAGGCCGAGGCATTCTTATCTGTCTGCCAGCAGATGATGGAAAGATTCCCGAAAGCAAGCAAGGTCATTACGACTCTACGTGGATCTCTATCAGCATCTCATAATACATGGGCAGGTGTACTTTATGATGGAAAGAAGATGTATGAGACACGGCAGTATCAGATCACACATATAGTTGATCGCGTCGGCGGGGGAGATTCATTCATGGGAGGCCTGATCTATGGATTACTGAAATATCCGGACGATGATCAGAATGCTCTTGATTTTGCTGTAGCAGCGTCATGCTTAAAACACACCATTATGGGAGATGCGAATCTCGTGACTGTAGCGGAAGTAGAAAAGCTGATGGGTGGTGATGCTTCCGGAAGAGTGTCCAGGTAGACGAAGGGTATTCAGAATATAAACCAATAGAATAAACACAAATATGGCTCAGTATACAAGAATGGAAGTCGCTCAAGTGATGGCAGAATCGGGTATGGTTCCACTATTTTTTAATTCCGATATAGTGCTGAGTAAAAAGGTATTAAAGGCCTGCTATGATGGTGGAGGAAGGCTGCTTGAATTTACGGCCCGAGGAGATTTCGCTCACGAAGTCTTTGGCGAGTTGACTAAGTATGCCATTGCCGAATTACCAGGAATGATCCTGGGAGTCGGATCAATTACAGATGCGGCTGCAGCTTCACTATTTATGTCATTAGGGGCTAATTTTATTGTGACTCCAGTGCTGAGAGAAGATATAGCGGTGGTCTGTAATAGAAGAAAAGTACTGTGGTCTCCCGGCTGTGGCACCCTCTCAGAAATCGTACGGGCAGAGGAGATGGGCTGTGAAATTGTTAAGTTATTTCCAGGAGCCACCTATGGTCCAGGATTCGTTAAAGCTATTAAGGGCCCACAACCGTGGACGAGCATTATGCCTACCGGAGGCGTATCACCCACCAAGGAAAACCTCACTGGCTGGTTTGATGCAGGAGTGACTTGTGTCGGAATGGGATCTAAGCTGATCTCAAAGGAAATAATAGCTGATCTTGATTTCAAAAAATTGGAGAACGATGTCAGAGCAGCACTGGATATGATCGAAGAGGTCAGGAAAAAATAAGACGATTCTTTTCCTAAATAGAGGTGAAGCGAAGCATTAGATATAATCTATGACTGACTCAGATTATAATTTTTTGATTCGGACATGCACGAATTATTATATAGAGAGATGTCACGTACTTATCTTAGATCGTGAGAATTTTGCTGGTATGTAGGGATATTCAGAAGTAAAGCATAAGCACAATTTCTTTAGATGCAAAGCTAACTTGCACTCGCCGTGCGGGCCTTACTTTTTTCAATTGCAAAAAAAGTAAGCAAAAATGCTAT
>ENA-ORXR01000348-ORXR01000348.1-marine-metagenome-genome-assembly--contig:-NODE-348-length-67521-cov-20.970894_pt1 | contig 67521 bp, 52 predicted proteins | sample MGYA00237866_ERZ511479 | MGnify/ENA metagenome assembly ERZ511479 | reverse complement strand
ATTGTAGCATAAATCAGCAACAGAACAGTTTGGTCCTGAAAATCCAGGATCACAATCACAGGTTCCATCAGTACAAGTCCCGTTATCATTACAAGTTTTATTGTAGCATAAATCAGCAACAGAACAGTTTGGTCCTGAAAATCCAGGATCACAATCACAGGTTCCATCAGTACAAGATCCGTTATCATTACAAGTAATATTGGAACATAGATCGACCTTATCTTTTTTGCAAGATTGAAAGGAGCAAGCGAATAGGATTACTGAAAATAGTAAGATGTAATTTTTCATGTCAAATGTTTAAATATTGTTTTCAATTAATTTATTAATGTTTAAAGAGGTATTTAAGCGATTAGTATTTAAAAACCACTGGTTTGCCTTCTGGATTTTCAATTGTAACAATGTGATACAGTTGCGTAAGCGCCATGGTAACCATTGCGCCTTCAGGAGGGGTGATTTGCTCCACTACCGCAACAATCTGCTTGCCGGTATCGACGACTTTCTTGATCTCGATTCCGAAACCTCCTGAGTTTTTCATTCCCATAAATACAGCGAGAACGTTTACCTTGCTGAAGTCTATTTGTTGCATGTTGGGTACTGGGGATTCATTGCTGTGTATTTTTGCCCATAGGCGACTCCATTGCTTGTCTTCGGTGATCACATGATCTTCCTTTTGTTCGATGCCACTCATAGCATTTTGATCGATGGTTTGGAAGTATAGCTTGGTGCCGTCCGGTACGGTTGGCAATCCTGTCGTTCCGTTATTGGCTTTTGGAGTACAAGACAAAAGCAGTAATATGCTGGAGATCATTATGGTACAAATCGTATTTCTCATGCTAATTGTTTTTTATTCGGTTTAATCCCGCCTTTGCTTTGGCGTGTAAACTGTTTTTATATTCTTCTGGAGTGATGTCCAGACAGTCTTCGTAAAATTGTTTTGCTTTGGTCAGATTGCCTTGGTTTTCATAAACCAATCCTGCCTGAAGCGCAGCGTTACAAGCAAAATAGTAAGGCTCATACCGACCACTATCGAGTGTGTTCTGATAACTGTCAATTGCTTGTTGGTCGCTACCCAATTCCTGATAAACACGTCCTTTACGGTAAGCGAATTCAATCTGATCCCTGGTAGATGTAAAACTTGAAGGCTGAAGCGTCGCCAATAATTGCTCTGCGCGTTTTAGATAACCACCATCAAACAACAAACGAGCCTTGAGTAGTGTGGCATTAGAACTAGGACCGTATTGCGCTTCTTTGAGTGCTTTCTTGTCACCACCAATGATCGCGCTACCATCGGTTTTGCAACGTTGGATATAAGAGTCATACTCCATCCCTTCATTAAATAGAATCGAGTGCCAGGCTAGTTTTTGATTGGCTTCCTTTATATAGTTTTGCCCTTTGAAGTTTTGCAAGTATCGCTTAAAATAAACATCAGATCCTTCGTCCAGCGTATATAAATTGGCAAGTCCTGTCATATAATCCAGATAATGGAAGGGATGATATTCCTTACCTGTTGGTTTGTTCTTCAAATAGTTCAATGCGAGATCTGCTCGGCCGGTATGCATCGCCACACTTGCCAATACAAAGCAAGCTAATGGATTTTCAGCAGCGTTCAACTTCGGACTATTAATGAGTGTCCAAGCTTCCTCGCTTTGATTGCCGATATGCAGTAGGATTAAGGCGTACATGACTAGGGTCTCTTCTTCGAAAATGAGATCATTGTGCTTGGCATATTCCAGTACTTCCTTGATCTCATTGGTGCCTTGTGTGATGGTGCCGTCTAAACCGACTAATTTTACTGCCCACTTGTAACTGTCAGGAATGGTTCCAATCATAGCATGCATCACACCAAGGCTTTTCTTAGACGCTACAAAATTTGGAAACTTTTCCTGATTCTCTTCAAGCATTTTATACGCTTTCCGAATTTCTCGCAGTGCGGTCAGATTTTCTTCAAACTTCATTCTGGCAATTGCCCATTGCAGGTGTATTTCTGCTTGCGTATAGAGAAAGTACGGAGAATTTGTTGGTCCTAGCGCAATTCGCTTGAGCCGAGCAGTTTTATTGGGTTCCAGCTTTTCAAATTCACTGTAATCTTCATTGATGAAGACAGTAAAAAAATCGATGTAGTTTTCAACAAAATCAGTGATTAGATTGTCGGGATTTGTGACGCGTTCCTGATTGAGCAAGGCTCTCGCTTTGTCAAATTGGAGACTGAGTGCATTCTGGTAAGCTTTTTTTGCGTTATCGGTAAACTCGAAGTAAGGGGCCGCGGCGAGGTCAGCACTAACAAAACCAACGACAATCAACAGCAGGGCAGCCCATCGGAAGCCCAAATGTCTGGTAGCGGTTATGAGTTGTATTGCCTGATTCGTCATATCCCTGTTAAAAAAAATCCCATGAGAAATCACGGGAAAATTTCCCGAAATTGAGCGGTAACATCATGTCACCAATTGTTTCATCGCTCAATTTCGGTTCAAAAGTTATACCAATGCGGAAATTAGTTAGGCCTCTTCTTTCTCAAGGTCTTCTAGATTGGTCATTATTTGTTCGTCAACTAGAACGCGGCCACAGTGTTCACAAACCAAGACTTTCTTACGTTGTCCTAGTTCCAATTGTGCTTGAGGCGGGATTCTGTTAAAGCATCCTCCACATGAATTACGAGCTACGGTGACAACTGCCAAACCGTTTCTGTAAGCGTGTCTTATTTTTATGTAAGAGTTTAAAAGCCTTTCATCCATTCCTTTCTTCTGCTTCTCAGATTTTTTCATGAGGCTTGATTCCTCTTTGTCAGTATCCTTGATAATTTTTTCAAGTTCTACTTTTTTATCTGCAAGCTGACTTTCTTTCTTTTCGATTAATGCTTTCAAATCATTAAACTGATCTTCTTTATCACCGATAAGCGCTTTACTACCTTTCGATTTTTTCTGAGCTAGTTGAATTTCGAGGCGTTGTAATTCGATTTCTTTAGTTAATGCTTCGAATTCTCTATTATTTGAAACCTCATTCTGTTGCGATTCATACTTCAAGATTAAGGTTTCGGCTTCTTTCTCTGTATTTGCATACCGAGCAATTTCGTCCTGATACTTCTTGATTGTTCCTTCCAAATTGGAGAGTCGGGTTTTAAGTCCGATTATCTCATCTTCGAGGTCATTCACTTCCATAGGAAGTTCACCTTTCAGTACTGCAATTTCGTCAATTTTAGAATCGATTTTTTGTAGTACGAACAAACCTCTAAGCTTTTGTTCAACAGTCAATTCTTTAGATTTTGCCATAAGTCTGAATATTATTTTTCTAATTGAATGAAAAACAGGGATTTGTGCCAATTTAATCCAAAATATTTTAAATATATTTTATCGGATTGGTGTTCACTGTCGTCAAATGAACTGCAAAGGTACTAAATTTCTTTGTTATAAACTCATTAAGTAATTGAATTGTAAACTGTTCGCTTTCATAATGACCAATGTCTGCAATAATGATCTTTCCATCTGCATCAAAGAACTCATGATACTTATAATCTGAAGTGATAAAGACATCCGCTCCTGCACGGATCGCAGATTTCAGTAGAAAACCACCAGCACCACCGCAAACGGCGACTCGATTTACTTTTCTACCAGCGAGTGGTGTGTACTTTACACAGCTTGTTTTCATTGCTTTCTTAACGAACTTTAGGAAGGTGAGTGGCGGCATCGCCTCTGGTAAATTACCAATCATTCCCGATCCAATTCTAGGATGTATTGCTTCTATTGGGATGATATCGACCACTGTTTCTCTGTTACCGTTGGCCTTTCTCAGCGTTTGTAGCACATTTCGTTCAGCAGCTTGATGGTAGTTGACTTCCATCCGAACGGAAGGCAACGCTTCTCCATTGGCAGCACTGGCTCCGACAGAGGTATAAACGCTTCCTTCTACAACTCCAATACTATCTGAGTCAATCGCCAAAAGTGCCTTACGGATGGTTGCAACGTGCTTCAAATCCACTTGAGCATATAGTTTCTTCAATTTTTGTTTAGGCGCCAAAATCCTTGTGTTTTCCAGCTTCAATCGTTCACAGATTTTAGCATTTACACCATGAGAGACGTTGTCGAGATTGGTATGTGCAGCATAGATCGCAATATCATTTTTGATCGCCTTTATGACTACCCGTTCTACATAGTTAGCCCCATTAAATCGCTTTAGTCCTTTAAAGACAATAGGGTGATGCGCAATAACCAGATTGCAGTTTTTTCGAATGGCTTCTTCGATTACTGCTTCCGTAGAGTCTAGGCATAGCAATACACCAGTGACTTCCTGGTCATGACTGCCAACGATTAAGCCTGCATTGTCATAACTTTCCTGATAAGATGGTGGGGCGATTGATTCTAAATAGTTTACAATGTTTCTAATTTTCACTGGATACTATTTTAGTAGCATGATTATAATGCCCAGTATTCGAATGCCGAAACATCCTCATCGAGATAAATACCTTTTACATCGATTAACACTGGATTGTTATTGGTAATAGACTCGAAATATACGGGTCCTAAATCCTGATATTCACTATGATTTACCGCTACGATTATGGCATCGTAGTCCTTTCCAATTGTTTCTTTAAGGCCAAATCCTGCTACCACTTTCAGTTCATCTGAAGAGGCGTGGGGATCGTGCACATCTACTGCAACACTGTAATCTCCTAGTTCTTTTACGAGATCAATGACTTTAGAGTTACGCATATCACTTACATTTTCCTTGAAGGTGATGCCCATGACTAGTACTTTCGAGCCTCCCGGATCTTTTCCTTTATTGATAAGCATTTGTACGGTTCGCTTGGCGACGTAAGCTGCCATCTGGTCATTTATTCTTCTACCACTCAAGATGACTTGTGGGTCGTATCCTAGTTGTTTCGCCTTGTGGGTAAGGTAGTAAGGATCTACACCAATGCAGTGCCCGCCTACAAGTCCGGGGTAGAATTTAAGAAAATTCCATTTGGTTCCTGCTGCTTTGATAACGGAATGCGTATTAATGCCCATTTTTTGAAAAATGATAGATAATTCATTCATAAAAGAAATATTTAAATCTCTTTGTGAATTTTCGACCACCTTTGCTGCTTCTGCGACTTTTATTGTTTCTGCCTCATAAATGCCTGCTGTGATAATTGCACCATAAATCGCTGCGATCTCTTTCAACGCTTCTGCATCACTTCCAGAAACAATTTTAGTAATGGTAGCAATAGTATTTTTCTTATCACCTGGATTAATTCTCTCTGGTGAATATCCTAATTTAAAGTCTCCTAGTTTCAAACCGGAGTGCTCTTCTAGTATTGGCAGACAATCTTCTTCCGTACAGCCTGGGTAAACAGTTGACTCATAAACCACATAGTCTCCTTTTTTCAGTGCTTTGCCAAGCATTGTGGATGCGCTAACCAAAGGTCCAAGGTTGGGTACTTTGTGAGTGTCGACGGGAGTCGGTACTGCTACAACAAAAAAGTGTGCCGCTTTCAAGTCATCTGGGTTTGCAGTGAACTCAATATCTATATCATGGAACGCGTCTCCATCCAGTTCATTGGAAGGGTCGACACCGTTTTGCATCATTTTGACCCGGTCACTGTTGATGTCAAACCCAATGACGCTAAACTGTTTTGCAAATTCTATGGCAATCGGTAGACCAACATACCCAAGTCCGACCACTGCTATTTTCTTTTCTTTGGCTTGTAACGCTTTAAACATTTGCTAGAATTTGACGCAAATATATACAATTTGTAAGTATTGCAGATGGGAATGCGTGGATGATTTACAAGAAATTTCACCGAATGGGTTGTTTTTCAATTGTCTTACGTTGCTTGACATCATTAGAGAGGAGATTGCATAACCAATTGTTGCAGCAAATTCGCCCCTAGGCAGCAATATGCAAAATTAAAACGTTATTTAAGCACATTCACTTATCATTCATAGTTTTCAGTAATCAAACTACTATTACCTAAAACTTTAAACTCTGATGATGAAAGAATTAATTACTCTAACAATCCTTTTTACGGTATTGGTTATAGCAATGCCAAGCGCTTATGCTGATAATTCAAATTTTAATAGCGATCCTCCTCCTTGCCCTTTGCAGCTAACTGCGTTGTCCTATCCAGCTAATTGTACCTTTGCAAATTGTAATGGATCAATTACTGTCTCAGTAACTGGAGGCGTTCCGCCATACACATATTCCCCTGCTCTAGATAGTTTATGTCCAGGGACTTACATTGTAAGTGTTACAGATGCTGTAGGTTGCACTGCTACCAAACGAAGGACTGTATGGCTGGATTCAGGGTTTTGGTTGACTCCAGAATCTTCCCCCGCAACTACGATTGGCGGAAGTGACGGTTCAGCAACCGTATTGATCTCTGCTGCTCTGACGCCAACCGTCCTGTGGAATACTGGAGAAACCACACCAACTATTTCCAATTTGTCTCAAGGCAAATATACTGTTACGGTAACAGATGGTAATGGTTGTGAGTCCTCTACAAGCATCCAAGTTTTTGAAGGTTGTGGTGCAGTGACGACTACTTCCACACCTGTGACTGCTCCTGGAAACAATGATGGTTCGGCCTCAGTTTCTACTGGTTCGGGTACGCCTCCAATCACATACTTCTGGAGCAATGGCGCTGTGGGGCAACACATTACCAACTTATCTCCTGGTATCTATTGTGTTACAGTGGTTGATGCTGCGGGATGTGCTGCAATAGTATGCGTGAACATAGGCGGCGGAACATTAAACACAAGAGGCATTGAACCTCTGGAATCTGTTACACTCTACCCCAATCCTGCATCTGATGTCTTATTTCTGAGTACTGAGTTTAAGAGCCCCGTGCACTTAGAAGTCCGACTGTTGTCTCTTGCCGGACAAGCGATACGACGGTATTATTATCCGGAAGGTAATGCTCAATCGACTAAGGAAGTTGATATTTCGGATTTGCCTGCTGGCATGTATTTGCTTGAACTGCAAGTTGGTAATCAAAGGCAAGTAGAAAAATTTATAAAGTTTTAATAGTAAGTTAGTATTAGTAAGGCATTTACGACTTAAAGAAGTCGTAGATGCTTTTTTGATTATCAATATTTTAATAAGAAATTGTCATCACAAATGTTCTGTTGAATATTCCATTTCTTTAGCTTATCGCTGAATAATTTTAATTTATTTTCCTTAAACACTAGAATATTTGATAGTAAGATTCTACTTATATTTCTTAGTGTGTATCCTTCCTTCAGAGAATTTATCCCTACCGCATTCCTTCAGCAACAGTTATCTTACTCCCCTTCAATCTTATCATTTTTTGACTAGTGTGATATGCTTTGTTATGAGATAGCTGTTCCCCACATGCTGCGCAGATCCCTACTTTTCCCGCACCACCTTTACAACCTTTTGGGCAGGTATAGTGCCAAACGCCGTCGGTGTTTTGAGCTGGTTCGGCAAGTGTTTTCTTAATACGAGTATCAGTAGTAGATGGAGTCTTTTCTTCTAGGATTTGTGTAGTACTTTTTTCCTTTTTACAGGTTCAACATCTTTTATGACGGGTTACTTTTTTGGAATCAATTTCCCAAAAGCATCATATTCTTTACCACCAAGATTATGAGTTTTCATTTTACCAGATCCGTTTGCAAAGTATCTTCTGCTTTTGGTGGCGACAACGATCTTACCGGTTTTGTCAATAAGCTGGTATTCATCACCAGTTTCAACAAAGGCAATTCCATTTTCAAAGGGTTTAGCGCTAATGTAGGTAAGGGGAATCACAATATTATTTTTGGTGTCAACGTAACCGGATAGACCCTTGTCATTTTCAACAATAGCTAAACCTTCTTGAAAACTAAAGGCATCGTTGTAGATAAGTGGAACAATTATTTCTCCTGAAACATCTATAAAACCGTATTTTCCGTTAAATTTAGATAATAATAATCCATCAGATGGGTCTTCTAGTATTTTTGTGACGCCTTCGATCTTCTTGAGTTTCCCCTTACGGTTTATAGTATAGTTTACCTTATCTGAATCAATAGCGTGTGCATATTCTTGACTAACGTTCCAAATCGTTTCCAACTCAACATCTGACAGTTGCTTAAGTGTGGTGGCATCATAAGTGAAAAAGCCCTTTTCTTCGTGTGGTCTCATAAATACAAGGCCATTGCTAGTTTCAAATACATCTAGCATGGTTAAACTATCCAAGCTTTTTGTTGCCATGTTTAGGTGGTAAAAGGTTTCATTTTCTATGAAAAAACGATTGCCAATGCGTTCGAGTGGTTTGATATCAATTCTAAAAACCTCTTTCGCTTGTTCGTCCATGAAAATGATATGCTCTGTGGTTTGATTGATCAGTACATCTTTGTAACGGGTATTGTTTGTTGCTGTAAAGGAAACTGTATCAGCCCCTTCTTCAGTCTCAATGTAGAGCATTATTTTATCAACGTTACCATTAAAATAGATCCTTTTATGATAGACTCCATCATTGTCCTTAGGTGGTTTTATTTTTGAGACTTGCTTTCTTAAATACTTTTTAATCTGCTGCGTATCTTTAAATTGATCCTTTTTTAATTTGCTCTGGACGTTTTCTAAAATGGTGAGCATTGATGACAGTTCTTTACCAGAATTGTTGTCGGAAGTGGGAGCATACGAGCTACTACTTTCGCTTAAGGGTTTTCCATTACTGTTTAATCCTCTGATATAAATTTCGTTGGTAAAATCGTCACTGATAGTTAGGTATACGTGGTTATTTTCTAGTTTTTTAACTTTTACAACGCCCTCCTTATAATTTATCTTTTTGGTATTCTTGGTAATTAACAGGGAATCATATGCCTTTGTATAACGAATTTCATAATCGATATCAACACTATCGACAACTTTCATGTCACCCCATTCTTTTTTGAAAAAGAAACTAATCTCATTGTCACTAATTCCTTCTGAGGTCGTTGTCCCATCTTTAAAGTAAATTTTCTTCGGTGTAAATATTTCCGCTACACCTTCTTCCGTTCGAATCGTATTCCAGACTTCATTTCCTATCTTTTGAAATTCTAAGTAAGACTTTCCTGCTTCAAAAACTTGAGAAAAGCCGATATCTTCGAACTGGCTGGTGAGAAGTGGTATTGCAGAAATGTCAATATTAAACGGTTCAGAAAAACGTTCTTCTTCTGTTGGAATAGATTGGATTTTTTCTTGTGAAGGTTGAAAAAAGCCCATAAAAGACTTTAGTCCTGATATTCCTTCATCTAACTCTTTCTCTAATTCTTCTAGAGAAGTATTCTCCAATTCTTCTAGAGAAGTATTCTCCAATTCTTCTAGGAAAGTTTCCATCTCACTAGTCAATACCTGTGCTTTTGTTTGAGAAATTGTACACATTAGAAAAGGGATAAATAGTAGTAAGTACTTTTTCATTTTATTGGTTCTTGGGTGTTAAGTTGAGGGATTTTAGATAATAGATTTCAGAGCGCCAAACATTTTAAAATAGATATCGAATAAGATAGGTAATAATGTCAAAAGATTGCACTAAAGAGCATATCGCTTGATTTTTTTCCACCTAAAATCCAAAACGGTAAGCATTCCTTTTTTTGAAAGGGTCTTCGATCCAAAAAAGTAGCAACTTAGTAGCTGAAATTCGCATTTCATTAAAGTTGGTATAACTATAGTCAACTGAATTCATCAATCCCCAATGGGCGGTCTATGGTTTTTCAGTAACTTTATCAAAAAGTGAAATAGGTTTCGAAAAGTTTTTTGATAAAAAAAGTATTAGTGATAATTAAGGTGTCATGATTTTTTTCTAAATCCTATTAATAAATTTATTACAAATTCAAATTTAAACATGCTCCCATTTATTCATTTTACAATTGCCTCACTATTATCGCTTAGGGTATTGTCTCGTGATAATTTGCGTTCCACATCTCGTTTAACCTGGTTGTTGGTTCTCACTTTCTTGCCATTTTTAGGGGGTATTCTATATCTTTTGCTTGGAGAAATCAATTTGGGACATATTACGAATGACCGTGCCAAAGCCGTCTATGACCTAATAGATCTTAAGAAAAAACAACTTTATATTTCAAAAGCGGCTCTTGCAAATGTCAATCCTAACTATGTCCCGGCATTCGAATTTGCGACATCCATCAATGGCTTCAATACGACAATAGGCAATAAAGCTGAGCTTATGGCAAACGGTGATGTTGCGAGATCAAGGCTTATTGAAGATGTTGAAAATTCTAGCCATTCTGTAAACATCTTATATTACATCTGGTTGGATGATAAGACAGGTACTGATCTTGCAAACGCCTTGATAAGAGCTGCAGAACGAGGAGTTGTGTGCCGGGTGATGATCGATGGACTGGGTTCTCGCAATTTTATAAAATCAAAAATTTGGTCAGAAATGAAAAAGGCTGGTGTAAGAACATCGGTTGCATTTCCCTTAAATCACCTATTAAAAACAATTTTTACAAGTCGTTTCGATCTAAGAAATCACCGTAAAATTGCGATTATTGATAATAAAATCACTTACTGTGGAAGTCAGAATTGTGCTGATGAAGAATTTCTTATCAAAGCGAAATATGCTCCATGGGTTGATATTCTATTGAGATTTGAAGGTCCAGTAGTAGCTCAAAATCTATTATTATTCGCTAGTGATTGGCTTTTAAAAGAAGAAGACGATATCGAATCTTTCATTATCAAATCCGATAATAAAGATGATGGATTTGTAGCTCAAGTTTGGGGTGATGGGCCTACGATTCGTGCCACTACGACCCCTCAGATGTTTTGCACAGTAATCAATCAAGCACGAGAGAGCTTGACGATTTCAACGCCGTATTTTGTTCCTGACGAAATAGTATTGTCTGCCCTTTGTGCTGCTGCCTATCGTGGAGTCAAAGTCACCATTATATTTCCAGCAAATAATGATAGCTGGATTGTTGGTGCTGCAAGTAAAAGTCATTATGGTGAGATGTTAGATGCTGGCATTGTTATCTACGAATATGAAAAAGGACTCCTTCATGCAAAAACATTGACAATAGATGGTCTCATCTCTCTGATAGGGTCAACTAATTTGGATTTACGAAGTTTCGAATTAAATTATGAGAACAATATTCTGCTTCAAGATGCACCAATCACTCAAGCAATCTATAAAAGACAAATGGATTACATTTCCAGCTCTCGCTTAGTTAATCCTGAAGTCGTTGCTAACTGGTCATTATCCAAACGTATTCTGCATAATATCATTGCGACGCTAGGGCCTGTTCTTTAATTTTTCTATGTTGATATTTACCCTCACTAAGTGAATTGCTTTAAATTTACTTATATATTGAAACAATTTCAATAAGCATGATTAAGCAACACATTTTAAACAATATTTTTTGAGTAAATTAATCTTATAAATTGGATACAACGTTTAAAGTAGCCTCCTATAATATCAGAAAAGCAGTTGGATTGGATTGGAAGCGCAATCCAAAACGGATATTGCAAGTATGTGATCAGATTAATCCCGATATTCTCATCTTGCAAGAAGTTGATAAAGGGTTAGGTGCACGATCAGGTGTTTTTGACGCTGATTATTTGAAACAATATCACGAATATAATATCGCAAGTGTAGCGCATAACAATGTCAGTCATGGCTGCGTAAAGAAAGTCAATCTCAATTCCCTCAAGTTTCTCTACCCTTTTTAATATTGAGTAGTCCCAAGATACGCGAGAGGGGAGTTTGATATGCGAAAGGCCATTTACTTGTATCGATTTGGTGAATAATGCTAGATCGGGGTCATGTAAAGATGTTGCATCAATTCTATTTACTGCATTTATTTCTTTTAAAATGCACTCAAATTCATTCTGATCACGAGTTAACCTTATGTATCTACTTCCCAGGAGTTTAATATAAAATCCTTTAGTGAATTGCAAAATATTTCAATTTTTTCATCATCATTCTTATAGGAGAAATCATCTTGATCTCCATCAATATTTCTGTATACTTTAGAATTCAGCGTAAAAATGGTAGCAGAACTATTATTTTGATTTTTGAGCTTGATTTTCATTAGTAGAAAAGTTAAACTGGAAGGTTATATATTCAACGTGTGTATACCCAGCGTGCGAATGACCAAGCAACAACAATTACCCGAGATTAAGCACAATGAATAGCAGCAATAAAAATAATAAATTTTCAAACAATATTAATTTTATTGATGCGATGAATAAATAATCCTAAGTAAAAAGTTCAACATTCAACGCTAGGAAGGAGCATGATTGGAGTATACTTTTGTTGTATGCCTCTTCCTGCGCGTTGGGTCATATTGTAGCTTCGCTACCATATGTGAGTTTTGTGGGTGGCCTGAAATTTTCATGGTCATAGTAACATTTCGTTAAACGCATCCCCGCTACTGAGTTGCGTTTATTTCCTATATACAAGATACTATTTCCATATAGTATCTAACAGTTTTTTAAAATCTTTATTGCCACCCTTGAAAATTGGCCCAGTAATCTGCAAATAGTTGGAATACTGCTACAGTGCGGAAATCAACCTTAATTTTAGACAACAATGACTACAAACCTGTTTTCATCCTAGTTGAATGCGGGAACAATTATCTAGCGGTATTTACAGTCGAACACTCTCAACCCCACCTATCAGTAATTAATAGTATTTAAAATCTTAGCTGAGCGCCTAAGAAGATACTTAGACCAGTTTCTTTTTTATAACCAAGTCTTAATCCCGCGCCGAATTCGGGTTTGTTTTCCATTTTTCGGATCTTTTTGGCCATACTTATTGCCTTGGTTACTGCTTTGACGTTTCCTTTGTTGTCTTCTGCATATTTCAAAGGATCATCAATGGCCGAAGACAGGGAACCAAGGGAATTTAAACCTTCCGCCGCAGCATTAAACGTATTACTGACATCCTCTTGACTAGGTCTTAGTGACGCGCCATAGCCCACAGACAGGCCAAAGCTATCATCTTTAAGGTTATAGTTAGACCCCCAATTAAAATCTTTGTATTCACCTCCATAGGAAAGATTGGAGGATTTCATATTGTATCCCATTGTGTGGTTCAAATCTCCATGATCCAGATTTAATGAGGCTGCGCCATCGTAGTCAAGTTCAAATTTAGTGCTTAGTGATTTTGCTTGATGGGAAATACTGACTCCATTTTTATCTGCGCTAATTCCCATTTGAAATAGTTCGATTTGGAGTTCTGGAGGTAATAAGTCAAAGCTTATATCAAAATTATCATCCGTTTGATTTTCCCCATTATTTTTGTCTTTCTCCCCTTCCTTTTTATCAGGATCGTTTTCGGAAGCCTCAGCAAAATTAATGGGTGGCGGTGATAAGCTTGCTTCTTTAGAAGTCGGTTCTGTGACTTCTGTGTTTGCAGCAGCATTACTTACTTGATTCGCTTTTTTATCTTTATCTGTTTTCACCATTAGAACTGACTTTATGATACAGTTAAATATAACAAAAACATTCTAATCTATCTTACTCTTTATTAATAATTGTAATGTAATCTTTTGGAAAACTAAGCAATTTAAGCACTTCACTGCAGTAATTTAAAGGATTGTTGTGCTAACTTTATGTTCCTTTAAATTTGCAGCAAGCTCTTCAGCCTCCTTTCTATCCTTAAATACAGCAATTACATTTTGATTAAAGAATACATATTTATCACCAATGTTTTCAAAGGTTTTTCCTTTCTTTTTGCAATTGGATTCCCATATTGTTGTGGCTTTTTCTATAGAACAATTCTGATGTTTTGCAATAATAGGAATAACTGTTTTATCGCCTCGGGTTTCCATAAATAAACTAAACTCCTGTTGTGCTGCTTTCTCTAATCCCTGAGCTTCTAATAAAGAGATAATCTTTTTGTCACTAGCTGCATTTAACAAGTTGGCCCCAATAAACATTTTCTTGCCTAAATTGGCTTTACTTAGTGTTTGATGAATGGCGGCACCCGCTTCAATAAAGAGTTTTACAGCTTTTTCGTTTCCTGTATGAGCGGCTTCAAACAAGGCATTCCAATCACCGTATTTCGGATTGAACTCAGGCGCAGTTTTACTCCCTGGATGCTTAAGCAATAGTTTTAATAATGGAACATCCTGAACGATATAAAACAATTCTGTAGAATGCTTTGCAAGTGTCCCGCCGGTATAAAATTCAGCGCCTTGTTCTAGTAAGTATTGTATGACTTTCTTTAATGTTGGTTGATATTTCTTTTTATGCTTATTGTCAATCCAACTTCCATACCTATTGATAGCGCGTCCCAGTGCACTTATATTTAAATCACTGCGTTGGTTAATATCAGCACCTTGTTCGACTAAGAGTTTTACATTTTCTAAATTGTTGACAGCATATGCCAATACAGATTCCTCCTTATTCGGGGCATAATTAACATCAGCACCTTGTTCAATTAAATATAGAATAACTTGATCGACATGATCCTTTTTTACTAGTTTATGCAGTAGTGTTTCACCGTACTTGTTGCTACAGTGTAGGTCTGCGCCATGCTCTATAAGGATTTTACATAACGCTATTTTCTTTTCTTGATCCGTTGAATCAAACCGGGATACTTCGATAATTGGATAATTGTTATAACCATCTGGTTGGTTGATATTAGTAAGGGTTTTGGCAATCTTTTTTACAACAGGAATATTTCCACCTTCAACAGCCAAAACTAGATCAAAAATAAGTTCTGTTTCATCCTTTTTTTTCTTCGAAAACTTGATATGCTTTATCGCAGCCTGAAATTCTTTATCGTCCCAGTTCTCTGTGGCATAGTTTAAGATAAGACCATCTACATCTTCCGCTTCTTTATAATAGCGCATGGACAGGTCATCATTCAGTTTTTTCGTTTCTTTTGCCATCCCCTTATTCCCATAGAACGCTTCTTTAAAGAATCGTTCTTTTCTATCTTGGTTTTCATTTAAATGCATATTAAATGCCTGCACGAATTCGGCACCTTTTTGAGCACCAATAATACGAAATGCGGGTTCAAATAAATCGTAATCAAAGTTGCCTCGCAAGTTAAAAAACAGTTGTGCCAAGCCACCATTTTTGATTTCGCCATCCATACGCATGCATAACCAAATGGTACGGGCAATAAGGTTTTGTTGTAAGTACTTATCCGAAGAAAGACTTACTTTTGAATGTGTGTCCTCAAAAATGGGAAACAAGTCTTGTGTGCTATATAATTCCATATAAAAAAATGAATTTTTAACCCGGATTATGCGAATACTTTTGCGTCTATCATTGCCTGGAAGGTCTCTTCCATTGTTTCTTTCAATGGTCTAAAAGTGAGCCCTAAATCTTTCTTAATCTTCGAGTTATCTGCCTTCCAAGGAATGTTAACATTGTTGCGAACGAATTTCCTAGTAAATAAGGGATCTGTCATTGGTCCTACAATCATCAGCAACCACTTTGGCAAGGCTCTTTTAGGAATTGGATAATCTTTACCAAACTTATTTTGTAGCACTAACCCCATCTCCAGAAAATTTGAGTTGTGTGCAGCAGTGATATAACGACCACTGGCCTCCGGAATAAATCCTGCGTTGTAGTGGGCAGTAGCCACATCTCGGACATCAACAATTCCCACACCGATTTTTGGAGCGCCCATTTTCATAGTACCGTCGCCTACTTGCTTCATCACATCAAACGTAGCAGAGGTGACAGCACTGGGATTGAGCGGTGGGCCCATCACAAAACAAGGATTAATCGTAACAAGATCCCACTGGGTTTGTTGTTTGCTCATTTCCCATGCCTTCTTCTCGGCAAGTGTTTTCGAGTAAGAATAGGGCTGGTAGTCTAAGGACGCTGTGGTATTCCAAATGGCTTCAGTCAACACACCTTCTGGAGCATTCTGACAGTCAATAGCATCTGTGTATATGGCAGCACAGCTACTCGTAACTACAATTCGCTTGACTGTGGGGGTTTGATTGGCACTTTCCAGTACGTTGGCAGTACCATTTACCGCAGGATCGATCAACTCTTCTTGAGCATTTTCGAATTTTGTAATAAATGGAGAAGCGGTATGATAAATCAACTCACACCCTTGCATTGCTTCCTTATAAGAGCCATTTACCAATAAATCTGATTTGAAGTATTTGATGCTACCTGGAGAAGCTTGAGCCAATTGCTCTAGGTGTCCAATTTTGTTTTGATTGTTGGTGTCTCTAACTGCAGCGTGTACCGTTAGGCCTTCTTCAAGCAACTTTTTGATGAGCCATCCTGCTACATATCCTGTTGCTCCAGTGACCATTACTGGTTTTGATTTATTGATTTCTGCCATGTTTAATTAGTTAATATGAAGAACAAATTTACTTATTACATTCTTTTATAACGAATAATATTTTTTTTGTTCAAACTCCCTTACCTTTGACAAGTTCTGATAAAACACTCCAACCTACTGCATATTCGGGTATAAGAGGATGCGGACAAGTGGTGGTGCAGATCGCCGCCCGGTTGGTTGATAGAACGTAGAGCGCATTGAATACGACTCTACGCCGAACGACGCGGTGAGACAGGCATGGTTCCTAAATAATTAACGCTTCGCTAATGAACAATGACTGTAGTGCTAAAGTCTTATACAAAAGTCGAGATGACAGTGGTTCCAGGTTGAAAAAGCGCTTTTTGAAGAAACTGGCACCTGACATAGTAAATAAAAAACTGACAATTTGTCCGATTTTAAATTAATTTCATAAAAAAACTGGCACAGAAAACTTTAAAAACCGAAATAGTTTCCTAATTTTTGTTTGGTTAGGTTAATAAGTATAAAATATTGTTTTGCAAATCGGCAAAATCTTGTATTTACTTGTCATTTTGTTCTGGATGGAGTCTAAAACAAAGGCTATTACTAGCATGGTTATTGTTGTTTAAGATAATAATTAATTAATTGTTTGAAATTTAAAAAGAGCTAATAATGGAAGATCTATTTAAAAAAGTAATTTACACAGGAGTAGGATTAGTTTCAACAACCGCTGAAAAAATCCAAACTAACATTGATGAATTGGTAAAGAAAGGGTCACTTTCAGAAGAAGAAGGAAAGAAAGTAGTTGAAGATATTTTAGAAAACACAGAATCTAAGAAGGAAGAATTCGAAGGCAAGTTGAAAGAAATGATCAACAATGCAATAGCGGCATTAAACTTACCATCCAAATCTGATATCGACAGTTTATTATCAAGAATCGATGAATTGGAGACTAAGGCTAAAAAGAAAAAGTAATTTTTCGTAATAACGAAAAGTATTAAACTATTTTAAAGACTAACCGTATATAACAATTGCTTCAGGATAAGTCTTGAAAAACTTACACTGGCTATTAACAATAATCTAATTTAAAATTAAATATCATGGCAGATTTACTAAAAAAAATCATCTACACAGGCGTAGGCATCGTAACTACAGCTTCTGAAAAATTACAAAAAAACATTGATGACATCTCTGAAAAAGGAGACGAATCAAGAGAAGAAGGAAGAAAGGTTTTTGATGAAATCCTTGACACTACTGAAGCTAAGAAAGAAGAAGTAGAAGGAAAGATGAAGGATATCATTACAAATATCATGAAATCGTTGAACATTCCTACTAAGGATGAATTCAATCAATTAGTTGAGCGTCTTGGAGCATTGGAAGATGCAATCGAAAAATCTCCTAAAGCAAAAACGACTAGAGCTAAGTCTACTGCAAGAAAAGCAACGACTAGAGCTAGATCAACTGCTAAGAAAACAACAACTAGAGCTAAGTCTACTGCTAAGAAAACTACTTCTAGAGCAAAGACTGCAGCTAAGAAAACAACGACTAGAGCTAAGTCTACTGCTAAGAAAGCAACTACAACTGCAAGAAAAACGACTGCTAAGAAAGCACCAACTGCAACGAAGACGACAGCTACTAAAGCTGCAAACACAGCTAAAGACGCGACTAAAGACACCAAAAAGTAAGCTTTAATCATTTGTAATGGAAGATTTATTTAGAAAAGTACTGAAAGCGGGACTTGGCGTTGTTGCCAATACAACCGACAAATTTAAGACTACAGTAAACGACCTTGTTGAAACAGGATCGCTCTCTGAGGACGAAGGAAAACGTGTGATCAATGATCTAATTGACACTACGGAGGCTAAGAAAGAAGCGTTTGAGCAAAAAATCAGTGAACTCCTTAAGGATGTCATGGATAAAATGCAATTACCAAACGCATCGGTTATGAAAACGCTTACCGAACGCATTAGAAAGTTGGAAGAGCAATACGATATCGATGATCCGGAAACGATCATGAAAGGGTAATTGGAAACACTGTAATATAGAAAAGTGCTATAACTTTGGTTATAGCACTTTTTTATTTTCCTATATCAGGTATTTTTGGCATTTAAATTGATCCTATCGTACAAAAAGAAACTATGTACAGCAATAACTTCATCATTTTTACCGTATTGAGTATACTTTTACTCAGTGCTTGCTCTCCAAAGCTGACTCCGTTTACAGAAGAACTGAAAACAACCAACCAATGGTCGGAATCCGATTTAAAGAAAATTCAGTTCTACCTCTCTGAAGATGTCAAAATCCGCAGACAGGTCACAGAAGGTAGTACGGAGATCATCCGTGGCGAAATCAAAATGGAAAACGGTAAAAAGATCGAAGAAATCATCATCCCTAAAGGAACTCCTGGTATCGTTACCACTATGGGAGATGGGAGTAGACTTTCTATCGCTTTTGAAAACGGTAATGAACGATTCCTGATGTTTGGCCCCAACGAAAAACAGAATGGTCGATATACGCTGAGGGCTTCTGAATGGCGCAACCAAATGGGCAAGGTGAATTATGGTGGTAAGACTTATATTACGACGGCTGGAGATGGGTATGCGTGTTTGATGGTGGATCTTAAGAAGATTTCGGATGTGAATGTGAAGTCTAGGGTTGCTAAGGGGAGAACGGTTAATTAGAAGTGATTTAACCTGGATATATAAGTTTTTTGAAGTACTTTATCTCTGAACATGTTTATGGGAGCTAACGGTTGTATTGTAGGAGCTAACAGCTATAATTTATTTGTCTTCGACGAGTCCCTTTTCCTTAATGAAAAGGAACCAAAAATCAAGGCTTTATAGCCTTATCCTAAAATGAAAAGCCATCGCGCATCACAACCCAAGCTGTTCCGCTGCGCTTCACTTCTGGATTGCTTATCCTTCCCAGCTCTTTTTCATTTCTTAACGGTTAATTCTATAAGGCCTGCCTTCCGTTGCAGCAGGCAGGCCGGAAGCCGCTATAATATCAGACAAAAGTGGCTAGTTGAGCGACCTTTGACATCCTTACTTATAGAAGATTTCGGATGTGAATGTGAAGTCTAGGGTTGCTAAGGGGAGAACGGTTAATTAGGATAGAGAAAAGATAGTTGTTAGAAGCCTAACTAAAAACATATCACTCGGAACTAAACTTTAATAGCAAAGCGTTTGTAAATGGCGAAGCGTGGGTAATAGTGCAGCGTGTGCTGATCCATACCAATAACAATTTCCTACACACCGAACTTTGATCTAATCAAGAAAAAACCGACCTTTGTAGTTGAAGATTACGTAACTTTCTATCATGACACCACAATCTGTTGCATTTTATACGCTAGGCTGTAAGCTGAACTACTCGGAGACCTCGACCATTGCGAGGCTTTTTGAGGAAGCAGGCTATGGCGTCAACAAGTTTGAAGCTGGGGCTGATATCTATGTGATTAACACGTGTTCGGTAACGGAGTTTGCGGATCGTAAATGTAGGAAAACAGTACGACAGGCACTGCGTAAAGCGCCACACGCTTTTGTAGTTGTGATTGGCTGTTATGCGCAGCTAAAACCGAAGGAAATTGCAGATATTCCTGGTGTCGACTTGGTGCTCGGTGCTTCCGAAAAATTTAATCTACTTCAACACGTAGAAGACTTGACTAAAGCACCTGGCAAGGGTATGGTGGTCGCGGGAGCGGTCAACCAAGCCAATGAGTTTATTAATTCTTACTCTTTTGGGGATCGGACGCGCTCTTTTCTCAAGGTGCAAGACGGTTGTAATTACAATTGCTCGTTTTGCACTATTCCACTAGCACGAGGCAGTAGTAGAAGTGACACGATTGAAAACGCAGTTGCTAATGCGCATAAAATAGCGGAGAAAGGCGTCAAGGAGATTGTTCTGACTGGTGTTAACCTAGGAGATTTTGGTAATGGGACTGAAGTTATTGAAGGCACTCGCCCTAAGAAGGAAGCGCTGTTTATCGATCTTATTCAGGAGTTGGACAAGGTGGAAGGGATTGAGCGGATTCGCATCTCGTCTATTGAGCCCAATCTACTGACCAATGAGATTATTCAGTTTGTGGCGGGCTCTCAGCGCTTTGTGCCGCACTTTCATATCCCATTGCAATCGGGTAATAACAAGCAACTGAAGGACATGCGCCGCCGCTACAAGCGAGAACTGTATGCTGACCGTGTGAAGGTGATCCGTGAACTGATGCCGCATTGCTGTATTGGGGTTGACGTGATTGTTGGATTTCCTGGGGAGACGGAGGCCGATTTCCTAGAAACTTATCAGTTTATCAATGAATTGGATGTCTCGTATCTGCATGTCTTTACTTACTCCGAACGTGCTAACACGCTTGCTGCTGAGATGGGGGCTATTGTTCCTGTTGCAGAACGCCGCCGGCGCAACGAAATGCTGAGAATCTTATCGGAGAAGAAAAAACGGTATTTCTACGAGCAATTTGTAGGGCAAACGCGAACACTGTTACTAGAAGAAAGCAAGGAGACGGGTTACTTGACTGGGTTTACTGATAACTATCTGAAGGTGCGCATTCCTCGGAACGATTTGATTGTGAATGGACTGATGACTGTTGAGCTGTTGTCTCTGGGCGGTGATGGGTTGTTTGAGGGGGCTGAGAGTCTGGTGACTGAGGGCTGATGTCTGTTTGGTGTTTAATTTATCAAGGTGTCCTAAGAACAATACAATCTCTTGGGTCCATACCATATTCATTTTCACCTTTTTTACCTTTCGCGAATGCGAGATAAAAGACAATCAATTTCCCATAATAACCATTTTCCCTTTCTATATCATGATATCTCCTAACGCAAATAGCAATGAATAGCCAAATTATTAGAACCACCATTCCAATATTAATCCAACTTAATAAAAAATCCCTTGTATTTATAGTTGAAATAATAGCTAATAAAAAAACATACACAATCGAGCTAGCAATATAGTCTCTTCTTGTTGCTCTACCTTTAAAACTAAGTAATTTTACTTATTCATTTTTATTGATTTAAAGCCACTAATAATAGTTCTAATCTCTATATCTTAGGAGCTCTTTTTAATTGAATGTAAAACGGTTTTTATTTTGAATTAATTTTGAAGGGAAACAATCAGCGTAGGCAAAAACAAACTACTGCTTTTGCCCACTTCTGAAAAAAAGGTTTTATTTATGTGTTCCACTGATGTATATCGCGCAAAAGGATCCAGTCCGTCTCACACAATTTCCTAGTATTTTTCTATGGTGCGCTAAATAGTAGGTACCTCCTCCTCTGTATGAAGGTGCGTCAGTTGATTCGTCCACTCGAACAACGTCTTCTCCATAAATCGCCTTCATCAATTCGTCCAATTGTCTTTCATTTAGTGTCTCTGCTAATGGCTCGAAGCTTCCACTTACTAGTTGGTCATCTTCCCAAATCAAGGTAGCATCAAAGGCTCTTAATTCCTTATTAGATACTAAATTAAGGGGGTATTCAGAAGGACTAATTACACGTAGTAGTGATAATGACGTTTCGTTTTCTGTGGTTTGAATTTCTTCTTTGCTGCAAGAGAAAATAGTAAGCGTTGTTAAAAGCAAGGCAATCGTGGTTAAAAATGTGTTTTTCATGATTTTTTTTAATGATTAAAAAGAGTCTCAAATAATATTTTTCAAGGCAAAACTTGAAAGAATTCTCAACCAGTATCCCTTATGAGGGTGGTGGGTAAACATAAATTGGCTTTTTCTTTTGTAAACTTATTGTATTTGCCTTTTGAATGAAGAGCAGAAAACTCTCAATTCTCACTATTGGAAGTCAATCCAATAAGTCTGGATTATATTCCATTTCACGGGTAAATCGAAATTATGAATTCATAAAAATTTATCGTTAAATGAGCTGTGTACACTAATAAAATGCTTTGTCTTTTTGATTGAATGAGCCCCAATGGGATTCCAATAAGCAGCCCAGTCGCAACAATATACCAAAACCCACCGAGCCAATGCAATACGCCAAAAAAGAAAGCCGTAATTAAGATTGTAGCTATTTCACTATAACGTTTGTTCAGTTTCTTGAAAGCTATATTTCGATAAATATTTTCTTCTACAAAAGGAGCTAGGATTATGTTTGAAACAAAAAATAGTAAAGGCATCCCACCAACACTATTACTCGTTTCTCCAACAGGCACATAATCGCCAAAATAAGTTTGTAAGTAGATAATTAAATCTATAATTCCGAGATGGAAATAACCTATTGCAATTGCTAGCCCTAATAAAACACCTCCAATCGAATCCTTGATAAATTGCGGGCTTTTAAATGTTTGACAGAAAATGTTTTGCTGATTTTTTCTACTGTAAACCAATAGCATAACTAGCATTCAAAGCTGGGACATGAACAATATAAAGGGAATGGATTCCGTTATTTTTACTGAAATTTGTTCCTCCGTTAATTGATTGGCGCCATAATAAACCAAGCAACTAATTAATGAAGACAAAAAGATTAACGGAGGGAAGATTAGAAGTGCCCAAATTCCTAATTTACTATTCATCTTCAAAATTGTTTGCGATCCAAGTAACTATTGAATTTTTAACTAACTCAGCATCGGTTACATTCAAATAGTGATTTTTATCACTTTCCACAAAAGTCGCATTAGAGGACAATGTGGCTAATTCATTTTGTAATTCTAGCCAAATTGTATTGTGTTCTTTATACGGATAATTTTTATCTTCCATTGGCAAAATATCTTTATCCATACTGTTTTTAGAGCCGATTACTAGTAGTGGCAGGTCATTTAGACTATCAAGTAACTTAGCGCTTGCTAAATTATCTTCAAAAATTTCAACTTCCATTTTCATGGAATAATAATATTCTGGCTTTGTACTCACAGCATAAAATTGCTCTAACAAATTTTCTGGTAAGCCAAATGTTGGGATTTTACCTTTACTATATTTCAAATATCCTTTTTGAGCAATCTCAATTACTGCTGCTAACTGTTTTGGCTGCGCTTTCATTGTGCCATAGAATTGTTTCGGTAGTCTATTAAATTGGTCGGGGTGAGCCGCATCTATAAGCACCATTCCTTTTACTTTTTCAGGAAATAGGTTGACATACTGCCTAGCGTATAAACCACCTAAGGAATGACCCACTAATATAATATTGTTGTTGATTTTTAACTTAGTCAGGGCATTATTAAGTTCGATGGCTACTGTCTTTAAATCTCTTGTTTTTGTAGTCACTGAATCCATTGCATAGCCTGGCCTATCTATTAGGCAGACGCTGTTTGTCTCTTTTAATTTTTGGAAAAGGGGTTGGTAAAATAAGGACCAATTACCCATCCCTGCTTCCAAGACAATCGTGTAATCTCCAGTTCCTTCACAATGACAATTAGGAGCGAGGCGATTTGATTTGATTAATTCTTTAGGTGCTGAGCATGACACTATTAGAAGTGTTGCTAATACGATGATAAACTTCTGCATAATTATTGATTTTTAATTAATTCAAAGTTCTAAAAGAGAAGATCCAAAAAACTTGATATATGGTAAGAAAACGCTACGGCGTTATTTTTTTTCTAATTCGACTAAAGCTCTCTGGGGTTATTCCTAGATAGGAAGCTATATGCTTTTGTGGCGTCCGTTGCACTATATGCGGTTGGCGTTTCAATAGTTTTAAGTATCGTTCTTCTGCGGTAAGCGTTAGTAGATCTATCTGTTGCGCTTGTTTGTCAATAAAAAGGGATTCAGACGCAATTCTACCAATCTTTAGTCCAATTTCTGAACTTTTGTACAATGCATTTAAATCCGAAAAAGAAATAGAAAGCAATTCAACTGGTTCTATCGCTAACGTATATAAACTAGTGGGATGTTGGGTTAAAAATGACATATAATCTCCAAAAAAATCGTTTTCATAGCATAAATCAACACAAATTGCATAATTCTCTTTCCAAAGGAAAATACCCGCAGAACCTTTTGTAATAATACTAAGGCTTTTCTCTTTTCTGTTTGCTTCTTTTATGATTTCATTTTTACCATAGGAATGCTGTTTTAATACCTTAGCAAAAGACTCCCAGATTTCAAGCGGTGCCTCAAAATATGGATCAAAGACTTTCTTTACTAGGGTTCCTGTTTCGGTCATTTTTTTGATTGTCAGTTTACGGTTGAATTTGGTGGCGTTTTCCCTATGTTGTGCTGTTATTATTTATTAGGTTATTTATTCTTTCTCTTTCCAAGACCATATTCTTCTTTTCAAATAGTTCAAGCATTTCTGTAGGATGAGCCAGTGCTTCCGTATTATTTTCACCGTAGTGAGACCTACCTTTTTCATATTCACTAATGACTTCATTTTCCAGCACCTTCATTCCCTTGGCAGTTTTGCCAATTTCGACGAGCGCACAGCCAATTAACTCAAGTCTTTTAATTTGTTCCCAATACCCTCTAAGATTCTCTTGATTTACTTTGTGGAATGCCGTGATTGCGTCTTTCCAGTTTTTGATGTCATAATAAGCGTATCCAAGGTACATGTTTGCCATATCATATTTAGAATTGATTTTAATCGCTTTTTTGAAGTTTTTAATAGCTAGATCATTATTTCCCCCATAATACAAAAGTCCCAACAAGTAGAATATTCTTTCTTTATCATTTCCTAATTCAATCGATTTCTTACATGATTTTTCTGCTTCGTTAAAAAGCTCTAATTCAAATTCCTTATTCGATGTTGTTTTCATCAATGTATACGCAGCAATTCCTTTTGATTCATAGATCAACCAATCTTGATTTTCTTTTATTGCCCTTTCGTATATACTATTTAATATTTCCCATTTTTTACATTCTTCAAAGAATTCATTCTCAAGTGCAATCGCTAAGTGTCTTAATCGCTGATCAATTTCAAGGTTTATGAAATTCGTATCAATTATAAACTTTTCAATATCAAGCATAAATGGGCTATGCTTGACTAAATTTATTGAATAGTGATATATAAAATCGTGTATTTTCATTTTTTTTCATGCCCGTAAAAAAATCCATTAATAAAAGTGTTATATGATTCCTCACTTTCATAATCTGGATACTTTTTTAAGCCGATTAAGGTTTTTAAAACTTCAGGATTCGTATTAGATTTATCATTTTTGACAAACTGGATAACTTCTTCTATTTTATGATTCATATATAGCATTTCACGATCCATATATAATCCAACATCCATATTTATAGCATCATATTTCGCTGTGTAAATCCGATAGACATCCTTTAGATTTCCTAGTTGGTACAAATAGTAACTTAATTGGTGTAAATTGTCGTGTCTATAAGTTTCCAATTCGCATTTTAATTCCTCGTCAAATAACATTCGGATTAGTGTAATATCAGCATTTGTAAAGTCGCTTAATAACGCATCGACAATTTCAGTACGTATTTGCATATTATCATCAGCGATCTCTGTATCTGAACTTTTTTAAAAAAAAATATTCATTTAATTTATTAGCTGAAAAATCCAACTTTCGACTTTTTTCTATTATTTCTCTTGCAGTCATCATATGTTAGTTTAGGGCTGAAGCAACGATGGTTACTTGTTTATTCAGTAATTCGTTAATTTCCATCTTTGGGTCTGTTTCTTTCGTGTTTCCACAACTTAATATAAATAGTGAAAGTATGATATATTTCATTTTATCTTGATTGTCTACAATGCTATTCGTAAAACGACAACATTTAATACGAAAATATACGATTATAATTCGTTTTTTACATAACGTTTCATAATTCACAATAGCCTGATCGATTGGAAAACTAAATACTTTCCTCTTTTTAATCAGATTATAAAGTGAGGTTTGTTTTGACACTAATTTTTTGAAGCCTTTCACACCAAAATTCAGGAATAAGGCATCTTACTTTAAAATACACTATGAAAGGATTGGTAAACTACAGTTTATTGTTTTTGATATTGATCAGTAATTTGAATGTTTTTGGACAACAAATTACCAATAGCAGGCAATCCAGTTACCTTACCTACATTTATAAATTAACAGATACTGAGGCCAGAAAAGTTTATAAGAACAATTATTCAATGACGGACGCTTCCGTTCTCCATACCTTGGTCGATTCCTTTCCAACAGATCAACAATATGATCGTATACTCCCAAAAGGACATTACTTAAAAACGTTTGCCAAAGAAAATAAACAAGAGTTTTTAATTACTACCATACAGGATTTTGATGTTTTTATTTTTAATAATAACACCGATTTATGCATACAGGTCTACGATTTTAAGGGAAATCGTATTGATGAAGCGAGTGTTAAAGTAAGAGAAAAAAAACTTCGGTTTAATCAGGAAACACAATCCTACATAGATAAAAAATCCAATCAAAAAGGGTTATTACAAGTCACCTATAATGGGTTTACTTGCTATTATCATCTGTCCAGACGTTATAACAATTCTTTTATTAAAAGAGGAACAAGAAAACTACTATACAGTGTTCCAGTTAGGTACGTTTGGAAACCTATTAAGTTTGTGACTTTTCTGCCCATAGATGGTGTTAAATCAATTGTAAAATTTAGGTCGTATGGCACTATCCGCAGGACAGGAAGGATTTTCGTGAATGCCTATGAAAAAGTGGCCTGTTTGTTTGATGATTATTATTGCGAGGATTCACGATTTGAAGAAAAGCTTACTGGCTATATCGTATTTAACAAACCAAAATACCTGCCAGGTGACACTGTCAAACTCAAGGCGTTCCTCGTTACAAAAAAGGGGAAGCCTGTTCATAAAAAAGTATCCTTAATCCTTCAAAATGGTAGAAAAGAAACAGAAATCGTCCAACTAAACCCTTACAGAAAAGGAGGTTACAGCTATGCCTTTATACTGCACGATTCCTTGCAACTCAAACTCGACAAGCATTACAGTGTCCATTTACAACTAAATGATAAGAAACGATTCATTACGGGCTCTTTCCGATACGAGGATTATGAATTATCAAAAAACAATCTAGAATTAAGAGTCGACCAAACAACACACTACAGGAATAAAGATTTTAGTTTGTTTGTGAATGGAAAAGATGAAAATGAGTTAATTATTCTGGATGCAAGAATTGAAGTAGTATTAACTCCAAGCGAGATTAACAAGTATTTTGCACCAAAGGTGTTTATTCCGGATACCCTCTTTTACTTAGAGAAGAAACTTCATCCCTCAGAAGAAACAGAAGTCGTGATACCAAGCACGAATTTCCCAAAAGCAAACATTGAGTATGCCGCAACAGTGCGATTGTTAACTTCAGACAATGAGGTGGTTACTAAACAAAAACAACTATTCTACAAGTATAATGCTGAAGAATTTGATATCAATCTAAAGGCAGATTCTATTCAGATTGACTATTTAAAGAATGACCAAAAAGAATCAAAACAAATCACAGTAAACGCTTTAGACAACTTTGATAACGAATCGCTAATCTATCAAGGAAAGACGCCTTGCAAAATATCACTGAATCCATTCTTTTCCTACTATAAGGTGTACACGGATAGCCTTACAAAATATATAGAGACTGCCGATGAGCCTTCTCTGATTCAATGCTTTTCTGAACGAACAAAAGATTCGATTTATATTGAAGTAAAGAATCCACGAAAGATTCCTTTTCACTACAATATCTACAAAAGAAACGTGCAACAGGCTCTAGGTTTTTCAGATTCATTAAACTTGCAAAAAAAGCTAAACTCTAAACAAAATTACTACGTCTCAATACGTTACCTCTGGGGCGGAAAAGTTATGGAAGAAAACTACAAAATACCCTACATTGATAAGAAACTAAACATCGTAGTAACCCAACCCCAAATGGTATATCCAGGTCAAAAATCTCAGATTGAATTGTTTGTAACGGACACCAAAGGCAATCCCGTTGAAGATGTTGACATTACCGCTTTTTCACTCACAAAGAAGTTTGACTACAAAGCTCCAGAAATTCCCTATTTAGGTAAATCCAGAAAAGAGAAAAATCTAATCAATAATTTCAATTTTGACACCTATAGTTGGTACGATCAAACAAGAGTTCGATTAGACTATGACTCGTGGAAAACATTAGCTCGAATTGACACTATTGAATATTATAAATTTATTTATCCAGAAAATGGTATTTATCGTTTTGGATATCAAGCTAAAGACGCTATTACTCAATTTGCCCCTTTTGTTGTTTCACATGGAGAACGCGTTCCGATTCATGTGATTTATGTGGATAACAAACCTGTTTACTTCAGTTGGACGACCAATAGACCACCGTACTCATTTAGAATTGATCCTGGTTATCACAAAATTAAACTTAGAACAAGCCTGAAGGAAATAACAATAGATAGTGTTTATTTCGAAGAAGGAAAAAAAATGATTCTTAGTATCGATCAAAATTCAGAAAATAATAACATTAGTACGAAGTATGCAAAAAGTAGTCTAAGTGAGACAGAAAAACGTGTATTATACCAATATATTCTTCCTTATAAAGCTAATTCTGGAGAACATTACCCCTATCTCAAGCAAGGTTCAGCCATCCAAATACTAGATCATACAGACAGGCACTGGAAAACTAACTTTGCTGGACCAGTGTCAGGCAACATAACCTTTCATCTCATCGATAGTTTCTCAACCCAATTTTACCATGAACCGTTTTTTGAATACGAGTTTTCTCCTAGAACAATTAAATTGCGTGAAATCAATAAAGTAGACTATCCCGAAAATCTACTTCGATTCAATTCCAAGCACCATTCGCTGACAGATGAAGTCATAACTCAAGAATCAATTGAACAACAATGGAAACGTCATTTAGACTCAAAAAGAAAGCTTACACCCAGATATCAAAATCCATTCTCCACTAGTCCAGGAGCTGGTAGGTTACAGTATAGCTTTAAAGAGAAGAACACAAGCGACTATTTGCTAAATGTATTGGTCTTCAAAAACAACAATCATAAGTTTTTAAGAGTGTATCCAGGAAACAATTCAACAATTCATGATTTAAAAGAAGGTCATTACAAACTAATATTCTTTTATTCAGGAGACAAATACCACATTGAAGATTCCCTCTATATTCAAGCAAACGGATTAACCCATTTCGACTTTGTACAGCCCGATTCCCTTCAAAAAGATACCTTTAGTATCAAAGTAAGCAAACTGATTGAAGAGACGTTGTTTAAACCTAATTATTCTTCTTATGATACAGATAGAGAACTGGAACAAATAAATAATGAACATCAACGACAGTTTCACTATTTAGGTGGAGGAGATGTCATTGAAGGCTATTTGCATGATGATGAAGGTGAACCAATCATATATGGTAATGTAATTATTAAAGGAACTACTATAGGTACCACAACTGATTTGGATGGCTACTACTCAATAAAAATTCCCGCAGGATACAACACACTGGTTTTTTCCTATACTGGATATACAACTCAGGAACAAAATATTGGCTATTCAAGTATACTTAATGTGAAACTAAGTGAAGGGGTAGTGCTTGAACAAGCTGTTGTAACTGCATTAAGCATCCAACGCTCCGAGAAAGCACTCAGCTTTTCAGCAACGACAGTAACGGGAATTCGTAGCAGGCCAGCTAATGTTCCAAGGATAATAAGTACTACAGCCGGCGTCTCCATCTCGTCAGAGAACCCCCTACAAATAACAACCAAAGGCACGAGCACGCTGACATTTGACAAAAGACCCCTAATCATCATTAATGGTCATGTCTATATGGGTGACATCGCTGAAATCGACCCCGCAATCATTGAAGACATGCAAGCACTGGAAGGAGAAGAAGCAACCGCTTTTTACGGCTCTAGAGCAAGCAATGGAGTTGTGATCATCCAAACAAAACCCGGAACATTTAAACCCCTAAATAGAACAATAAACGATGACCGTTTCCAAGAAGCAACACATCAAAACAACTCCATTAGAGATAACTTTTCCGACTATGCCTTTTGGCAGCCACGCCTTACCACAAATAAGGAAGGCAAGGTGTCATTCGAAGTCGAGTTTCCAGATGATGTCACCAACTGGGAAACACATTATTTGGCCATGAACAACAACCGCCAGTCAGGAAAGTCACAAGGCCAAATAAAATCCTACAAACCGCTTATGGCTCAACTCGCATTGCCGCGATTTTTAGTGGAAGGCGACACTACGCACGTCATCGGCAAATCACTCAACTATATGCCGGATTCCATTGAGATTAAAACAACCTTTGAGGTAAATGGGCAAGAGCAATCAAGCAATTCCACCTATTGCAGCAATGCGTTGATTGATACGCTTTCGCTTGTCGCCAATCAAGATTCGTTAGATGTTAAGTACTTTCTGGAAACAACGGAAAACTACATGGATGGAGAGAGAAGGAACCTTCCGGTCTTTCCAAAAGGCATTCAAGTCTCGGAGGGCAATTTTTACTCCCTGACTCAAGACACAAGTATTCAACTGCAATTTGACGCGAACCTAGGCCCAGTTAAGCTATACGCCAAATCAGATCTGTTGGATGTTGTTAGGGATGAGATTGGTCATCTGGCAAACTATAAATACTACTGCAATGAACAAATTGCCTCAAAACTAAAGGCATTGATTGCAGAAAAGAAGATTGCTGCCTTTCAGAGCGAAAAATTTAAACATAACAAGAGCATTGAGAAACTGGTGCGACTACTACAGAAAAACCAAAAAGGAAATGGGTTATGGGCTTGGTGGAGAGACTCATCTGAAAGTCTTTGGATTAGTCTTCACGTCTTGGAAGCATTGGCTCAAGCAGAACAAATTGGGTATAAAAGATTCATCAATAAGGGAAATTTGACGGAATTACTATTGACAAAATTTGATCGGGCTAGAGCTACCGATGACAAAATTCGAATCCTTAAAATGCTCACTCTTTTTAAAGCAGACATCAATTACCAATACTTCATTGCCGAAGTACAGCAATCAATGGGCAATTCTTTAAACGAGCTACTTCATGTCATGGAACTCCAAATGCGTTGCAACCTAGATTTCAACATAGACACGCTTAAGACTTTTCAGAAAACTACTATGCTTGGAAATATTTACTATTCTGACACCAACAAGAAGAATAATATTCTTAATAATGATGTCCAAAATACACTCTTGGCATATAAATTACTTCAGTCAGATTCCACAGTTGATGCTACAATATTTAGTAAAATGAGGAATTACTTCCTTGAAAATCGACAAAATGGTTATTGGCAGAACACTTTCGAATCTGCTCAAATCATTGAGACGATCCTTCCAGACTTATTGAAATCCAATTCTTCCTTAAGCAAGCCAACACTAGTTCTGAAGGGAGATGTAAACAAAACGATTTCCGAATTTCCGTTTGAGTTAACAGTCAATCCAGATGAAAAAATTAAGATAACTAAATCTGGCGATTATCCGGTCTACTTCACTTCCTACCAAAGCTATTGGAATAATCAACCAGACAAAAAGAAAAATGATTTTGAAATTTCTACGCGCTTTAATAATCTGTCATCCAACAACTTAACTGGTGGCCAAGAAACAAAATTGATCACAACAGTGAGCGTAAAAAAATCAAGCGAGTATGTCATGATCAACATTCCAATTCCAGGTGGCTGCTCCTACGCCAACAAAAACAATTCCTATGCAAATGAAGCTCACAGAGAGTATTTCAAAAATGAAACAGCGATCTTCTGCGACTATTTACCAGAAGGAGAACATACGTTTGTCATAGATTTAACACCTAGATATTCAGGCTCCTACACCATAAATCCTGCAAGAATTGAGCTGATGTATTTTCCCGTTGTCAATGCAAATAATAGTTTAAAAGTTATTAAAATTGAATGAACGGACTGGCTGATTTCGGGAATGTTTATTTAATTTGCTGATTCTAGTTTACGGTACGTAAGGTTCTTATCACCTTTTGATGAGAAGTTGTTTGACCTTCATCCATTTGATTGAGACTTCTTTCTAGGCCTTCTTTATGTTCTTTTGGAATCTTAAAGACATCAGTTTTACTAGTCTCCAAATCAATAATACTAAGAAGTTCTTCCAGAAGATAGTCTTCATTCAGCCCATCTATCTTCTCTTTTAGCATATTTTTCAATTCTGCTGTAGACATAATAACTTATTTATTTACTATGATAACGATTTCTGAGTACAAATGTGCTTGTCACCTATAATAGTGAAGGAACACCAACTTTGGAGCCACAGAAGGGTCATAGATCATACCACTCCAATCATTTGCATTTTTATTATAGTATCCTAATTCATCCACCCTCTTTTCTCAATTTTTCTTACATTTTCTACTTCACTGATAGAAACTAAGTAATCATATAACTTTCGTAAGACGTCATCATTTAAATCGCCTTCAAAAGGTTTGATATAAATGGCATTCCCATAGTTCTCCTTTAACTTTTCAGGGGTGTCATCTACAATCAAGATTTTTTCCAGCTTGTTGCCGTACTTCTTTAGTTTCTTCAACCGTTTCTCATTAAAATAACTGTCTAAGTTGTAGTCTCGTCTTCTCGTGCATCTACTTTTTCCCCAGACAAATTCTAAGTTTACACTTTCTGGCTTTATATGATCTACAATAGTTTCAACATATTCATCATCTGCTGACGACCAAATTCCAAGTCGATAAACTTCACTAATTTTCTTAAGAAACCAATCTAAATTCGGACGGGTATAGACATAATAATCGAAAACCTTGAAATCAGTTTTATGTTCAAGCGGATTTTTTGTTGCATGAATTAATGTTTCATCTAAATCGAGAACGAGTAATATTTTACTTGGGTTTTCCATTGTTTGGATAATAAAATTTATTCTTCAATGATTCACTTATCTGCCAAAGTTATTTTTTACCTCTTTAAGTGTATCATCAGGATTTTGTCGATTGTCGATCACTGTTATTATTTCAATTTCCTCTTTTTAATCTGATTATAAAATGAGGTTTGTTTACACTAACGACACTCTTACTATGGGAAAAGTTTCAAGAATAGGATTGCTTTTAGGGTTATCCGAAATTTTATTTATACTCAACTAATGGAGAAAGAAATACTTTCATTGATTTAGGAAACTCTTTTCAGAAAGGTTTCGAAAGGAATTCGTTGTCCTTTATCTAATTGATCTAGACCTAATTCGATCTCAAATTTTTCTTGCTCGGATAAGTGGTCTCTAAAATCTGAGGTTTCTTTTGTAAGCAAATCTCTTATCTTTCCTATCAACGTAGGATTCTCCAATTCAAGAATTAGCCTAGCAAGTTCTATTTTTGTTGATTGAATATCCATGTCATTTAGTTAGTTGCTTTTGTTAGCAATATTTTATTATGTTTCCGGCTGTTTGAGGAAGTTTGCATTTGACTAGTGTTTGTGCAACATCAGATTTTGACATTGGCGGATTTTGTAGTCTAGAGATCATTTTATTGATTCCTCTACAAACATAATCTCTTTCCGCTTCAAAAAGTTTAACCAAAAAATCGTCTGGACTTTGTGCTGAAACATTGTATTCCGATAATAATTCAAAAGGAAAATCCTTTAAGTTGAAGGTTAAAATCTTGCTTGCACTTGATTTGATTGCACTTGCAAGTACATGCCGATCATCCTTATCTGGTAATTTTAATTTTGGAATTAGTTCTTCGTAATTTGTTACATTCGCATTCCGAAATGCTTTATTCATAGCATCTACAGTCATTTCCAATTGCTCCCTTCTCAAATCTTTCCGGTTCTTAAGTAGATTTAATCCATTCCTCATTTATTTCGTCTGTCCATTTCGGTTCAAAAAGTCCAACACCTGCTATCGAAAGCAAAACGTCTCTTAGTGGGGCAGGATATAGAACACAAGCATCAAGAATCACATTGGTTTCAGTCATTTCACTCATTCGTATCCCAAATTTAACTCTTGGGCTTGCTTAGCTAAAAATGCAAGTTGTTTTTCTCTTTCCTTTTCCAATTTCATAGTATAAGTAATAATATCCTGGAGCAAAATTCTTCTATGACTGCCTACTTTTCGGAATGGGATCTCACCACTTTCCAACATTTTTATAAGATGCGGTCGAGAAACATTTAACACTTGAGCTGCTTGTTGGGTACTTATCTCCGTATCCGTCGGCATCAGGGTTACTGATTTACCGTTAGACATCATAGAAATGATCGAAGACAATAGCGTTAATGCTTTCTTCGGAATTGCTATAAATTCTTCCGTTTCTCCAACTTTTATTTTGACGCTTTTACTTTTCTTCTTTTTTAATTGATCAGATAACTCCGAAAAATATTCCAACGAACTTATAGCTATTTGTTGGTCTGCACTTGTTGTATTGTTTAATATTAACTTCATCCTGATTCCTTTTTATGTAAAGATACCGATATTGCCCTTTACTTTCAAGTGAAATAAATAAAACAAACGAAATAAGTGAAATGCGGTTGTTCCAGCGGTTATGATATAAGCCGTTTTTCACGAAATGGTTCACCTAAAGCGTCATGTATTCACCCCAAATCCCCCACCCCAAACAAACCCCTTCGCCCGAATCAAATCGTGATGCAAGATCCTGTCCTGACCGACAATAGGAACAACCGCCCTAAACCGTTCCAGTTCCGCCGTAAGCTGTGGCGAGGTCGCCTCCTTCCTAAAATGCAAGGCCTGAGACGCTGTGAACAACTCAATCCCCAATACCTGTGCGACATTGTGAACAACCTTATACAGCTTAGTAGCAGCATTTGCGGCCATACTCACGTGGTCTTCCTGACCATTCGACGACACAATCGAGTCCACAGACGCAGGAGTGCACAGTTGTTTGTTTTGGCTGACAATAGACGCAGCAGTGTACTGCGGAATCATCAACCCAGAATTCAACCCGCTCTCAGCAATCAGAAATGCCGGCAAGCCGCGTTGTCCGCTAATCAGTTGATAGGTTCGGCGCTCAGAGATGCTGCCTAATTCTGCTAAGGCAATCGCCATAAAATCGAGGATCAAGGCAATTGGTTGTGCATGGAAGTTGCCGCCTGACAAAATCCCATCCGAATCCGCAAAAATCGTAGGATTGTCAGTCACCGCATTAACTTCTTTGTTGACCACGCTACTAGCATAAGCAATGGTATCTTGCGTAGCACCGTGTACTTGCGGTATACAGCGAAAAGCATAGGGATCCTGCACATAATCCTTGGGTTGCGTAATTAGCGAACTCCCTTCCAACCATTGTCGAACAGCACTTGCAGTAGCGAGCTGACCTGTATGCCCTCTCACCTGATGTAGGCGATCGTCAAACGGCTCCAAGCGGCAATCGAAGGCGTCTAGGGAAAACGCGCCAATCATATTGGAAGCAGACAGGAGTTGGCGCGCCTTTATCAACGACCAAACCGCATAAGCAGTGGAGAACTGTGTGCCATTGAGCATTGCCAATCCTTCCTTAGATTGCAAGGCAAGCGGTGGCAGTTTTAGATCCGTAGGCAGTTCCTTGTAAGGGGTTTGCTGGTCGTTGTACCAGACCGCTCCTTCACCGATGAGGGGTAAACTCAAGTGTGCGAGCGGAGCTAAATCCCCAGAAGCACCAAGTGACCCTTGTTGATAAATGACTGGTAGCAAGTTGTTGTTATACAACCAGATCAAACGATCGATCAACACTAGTCGCACGCCTGAATACCCAAGGGATAGATTTTTGATTTTTAATAAGAGAATCAATCGGACAATCTCCTGAGGAACGGTTTCACCAGTACCACAAGCGTGAGACATCACCAAACGGTGTTGCAATTCCTGGGTTTGATCAGGGGAGATTTGCACATCACAAAGTGAGCCAAACCCAGTATTAATACCATAGATTTGCTGGTCAGTGTTGTCTAGTTTCTCATCGAGAAATTTCCTGCATTTATTGACGGCTGCTTGCACCTCATCTGACAAACGCAATGGCTTGCCTTGCTTAAGAATTTGCTCAATCTTAGAGATGGACAGCTGCTCATTTTCCCTAATTTCCATAGTGTCTTTATCCGATTTGAAGTCAAAGTTAGGACATTAATTGAAAAATGAGAACTTATTTTTTAAAGGGTTTGTATCATTCTGATTTATAATGGTATTGTTGGTTACTTGGGAGTCTGCTTTCGAAAGTCCGACCGTGAGTTGAGAATTGGGACCAATTGAATTTTTGAAAGTAATTAATAAATAATTAGATTTGTTTAAGTAATTATTAAAATGAAAATAGCACTTTGTTCAATTGGTTCTAGAGGCGATATTCAATCATTTTTAATTCTAGGAGAATATCTTTCTCAGCAAGGACATGAAGTGAAAGTGGCTTCAGCAAAAATATACGAGTCCCTAGCCTCAAATTATGCCCTGGAATATATAGCATTTGAAGGCGATTACGAATCGATAATGGACGATGATGCGCTTAAGAAAAAAATAGGAAAGAACCCGTTTGCCCTAGGAAAAGCATTGAAAGAACAAGTGTATCCCATCATTGAAAACTCTTTAACTACTTTTTATAGCGTGTCTGAATGGGCAGACGTCGTCCTTTATCACCCTAAAACTATGCTTGATGGAATTAGCTATGAAATGAAAGACAAACTGATAAAAACCTATGTTGTGCCTTTGTTTTCACCAACAAAAGCCTTTGCCAACCCTTTATTTACGTTCCTGCCCATTCCCACATTTTTGAACCGACTCACCTACAAATTAGTCAACGCGTTAATGAGTTCTATGAAAACCCCAATCAAAAAATTTAGGGAAAAAAACAATCTAGCAAACAGTAGTCTACTACTAGAAACTCCCGTACTATACGGAATTAGTCCGGCTTTCCTTAAGCGTCCTGCGGATTATCCCACCAATCACCATTATGCCGGTTTTTGGATGAAAGACAATAAAAAACATGCGCTATCCAAGGAAATAACTGCGTTTATGGGACATCAGAAGAAAGTGGTGATTCTCACCTTCGGCAGCATGCCTTACCAGTCAAAAACAGACATTAATGAATTTGTAAGTGCGCTTATCGTCCAATACAACATCAAGATATTACTAGTACGAGGTTGGGGACTCAAGACTGCAAAAATCAAGGAGCGCAACGAAGTACTGGCAATCGATGCTGCCCCTTTTGAACACTTGTTTCCTTTGGCGTGGTGTGTCATTCATCATGGCGGCGCGGGTACTACGGCGATTGCCCTCCAAGCAGGCATTCCTCAGATGATATGTCCTGTGTTGCATCCTGTTGGAGACCAATACTTCTGGGGCAAACAAGTAGAAAAGATGCAAGTAGGTGTCAAGCCAATACCACTCAAAAAATTAACCGTTAAAAAGTTATTGGATAGCTTTGGTCATTTGAAAAATGAGCAACTAAAGATAAATGCCGAGACGCTGCAAAAAAGAATAAGTCTTGAAAATGGGCTTGAAACAGCAAAAAAAATCATTGAAAAACATTACCAACAACAAAAATAATGAAAAACGAACTCCAGATATTAATCGATGAATTGCAGAAAGAACATGACTATCTAAAGAACGAGATGGATATGTGTGTTCACGAATTGGACTTTTTAGGAGCCGAAGCGTTCAAAAATCCATTTTTAGATACCAGAGACAAGTTACGCGTCTTGAAAAACTTAGAAAACGCAAATTTCGATAGAATCGAGCAACTTAAATTTCGTATTGAAAACAATACCAAGAGACTTGAGATGACTGGATTGCCAGAAAAATGGGTAGCAAGATATAAAGCAGAAATTCCTAAATTAAAAGAGGAGTTATTGCAACTGGAGCAAGCAAAAAGAACCGCTCATTACGACAATGATCAATTGATGATGTGCCTAGAAAACATCATTGCCAATAAAATCAAGGCGTTTCAAATAGAATTTGAGCAATCGGCAATCTTTATTCAAATTTCAAAACAGTCCTCAGATTTGAATATCGAAATATTAAGAACAGATGATAATGCTTTAGATCATTCTATTGGCCATTCACAATTAGCAAAACTAAAAAAATTAGGATTTATTCTCAATGAAAAAAATGCCATCAAAATCATAGAAGAGTTACAAAAATCGGACATCCATCAAATTATTACCGTGCTTTCAAAAGTTACATTTGAAATATTGGGGCTGTCTGAAAATCAAACTGCGGTGCTCAAATATAAGACAGATGTAGCCCTTTAATTAATAGATTCCCCCAATAAATTATAACAACAAAATGATATGAATAAGATTAACAGATTGATGATTAATATCTGCTCCACCAAACTGGCAGAAACACGTGACTTCTATAAAAAAACTCTTTGATTTTCGTGTTGACTTTGATAGCGATTGGTTTGTACATTTAATATCAGAACAAAACCAACTCGAATTAGGAATTATTGATCAAAATAACGCCCTAGTTCCAGCGGAGTATCAAACTGCTCCCAAAGGGTTTTATATTACTTTCGTTGTCGAGAATGTTGACACGATACACGAAGCAGCCAATGCAGCAAAACTTGAAGTTTTATAACAACCTCAGACACCTTTTACGGCCAAAGAAGATTGCTATTGAAAGATCCGAACGGTACTTTGGTGGACGTTTCTTCTCTGATTCCTCAAAATTAAAGCTATAAAGCCGAAAGCTTTCGGTATTAATTTTTAGTTCCTTTTCATTAATAAGGAGCCCACTCTAAAATGGCTGTCTTTTTCTGATGTATTGCAAAATTGCAAGAATCCTAGGAAGCAACAACATGGGAGGGCCGAACTGTACCGGGGTTGCGAACCAGTGTTTGAGCGGGCTGTCGAAACAGTTTACAGGCCTTGATTTTTTTGTTGGGCCGGCTTCCGGTTCGTTTTTGTATCAAGGAGTCTACTCTACTCTAAAAAGGTTGTCTTTTTTAAAAATAAATATGTATTGAAAAAATGATAGAATCCCATGAAGCATCAACATGGGAGAGCCGAATTGTACCGGGCTGGCGAACCAGTGTTTGAGGGGACCGAGTTTATAATTCTTGACTTTTTTATGCCGTAATATCCAGTCGGTATTACTTGCCCATTTGCGTCAAGGCAAAAACGACAATAACAGCAAACTACATATTGTAATTTAAAAAAATATGATTAAAGTTCTACAAAATTCGACTTTTCGGAGTAGACTCAGTGATTAGTGTTTAATTATTACCGCTGGGAGAACCCCTAGGAATTTTTGCTACCCATACCCTAGACTGCCAAGCGAACTAAATAACAAGAGATCTGTGAATAAATGTACCGAAGATGATCTGGAAAATAATTTGGGCAGTCCCCTTGCTATTACCATACGCAAGGGTCGTACCCTTCCGTGCGCGCTATTCGCTTGGCCCTGCGGGCTTCGGCTATCGCCCCACACTCCAAGCTACTACTGCGCTGCAATATTCTAAAGGGAATTATGAAATTGGAATTGGAAAGACAGATAACCCTTATTTTAAGGTTGTTGGGTCTATACACCTTACAACTTACGACTATCTTAATGATAACTGGTGACACAAAACACTTTGCTACAAAGAACGTGGAACCTGTTACTTCCGGGAGCCGGCCCAGTCAAAAGTGGGAGGTCTTGGAGCAATTCGCATCTTATTCATCTTAAAAATCCTGTTTTACATATATTGTGGTCTAATAACTACCTAGTAATTTTACTAGTTCTACCAAAATAGGTATTTCTACCATGTCATACCTCCTAGTAACAACCTACATTTGTACTATGTCAAGAAGGGGATTTCTTACTTTCATTCAACCATAATACCGCAATGAACCCCTTTTTGAACCCGAATACTTTTACTAATCATCAAAAAACTAACACTCATGACAGTTTCAGCATGGCTCGCGACAGCCAAAAAACTCCACAAGGCTTGCATAAACGCGCTATCAGAAGGAAAAGGAAGTAAGGACATCACAATGCCCCAAGCGACTATCTTGAATCAGCTACAACACGCCATTGGCTCAAACCACGGTATTCATCTGGTGACCTACAGCCAAGCTCGTGTAAGTCTCGACACTATGTTTGATATGGTAAACGCAGGACAAAAAACGCCGCCACTAACTCAAGGGTAATGTGTGCAGAATACCGCAGAATCATTGTTTTCTCCGTGGTGATCATTTACGTTCAATCGTTCAAAATCTGTGTCAATCTGTGGTGATTATTTACTTTAATTCGTCTAAAAATCTGCGTTTATACCGAAGCGTCTCGTGATATTTCCTCTCAAAATCAAACCATAATGAACCTATTGTTACAAAGTTTGTTATTTTTGATACCTTAGAGTTCTATACAATTACAATTAAAAATAATCATACTAAATGATAGCATACAATCAAATCGCGAAAACGGGCTTGCTTTTAGTTCTTGTACTGTTTATGGCATGTTCAAAAAAAAGTGATGTGTCCCCAAAACCAATAGAGGAACCAGTAATCAACCAAACAGACTCAATTGGCTTCTTGGCTCTAGGTGATTCTTACACAATTGGTCCAGGAGTGGAAGAGTCTATGAGATGGCCCAATCAGTTGACTAAGAAACTAAAAGGAATTGGAAAGGATGTACCTCACACTAAAATTATCGCCGAGGTAGGTTGGACAACAACTATGTTAATAAACGCAATTGAAAATAATGACTTAAACAATATTACCGATGATGCTGTAGTTTCATTGCTGATAGGAGTTAATAATCAATTTCAAAACTTACCGTTCGAAACCTTTAAATCTGAATTTGATCTGTTATTGAATAAGGCGATCCAACTTGCTGCTAGTGATAGAGTTTTTGTTGTTTCAATTCCTGATTATGGAGTCACGCCACTAGGAAGTAGTAATAGTACTCAAATTGGTCAAGAAATAGACATGTACAATGATTATATTTCAAATAAATGTGCAAACTCCAATATTCCATTTATCAACATCACTGAAATCTCTAGAGATCTAGGAGGTGATCCAAACGCTTTAGCTCCTGATGATTTACACCCAAGTGGTTTTCAATATGAAAAATGGGTAGAAAAAATATTTCCCGAAGTAACCGATTTGTTTACGGAATAGAAAAAATAACAATAATTAGAACGACCAAAATTGCGAATAAGTATCGCATTAAAATTTATTTCAAGATCGTATTCTTTGCTTAGCAAAATGCCTAGTAAAATTCTCCTTCCAACGCCTCTACAATAATTTGATGATCCGCTACATCTCGTAATCCAGACACACATATAATCGCTACAAGTCCAGCGTCCTTTACGAATATAGGAATCGCTCCGCCTTTAGCCAAATATTCAGTTTCGTCTAGAGCGAATGTTTGTCCTAGGGTCATGTTGCCTTGTGCTAAATCCTGTTTTACGCTTAGAGAACTCTCCTCAAAGTGACGTGCCACATTCGCTTTTCTGCTGAGCCAGTTGTGCTTATCAGGTGGCAATCCTTCCCCTACAAATAAAAATATAGCGTGGTGGAGGCGACTAACTTCTACCGCAATTTGCTGGTTTCTTTTTTTGGCTAATTGTAGAATTGCCATTCCCATTTTAAGGCCAATTTCATTAGTAAACTGGTTGAGTTCGATCTTTCTTAGTACTTCTTTTTCCATGTCATGATTTTTAGCTTGAGCGCTTGTACAGTTTACTGATTGTTGGGAGAATCTCGTTATTTTTTTGTTGATAGTTATAGCCGTATTACATTCCTAAATGTAGCACTGGAACACTTGTTTAACTAAAAGTAAAACTATCAATTATTCTTTTAAATATAGCATCATCAAGTTTGGCGCCATTCGTTTCGAGAATAATAGTTTGATTTCCATTAGAAAAGTAAATGAATTGAAATGCCCTAATAATCTTCTTATTCTTTTTTCTATTGCAAGTTATTTTAGTAAGCTTATTTGAAATTGTATAATGAAGTCCCTTGAAAGTTTCTCCTTTAATCTCTGTTATGAACGCAAAATGAATTTTAGTTCTATATTTTGTTAAATAAATTCCTTCTAATTGTTCATGTAGTCCCATGACTTGCAATGCTGAATCCAGATTGCCGTCCCTATACATTATTCTAAAAATTAGTCCATTAAAACATTCGTTATACTTTGTTGAAGCAGTATCACTATTAGGAATTCCTAGTAAAAAGTAACCAGTTCCGTCAACCTTTTCAGGAGTTATGGCCCAATCGGTTGGGATGTCGAAAGAGAAATTCAATTTTGTATAAGCGTCGTTATGTTCGTATTTGTAGTTTTTGAAAGAGTTGTTTTGCCCATAAGATGGTATAATTATAAGTGTAGTTATTGTTATAAAGTCAAGTTCCTAACAACGGAGAATAAATTTTTCATTTTACTTATTTACTTTGTTCAACTTCTACATATGTATTAATTACCTTTTATACATCTTTTTATCAAATTCGAAATTCCTGGTAGAACGAAATAGCACTAATCTTGAAGGAGATCCTAATATGTGATATGGTTCATTATTTTAGGCCGTTAGTCTTAATCACTTCAATTCTTTCCCCCACAATTTCAAGTATTCTAAAAAATCAGAATCCTTTTCAGCATATTGTTTTGTAATTTTCTCCCATTTTTTAAACTTCTTTTTATCGCCAAGATTATAGAAGGCTTGAGCCATATTAACAGCCATCTCACTCTTTTGATAATTATCATCAGATTTTTTAATTCCGATCTCATAAGTACTTTCAGCTGCCTTAATATCATTCATGTTTATTTGAGTAAATCCCAGTTCTCGATATAGAAGGTAGTTGTCTGGTTCGTTCTTTATGGCTTGTTGAATGAAGGGCAATGCCTTTTTATATTGGCTTGTTGCATTGTATGCAAATGCCAGTTCAAACGCAAGACCATCATACTTACTGTTGATCTTATGCGCCTGTTCTAAGAATTTTAATCCCAAATTAGGTGCTCCAACATGATTGTAATGCCAACCCCTTGCCACTAAGCTTTTGATGGTGTCTTCAGTGTCCTTGTAAAAATGAAGCCAATCAGGTTCTATTGGTAAATTGAGTTCAGCTACCTGATGGTCGGGAATGATTGCTACTAATTTTAAATTAGGTTCTAATCTGAGCTTAATGTTTGACGTGGTGTCCTTTGGAAAACCTTTAAGTTTTCCTGATGGTTCAACTGTAAACTGACTTTCCAAATTGAGTGTAAAACCAGCTTGTTCATCTAAGTAAATAAATCCGAAGGAATACGTTGAATCTGTTTCACTCTTTGGGAAAGCGACCCATTTGTCCTCGCATTCGTAATACTTTTTATCAAATTTTAAGTTGGTGTTTTGGGAGAAACCAATTGCTGGAATCAAGAATAGTAAGTGTAGTAAGAATTTCATGTTATTTTTTTGAGGTTAACAACGTTTTATATAATTGCAATATAATAGAATTGTGTTTGTTTTTCCAATGTAAGGAACGCTTTTAACACTCCTACGTATGCGATCAATGTTTTCTAAGCACAAAGGTTTTCTAAGAATTGACGAAGGGCGTCTTTCGAATTAATTAGTATATGATCACTAGCACCTGCTTGTCTAGGATATCTGACAAACAACAAAACGTCCCCTTTTTTGTCGATTATTTCATATCCTAATTCGAGAAACTTTTGTTCTGACATGTATCATTTGTGTTTTTCTTTATTAGGATCCCATAGAATAGAATAGTCATTTTGAAATAGTACATCTCCATATCCGATTGTCCTATCTGTTGGGTCAATAACAGTGTATTTTTTATTGTGATAAATATATTGTATACCAATTGGCGTGTCCAGCTTCACCACAATAGTTACGTGTCGTCGAATTCTACTTTGAAGGTATAAGAGCTCAAGGTGAGTTAATTCAATTAGCAGGTATCCAAACAAAAAAGAAAAGTCCTCACAGTCACCATATTTGAAGTACAATACTTCTTCTGGATACATTGATTTTTCTTGCCAATAAGAGTTCTTTTTATCAATCTTATAACCAAAATTTCTTGTAATAAATAATAAAATAGACTCAATCTTTTGCAGATCATTATAGGTTTCTCTTTCGAATTCTTGATTAAAGTGATCTATTATAGGTTGTATCCATTCTTTATTTTGAGGTATGGTATAAATACCAGTATTCATCATTAATGGCGGATGGTCATTTCGTAGTGATATTATCGTCTTATCAACCTCAATTGGAATGGATGGGTTATCAAATGACTTAGAATAAGTTTGTTAACTATCTCTGATTTGAACTTTGGAAACTTCGTTAGTTTAACATTAAATAGACGGCCTTCAGTACTTAACTCAAATACGTCTAATAAAAGTGTAGCTAAAATAGTAGAATCGACGGAAGAGTAGTAATTCCGGAATGGAATATAAACTTTATTCTCTTGTTCATAATATGCTAAACAGCAAGATTCCTTTTCGTTTGTTTCAATGAATCCAAATATGTATTTATAATTATATTTTATGTTGATATTATACCCTAGTTTAGAAAGGATAATCGATTTGACAAGCGACTGGGTTTTATTTTTGGTGGCATAAAGTGAATATTCTTCTATCAATTTATAGGTAAGCCAATCCGTTAATTCTAAGGAATCCTGATACATTTTGATTTGCTCAATTAGATCTATTTTTTTTAGGAGGTTCTGTATTTCGAGAACATGGGTAGATAAACTTTTACTTTTTAAATCAACTTTATATTTCTGTAGATCCTTACTAGAGTTAAGGGAAATATTCAAATTGTATTTTTTAAAAAAAAATATTTTGATTTGAGAAAACGAATTATAACTACAAAATAATAACAAACAAAGTACTATATGTTTCATGATTCCTTAGTTACATTTTTATCCACTTCTTTATCAAACTCGAAATAACTGGCAGGCCTGCAATAAAACTTAGCATTCCGACGGGGATACCGATAATTGTTTTTAAAAAATGGTTCGGATTCCTTTTAAAGTCATCTTTGTATCCAAAGTATAAAAACAGGATTACGATTATTCCAATTACGATTATTGCTGGAAGATCTTTCATTTAATTTGGAGGTGTTTATTTTTAAAGGTACTAGTTTTATTTTGAACAAAAAACATGTTACCGCTAGGCGCCCAACCCAAAAAGCAGTTGGAGAATGTACGGCAAACGTTTTATAATCAAGCAAAAACTAGGGACAAACCACCAAAAATGTAATTCCCGATCTAGACTTTAAGTTGTAAATTGCTATTGTGTTTAATTTTATTAATTAAGAAGAAAGAATCCTTTAAGAATCTGTTTACATTTTAAGCGATTTGGGGATAATGAAAGAGAAATTGTTTCAATTGCTTAAACATGTGTCGATTTAGTACTTAAAAAATATACCAAATTTGCTTAAAAAAATAGGATTTAAGCCTTTAAAAACGTATCTTTTATTACATTTGTTGCAACGTTGTTAATCCCAAATGCGTTCAATATTAAAACAATCTATCCAAACCCTATGCGATTAGCTGTGAAAATAGTCGTAATTTTTATTTCTCTTCTTTGGACTAATGTAATATTAGCTCAATACCCCGTTACGACTACTATTACCCTAATTCCCCCGCATACCAATCAACTTTCAGCACTGCATTCTTCCTCATCCAATAAAATGATGGTGACAGTCTTGTTGAATGATGATGAAGAACCTTCTTATCAAGCAAAGCTTAGATTTAAAATACTAGGAGACGGCTACACGATTGAAACCAACCCCAATTTTTTCCCATCACCAATTGTCCTAGATTACAACATACCGCTTGTCCTACAAGGATATGAGCTTTCAGAATACTTCCAACCCGCTAACCTTATCTTCCAGGGATTAGACCAACAGCAATTTCAGCAAACAGGACGGTTACCAGAAGGCCCGTTTTCGATCTGCGTAGAGGTCTACGATTTTATTCGTGATTTTGAGCTACCAGTTTCTAACGAAGCGTGCGCCTTCGCTTATGTAGAGGAACACGATCCTCCAGTTATTATTACACCGATCGGCACCCAACAGGTTTATGACCCGTTTACGCTTGAGTTTACTTGGCAGCCTATGCATATCGCAGCATTTCCTGCACAGTACAACCTTTTCGTCTTCGAAAAAATACCAGGATTGTCTGCTAATCAGATTCTCACTAGCACGGCCCCTCTTTTTACAATCAACACGCCAGGGTTATCTTACTTACACACGGCAGTCGACCCACCACTTGACTTAGACCAAGCATACCTTGTCGTTGTGCAACTAGAAGATCTGACAGGCGAAGCAGCCATCAAAAACGACGGATTTAGTGAAGTGGAAGAGTTTATCCTCTTAACACAAGGCTGTATCACAGGCGGCCCTTGTGACGACAACGATCCCTGCACCATCAACGATGTATTTACTGGAAACTGTGTTTGTGAAGGCACCCCCGCAGTAGATAGTGATAACGACACAGTCTGCGACCCAATCGATCAGTGCCCTGGAGAAGACGACACAATAGACGCCAACCAAAACGGCATACCAGATTGTCTAGAAACAGATGGCGGTGAATGTATCACTGGAAATTCTTGTGATGACAACGATCCGTGTACTGAAAACGACACCATCGATGATAATTGTGATTGCATGGGAACACCCATTCCTGATTGCGATTACAACGCTTGTCTGTTGGACTGGACACCAATCCCATATGAGTGCGGATCCAACAACGGGAACATTGATGTTGATGCAATGCCGTTAATCAACTATCTGGAACCTTTGGACACTATTATTGCTTCAGATTTCCTAGTAGTATTAAAAAACGTAACGATCAATAGCGATGGGACGTTTACAGGCGTTGGCTACATTGCACCTGAGTTTTTTAATCTGGCAAGAGTCAATCTGGAGTTCGAAAATATCAAAGTCGATGAGGGATGCCGAATGGTAGAAGGAGTGATGGGGGTTACTGGAGCGGGTATTCAAATCATCGACGACTCGTTGGCCGCTACGATTCAGGATATAGTTGACATCCTAGAGCAAATTGACACCGTCTTGGCTACAGCAGAAGATATCTTAGAGGCGATCAACCCTGTTCTTACTGAAGTCCTTGAAATAGACGATTACTTTACGGACGGGTGGACATCGCTTAATCCTGATTTTATTTTAAATGAATATCCTTACCTCGATCCCTCTGTAGTTCAAGGCCTTGAAGACGCTATTGAATGTATTAAGTCAAACCCTGCAAACTATGAACAATGTAGTGAACAGTTAGCACAGGCACTGGAAGACCTAAAAGAGGCATTAGAGCTAATGTTCAATGCAACGGAGCAAATTACCTTCTTGGATAATCCGAACTCTTTTAACGGGTTTGACAATATGATTTATCCCGCACTTGAGTCACAATACAATAAAATCAAAGTAGCGGGCAAAGACTATTATGTCCCTTGGAAATCAGTTAAAAGTGGTCAATCCTCTTCTGATTTAGTGGATGCGGTTATGCCTGATTCCAAACCGTTTCCAGACAATATTCGGTTTGAGACCAATACGAAAGAAGCCGTTCCTTCAACGGATGTTGAAAATATTAAAGAGCTCACAGCTAAAGGAACAACAGATAAAGAGACCCATCAGATCTATCCAATTGAGAAACGCAACGATTCTACGTTCCTAGCTGGCAAGCTAAATGTGATTAGTTATGACGAGTTAGATCTGAAACTAACCATTATTCCAGTAAACGGAGCCGAATACCCATACAACGAAAACGACCTAAAGCTAGCCCTCGATTCAATTTTTGGGCAAGCAGTTGTCAAACCTATTGTTACGATGCACCCTGGTATTTCGGTACCAGAATTCAACGATTACCTCGATGACATTTCTACTGGGGTTTTCTCTAATTATTCTGACGAAATGAATGACATCATTGATGCATTCGAAGCAGCTAACACAATTGATCCAGATGGTTACTACGTTTTTCTATTAAAAAATTCAGACGATCCAACACTTTTAGGCTACATGCCTAAGACCAAGCAATTTGGTTTTGTCGTGAATGCCACTCACCCTGCTTTAGCCGAAAAAACCTACATCAATACCATTGCGCATGAGCTAGGACATGGTGCTTACAACTTAGCACATACGTTCGAGCAGTTTCCAAATTTAACCAAGGAGTCGACTGACAACCTCATGGACTATGCGGACGGACGACACCTTTGCAAGTACCAGTGGGATCAGATTCGTAACCCAGGTGGTGGTTTGACCATATTTAATGGTGATGACGAAGGAGAGAACGTAACAGCAAGAGGGCTATTCAATCGATTCGAGTTTGGTGAAAATGAGGACAATACATTTAGCTTCTTGACTCCTAGTGGCGAATATCTAGTCCTTCCAGATACTGTTAGAGGAGTTACTGTTTTCTTTGGATTTGGTAGTGTATCTGAACAAGGAGAAATCGATAAGTTTATACATCTAACACCTGGAACACTTAAAGGCTTTACAGTAGGAGAAAAAGTCTTTTCGGCCAAAATTGATTTAAACACAGCAGGCGTTCCTGTATTAGATGGTTACTATAATGGTCAGGAAAAGTATGAACCTGTCAACTATGAAATTAACCCCTCTTTATCTTTTAATAACAAAGCAATCCTCTTCGGAAGCAATAGACAAGACTATAGCTTCTATTGGTTAGATGCTACAGGAGTTTCAGCTTATAGTACTTCAAACGCATTGGTAAATGTACTGGATTTTCCTGTCCAGTTTACTGGATCATATCTTGCTCGAAAAGAATTTGCTTACGCTCAATACCAGCAGATATTTGGAAATAGTCAATATTCTTTAACAAAGGAAAATGTTGAATGGGCCTTCCATTCCAATTGGAATCCCTCCGATGGTACGTTTCTCCTAAGAAATAAAATAGCTGAGCTACGCCAGGCTTATCCAACGTTGATTAACTTCGTTACGAGAGACTATGATGACTGGAATGTATGCTCAACAACTTACTATAGGCAAAGTGCAAGTACTTTTGAGAAATACCTTAACGATCTATATTGTGATTGTACCTCAACAACGTCTCAACTAAATGGTGGTACAACGTATAATTGTAATGATAAGCCAAATGTTGATAAACCACAATACAACGAGAAACTACGGCTGTTTACGATGTACTACAATTGGCTTAATGATAATTCAATTAACGTCGTTATTCAAGGATATGAAACCTTATCTGAATGGAATGCAAATCCCGACTTGATTGATGATGTAGAAAACAATGAAGCTATATTTCAAGCAATTAACTTTGCCAATGTAAGTGATTTTGAACAGTTAAAGTCGCTTACAATTCTCAAGCTCCTTTCAAAAATGGCCAATAATGGGTTGTTTGATAGTGAAACTCCGAACTTAGATGGAGAAGGAGCTCTGGTTAAATTGGTAGAAAATGTGCCAGCACCTGTTGCGAGAGAAGTCGTACTAGGTATAGAAGGTAATAATCTTTATGATCAAGACAAATGGCTTTACATACAAATGTTCAGCCGGGCAAATGATAAGTTCCTAGGATTTTTTGGTGATAACAATAAACAAAAACTTGTTACTGGTTTTGTTCGATTGTCTTTTCTAGCAGAATCGCTGTATAATGAGCGTATAGACGGACTTATTCAGAATTTAGATGATCGGATGTTTGTTCTTGAATATCAAAATATCATCCTGAGAACAGCAGAGCAGATTGCAATGAATAGTCTGATACATAAAATTCTTGTTGGAGAAGCCTTTGATGAGTATTATGAAGATTATGACATTGAAGTTGAACACAATAAAGACAATCAAAATAATTTAAATGGTACTATAGATGGTATTCAAGAACTGCAAAAAGGATGGTTCCAGGAAGAAGAACTATTTAGAGCTAAGAATTTAAAACCTTTCGATCTCGTTTATTTTGCAAATAAGTCTAACCTAAGATTGATTAAAGGGTTCGAAGCTGAAAATTTAGATAGTAAAGACTTCCCTTTACCTGCAATTGTTTTAATGTACGCTGACAAAACAGCAACTACAGAAACAGTTAGCCAGGTTGCATATACCACACTAGATATTGTAAGTATCGCCGCAGGAGTTGGAATTCCAGCAAAAGTTGGTAAACTCGCTAAAGCAGTCACATACTTTGATATCGCATCTAGCGTGACCAGTCTTGGAGCTACGGTTACCAGTGATCAAGCAAATTCTCAACTTAATTCGATATTAAACAATGCTGCAGCAATCTCTGGAGTATTTACAATTGGATTGGGTGGAGCATCAAAAGTGAAAAATCTGTTTAATACCGCAGGGGACGTTCCTAACATTCCAAAGCCTTCAGCAGTTGCAGATGAATTGATAGCATTGCCCTTAAGTCAGCGAAAAACAATTGCTGATAACGATGACCTTTTCGTGAAGCTTAGCTATATGCTCCGTAAAGCCATTCAGGAAGCTGATGACTATCCACTGAAACAGAAACTTGAAAATGCCCTTAATCGACTCAAGGTAGCTCGAGGTTTAGACGTGCTTTCTGAACTGAAAAATAAGTTTACGCACATCGATGATCTAATTCTTGACGAAGTTGCCAAACTGAATGGTGCTGAAAACTTATTAAATACTGACATCCCAGCTACTGCTCCTAAGGCATTTTTCGATGATATCCTAGCTTCTACTAGTGGCGCAACTGGTTTGGGTAAGAATTTACATTTATTGAACAAACACTTCTATCTAAGTTGGGGGTATTTGGCAGGGAATGGCTTAAGTAGTTTTGCTCGTAATATCGAAAAATTAGGTGTCTTCAAACAATACTTTAGTAAGGACTACACTGGTTTTGAAAACTGGTCAAAACTTACGGTTGAGAGACATTTGGACGATGTTGCGAACTCAGCAGTTGTGGCACAAAAATGTGCAGATGATCCCGAAATGCTCAAAGTTTGGGAATCCTTACGTGCTCATGTCGATGATATTGATCTCAATACTGGTGATTATCCCCCACCACCTTCTTACTGGTCGAAAGTAGATGAACTAGAAGCAGAAGTTTACAAAAATCCATTCCTTCGAGAAACAGGTGGATTCTCCAACACCTCCGGCCTTCCTGGCTATGGAGTTTTAAAGATGACTCAGTTTGGTCCAGGCCCAACCACAGGCTTTTCTGGAATATATGATGTTGTTACAAAACGAATCATGATCTATCCTAGTGGTGATTGTAAATATATAGATGGATCTACGATTCCTAGTTCATCTCTGGTCGCAAAGTATGGTGGACACGCTCAGATTAGAGATAAAATGGTAGGCTACTTCCCCGATCTAACTGCGGAAGCTGCTAGGAAACAAGTGGTCGGCTTTTCCATGTCTTATAAAAATGCTGGAGAATTTGAAATGAAATACAATTCATGGAGTTGTAATGGGGTCTTTAACAAGCATTATAAAGGAAACTTAGTCGTCAAAGACAATCAAGTGCCACTAGAGTACCGACCTTCCTTGCTCGATGAACTGGACAAAGAATTTAAGAAAAGAGGACATAACTTTAAGTTTGTCGACATTCCAGATATTCCACTAAATCAAAGACTATTCACAAAATTTGGTCATAATCAAACTTTGATGGATCAAATTGCTGCCCTTCCAAATGCAAACTATCTTTTACAAGCACCTGTTGCTGCAAAAATTCAGGAAATCGGTAATCCAATTAAGTTCTTTGAAGATGTTTTGGCTTCTAAAGATATTGCAAATGGATTAGGTAAAAATCTGAATCAAATGTCAGTTGAACTACTTGATTCGTGGAAGAAAACTGACAATCTGGTTGAAGCAGGTGACAACGCATTTGATGTGTTGAGAAAAGATGTGAACTTCTTAAATAAATTTGATGAAGTTAGAAAGGATGCAAAGTTAAATGAACATGTGCTTGTTGGTGAAGTTAAACCAGTGATAGACCCAAATACTGGCCTACAAAAAGTAGCACCTGATGGCACTAAACAGTGGAATGTTACAGGGGCTCATAGTAAAAGTTCACTTGTTACAGATAAGTTGATGATAAAAGGGAGCAAAACTCCTGAGAATCCAGGTCCAGATGACTATTACACAGCTAAAATTGAGGCAAAGGTTGAAACGTTCACTGGTGAGCCATATTTACCTAATAATGGTTGGAAAGTAAAAGGCCCTCCATCAACCTTTTTTCCTGATAGTTGGAGTCCTGAGAAAATCCAGGCTGAAATTTCCAGAGTACTAACTAATAACCCTACCGTTATTCAAACTAAAGCAGACGGGAGTAAATTATTGGGAGGAATAATGTCTGATGGAGTAGATTTGAGAATTTGGCAGAAAGCTGATGGTAGTTTTATATCTGCTTTTCCAAGATTATAATACGTTTAAAAATGAGAAATAAATATATCGGACAAATAGAAGAAAAGATGATTTTTGCACAGCTTCCTGAAGTTAAAGACCCTATTGCTAAAGGCTTGGATACAGATTCAGAGCTCATTGGTTGTTTTCTTTCTGGATGGAATACATTAGCTTCTGTTGATGCTTTACTTGAATACTTATACATTATTGAGAGGAAAGATGATTCAAATTCGGAATATGCAGAATTAAAAAGATTTGGGATTAATAGTGAATTCGAGAAAAGTAGATTATTGTTTAATGAACAAGGGGTAGTTGTAAGCTCAGAACATGAGGATTCTGAAATGATTTCGCTTGACGTATTTATATCTATAGTTGAAAATTGGAAAAAATATTTAGTGATTGGAAAAAATGAAAATGTTGTTTTTTATGGTGGTAGTTTTTTTTATGATATAAAAACAACAAAAGGAATTGACATATAACAGATTGGTGTATAATAGAAAATAAATGAATAACTTAATCAACATAACACTCATCACCCTCGCACTACTCATAACCAGTGCACACACATCACCCGACTCGCAACGCGTCCGCAACGCCCTGCACCAAATCGAGTCAAACACTTACAAGAACGCGACACCTCAGATCAAAATCCTCAAAACTTGCACCGTATCAGAATTTGACGACTACGCTAAACAGAAACTCCAAGGACTCATCCAAACAGAACACCCGCAACGAGACCAACTCATCTTATTAGGTGGGTTCATAGGTCTAGACGCCAGCCTCTTCAAACAAATCAGCGAAACTACCGAAAAGCAATCCGTCAAACAGGCCGCCAAACTCGCTAGAGTAAGATTAGGAGATAAAGCGCTCCTAGCAAACATGATGAAAAACATCAAAAAACTACCGGTAAATGACGAATTTGTCTACACTGTAGCCCCAATGCTGCTCTACGTCAGGCAAAGAGAAGCAACAAATTACGTACTAGACGTCATACAACGAAAAAGCAGTTATTGCTCCGTGCCTAACCCGGAACGCAGCGGAACCATCAACTGCGGCTACAGATTAATAGAACAACTGCCTGCAGTAATCAATAATTTTCCTTATTCGCTCAAAACCTCAGGTGATCTCGACACACCTGATTACAAAGTGGCGTTAAACAATATAAGAAGGTGGATTAATGAAAACAACGAATCCTATTCAATGAACAAAACAATATACTAATTGGAACAATGTTGAATAACAGATTACATATCATCCTATTTATCCTGATTTTCCTCCTGTCTTTACTGGATCTGGAAGCCAATTCCAATACCGATAAGTCATTAGAAAACAGTACGCCAACTACTGAGTATTCTAGTGTGGAGACCAAGGAGAAAAAAGACAAACGTGCCGCCAGACTACTGAAAAAAGTGGAGCGACAACAGAAAAAAGAACAACGACTGCCACGAAAACAAATCAAGAAGAACATTAGAACAGGAGTGTACGACGAATTATCCTACAACCAATATCAGCAGGAGCTTCCAGTCAAAATGCCCCAAAAAGAGGAACTCGAAAAAATGCTCCGAGAAGTCCTCAGTAGCCAGACATCAGAATTTGCGATTGGAGGTGGAGCCGACTCTCTGGATGACGTTGGTGGGATACTCGACGATGAGCTGGCCATGATCAGAAAGGGTAGGGCAGTCATCGCTAAAATCAAAGAACTAAACAATTTTGTCCAACTACTGACTGGACAAAACATGATTGAATTACCAGTAGGAATTTCCAAGACAATTGGCAATGAAACATATACCGTAGGAATTGCAAACATCGCTATTCATCCAACACACGCCCAGCTAGAAATCTTTATGGAAATTGAGTCGCCAAAATTGGATTCGGCATTAATGTTTTATTCGCCTAACGTCAAATTTACCAATGCTGGCGCTTTTGAAGGTGATGTTGGTCTAGGATTACTAGGTGATTTTGTAGTACATATTGCGAAGAAGAAATCCGCCATCGTTTTTAGGCGAGGAATCTCTAATGCAGACGGCATGTTTACTAGTGGAACCTACGCCTACTTCGGTTGTGATGGCTTTCAAGAGCTAAGCGTAGATGCACGAGTGTACTTCAGTCGGGACTGGCTACTGCCTGTTTCAGGAGATAGCATTAATGTCGATTCCACTAGCAGAGTTACTGGTGACTTTCAAGTGGTAGTCGGATCACTGGATGACATCATCGCTACAATAGATTTCTCCCCATTCTTCATCACGAAACTGAAAGACGTTCGCTGGGATTTAGACCCCATGGTTTTTGACTTTTCTGATACCCGATCAGCTCCACAAGTCATGTTCCCGGACGACTATTCTAGTATTAACCCCATCGCCGGAGATGATATGTGGAAAGGTTTCTACACCAATCAGTTTAAGGTGTATTTGCCTAGGAAACTAAAGAAGAAACCAAACGACTCCGATCCAGGTAATACGAATCCCGACAACTCCAATAATTCAACAGATGATGACAACAGTACTAGTATAGTCGTACACGGTGAAAATATAATTATTGACAACCTCGGATTTACAGGGAAGATCAGTACTTACGACGTAATTGAGCTGAAGGAAGGTAACTTGGATGGATGGGCATTCTCCCTAGACACCATTAGCTTGGACGTTATGGCCAATCAGTTGCGGGAATTCAACTTCAGTGGTAAAATACATGTTCCACTGCTCAAGGACAAAGAAAACAAAACCGATTCGATTGGTGTAAACGATTGTCTGGCTTACAACGCGACGATCACCTACGATAGCAAATTTAATTTTGAAGTCAGCGCACTTGGCAATTTTGCAGCAGATGTGTGGAAAGCTGAAGTGACTATCCTTGAAGGCTCAACCCTCGTAATTACCAATGATGACGATGATTATGAAGGGGAATTCCTAGTCGAAGCCACCTTGCATGGAGAAATTTTAGTGGCTGGTGAAGAAGGATTTACAAAAGGACTGAGAGTTGAAGGCGTTAGTTTTCAAAACCTAGTGGTTAGAAACCAAAAACGATATATTGAACCTGGTAACTGGGGATTTCCATCAGTTACGGTTAAAATGGGTGCATTTCAGTTAACCCTTGAAGACATTGCCTTCATGAATTATGGAGAGGAAGAAGATGACGAAACCGCCTTAACCTTTGATGGTCTGGTATCACTCGCTCCTTCAGACGACGCAGGAATCACCGCCTGTGGAAGTTTTGCCTTCATTGGCAACATGGTTGAAGAAGAGGAACGCCAACGCTGGAAATACGACCGAATGAAGATTGACGAAATCTTCATCAATGCCTCCGCTCCAGGATTCGGCATTAGTGGAGGACTAACGTTCTATGAAAACCATGAAACCTTTGGTAATGGGTTCCGTGGTATGATTTCCGTCTGGGTAGCAGGTGTAAATGAAGAAGAAGGTATGGAAGAACAAGGCAGTAACCATCAAGTATCCTGCTTTGGCTCCGTGCCAGATGAAGTAGATTTTGGAATCTCCGCTATGGCACAATTCGGTTCCGTTGAAATCAATAATGTTATTGAAGATTACTTCTTTGTCGACTTACAGGCCAAGTTTGGGGCTACTGGAATCCCTATTGTACCAAGCGTCTTAAAGCTAACAGCCTTGGGAGGAGGAATCTATCATAAAATGGATCGTGACGAAAATTACCTAGAAGCCTTGGTCAATGCTACTGAAAACACCCCCACCGCTATTCCTGCACTAGGCACATCCCTTTCTGGAATTCGATACGAACCTGATGCTAATGTGGGACTGGGAATTCGCCTCAGTGCTGGATTTGCAACGATGAAAGACGCCATGCTCAACGGTAATGTATTTTTCGAAATGCAATTTAACGATGGAGGTGGATTAAACTTTATCCTTATTCAAGGAACGGCGCAAATGTTAAAAGATATTAATCTGGGTAAACTACCAAAAATTGCCCAAGATACTTCCTTGATAAAAGCACCAGATGTCGATGCCAGTATACGTGCCTATGTAAGTATTCTATTTGATTTTGAGAATGATTTGTTTGATGCACAATTCAGAATGTACCTGACCACTCCAGGCAATATCGTGACTGGAGCTGGTACTGGAAATGTGATGGGCTGGGCTCATATCTATGCAGATGAGACTGGCTGGTTTGTAAAAATTGGGGAGCCCGATAATCGATGCGGTGTAAAGGTAAATATTGGAGACTTTCTCGCGATACATTTCGACGCCTACTTCTGTGTTGGAAACATGGAAATACCGGATATCCCAGACCCACCAGACGATGTACTTTCGTTAATGGGATATAATGAAGGAGATGCCTATGATCCTAAACGGTCATCGCTCGTCAGTACTGGTGCAGGGCTAGCGTTTGGTGCAAGTTTTGGCGTAAATACGGGAGATCTAACCTTCCTGATTTTCTATGGTAATTTTCAAATGATACTTGGCTTCGATATCTCTATTCTAGATTATGGAGAGGCCTATTGTGTCAATACAAATGAACAAATCGGCTTTGATGGTTGGTATGCTACCGGACAAATCTACGCGGGTGTGGGAGCAGAAGTAGGCGTCACAGCAAAAATATTCGGTAAACGCATAAAAGCAACTATTTTACAGGCATCTGCAGGTGTTATCTTACAGGCAAGCTTACCAAACCCATTTTATGGACGAGGCATACTTGGAGGAACTTATGATGTGCTTGGTGGATTAGTAAAAGGGACTTGGCGTTTTGAAATTGAGCTTGGAGAACAATGTACGATTGCAGGAGCTTCAAATCCAGCAATTATTCCGATAATTGACAGAATAATCCCAGAAGACGGTGCTGAAGTTGGAGTAGACTTTGAACCAATTGTTCAATTTCTTGTGCCGATAGAGGATCAATACACTTTGACAGGCTTAGATGGGGAAGATGAATACTACAAAGTAAAATTAATTGATTCAGAAACCGGATTATACCTGGATGGAGAAAAAATATTTGGGATGAAAGAACTGTCGAGTGATAAACGATCAATGGTCTGGAAACCAAGAGATATGCTCAGAGGCGATAGAGAATACATGTTTATTGTTGAGGTTAGATTTCAGGAAAGACAGGGGTATTCTTGGGTAGATGTGTATGAAGATGGAGAATTGGCCTTTGAAAGAGATACAATTTTTGTCACCACCGGTCCAAGCTTATTAATCCTTCCAAATGCAAATATTAAAAGTTCCTACCCTTTTCCTGAACAATTTAACTTCTACGAAGAACAAAAATCCAATCGAGAGGGAAGCATTTATCTAGTAAAGGGTCAAGCTGATTTTTTTGAACATCTTGATGATGACGTTTCTTTTAAAATAAAATTGAAGGCGAGGGAAAACGACTTTGCATGGTATTTTGAGCCTAATATTAATATGGATAAAAACATACTTTGGAATTTCCCGGAAGGATTATTTGAAAGAGAAAAATTGTACTCTGTTGAATTGGTATACATAGATGATAATACGTTATCGAAAGGAACAGATCATGCTGATTATATTGAACTTGCTGAAGAACAACTTGGAGAGTATGCCTACTATTTTGATCCAAATCCAGTTGCTCAGCAGCACCATACCTTAGAACATTCATCTGAAGATGGAAGTGGACCAAATCCTAGTGGAACGTCTACCACTAATACAGGTCCAACCGAAATGCCAACAACTGTTAATCCCAATAATGGAGAAGGAACTTACACACCGCCCCCTCCTTTGCAATACAAAAGTATGTATAAAGTATTCTTTAGAACAAGTAAATACTTAAAGCTTTCAGACAAGCTAGCAGCAATGGTACAGGAAGATAAGGGAACAATTTTAGGGAAAAATCTATTCACATCTTACAAATTAGATGAACCATTTGGAGTTCATGAAATTCAAAAGTTTACAATTGAAAGAAGCGACAACAGCACTTGGTATCAAAATACAATTAAAAAGAAGTTTTATGATGTCCTACAATGTGTAAAAACTCAATACGGGGATCCTGGAGTTCATATGCATGAATGGAAAGAAACTCTCGCAAAAGCTTGGACAATTGAACAAAGTTCTACTGCTGATGGAAGAGGAAGCTCTTCAAAATTAGATAAACTAAAAATTACTTCCTATGCATTTAATCATAACAATATACCAGAATACGAAGAGGCTTTTGGAATATTTGAATACACCGCACCCTACAAAATTCATCGCGATATTGTAACAGTAACAAATTTTATTGCTGGAAAACATGATGATATCTATGGAGAGGGTGGACCATTCCACGAACCACTACCGCCTGGTACAACAATTGAACAATATATGGAGCAAGGCTTTAGATCATGTTGGAGGGATAAATATAAAACATTCTTGTATTATTATAATTCTGGAGAACTGCCTCCTCCAGGTGATTCGTCACCACCATTTTTTGCAAAGGCCTTTAACACAAGACCGAATAATGGTACTTATCAGTTAAAATTCAAGTATCTCTTTTATAATACGTATACAGTAAATATTGTTACGCCATGATAGTACGAATAATCATCATATTATCTTATATCATTTTGTTGGTGTGTAATAACATCAATGCACAGTTCAACAGTGCTGACTCCTTAGTTATCCGAGGAACAGCAAAAGCAGTGAATAGCACAGCAGTAGTCCGATGGGCTCCAATGAATTATAGTACTTGGCAACATGCCATCAAAAACGGGCACACAGTTACTCGAATAACGATCACTCGAAACGGTAGTGAACTCGAACCATACGAAAAAAATCTGTCAAAAGTCATTGTTCCAAATGAGTTTAAACCATACCCGCAAGAATTCTGGGAACGAGAAATGTCAAACAACGAACTTTTGAAAGTCGCAGCCGCCGCCATCTTCGGAGAATCATTTGACGTATCTGCTGAAGAAGAAACAAACAACCCCTTGCTCAAAATTTATAACACATCGCAAGAACAACAAAACAAATTTGGGTTCGGATTATTTGTGGCAGACCAGGATCCAAAAGTCGCTGAAGCAATGGGACTATGCTATTTCGATACCAATGTCAAAAACAATGAGTCATACTCCTATCAGATTGAACTCAATGGAGACTATCCCGGAAAAGTTAAGATTCCAGGCTACGCGCATGTCTCAATGGGATCATCATCTGAATTACCTGTCCCCGCAGAATTAAACACCGTATGTAGTAATATGGTTTGTAATTTAGTTTGGAATAAATTCCGAACAGAACAAGACTATTCAACGTATTTTGTAGAACGCTCTGATGATGGAGGCGCTACCTTTAAACAATTGAATGAATATCCTTTAATCTATACACCAGCCCAAGGGTTTACCAATGATAACATGATCTTCATGAATCCATTGGAGGAGAATAGAAAAAAATACTATTATAGGGTAAGAGGCAGATCTATTTTTGGTGAATACGGCCCTTATTCTGAAGTCGTCACCGGCGAAGGAATCCCAGATCCATTAAGTGTACAGCTTGGACTGTTACCCGTAAAAGAAGAACCACGTGGCACTCAAGTAATCACCTGGGATTTTCCTGTCGATAATAATAAGAACATTATGGGCTTTAATGTCTATAAAGCAGCGAGCAAAACAGGGCCTTACGTTAAGATAAACAATACACCGCTTCCAGCTAATAACAGAACATTTAATGATCCAGAACCCTTTCCTTCTACCTACTATCAAGTATCTTACTTAGATCCTTCAGGAATAGAAGTCAAGTCCTTCCCAATCCTAGGAATATTGATAGACGATACACCTCCAGTACCTCCTATCGAAGTCAAGGGCATAATGGATAAAGAGGGAACTGTTACACTTAGCTGGATCCCCAACACAGAATATGACCTAATAGGCTATCGAGTATTCATGTCCAATCAACTTGATGGGAATTACGCACAGTTGACTTCTATTCACATTGAAGAAACAACTTTCTCACACCTCAGCAATGTGAATATGCTGACCGAGAATGTGTACTACAAAATCAAGGCAATCGACAAACGACAAAACTATTCCGATTATTCTAAGGTCTGTATAGTCAAACGCCCTGATCTTATTCCTCCTGTGCCTCCCGCATTTAGAGAGATACAAGCGGATGAAGAAGGCGTATCCATGGTTTGGGTCAACAGCTCAAGTGAAGACGTTATCAAGCATCAAATTCAACGAAAGTTTAAAAATAAAGACGAATGGGAAGTCCTGAAAGAATACACCGAAAAACCCATCGAATCAAGATTCAAGGACAAAACCGGATCTAAAACAGCAGAATACTCCTACAGAATTGTCGCCTTTGATGAAGTCGATTTAAGCACCCCTTCCAAAGAGATTAAATCAAAGAAAATCGATACAAAGCAGAAAGGAGAAATTGAAGGATTCTCAGTCAAGTCAGCAGGAGACAAGGAAATTAACGTACGATGGAATTTACAAGATAATAGCGTCCGATATTACATTCTGTTTAGAGCAAAAGAAAAAGAAAAATCATCCACCTATAAGAGAATTACAAGGGACACCCCCAATTGCACAATCACTGGAAATCAATTGGTTTTTACTGATAGACAATTGGAAATTGGAACAAAATATAGATACAAGCTGGTCGCTGAATACACCGACAATGCCTATTCTCCCATAACAAAGGAGTTGTCAGCTGTATCGAAATAACCAAGGTAACTTTTGACTATGAAAAATGAATTATTAAAATATAAAGTGTTCATTAGGAGCATCATCTGCTCGCTCCTTCTGATTGGTGTAGGGCTGAATCAAGCCACTGCCAGTCACCTTTCAGGAGGGAATATTTCCTTTGAACACACCGGAACTACCAATCAGTTTAAGTTTACCATGAACTTAATGGCTGATTGTGGACCAGGAAATGCAGGATTGAGTGCAGCCTATAATCTTCAAGTTTATGAAGGTACTACACTGCTTGGTTCTTTTGTTGTAAACAAGATAAATGAAATTAATCTCCAAGGAAATCTATGTCCTCAAGCACCAACATGCAACCAAACAAATAATGGTTATCAACCCGCTTATTTAAACTTTGTATATGAAGGAACTTATACTTTCCCTTCAACAGCCACAGATTATAAAGTCGTTTATGAAGGAGGATTAAGAAATGGAGCTATAACAACTGGACAAACTAGTGGTACCAATGCTGATATGCATATTTACGCAAAACTAAACACAGTTGCAGCTCCTCAAAATAATTCACCATACTTTGATCCTTCTTCACCTATTGATTTTAACCCACAATTGATTTTATGTCATAACAACCTTACCGCTTATTCCCATGATGTCATTGAACCGGATGGAGATGTTGTTAGCTATTCAAGGGTTGCTCCTTTAGGGGAAGACGCTATACCATTCGCTTATACGAGTCCGTTCTCTGTTACGAATCCAATTGGTGGAACCTATTCGAACTCTGGAAATGTTGTGAGTTTTAATCCAAATCAGGGATTAGGATTTCAAGTGTCACCAATCGCAATTTTGGTGACAGAAAGAAGAAATGGAGTTGTGATTAGTGAAATTATCAGAGATTATCAGGTCACTACAGATCTATGTAATAATACAAATCCAACATTTACCCATACAGCTAACAGTACAACTATAAATGCTTGTGTTGGTGATTTAATTGCCTTCAATGTTAATGCTTTTGACGCAGATGCTGGTCAAGTACTAAACATGTCAGCTAATCCGCCAACAAACTTTACAATTTCTAATAATAATACAACGACACCTACTGGAACATTTTCCTGGACACCACCATCGGCTACAACATACACTTTTTCAGTAACAGCAACTGATAATGGATGTCCTCAAAGTACATTTTCAACAATTGCCTTTACTATAATCGTTGAAGCTCTAGGAACAGGGAATTGCATTTCTTGTGATAACTATACAAATGGAGGGGTTATTTACCCTTCTGATCCACAACGTTGCTTTAGTGGTAGTGTTAGTATCTATAATACTTCTTGGCCTACTGGGGGCTCTGGTGGAAATGCAGAATACCAATGGGAGTATAGTACAAATGGTGGGAGTTCCTGGATGGTCTTACCTCCACCTCCTCCAAATGGAACAGAATACTATGGTTTACAAAACCCCAATCTGCCTGCTTTAGGTCCAGTTACTGCCTTGTATCGAAGATTGGCAAGAAGACCTGGTTGTACCAATTTTGTTTCTTCTAATGAGGCTCAGGTCCTTTGGCAGAATTTCAATACCACCGCAACAACTACGCCTTCATGTTCAAGTACAAATACAGGATCTATTAACCTTACGGTAAATGGCCTGAATACTACTCCAGCTATTAGTTGGACTGGTCCGGGTGGCCCATACACAACCGAAGACTTAACCAATGTTGCTCCTGGAACTTATACTGTTACAGTAGCAATTCCTGCTAGCTCTGGTTGTACCGTTACAAATAGTTATACTGTTGGAACAACAAGCACTGGCTGTTGTTCTCAATTGTCTGATGCTGGAACGTTACAAACGCCACCAGCAGTCAAATGTTGGAATACGTCTCAATATATTTATAACCAAACAGCTCCTACTGGTTCGAATGCTTCTACAACTTATCAATGGGAATCTTCCTTAAATGGGTCAAGCGGATGGGCTGCTATTCCTAATGGTGGTAATCCCTATGTCTTGCAGTCTCCTCTCCTGTTACGCCCAACTGGTCAATCAGGCTCCGTTACTGTCTATTACAGACGTTCTGCCTTAAATTCCAGTTGTTCTCAATGGGTGACTACAGCCAGTGAACAAATTACCTGGGTAGATAATTTTAGTATTAATCTAAATAGCATTACTCCAACGTGCCCAGGGACTTTTAATGGAGCAATTGACATTTATACTAGTGGCGCAACAAGTCCAACATACAGTTGGGTAGGGCCAAATGGTTTTACGGCGACAACTCAAGATATTTCTGGTTTGGAAGAAGGACCATACACGATAACAGTTAATGTCAGTGGGTGTACAACCGATGCTACTTATACTGTAGGCCAACCAACAACGGGTTGCTGCCAACCGTTGAATAATGCTGGAACAGTAGTGCCATCTGAACCTGTTGTTTGCTCAGGAGTAGCAGGAATCGTGTATAACTCTAATCTGCCATCCGGTGGTTCTGGAACGATTACCTATCGCTGGGAATATAGCACCAATGGAGGAACAACCTGGAATCTCCTCACAGGCACACAAGGGTCAAATTCTCCAACAAAGACTTACCCTGGTTTTACTGGCTCTGCTCCTCCAGGCAATTCGGTTGTCCAATATCGTCGAGGAGCCAGAAACTCAAACTGTAGTAGTTGGATTTATACAACTTCAGTATCCATCACTTGGGTCGATAATTTTAGTATTTTACTAAATAGCACAACACCAACTTGCCCAGGAACTTTTAATGGAGCAATCGACATTTATACGAATGGGGCAACAAGTCCCACTTACAGTTGGGTTGGACCAAACGGTTTTACTGCAACAACACAAGATATTTCTGGTTTAGAAGAAGGAGCATACACCCTGACCGTTAACGTCAGTGGGTGTACAAAATCCAGTTCTTATACGGTTGATCCCTTAACAACAGGCTGTTGTTTGGCATTAAGTGATGCTGGAACGGTGACCCCTTCAGCGCCAGTTATTTGTCCAAATGTTTCAGGAAAAGTCTACAATACTGTTTTGCCAAGTGGTGGTGCTGGAACAATTTCTTATAAATGGGAATATAGTACAAACGGTGGATCTACATGGTCTAATCTTTCGGGGATACAAGGCGAGGATTCTCCTACGCATGTATATCCAGGTTTTGCTGGTCCTGCACCTCCAGGAAACTCAGTCGTGCAATACCGCCGTGGTGCCCGAAACACCAATTGTACGCCTTGGATCTATACAATGCCTGTCACTATTACGTGGGTAGATGACTTTACTATCAATCTTACAAGCAGCATTACACCAACTTGCCCAAATGCCTTTAATGGTGCCATTGATATTTATACAAGTGGCGCCACAAGCCCCACGTACAACTGGACAGGACCAAATGGATTTACAGCAAGCACACAGGATATTTCTGGTCTTGATTTAGGAACCTATTTTGTAACAGTAGATGTAAGTGGATGCACTAAGACGGCTTCTTACACAGTAGGCCAACCAAGCACCGGCTGTTGCCAAAATGTTATCAATGCCGGAACAATCACGCCTTCCGATCCAGTAATTTGTCCTGGAACAATGGGCTCAGTTAATAATGTTTCATTGCCTACTGGAGGATCAGGTACGACTTCTTACCGCTGGGAATATAGTACCAATGGTGGAACCACCTGGAATTTATTGACTGGACCTACGGGTTCATCTACCGCAAGTTATAACTACCCAGGCTACCTGACACAGAATCCTCCCGTAGGAAACTCTGTCGTCCAATATCGTAGAGGAGCTAGAAATTCAAACTGCTCGGATTGGGAATACACAACACCAGTTACCATGACATGGATTGATGATTTTTCCATTACAACCGACAATATTGAAGATGCTTGTCAGGGTACCCAAACAGGACACATCATGATAAGCACTCCTGGTGCTGTCAATCCAACCTACCAATGGACTGGTCCTTCTGGATACAGTTCAACAAACCAGGATATCTTTAACCTATTTCCAGGACCGTATTACTTGACCGTTACTGTGAATGGTTGCGATGAGACCCAAATCATTACAGTACCAGAACAAACCACTGGTTGCTGTAATTTGACAGTGTCTACCTCTCATGACCCAGTAAGTTGTTTCGGTAATGATGGCGTTGCCTACGCGACTCCAAATGGAGGAACACCTACTTATAATTACAGTTGGAGTAATGGAGAAAATACACCTTCTATCTCTGGATTGCCAATCGGTACATTCACAGTCACCGTTACTGATACAAATAGTTGTCTGGCAACTGGTTCCGTTACCATTAGCGACGGATGCAACTGTAACGTCACCGTATCCACTTCTTCAACAGGCGAAAATTGCTTTGGTAATAATGGTTCTGCTTCTGCTACACCGGGTGGAGGACAAACGCCTTATTCCTTCATATGGAACACTGGTCAACAAACGGCTACAATAAATAATTTAGCTGCAGCAACTTATACCGTTACGGTAACAGATAATACAGGCTGTCAGGTAATTCAGCAAGTGGTTGTTCAGAATCTTTGTGTTTGTAATATGACGCTCAATACCAGTTCAGTAGCCACCTGTAACGGCAATGATGGTTCTGCAACGGTCAATCCTGTAAATGGGTCAACTCCTTACTCGTATCAATGGAACAATGGTGGAAATTCTAATACTATAAATAATCTTTCACCAGGAACCTATTTTGTAACAGTTACAGACAATATTGGTTGTGAAGTTATCAGCCAGGTAACAGTTGCAAATGGTGAAGTTACCGCCACCGCCACTTCAACCAACACAACCTGCGCAGGAAACGACGGGACAGCAACAGTGGCACCAGCAGGCGGAACCGGCCCATTCACTTACCTATGGAGCAATGGCACAACAACACAAACAGCCAGCAATCTCCCCATTGCTACCTACTCAGTAACGATTACAGACGACAACGGTTGCACCGCAGTAGCCACAACAACAGTAGTAGACGGCTGTAACTGCAACCTAACCGCTAGCATAAGTACTACAAATGTTTCATGCTTCGGTAATGATGGTACCGCAACCGCAAATCCAACGGGTGGATCTTTTCCATTTACTTACAGTTGGAGCAATGGTAGTTTTAGCCAAACGATATCAGGATTGACTCCTGGAAGTTACAACGTTACGATTACTGACGCAAACGGTTGTGTTGCTACAACATTAGGCATTGTTGGTTCTAATTGTAATTGCAATCTTACAGTTGGAGTACTTGGGACACCAACAACTTGTACTGTTGGGGGCACTGCAACCGCAAGCCCAGCTTCTGGTATATCACCATATAAATATTACTGGAGTGATGGACAAACGAATCAAACAGCGATTAGCTTAGTTCCTGGAAATTATACGATTACCGTTACAGATGCTAATTTCTGTACAGCAACCAATCAAATCACTATTGTTAATGGTTGTACAAATTGTGGATTTACAATTGCCTCAACTCCAATTATTGCCGAAACATGTGCTAGAAACGATGGAAGTGCTGGTGCTTTAATTACTGGAGGGTTAGCGCCATATACTTTCATATGGAGCAATGGTCAAACCACTCCTACAATTACTGGTTTAGCAGCAGGAGCTTATGGTGTTACGATCACAGATGCAAACAGTTGTATAGCAACCGCAGTGGCACCTGTTCCTTACAATTGTCCTTGTACATTAAATGTAACTTCGGTTCAAAATAGTCCTGAAACGTGTGCTGAAAATGATGGTGCTTCAACGGTAGTATTTAATGGAGGAACGCCACCTTTTACCTTTCAATGGAGTGGTGCGGCAAGTAGTCAAACCACTGCAATAATAACGGGCTTACAAACAGGGGCTTACCTGTTGACTATTACAGACTCGAATGGATGTACTGAGACAACAATTGCTGCTATCAGTTATGACTGTCCTTGTGATCTCACTATTACGAATATGGTTACAGTTTCGGAAACTTGTGTAGGAGATGATGGTACGGCAACCGTTCAGTTTACCGGTGGTGTTGGGCCATATACTTATCAATGGATTGGTGGTGCTGCCAGTGGTCAAACCACTGCTACAGCAACTGGGCTTTCTGCCGGCAGTTATACGGTTATTGTATCTGGAAGGTTCAATTGTTCAGCGAGTCAAACAACCACTGTTTTCAATAATTCTATTGTCCTAACGACTTCTTCTACTGCTACGACTTGTACTTCTGGTGGAACGGCTACGACAAACCCTGTTTTGGGAACGCCTCCTTACACCTACTTATGGAGCGCCAACGCTAATGGTCAAACCACTTCAACTATAACTAATCTGACTCCTGGAAATTACACGGTTACAGTCACTGATGATGATGGTTGTACTGCAACAGATCAGACCACGGTGCAAGATGGATGTCCTTGTAATATTGTTGTGAATAATACGCCAACCAATCCTGAAACATGCCTGGGGAATAACGGAACAGCAGGGGTTCAATTCTCAGGAGGAATCGCGCCATATAGTTACTTGTGGAATGATGGCCAAACTAATGTCATAGCTACTGGTTTGATTGCTGGTACTTATACCGTAACGATTACAGATGTCAATAATTGTACAGCAACAGCGCAGGCGACAGTGGCTTACGATTGTTGTAATATTGTTGTGAATAATACGCCAACCAATCCTGAAACATGCCTGGGGAATAACGGAACAGCAGGGGTTCAAT
>ENA-ORXR01000346-ORXR01000346.1-marine-metagenome-genome-assembly--contig:-NODE-346-length-67802-cov-4.421779_pt1 | contig 67802 bp, 51 predicted proteins | sample MGYA00237866_ERZ511479 | MGnify/ENA metagenome assembly ERZ511479 | reverse complement strand
TAAAGCACAGGGTGATGAACCCTGTGTAAAGATTAAGCAAGATCCAATTTGGCGTGATTTTTTGTAAAAAATCATGATAAATTGCCACCGAGAATTACCCCGTTTTCAGCGCAAAGCTTCTCGGGATCAACTACTATTTTATCACCAAATAATTGAGAAGCAATTGTGAAGTAGTTTAGTAGAAATAATGTAAGTAGAAAGGAATTTTTTTGAAAATTCATTTTAGATTAGGCTTTGTCGTATTATGTTAGAAATACCACTTAAAGATAAGCATTTGTCTACTAATTTGCCTAGTGCAAACTATTGAATTTCGATTAAGGGCAATGATCATGTCTTGTCATACTATCAAGAGGAGTAAAAGGAGTTATTCTTACCTGAACCTAAGCACAACGCTAGCCTTCGCTGAAGTAGATCCTTGCTCCCAATCTGGCCCTTCCACCAGTAAACGAATAGCCTCCTCATCACAACCATAGCCTAAGGATTTTTTGACTTCGATGTCGGTAGGCCTGCCCTTATTAGTAACATTGAAAAGTAGTACGACTTTACCTTCTACACCCGCTTGCTTTGCTTGCATAGGATATCTGAGATTTGAGGTGATATAATTTTTAAAGTGGGACATTCCATCTACGGGACTGGCAACAGCACTACTATTTTTAGGAATTTCTTGAGCGTCACTAGTGACCACTATATCTGATAGTCCTTCCTCTTTTATAAGTTGAATAGTAATAAAGTCCTCGTTGTCAACTCGCTTTTTTTGCTTTTTGTATCCAACATACTGACTTGTTATCTCCTTGACATCTGCATCAGTCTCTAAAGAAAATTCCCCATTTACATCTGTAACTGTGCCATTTGCATTCTCATTATCAACGATGCTTACACCAAATAATGGTGTGCCGTTCTGATCAGTCACTTTACCATTTATAATCCTAGTTTGATTTAGGGACTTCGATTTTGCCCTATCGCTTCTAGCTTTTGTAGAGGAAATTCTATCAAGGATAGGCTCTTTATTTTTTTCCATATTATCCCCAACAACAGTCTCTTCCATGACAATAGATTCAGATTCAAGCTCCATTATCGGAGAGGCAGAAGATGGTAAGGGTTCAGGTGCTTCTAATCTACTTGGTTGAGCATTCTCATTAATATCATTACTAGCCGCAATATCTGACATAGCAGAATTTGGGATAGGTCTTGACTTCATTTTGGATTCGTCGCTTTGGGAAGTTATCTGGGTTAAATCCGTTGGCAATTTGCGCTCAGGTTGTTCGACTTTATCTGTCTCAATTGTCACTTCCTCGGGTAACTGAACCGCGAAATCAGATACATTTGCTATTTCTTTAGATTCTGAATTTTGAGGTACGACGGTTGACGAACCCAAAACTTCAGTGTTTGGAGAGGACGTGTAGTTTTGATTAAGTTTTTCGACCTGATTTTTGTCTGTATTGTTTACTACTGACTCTTCATTGACTTCAGCAGACATTGCTACATCTTGATCTCTCTCAAAAGGCTGCCAAATAAACATGGCTACACTAAGCAATACCGCTATCCCAGCAGCTAACTTTAACCAAGTAAGAGGCGTTTTATCCCTGTTTTTGTTGATGCGTTGAGCTAAGCGCTTTTCTAAATTCTCGAAACTTTCATCGCGGTTGATATTGCTCAATTGGTCGCCACCATCCTTAGCATCGCGGGCATAGTCATCCACCTCGACGATTTCGTCAAGCTTGCGTTGTTCAATTCTGGATATAGTGCCTCCAAAGTATTTTTTGAACAATTCGGTGATATGATTATCCCTGTTTTTCAATGCAAATTTTTAAATTTCTTCGTCCGTTCTGAATGTAAGAGCGCACCTTATTGTAATCTTCATCTATTAATATAGCTACCTCTTTGTAGCTTTTTTTATCAAAATAATGTTGCCGAATACATGTTTGTTGTACATCTGGAAGTGCTTTTAGACAGCTTTCGAGCTTCTCAAGCGTATTTTCGTCCCATTCCGCTTCTAACCAGTCGTCATTATCAGGATGCAGTTCTCCTTCATTATGCACAAGTTCAGTATCATAAATTACAGTAAAGCTCTTCTTATTTTCTTTACGTAGCACCATCAGGCAGTGGTTCTTGCTCAACACATAGAGCCATTTATCGAAGCTTTCGATCTTCTGTCGTTTTACTTTTTTGATCAATTCTTCAAAAATAGCCATGACGGCATCTTCGGCTTTACCTCGGTCTTGCAGGTATTTATAGCAAAGACCAAACTGCATTTGCATGTAGCGTCGGTACAGTTCTCCTAAAACGGATATATCGTCCGTTCGCTCGTAATGTAAGAGCAATTCTGCATCTGATCTAGGGGTCTTATGTCTCGAAAATAAATTAATACGATTTTTTTTTAATAACGATAAGGTAGTAAAAAATTTTCAACTTATGGACAAGCGCTGTGCAGTGGTGCCCTTTTTTTGGGGCAGTCCCGAGCAAGTATAGGATGAGCGGTAGCTCATCCTATACTTGCTCGGGACCGAGTGAATAACGAGTCACGAAACATAGCGACCGCCAGCACAGATGAGGATAGTACAAGCTATAATTTTCGGGAATAAATCAAATACCTCCTCTGTGCTGGTGGATGGCCCCTAAAAAATATACAGTAAAAATTTGAAAATAGAATATATCCTGAAGGGACGATAGAAACTTGCTATATTAAACGGGCAATAGTAATTTACTGTCATCACAGGAAAAATACAGGGCAGGCTTTTCAGGAGCACATTTTTAGCAAGAGTAATATCAAGTTGAAATTAAAATAGACTAATTCATCTACTCCCCCCAAATTGCGGATAGGCAGCTTAAATTATATTATGCCCGCCTAAGTACTTGTCATAAATATTATTATCGCTAAATTAGTGTCTTAAACCATAAAGATGATAAGATCAACACACTTGAAAACATTTATTGCTTTACTATTTATTTGGGCTTTGGCAAGTTGTACAAATGAGAGTAAGGTTTTTATTGGAGAGTGGCAAGACGCTCGTGAGCCACTAAATAAATGGTCGATTAGCAAAGATGGTAATACTTTTAAAGGCGCTCGGACTGGTGCGAAAGATTTCTATAAGTACGATAGTGAAGAGTGGACATATGAAATTGGCGAAGGTGGATTCCCGACTTTAAGTCCAGTGACAGAGGGTGGCAGTACTATTATTTATCAACCAAAACAAAATCGTATTCTACGGAATCCTCCTGGCAGAGCTTACGTAAAAGTTGAAAAAGAAAAATAATATGATCAATACATATAGAGGCGCCGTATTCTCAACGGATTGTGATGAGATCGGACATATGCACGTGCGGAATTACGTCGCGAAATTCGAAGAAGCAACTTGTCAGCTTTTAGGAGATATTGGTTTTACACCTGAGTACTTTAGGAGCAACAATAAGTCTGTAGTATCTGTAGAGCATCATATCAAATATATAAATGAACTGCTACCTAAAGATTTAATAGTAGTGCAGTCAAGGGTGCTTGAATTGAATAGAAGTTCTCTAAAATTTTTTCATCGTATGCTCAATTCGCAGACCAAGATAGTTGCTGCTGAAATGGTTATCGTGGCAGTACAAATAGGTAATGAAACGCGAAAATCTGCCATCATCCCCGATACAGTTGCCAACATTATAGTAAATCATATCTCCCAACACGATCAATAACCATTATTGTCCAAAATTTCATCTTCTATAAAAGAACTTAAACGTTGGTCAAGTATGCTTCTCAACGTAAGACCGAGAGCAGCGTTTGACGACTTTCCTGATCCCAAAGTACCAGACTATGATTCTCTAAGTGCATGGGTTGCGCACCCTGAGATAAAGAGTAAAGCATTACTCAAACCAGCAGGAATAGAGGAAAAAGTACTCAATGAAGTACCGACCTTCTTTATACACTCTACTTCCTACTACGGAGGTACTAATTGGAATGCGGATATTTTTCATGCTAAATCTAGAGAACTTATTGAAGAATTGATTCTTCCAGCGCAGGCTTCGGTGTTCAACCATTTAGGGCCAATATATGCCCCTATCTATCGACAAGCCACATTCTACTCTTTTATGGTAAGCTCCAAAAGTGCATTTGCTGCTTTGGATTTGGCGTATCAAGATATAAAAAATGCTTTCCGACAGTTTCTCATAGAAGTAGGAGATAGTCCATTCTTTGTAGCTGGACATAGTCAGGGGTCATTATTGGGTATGCGCTTGCTAGCCTGCGAGGTTGAAAATAATCCTGCACTACGAAAAAGACTAGTAGCCGCCTATTTGCCAGGATACAAATTCCCTCAGGCAAAATTTGAGAAAGAATTTGAGTTTATAAAAAAAGGAGAAAAGCCGGATCAGGTGCATGCAGTCCTAGCATGGGATACCTACTTGCAAGGTTTTCATGCCCTGCATCATATAGACAACTGTAGTACTTGGATGAAGAATGGAGACAGTGGTGTTTGGCAAAGAAGGTTGACCCTACTTCCGTTTGGGATCAATCCAATAACTTGGGACAAAGATTTACCATCTGCGGATAAATCACAAAACTTAGGAGCGGTAGTCAACGAATACGAAAGAGATACTTTTGCTTGGTCGGAAATAGACAAGGATAGTGCTCCTGGTATCAATACACATTCACTATCTAGTCCGAAACCATATCTAGTAGATACCAATCTAGGACTCGGCAACCTACTTTATATTTCAAAGCCAAAAGGAAAAATTTTTAACCTTGGTAGAATGCCCGGCGGTAATTATCACGTCTATGATTATACACTCTTCTATATGGATATAAGGGCCAATGCAAGTTTGCGCTGGGAGAAATATAAATCATTATATTTGAAGTAATGGAAGAAATACCTTTAGTTCCTAGATCTAGATCGCTCAAGCGTACTTTCAGTTTTGTACACGATCCTATTCCTGTATTTTATGATTATATAAAGGATTATGGAGATTCCTATTATATCTATTTAGGTGGAATAAAGAAATGTTTAGTCACAGCTAATCCGACTGTCATCCGACATGTAATGCAAAAGAACCACAAAAATTATCGAAAATCTGAAATACAAACAAGGGTTCTAGCGCAGTATATAGGAAGTGGATTACTTACTAGTGAGGGGGATTATTGGCTAAGGCAACGACGATTGATACAACCTGGTTTTCATAAAACTAGAATTAAATCATTGGTATCCTTAATTCAGGAAGTAGTTGACCAGCAATTGTCTAAGCTCAATGTGCAACGCGGGATGACGATGGACTTCTATCCAATCATGTTAGAGATTGCCTTTAAGGTGATTGGTAATGCAATGTTTAGTTCGGCTGCTTCGCCAGACGAATTAGATAAGATAGAGTCTTCTATATTGGAGGTGCAGCACTTTATCATCAAACGGGTAAGGCAGCCTTTTATGCAACCGATCTATTGGCTCAATGGAGACATGAAGAAATACAAAACGGTAGCTGAAAATATAGAAGAGATACTTCTTGGGATTATTCGTGGTCGCAAGCAACTACTTGAGCAGCCAGATGATTTGCTAGGTATGTTGATCAATACGCGTTATGAAGATACTGGAGAGCCTATGACGGAGGAGCAATTGCTCTGGGAGTCGAATATTTTGTTTGTAGCAGGGCATGAAACATCCGCAAATGCGCTAAGCTGGATGCTCTATCTCATAGCTAAGCATCCTGCAATAGAAGATAAATTGAAGAAAGAAATAGCAAAGCATATTGGGAATGCTGCGCTTGACTTCGAGGTGCTAATGAGGATGCCATATCTTAATGCCATCATTTTAGAAACACTCAGAATGTATCCACCAGCTTGGATATCGGATAGAGTGTCTGTCAATGATGATGTTGTGAATGGCATGTCGATTCCTAAGGATACCTTGATTATATCTTTATTTTATCATGCGCATCATAGAGAAAACGAATGGAGGGACCCCAAGGTATTTAGACCGGAGAGGTTCATAGAAGATAAGAATCCCTCTTCATATTTCCCTTTTGGTGCGGGTCCGAGAATGTGTATTGGGAATAATTTTGCAATGCTAGAAATGCAAATATTCTTGGTACAATTTTATCGACAATTCTCAGTAGATGTTACAGCTCAGACCAATGCGGAGATAGAGGCATTAATTACTTTGAAGCCTAAAAATGGGATAATATTAGCGCTAAGATAAATTTGGAATTGACAACAATTAATATGACAGAAGAGGATTTATTTCAGCGATTTCGAGAAGACCTAGCTCCCATATATGGGGATGGCGAGCTACGAAGTATGTGCCGTATAGTATTTGAAGATGTTGTTAGAAAGGCGGATTTTGTTTCTACTAAGATTGATGAGATTCATAGCAGACTTAAAGCACAGGAGCCTTTACAGTATATTTTAGGTGAGGCGGATTTTTATAGCTTAAAGTTTAAGGTCAGCCCTGCTGTGTTGATACCACGCCAAGAGACAGAGGAGTTGGTAGCATTGTTTCGACAAAAGGAGAAAAAAGGAGCTGCGCTAAAGGTTTTAGAGGTAGGGACGGGAAGCGGATGCATTCCGATAACCATTAAGTATAGCCATCCTAGAGTAAATTTTACTGCGTTGGAATATAGCGCAGATGCTCTGCTTATTGCCCAGGCCAATGCTAGAAGACACCAGCAAAATATAGATTTTGTGGAAATGGATTTCTGTAATCAAAACCGGTGGTCTAGCCTAGACAAATATGATGCGATTATAAGTAATCCCCCTTACATAGGTATAGCAGAAGCTGAAAATTTGGAGCAGAACGTATTGAAATATGAGCCTCACTTAGCATTATTTTCTCCGAGAAAGGATGCTAATTATTTTTATCAGTTAATACACAAATTTTCCAAAACAAATCTACGTCAAGGTGGAAGAATATATCTAGAGCTCAATGAGTATAATGCTCAGGCAGTGAAGGCGATCTTTGACACTGAAGATTTTGCTGAAGTAACAATTGTCCAAGATATCCATCAAAAAGATCGGATGCTATATGCCATAAAAAGGATTATGTAGAAACGGGCTTTTAACCAATTTAGGGATATTCGTAAGAAGATTAAACTGTAGAACCATAGGGAGTTAATCAAAATTTAATGTTTAGGATTGCGCCATTTTTCTTGATTATACTCTAAAAACGGGGTGATTCAAGTAGTCAATTTGTCACGATTTTTTCCAAAAATCTCGCCAAATTGGTTTCTCGTTTGCCTAATACCGTGGGTTGCCACCCACGGCTAGTGATATTCAAGCTACTCTGTGGTTATCTCTACTTACTTATGAATATACATAAAAACGCCTACTTACTAAGGTGTTAAAATCCAATCGTGTTGATTTGGATTGCGCCATTTGATTCTCCTTTTCTCTTAAATTGAGAATAATTTTGCTTAATAGCATGTCAATCTACTTTTAGAAAAATCGAGTTAATTTGGATCAAACTCTTATTTATGTATATTTATAAAAATGCTTAATCAGTGAATGAATCAATGCGAGAGGGATAGAAATGGATCACGCTTTTCTGCGTGATGTCCGGAGGACGGGAGCGATAGCGCACCCATGCATAGCCCGACCTTGAGCGCTTTTCAGCGAAAGGTCTCGCCCAAAATCTAATCTACTTGAATCACCATACCTTTAAGATATCTTTTCTCCTGACAGTAGATAGAGACAGGGTGATCAAACGGCTGCTGTAGTAAATGGAGCACGCGGATCTGACGTCCCGATTCAATGGCGGCCGCCAAAATAGTACTGTGGAATAATTCAGGATCGACGGCTTGACTACATGAAAAAGTAAATATTATTCCTTGCGGTTTTACTTTTTTTATGGCTAGTGCGTTGAGTCGCTTGTATGCTTGCACTGCCTTGTGACGCTTGGCTTTGCTCTTAGCATAAGCAGGAGGATCAACTATGATCACATCAAAACGTGAAACAGAATCCTTCAAAAATGTGAGTACATCGGCAGCGGTAGAGTCATGTCTAGCGGCCTCCATACTATTGAGCCTAAGATTATCATGGAGAGTATCCAAGGCTGCTTGAGATTGATCGATCGAATGAACATTTGTTGCACCGGCAGCTAAGGCAGCTATAGAGAAACCACCTGTGTAGCAGAAAGTATTCAAAACAGATTTACCCTTAACGAAACATTTTATCAATTTACGACTATCTCTCTGATCTAAAAAGAAACCTGTTTTCTGACCCGCTGCTATATCAACCTGATAAATATGGCCATGCTCCATTACTGTAATGGCGGCTTGATCTTCTCCGTATAAATACTCGTTCTCCACTAAATATTCATCAGAGATAAGATCTGCACTTTTGTTGTAGATGTGCGAAATATGACTGCCGAGCACCCTCAAAATAGATTTTTTGATTGGCTGTAATTGTCTCAACATACCGATTGTGTGGCACTGAATCACCGCAGTATGACCATATATATCCACTACCAACCCTGGCAAAAAATCTCCTTCCCCATGTATTAGTCGATAACAATCTGTATCCGCTAAGCGTGTATTTTTGTACAATTCTCTTAGTTGAAAAGCATTGGAAATTTTGCGATCCCAAAAAGCATCATCGATAGAAGTGAGCTCGAATGAGATTACGCGCAAAGCTAAACTACCTGTGAAATATTGGGCAATGGCTAAAAACTCGCCCGCTGCGCTTTGAACTTGAACCGCTTCTCCAACTTCAATATTATTCTCCATTTTTCCGATAGCCCCAGAAAAAATATAGGGGTGCTTACGGTGAATAAAATGTGCTTTGTTCTTTTTAAGTCGTACTAATTTCAAGGAAAGATATTTTACTCAGTGTATTTATATAAAAAACTAAAGATAGCAAGTAATATAGTCACGATGATCACTCCTTCGAGTGGCTGCACTACGTGATATATAATCTTCGGCGGAATCTCTGTCCAGAAACCATTTGTAGGCTTGCGCACCAGTACTGAACCGAAGGTAGACCAATTGAGTGATAGACCTAGGCTGTGAATAATATCCTGGACTAAATTTTTCTTTATTATTAATAAGAACATGATGGAAATAATACTAAAATAAACTATCCAAGATGTGAAATGCACACTTCTAAGATTTGACCTAAGAAGTAATTTGATGCCGCTGAGTGCGCGAAGGTAGATAAGTCCCATAGCACCTCCAAGTAGGTTCAGAATGACATCATTGAAATCGTAATAATTAGTGCGCTCAGGCGATAGATAATAGTACTGATATGCTTCATCGATAGCACCTAAAATGACAGTAGCTAAGAGTGTGGGAAAGAAACTTTTGAACAGTGGAAACAGAATACAAGCTAAGACGGCATATTGTATAAAGTGAATAATCTCTATATTCACAATTATAATCATATTGAGCGAAGCGATCATAGCGCTAAAGCAAAATACAAAAAAAGCGAACGGAAATGCTGGTCTATCTAACTGTCGAATGGCCTTGATAAAGTTATAAGTAAAAATTGCAAATAACACCAGAGCTAGGATAAATATCGTAAGGTCGTATTGGGCTCTAGAAACACCTTTGAATAAGGCCGCAATAGAGACGCCGACAAACTCATGAGGTAGGGTAACCAACATGTAGAATACTATACAGATAAGTAAATTGAGTAGTATATGCTTAGAAAGGTAGGTTAAAAAATTTACCATGTAACAAAAGTAATTTTTTAAGCATTTTGATGAAATAAATAGCGGTAAAAATCATTAATTAATTTTACTTTTATAAAAATTTACAATATGACAATTGATGATATCTTAACTGGGATACAAGCTAAAGCAGATGTTGCTGATCCGATAGGTAATACTTTGAAATTAAACATAGGAGAAAAAATTGTTTTTATCGACGGCACTGGTGATAGCAATCAGGTTACCTCAGAGGATAAAGAAGCAGACTGCGTGGTTACTATAAATGAAGAAAACTTCAAAAGTTTAGTGACAGGAGATTTAAATCCGATGATGGCTTTTATGAGCGGTAAGATTAAGCTAAAAGGAGATATGGGAGTAGCTATGAAGCTCCAATCTTTTCTTGGTTAGTAGAGAATTCTGAATTTTGTGAAATACTGGTGGTTCAATAAATTCTTTACGACAACAGATATAACTTCAGCTTTTACAGGCCCATGATGCGTCCATTTAACTAATGAAGTTAATGAATCTTGCTCACCCTGAGCATGAATTAAGACATCCCCATTATCCAGATTCTCTACTGTTCCTACAATTCCTAGCCTCTCTGCTTGGAGCTTAGTTGATTTACGGTAAAATACGCCTTGTACTTTACCCTTGATAAGAATTTGAATCTGTCGTGTCATTTGCTAAATTTAATTCCTCATCTGTCTCAGCAGTTTTAATGTCTTTATCTGGTTTACCACTTTCGAAAATTAGAGATATTGTCATAATCAAAGATGAGATGATAATAACGTAAAGAAGTATTCCTTGATCAAAGCTAGGACTTTTGATATCTAAGGGTAGCTGATAGAAGAGTAATACGGTGATCAATCCACGCGGTGCGACGAATAACTCTGGTGTTAAATTTTTTCCATAAAAAAGCCGTAAGAAGACTATACGTACAAAATACAGCACGATTAATACTGCAATACTAATACAGAACACGTCAAAGCTAACTAAGGAGGTAAGCGTAATGCTTAAACCAAAAACTACAAAGAAAAAAGTACGGACAACGAATGCGGTCTCTAAAGTGATCAAGTGAAATTCCTTTTCAATCACCTCTATTGGATCTTCCTCCCTATTAGGATTATAATCCTTTTTGAAAACCTTAAAAAACATTTGATGATTAGATAGAGCTAGACCAAAAAACAGGATGATTAATAATGCACCGTAAAGGTGTAAGAATACTTTACCTGATGAATATAAGAGCAATAGGATAGCGATCAAGAGAAATAGTCGTGTATGTCCCTTTAGGTCTTTAAAAATGTATATAAGAGAATAACTCGCTGCTATAGCAATAACCAATGTTATGATAAGGCTGACAGTCAGGTTGACAGATGCTTGTTGGAGACCTTCATCATTCATGTTGAGCAGGAAATAAAAAATCATAATACCAAGGATGTCAGAAAACGCAGATTCATAGATCATGAATTCCTGCTTGAGCTTAGAAAGTTTTCCTATACTAGGTATAATGATAGCGCTAGACATAATTGCTAGTGGAGTGCCATGGATCATAGCAATGGTAAAATTCATATCAAAAAACTGTTGTAGAACGAACGCTATACCAAATATTGAAAACAATAGACTTAAAAAAGCAATCAATAGCGCTCTGCCTATCAATGGTAATTTGTCTTTACTGAATTCTAAATCCAATGCAGCTTCCATCACAATCATAATTACACCTACGGTACCGAGTATCTTCAAGGCTCCTTGTAGGGTAGATTCTGGCATATTGATATGCATGGAATCCAATCCTAGCTTCATAACTATACCCAATAGAATCAACATTAAAACTGCTGGGACGCTTGTTTTCTCGGCAATTTTTCCAAATAGATAAGACAAAACTATAATAGAAGATGCAGTAATTATCTGAATATACGGATCAGACAAATCAAATCCAGCGGAGAGGTAAATCATATATAAGTCTATTATTTGGATGAATTTAAGAAGAAAGTATTAGTTTTTCTAGACTCTCTAGAAAGGCTTTAGCCGTATTTTTCCATGAAAAATTTTTGGCGTGCTTTAGTGCCTTTTCACGGTATTGGAGCTGTAAATCAGAACTCTCTACCATTAGTCTGATTTGCTCTATAATATCCGCTCTATTTTCTATATCAAAGTATATGGCTGCATCCCCTCCTACCTCCTTGAGTGCTCCTTCTCCAGATATTAGACATGGGCAACCACAAGCCATGGCCTCCAATACTGGCAGACCGAATCCCTCATGATAACTAGGTAGTACTAAGCACTCGGCATGTGTGTATAAAATTCTTAATTCATGCTGCGGAACAAAATCTGTAAGAATTATATCCTGCTGATAATCACTATTCTGAACTGCTGTCAAGATTTCTTGGTAGTCCCAGCCAGGCTTTCCAGTTAGTACCAACTGCAGCTCCATGCCAATATTGTTTGACCTCAGCTTTTCAAAGGCTGAGATAAGCAGAGGTATATTTTTTCTTGGCTCTAAAGTACCTACGTGTAAAATGAATGATTTCGATATACCAAGCTTTTTGATAACTGTGGCATCGAAAGCTGGCTTATAATAATCGCTAATACCAAGATGTATGATGTCAATTTTTGACTCCATACCTGAAACAAAATCATTTATATCATTTTTGGTTTGCTCTGAGTTACATAAAATCAAATTAGATTTCTTGAGAATTCTAGGCAATAATAAATTGTGCATTTTTTGACTCACAACTCCGTGAAAGTTCTTATGCGTTACGGGTGTCAGATCATGTATATAGGTAACTTGATAAATCGAATCAGGCAAGCCAAATGGTCCGAAATGTGCTAGTTCCACCACCATGTCGAAATTGTTCTGTTTGATATATTTTGGTACAGTAGTAAATAATCTAGCTCTGTGATGAAGAAGTATCATCTTTCTAATTGGAATTACTACTTCTTTTAATGTTTGAAATTGATTTTTTTCTTTTGCACGTATAACATATATCTCATGATCAGTTTCTATGTGATCAAGTGCCGTAAGGAGCTCCTTGCAAAAGACATGAATACCTGCATACTGCGTATCTAAGGGATCTGCTAAAAAGGCAATTTTCATTTCTCCAATTATGTTAGTGATTCTCGGTATAAAGATATGTATTTATTTACTGTATCAGACAGTAGAAACTTTCTATTCGGTATAAAGTTCCACTCTCCTGATATTGCTAAATCCATGCATTTTTTGAGACCTGCAGAATCAAAAGTTTGCATGGTCAGGTGCTTACCAGATACGACTTCTTTAAGCGCACCTCTAGCAGAAGAAATAATAGGCGTGCCTATAGCCATAGTTTCTACTGCCGCGAAACAAAAACCTTCGCTGTGGGAGGGTATGACTATTGCATTGCTTCCAGCAATAGTATTCTGAAGCTGGGTAAAGGTTAAATTATGCTTTATCTGAATTCTCTTTCTTATATCCAACTGATCAATGAGCGCATTAATATCATCTAAGAAAGGCTTTGGTTGAGTAGGAATAATGAGTTGGAATTTGACGTCACTTCTTAGATTACTCATAAGGCTAATAGCTTCTAAGTAGAGTTCTATTCCTTTGGACATGCCTAGTCGACCAAAAAATGTAAATGTAAAATCTGTCTTGGAGGGAGTATGCGTAATGGAATCGAATTCCTCATAATCGATACCATTGTATATCATCTCTATATTGTCGGCTGAGACCCCTTCAGCAATCAAAGCTTGTTGAGTATATTTAGAAACTGCTACAAACTTATGGAAGCTCAGCTCTAGCAGCATTTGTTCAAACATATAGTGCAGACGAGCACCAAATTTTGACATAAACGGAAGTTTAAACCAAAGTTCACCCCACACTTCATGAAAAGTTATAACAACCTTCTTATTTCTACATCTCCCAGCTAACCATGCGGGCAAAGCTGCATTATAAGAGGTAGTATGTATCAGATCACAGTTTTTGGACAGTTTAAAAGCGGAGAAAAAAGCCAGGATTGTAAATAGGTATCTATTGCCGTAAGATTTTCGATGTATAGTAATATTTCCAATTTTTTCGAATGCTTTATCTGATGAATTTTTTAGTGTGGTAAGCACGACAACTTCGTGGTCATTTTTTGATAGTTCTCGAGCGAGGTTATCAAATAAAGTTTCTACCCCGCCTATATGAGGGAAGTAGTTTTCTAAAACAAAAAGGATTTTCATCCTACCTTGGCTTTACCTCTTTTTTTTATTGGGAGAACGGATTCGTCCTTATCCTGCTGATCAATTTTATTCTTTTCTTCTATCGCAATTTTTCTCACCAAATCAGTCATTTGATGCTCCAATTTTTCAATTGTAGATGACAAATAAAAAACGAAGAGAAAAAGTAGGGCTATTGATACAAAGATCACAGCTGTGACATTACTTCTAAATCCTAAAAGAGAGGCAATCTTCATAGAAACGGGATTAGGGATAATAGCCATAAGTGTAATAGAAATCCAGAAGAGTACCCAAACTATCATTGCTACAAGTGTTCTCTTCCTTCTTAGATACTGAACCACAGTCCGATAAATAAAGAAAACCCCAATTATAGGTGCCAACCATTGGTAAATTTCAAGTTGCACAAGTAATATCATTTCATAGCTGAATTATGCTAACTAATTTAATGTATAAAGCTCTTAATTTGTTTCAGTTGTTAAAGAATACATTAAATATGTAAAATAGCAGTTTCTAAGCGTAATATATGGATAAATTTCAATCAATGTGCTATGTAGAACAAAATTTTGTGTCAGGCTAATTGCTAAACTTATTCATTAAATTGATCATCTCTGAGTCCTCTGTGCCTCTAGCGACCTCCATTAATTTCGCTCTTTCTTGTGCGGTTATATTTGATAGAGCACCTTCTGTGAGCAACCCATTTACCCAGTCCGCTCTTTTTAATTCTAATGCCCACTGAAGGATCGTTTTATTGTCTATTTTATTTGAAAAGTTAACTGTATGCTTAGATAAAACAGGCAAGATAGCGATAGAACCTTTTTCTAGAGCTTTTAAAATTGGAGATACCCCATCTTTACCTCCGAAGAATGGATCAGCTCCAAATCGAAGTAAAACATCCATCATTCGTGGATCTTTATAAGCCAAAAATTGTGGAGAAAAAGATTGATTCTTATCATTTAGAATATTCTTAGTATCGATTGTATTATCACAAGAATGGGATACTAAATCATAGAATTGATGCTGAACTGCTTTATTCAAAATAGGATAATTACCCATTTCATCTTTTGTAAACAAAGAAGCACCTTGCGCTAGAAGATACTCTGCTAATTTCTCTTGACCTTCTTCAATAGCAAGCATAAGAGCATTCTCTCCCTTGAGATAAGCATTAATATTCTCTACCTCTTTTGCATAGTATCTTACAGCTTCAGAGTCTTTATATTTAATAGCCTCAAGAAGTGCAGCAAGTGGTGATGCATAAGTTGCATACTTCGTCTTAAATGATTCTATTTGATCTGTGCGAAATGGGATGTCAACATTTTCCGCAACATCATCTACATCTAGAGCCAATTTTAATTTTCTTGCCTTTGCATTTTGAGCTTTTTCTTTCATGGCTATGTGTGTTGCTTTATCTCTTGCAAGCTGCATTCTTTTGAGTTGCTCCTGATCATTAGTAAGTATAGCATGAATATTACTGTAACCATTCTCTACTGCTGCCATAATAGGAGTACTACCATCTAAATTTGGAAATGATGCTTTAGCCCCTTTATCCATCAATAGTCTAACGATATTTTCATTCTCCCAAAATACAGCTTTGTAGAGCGCAGATTCTCCATCGACACCTCGCACATCAGGATGTGCCTTATGATGTAATAGCATACCCACCATTATTTCATGATTGTTGTCAACAGCTATGGGCAAAGGGTATCTTTCTAATCCATCTGGTTTATTAGGATTAACCCATGCGTTTAGAGATTCGGCTACGGCAGTAGGATCATTGTTGAGTACAGCAGCAACTAGATCCGCATTGGTAAGCTTAAATTTATCTATAATTCCACTACCTCCTTTGCGCAAATTGTGCTCTACGAGATTATAAAACGCCTTGAAATCCATCAGAATAATTGTAAAATGTTATTATGAAATACGAATATAAAGTTTTAGCAAAAACACAATTACATTTGCGCAGCTACTTTAAATATAATTTGGCTTAAATTTAATCAAAAACAATTGACTTGTCATGAGTAAACAATTAAAGATAGATAATTTTGACCCTAATGGAGTTGGTATTCATAATGGTCGTTTCATTGGTCTTCCATTTGATGAAGAAGATGCACAAGTAGTACTCATACCAGCACCCTGGGATCTCACTGTATCCTATAATGATGGTACTCATAGTGGACCAGAGAATATACTAGAGAGCTCTTATCAACTCGATCTTTATGATGATTATGTGGAGAGTGCTTGGAAAATGGGACTCTTTATGCAACAAGCTGATAGTAACATTATATCTGAAAACAATAAGCTCAGACCTTTGGCTGAAAATTTTATAGCAGCTCTAGAGAGTGAATCGCAAATCTCTGAAGAACTATTAAGCGATGTAGAAAAAATAAATACAGCATGTGAAGCTATGCTGCAAAAGCTTCAACAGAAATGCGAAAAAATATTGGTTAGTAATCAGCTATTTGGTCTTATCGGTGGAGATCATTCTATAGCATTAGCTGGAATAAGAGCTTGCGCAACCCAACACGATAATTTTGGCATTCTGCAAATAGATGCGCACATGGATTTGCGTAAGGCATATGAAGGATTCATATATTCGCACGCCTCTATATTCTATAATGCTGTGCAGGTTAAGCAAGTAGCTAAACTTGTCCAAGTAGGCATAAGAGACTATTGTCAAGAAGAAGTTGACTTTGCCAAACTGCATAATGATCGTATATCATTATATACCGACACAGCAATCAGCGAAAAAAAGTTTAACGGTTTGAATTTTCATGATATTTGCCTTGAAATATGCAGATGCCTCCCAGAAAAGGTTTACGTCAGTTTTGATATTGATGGGCTTAAACCAGCGTTTTGTCAACACACGGGAACTCCTGTGCCAGGAGGATTGAGTTTTTCTGAGGCAAAATACTTGCTTAAAACGCTAGTAATAAAGGGACATAAAATTATTGGATTTGATCTTTGTGAAGTAGCTGCAAAAGGGCATGAATATGATGGGAATGTAGGAGCAAGATTGACTTATCTGTTAGCTAATTATATGGGAAAAAGTCAAGGACTAATCTGAGAGAAAAGCGTTTTCAAAATTTTAACATTTTAAAATCCATAATATGCTACTAAACAAGTCCTTAAAAAAAAATGAAATTCGTACCTTGTAGCACTTACATGGATCAAAATGAACAAAAAACATCTGCAATTAATAGCTCTAATTGCTATAATTGCCATTCAATCTTCTGTATATAATGTTGTTGCACAAGAGATTACACTTGACATGGAGAAACAAGAGATATCTTGTGCTGGCATGAATGATGGCAATGCTAGAGTAAAAGTCTCCGGTGGCAATGCACCTTACTCCTATAAATGGTCCAATGGTGAAGAAACCTCCCTTATAAATGATATTGGTTCTGGCGTTTACACTATTACAGTATCAGACAGCAATGGTAACACTGCCTTGAATGCAGTTAGTCTATTAGATGTAGAACCTATTTCTGTAGTACTCGATATAGAAGATGGAAAATGTGGAAATTTAGGTAAAATAACTGCCAAAGTAACTGGTGGTTTAGGTCCTTTTCAATATAATTGGAGCAACGGTGGTTTCGACAGTCAAATAAGAAACCTAGAAGAGGGCGAATATTCTCTTAAAGTTACGGATAGAGGTAGTTGTCCTACGTATCAAAGCGCAGATATCATTATACATGGTGAGGGCTTAGCAATAAAATCAGAATTTGAATTACCTACTTGCTCAGGAGATGGTAATGGTCAAATATCTATAAAACAGACAGGTGGTGAAATGCCAATAGATTACTTGTGGAATAATGGGTCAACTGGTGTATCTCTTAGCAATGTTGCTGCAGGTACTTATTCTGTATTTGCAATAGATGCATTTGGCTGTACAGATGGACTTGTTATTTTTCTACCTGAGCCTGAGCCGCTGAATGTAGATATCATAAATCAAAGTAACTCACTTCTTGCGAAAGTAGAAGGTGGCTCTCCTAGCTATTCCTATGTTTGGAGCAATGGTGCGACGGGAACTACCGTGCTTAGTAATCTTTCTCCAGGAACATATGGACTGACAGTAGATGACAAGAATGGATGTACTGCTAGTGATATGGCAGACGTATTGGGTCCATTAACTGCTCAGGATATTGACAGTGTAAATTCTTTTTCATTACATTCAACGCAAATACATAACATAATCGAGGTCAAACTAGCATTGTCTTTTCCGCAAGAAATCTCATTTAGAGTGTATGACCAGAGTGGAGCGTTGATAAATATTCAAAATGAGAGTGGAGCTAGTTTTAACAAAGCATTACAACTCAGCGCTGACCTACCAGCTGGTATCTTGTATGTCCATATTTCATCAAGCGAAGGATGGTATTTTACAGATAAAGTAGTTAAGCTTTAAGATCCTAAGTCATTATCTACCACTTATAAATTGATGTCAATTCATGCGATTTTTTACAATCTTTTTACTTTTATTATTTACGCTATGTAGCTCACTAAATGCACAATGCTGGGCTAAGAAAAGTTTAAAAATTCAAAAAGCATTAGATAAACATTATGCTGATACCCTTACTTCTCCTCTGCTAAAGGAAGATGTTGCCAGTTTTCAAGGACATCCATTCTATGCTCCGCAGAAGCATTTAATTATAAAAGCAAGATTTGAAAGAACAGCAGATGCTAAGCCCTTTCAGATGCCAACATCTACAGATAGGTTACCAGTATACACACAATACGGAATTGCATTTTTTGAGATTGATAGTAAAGCATATAAGTTGAACATTTATCAAAACCATAAATATAAAGAGACACTGTTCCTGCCCTTCTACGATCTCACTAATGATGATACGACTTACGGTGGAGGCAGATACTTAGATCTTGCTTACCCAAAAAATGGTAAGATAAAAATTGATTTTAATCGTGCATATCATCCATATTGTGCCTACAGTGATCAATACTCCTGCCCGATACCTCCAGCGGAAAATAGATTAGATATTGCTATACCAGCGGGTGTGAAATTATTAGAGAAATTCAGGCATTAGGGCTACTTTTTTCCAAAGCCTATGCCACGCTTATTAAATACGAAGCCACTCTTATCAAGCTTGAACTTACTAACATCCGCTAAGGTGATTAGCAGATCCTCCATAGCATTGCTATCATCCAGATCTGCAAGTCGAATGTTTTGATTTTTTATCGTTTCACTGACTACATTACGGACTGTTCTGGCATTTCCAAAGTACTTATCTCTATGATCGTATATATAAGTGAAGTAATTTTGCATATGCATTAAAGCCGCTGCATCTAAGACATATTTTTGCTCTTTAAACATAAAAATTGCAATCTCCATCAACTCTGAAGCAGAGTAGTCTTCAAACTTTAATACCTTATCAAATCTGGAGTTAAGACCAGGATTAGCTTTTAAAAACTTCTCCATATTATCTGTATATCCTGCTGCGAATACGAAGAATTCACCTCTGTGATCTTCCATTCTTTTGAGAATAGTCTGAATAGCTTCACTACCAAAGTCTCCTCTATTATCTCCAGAAGAGGAAGTCAGCGCATATGCTTCGTCAATAAATAAAACACCTCCCAGAGCCTCCTCTATTTTTTCTGATGTCTTGATCGCTGTCTGTCCTACATAGCCAGCCACCAATCCTTGTCGGTCTGTTTCTACCATTTGACCACGCTCCAGTATGCCGAGGGCTTTATATATTTTAACCAATATTCTCGCTACCGTAGTTTTACCAGTACCTGGGTTACCTACTAGTGCAGTATGCATACTAAAAGTATTGAGTACATCTTTTCCAGAGCGGAAATAGAACTTTACCAACACCACCATTTGAGCTATCTGCTCCTTTATATTTTCGATTCCGATTAGACTATTGAGTTCGAATAATGCATCATTTAGCAAATCTTCATCTACAGGAATATCTGGCTTTATTTTCTTTCTTTCAATTTTTATTTTCTGCACATCTGCCAAGGTTACACGTGCAAGCTCTTCATTCGAATAATTTGCAGGATGCTCAGATTTCATTATCCGGAGACCAAGATTGAGTTTAGCTTCTTCTATAATATCGAATACAAATCTAGCATTGCCAAAAGTCCGATCACGAGACCTATAAGCATCAACAATAAGCTGCTTTATTTTTACAGTAGCCTCATCCTCTAGTACTACCTCCTTTTCAATACATGCGAACTTCGAAATTTCTACTAGCTCCTGCGGTACATAATCTGAAAATTCAAAATACAATTTAAATCTAGACTTAAGTCCAGGATTTGAGTCAAGAAAGTGAGCCATCTCCTTAGGATACCCAGCTACTATAACGACTAGGTCACCAGGTCCGTTTGACATCTCTTTGAGCAATATTTCTATTACCTCTCTTCCAAAGTCTTTGCTATCATCGTTGGATCGTGCTAGAGCATAAGCCTCGTCGATGAATAGGACACCTCCCCTCGCCTTCTCTATATTTTCTTTTACTTTCGGTGCTGTTTGACCGATATATTCTCCGACTAAATCTACTCTATCTACCTCATGCACATGACCCTTCGATAGTAAGCCCATTTTCTTGTATAACTTACCCATCTTGCTAGCCACAGTAGTCTTACCTGTTCCAGGGTTTCCGATAAAGACAGAATGTACATTAATATCTTCTGCTTCTTCAAATCCTTTATTTTCCCTTAATTGTAGAAATTTTATATAATTAGCATGGTCGCGAACTTTTTGCTTCACCTCACGCAAACCTATTAATTCATCCAGGCTAACCATGAGTTCATCAAACGACAACTTATCTTCTTCTTCATCAAGTACCAATGGAGAAAATCCATCTGGCATCAGCACAGGTACTAGACCTTCTTCGAATTGCTCACCGACATTAAAAGGAATAATACCTACAACCGCATCCATAAAAACTATCTCCGCGGTGTACTTATCTTCGCGCCATGAGCCTTTGACATTCGATCCCCACCCAGCTGTCAACTTGATAGTATCCTCATCTAACTCTACTCGCTGCAGTCTTACGACTTGCCCCTTAAGTTCGCGAGCATTATTATAAAATTTTGTATATAATTCGCAGTACCAACTGTTGTGCAAGTTGAGATTCTTGAGAATGATCTCTACGTAGATATAGCGTGTTTCCTCTGCGTTGAAGGCTTTTGAGTACACTCGCTCTTCTTGGATGACATCGTCATAGGGACCCTCATAGAGTTTAAGTGACTTCACTTCGAGATATGGATTTGCTATTTCAGGATTTGCCATTTCTACATCTTCAATGTAGAAATATTTAGTAGCCACACGTGATCCATCAATCCATGCCTCCCAGAAGTAGGTCCCTTTTTTCCAAAATTTACCTTCCTTTTTATTGCCCCACCCTTCTCTGATGTAGACAACGTTATCGTATTTGGAGATGACTTTTTTCTTCAGCGGTAGGCTGCAGAGTTCTATTTTGTCACTTTTGAGCTGATAGCATTTTAGTTCTATCTCTACCTCCCAATCCTCTGCATCAAACTGCTTGTTGTAAAACGACAGTTCCGCATAGATATAGCTTGTGCTATACCGGTCAAACACTTGACGGTACTTCTTCTTATTGTCAGCTAGCCACTCGGTAGATGAATATACCTTGAGCTCTCTAAATTTATAGTTAACAATGTTTTTTGGTGACTGATAACCTTCTGACATTCTATATTTTCCTGTTTTACTTTCTACCTAGCAAACATAATTAATACACATTGAACCATGAAATTATCCGCCTATTAAGATACTTCAGTAATAAAATTGATATAATAGTTTGATAGAAAGAAATGCATCAACTAAAATAACGATTTTTTTGTGTTTCCGTTTCTCTTACTTCCGTTTTTCTGCTGGATTTGATCATTTTTTTTATTTGGGGGTGCCGCTAGTATCGCAAAAAGGCGATACGGCGTCGGGTCTTCCGCTATATCCCAGCAAAAAAAGCTGTGATGCCGCTTCACCCCCTCACCTTCAGCGCACTGAGCCCCGACATTCCGTTTCACTACAGTCACAATTTTCGCTGGCTAGCCTAAACTTCATGCTACGGTAGATAGTTTGGATAGAAACTTTTAATCGAAAAGCCTCTAATGGAATTCTTTCTTCTGGGCAAGGGGTAGTAAGGAATACCGCCTTAGCGGGATGTCTAAGAGACGAAGGAACGAAGACCGGTAGCGCTAGCGAAGTCCTGCATGACCCGGTCCTGACACTTTTCAGTCAGGATGACCCCAAAAACCCTTACAAGTGACGCTTTATAGAGATCAAACCTATGTAATTGTCCTGAAATTAACCTTTAATAGAAAAATTGTGTTATGCTTTTACGGTGAAAAGCGCGACTTTTAGATACCGATTGCAAATATCCACAAAAAAATGACACGAAAAGCATTACTTCTATCAGTATTAATAATGACATTATCCTACTTTCTGAGCGGTCAAGGATTAAATATGACGCTCGAAGGTAACTATGACAATTCCAATTATACTTATAATGATTGTTGGGGATATACAGACGCTAGTGGCAATGAGTACGCTATTCTAGGATCACGTACTAAGGTTCTTTTCTTAGATATTACTGCCCCTACCTTACCCACTTTGATAGCAGAGTTTACTGGCGCTGCACCCGGTATCGTAGGCGCTAATAGTATCTGGCGAGATTTTAAGACTTACGATAGGTATGCCTATGCGGTTGCTGATAGTGGCAGTGAGGGCTTGATGGTTTTTGACCTGAGCAAAATCCATAATGGAATTGTCAATAAGGTTTATCAAAAAAATAACAGATTTGTCCGAGCACATAATATATTTATCGATGTTCCCCATGGCAAACTATATGTCATTGGTTCCAACACACAAAACGCTGGACTCATCGTGTATGATATTGCTACTGACCCTTCTAATCCTATCCATCTTGCAAGCGTAGATGTGAGTGGGGGGTATATCCACGATGCATATGTATATGACAATATTGTCTATGCATCTTCGGGCTATGATGGTCTATATATAATAGATATGACCAACCCTGCTACTCCTATATACAAAAGTGACGATGAGACCACTGCAGCAGGATATAATCATAGTGGTTGGCCCTACGATAATGGCAATAAAATGCTCGTCGCCGAAGAGGTGCCTCAGGGTCTAAAGTTGGGAATTTACGATATCAGCGATCTAAATAATATTAATCATATCTCATCCTTTCGCGATCCTATCAATACAAGTGGTAGTGGTTTTCCTACCTATCATAATCCTTATATGGTAGGAGACACTGCTGTTATCTCTAGCTATGAAGATGGCATCACTATCATGGGTCTGGGTGCGGGTAACGCTCCAGATAGAATAGCCCACTATGACACCTACACAAATACGAACTACAATGGATATAACGGTTGCTGGGGTGCCTATCCTTACTTTCCATCAGGAACCATTATAGGTTCAGACATTAGCACTGGACTATACGTATTAAGCACTACGCTGGATTTGAAAAATACCTGTACTAATGGTATAAAAGATGATTTTGAAATAGATATTGACTGTGGTGGGTTTTGCAATACCTGCGAATGTTCTGCTCCTACGGATATGGTATTTAGCGATGTGACTGCTACCGAGATCCAGATAGACTGGTCTGCCGTAAACACCGCAGTAGGATATGAGGTGAGGTATCGAGAATCAGGAACGAGTAGCTGGGCGATGAATAGTGCCACTACGAACATGATTGTAATTTCAGGTCTACAACCAAATACCAGTTATGATTTTCAAATTCGCGCAGATTGTAGCAATCGTATTACACCATATGCCACTTCTGTATCTTACACTACAGGTAGTTGCTTGTCGCAGATAAGATATAGTGGTCCACAAGAATCTGGTGAGTATGAAACAGTAGAATATATCCGCTCTCACGCACAATTGGTTCCGGGAAGCGATATTGCTTATTTTTCTGGTGACAGCATTATGCTTGGTCATAAATTTTCTGTTGAATTAAACACAACTTTTTTAGCGGAGGTAGATCGTCCATGTGGCGCACCAGCTTTCACAGGACAAGTTGAAATGAAAAAATATTACCACGTTGAACCTGCAAATATTGTAGAAGCTTTCACAGTGATAGAGCATTCTGATGCTGGTGTTTTTTACATCGTTTCGAATCAAGATGGTGATGAGCCATATACTGTCACTATACTAAATACTGAAGGTAGTGTCATCGCAAAGTCCGAACATTCAGCTGCAAACAAATTGACAAAATTCAATCTTGCAGATAATCAGCACAGCGTAATAATAAAGAAAGAGAAATCTACTATGGAATTTATCTTAGAAAAATAGAACACTTTAAATTTAAAGGATTTGAATAATTATAAACTCAGCTTACTCTGCTTACTTATTGCAAGCTTCTCTGTTGCAGTTGCTCAAAACAGTATTTTGGATACCTATTTGGTAACTATTGCTGCTGCAGAAGGATTGAGTAGTGATGACATTGACGACTACGATCTTTCCAGTAATCATCAGTCAAAGCGAAGCGGCCTAAAGCATTTCTACTATCGTCAACGATTTAATGGAATAGAAATTTTTGAGACCCAATCTTCTATACATTTAAGTGAGGATGGTAACCTTTATAAATATAACAATGCCTTTGTAAAAGATGTACGCAGCAAGGTTTTAGCAACTGATGCAAGTATAACGCACGCGCAGGCTTTAGGTCTTGCCATACTTTACTTCGACTATGATGATTCTCAGTATCCAATAGAAATCTCTGCAGAAAATGATAGTATGCAGTCTAAGATATTTAGTAAAGGAAGTGTATCCCGCATCGATATCCCGATAAAGTTGATGTATTATCTGACTGCTGAAGATAGGCTAAAGCTATGCTACGATATCAGTATAAGTGAAATAGATGATACAGATTGGTGGAGCTTAAAAATTGATGCTGAGACAGGTGAGATGGTCAGTCAGATAAACTGGACCGTCTCCTGCAATTTTGAACACGATAATGACATAAGGCATATATGCTCTGACAAGAATAAGTGCTCCGCATATAAATCTATGACAAATAATGTAAATCCAGACACCTATAAAGTATATGCCGCTCCGACGGAAAGTCCTAATCATGGAGTTCGTACTGTAGTACAAAACCCTGCTGATCTGATTGCTTCTCCTTTTGGATGGCATGATACTAATGGAGCAACAGGTGCTGAGTCAACCAAAACGATAGGAAATAATGTACTCGCACAAGAAGATCAAAATGCAAATAATGGAAGTGGTTATAGCCCAGACGGGGGCACTAATTTGGTATTTGATTTTCCTATTGACTTTACGATGTCGCCAGTAGTAAATAGAGATGCTTCACTAACCAATTTATTTTTTTGGAATAATATCGTTCATGACGTCTGGTATCAGTATGGATTTGACGAGGCTAGTGGAAATTTTCAAGAGAATAACTATGGTAATGGTGGTAATGGTTCCGACTCGGTAAATGCTGATGGACTAGATGGAAACGGCATCAATAATGCTAACTTTAGTACACCTCCTGATGGAGGGAATCCACGAATGCAAATGTTTCTATGGAGTCCAGGAACAACTAATATTACTACGATAAATTCTCCCTCAGATATAGCAGGAGATATTACAGGAATCACTGCCGGGTACGGCCCTAATAGTTTTGATGAAACGGGTGATATTATACTTGTAGACGATGGTAGCAACACACCTACTTTGGGATGTAATGCGCTGATTAATGCTGCAGCTGTGAATGGAAATATTGCTTTAGTGGACCGCGGGACATGTGACTTTGCTGAAAAATCCTTAAATGCTCAAAGTGCGGGAGCTATAGCTGTTATTATTTGTCAAAATACGAACGAAGGTCCATTTACTATGAGTGGTGGCTCGGTAGGTGCCTCAGTAAACATTCCGAGTATCATGATAAGCAAATCTGATTGTGATGTGATAAAATCGAAACTTCCCGGCGTAAACATAACCCTCACCTCGACTTCAACTGGACAGCAAGTAGATGGAAGTTTTGACAATGGAATCATTGCACATGAGTATGGACATGGTATCTCGATAAGATTAACGGGAGGGTCCTCAAATTCGGGATGCCTCAACAACTCGGAGCAGATGGGTGAAGGCTGGAGCGATTATTTTGGAATGATAATGACTATCAAATCAGGAGATGTAGGTACACAAAAACGCGGAGTAGGGACATTTGCAATTTCTCAACCAACAACAGGTGATGGCATACGAGATTTTCCTTACTCGACAGATATGTCTATAGATCCGAGAACCTACGATGCCATAAAAACGGCTTCTGTGCCACATGGTGTGGGCTCTACTTGGTGTGCCATGCTCTGGGAGATGACTTGGTCATTGATCGACGCATACGGATTTGATCCAGATTTGTATTATGGTATCGGAGGTAATAATATTGCTATGGCTCTAGTCACAGAAGGATTGAAACTTCAACCTTGTTCACCAGGCTTTATAGACGGTAGAGACGCTATCCTTGCGGCAGATCAGGCGCTTTATGGGGGCCAGAATGAGTGCCTTATTTGGGCAGCTTTCGCCAAAAGGGGCTTAGGCTTTGGCGCATCACAGGGGAGCTCTAGTAGCAGAGGTGATGGAACGGAATCGTTCATTTCACCGACCTCTTGTGAAATTTTAACTTTAGACAAAACAGTAAGTTCCGGAAGTATCATAGTTGGAGATACGCTAACCTATACTCTTGTTTTCGATAATCAAACATCCTTCTCCTACACAAATCTTACAATGAGTGATACACTTTTAGATTACTTAGTTTATGTGCCAAATTCCGCAACTAATGGTGCCGTATTCAGTAATGAAGTTGTAAGTATCTCAGGACTATCCGTTTCACCATTTTCGACTTATTCATTCTCCTTTCAAGCTATAGTTGAACCTACGCTTACTGATATCAACAGTGCATTTATCGACGATGTAGAAAATGGCAATAATGATTGGGTGCTTGCTAATGTAAATGCAGCATTTGATGGATGGGTCATTGATGACGCTAATCCATATCAAGGATTGAATAGCTGGTTTGCCGAAAATACTGGAAATCGCAATAATAAGCAACTTACAATTAAGTCTCCGATACAGCCCACTAGTAATAGCGTATTAAAATTCTGGCATACTTACAGCAGTCTTGACAACATAGATGGAGGTATAGTGGAGATTAGTATTGACAACCAAATAACATGGTTAGATCTGGGCAATTTCTTCACCCAAAATGGATATGACAATTTCCTATTTAACGACCCTACTATTCAAAGTTTCGGGGGATCCAATAATACAGCTTATGTAGAATCCATTGCTGATTTGAGTTCATTCGCAGGCGAAAATGTTTTTATAAGATTTACAATGTTTCACTCTAAAAACACAACTGGTATTGGATGGAATATTGACGACATAGAATTAACTGATCTAATAAAAACGGTGAATAATATCGGATACTTTACTGCTACACCTAATATAGATCAGCAAGTAAATATCTTCCCCCCAACACAGATAATCCCTGCGAGCTGTAGCGATGACCTACAAAATGGTACAGAGACAGGAGTAGATACTGGAGGCAGCTGCACACCGAGCAGCCCATGCGATTTTGACTTGGTGCTAAGTGGTAACCCTGCTGCTGCTGGTACTTTCCAAGCGCAAAATGAAATTAGCTCTTCCGCAAACGTTGGACCAAATACATTTTACTTCGCAAATGCTATATTACTTGAAAATGATTTTGAAGTAGAGCTAGGTGTGGAATTTTTGGCCGATATAAATCCTTGTACCGCTTTCAACAATGATGACGAGCTGGCACTAAATGTTGTAGCTACTAACCAAACACAAAATCAAAACATTGTAACTGTTGATATTAATATTCCTGAGGAAGGTACGTATTTAATTCAGTTTAAGAAAGAAGACGGGACCTCACTGAATCTCAAAAAGCAGAGACTTCAGAAAGGGATACATCGAGTAAAAGTTAAGACAAAAGAAATTTTTAGACCTGAACATATTAGTATAAAGGAAGTAAACTAAAAGCTAATAAAAATACCTACCTAAGAGAGGCAGGATAGCGATATATTCTTGGTCATGTTGTGCTTTTTTTGGCAAGGCTAATTCGCAATCATTATAAAACAAAAAAAATCCTCTAAACATAAATTTGCTCAGAGGATTTAAGTTAGAAAAGTTTAATTATTAAACTGACTGTATTACATCATATTTTGTAATGATGTGCATCTCCCCTGCTTTGTCTTCCGCTATTACAGCAGGAAATTTTCTACTGATATAATTTGCAAGTTGACTACAAGGCAAATCTTCCTTTACGACAGGAAATGGTTCTCCCATCACCTCCTTCACTAAGCTATCGCTCCCTGCGTCAGGGTTTTCGAACATATAGGATAATACGAGGGACTCCGTGATAGATCCTACTATTTTACCATCAGAAATTACAGGCAACTGAGAAATATCTTTCTCTTTCATAATACCAATAACATCTTTTAACTTATGCGATTGATCTACAGACAAAAACTCTTTTTTAGCTTTTAAGCTAATCAGATCCTTAACACGCATTTCTGTATCTAGAAAGCCTCGCTCTCGCATCCACTCATCATTGAATATCTTACCAACATATCTGCTGCCGTGATCGTGGATAATTACTACCACTACATCATCTTTAGTCAACTTATCTTTCATCTGCAATAAACCTGCAAAAGCAGAACCCGCAGAATATCCCAATAACATTCCTTCCTCCTTTGCTAAGCGTCTAGCCATTACGGCGCCGTCTTTGTCAGATACTTTTTCAAAGTGATCGATCAACTTAAAATCTACATTCTTAGGAAGTATATCCTCTCCAATACCTTCAGTGATATATGGGTAAATTTCCTTCTCATCGAATATACCTGTCTCGTGGTACTTTTTAAATACTGATCCAAACGTATCTATACCCCACATTTTAATATCTGGATTTTGCTCTTTGAGATATTTTCCTGTACCAGAAATAGTACCTCCTGTACCTACACCTGCTATTACGTGCGTAACTTTACCTTCCGTCTGCTTCCAAATTTCTGGACCAGTTGATTCATAATGAGCAGTACGGTTACTAAGGTTATCATATTGGTTCGCCCAAAAAGAATTAGGTATATCATTGCTCAATCGTTCGGCTATTGAGTAATATGAGCGAGGATCATCCGGCGTTACGTTTGTAGGGCAAACGATGACCTCCGAGCCCATTGCTCTCAAGAGATCTATCTTCTCTTTTGACTGTTTATCCGAGGTGGTGAAAATACTTTTGTATCCACGCACACATGCGGCAATCGCCAAGCCCATTCCGGTATTACCAGAAGTACATTCTATGATAGTGCCACCAGGTTTGATTCTGCCCGCTTTTTCCGCATCTTCTAACATCTTTAATGCCATTCGATCCTTGATAGAATGGCCAGGGTTTACTGTTTCGAACTTTACGAGCACCAGTGCAGGAATATCTCCTATAACTTTATTAATTTTTATAAGCGGAGTATCCCCAATTATTTCGAGGATATTATTTTTATAATCCATTACTATTTATTTATGATAACTCAAACTAACAAAAAACTTAGCATTTACAGCTCCTAATTGTTTAGCTACTTTCGGTGAAACTAAGATTTTTACCTTATTAGGATACTTTGGTGGTATTCTACCCAATACCTTAGTATAAATAGTACGTCCTGTGTCTGGATTTGTTATTGCAATCAAAGTATTTTTCGGCGCATTTTTATGCATCACATAGAAGTCATAATCCTCCCCTGCGGCCTTATTCCAAACAGCCGCTCCACGTTCCTCTACATTCTTATAACCTAATCCTTCTTTAGCTAAATACTCCATTCTGAATACTTCATTTTCTGGGCTATAGTAAGCAGCCTTTGCCTTTACTGGCTTACCGAAGTAATTTAGCCCTACTGCTGGTATCCAGCCTATCTGCAAATATTGACCTACAATCATGTTAGCCGTACTCATTTGATTGAGCGCCAGCAAGGTACCGACATCCATATTGAAAGTACGTTGCGCAATCCCAAATGGCGTATCTCCTTTTTTCACTTGGTAGAAAAGCTTCTCTAGCATGCGATAACTACCAGCCTGATTTAGATCCTTGATAATATTTTTTTCATCTATAGGTATCAATATCTCCAGACCAGGATACTCCATACCGATAACCAAATCAGAATTGTATCTCCTAATATCATAGAGCGGAACATCATAAAACTGACTTATACCGTAGAGACTTTGCCCGTCACTATAGATATGCTTCACAAAAATGGTCCCAGATGGAGACTTATCTACTTGCACCATTCCCTGTAGATATTTATCTTCCATCGTATTTTGTGAAAAGATAAAATTGAACGAATATAATAAGCTAATTGTGGTGCATAGCAGTACCTTTAGCGTACGCATATTTTGATTTGTTTAAAACTCGATTTGAAATTCTTTTGCTAACAATTCCAAAAATAGCAATTTATATATTATTATTTGTAAGTATATGAAAAGTATTGGTATCATACCCTCCAGATTTGCTTCCACTCGATTTCCAGGAAAGCCACTTATAGACCTCCTCGGAAAAAGTATGATCCAGCGTGTATATGAACAAGCGCAAAAAGCAACCCAACTAGATCAAGTAATAGTCGCGACCGATGATCAACGGATTTATGATCATGTCAAGACGTTCGATGGAGAAGTCATGATGACATCCTCCGACCATCAGACAGGCACTAGTCGATGTGCCGAAGTGGCATCAGCACACACAGATGCAACATTGATTGTTAATATTCAAGGTGACGAACCCATTATCAGTCCACAGCAAATAGATGAACTCATCGGGGTCAGCAGTACAGGCATCGCGACCCAAGCTAGGCGTATTTGTAGTGACTCTGATTTGTTCGACTCGAACTTGGTCAAAGTAGTTTTCAATCAACAGCAAAAAGCGCTCTACTTCAGTCGTCAAGCAATACCTTATGGAAGGAACCACGATAAAAAAGTCTGGCTAAACAATCATATTTTTTATCAGCATATTGGTCTCTATAGTTACGATAGAGACACGCTTCTAGACCTCAAAAATCTACCAGAATCGAGCCTCGAAAACATGGAATCATTAGAACAACTTCGATGGCTTGACTACGGTATCCCTATTACCGTCGGACTTACTGAATACGAGTCTATCAGCATAGATAATCCAGAGGATGTAAGCAAAGTATTAAGAATGTTAGATAAAAAATCCTAGTTATAGAACTTTTTAAAAACTAACATTTTGTGCTGCTCGTTTATATTCACCTATTCCTAAGACATATAGCTGTGACATGTATGCACATAATATCAGACTATATACTATCAATACTCCCAAGTAGTCATCAGCACTTTTACTTATTATACAAGAGCAATTTTTGCTTGCTCGTCGCGCCATAAAAACCACGCAGATAAACATAGAGTGTACCCACTGACAGTATGTAAAATGGGGAAAACGATAAAAGCTTTAGCAGAGAGTATTAGGGAAGGGAGCTTGTGCAAAAGTGGAAAAGTTATGGTCACATCTAATCTACTCCATCGCACCTATTCATTAATTATTAATTTTATTTTTAGGCGATGTAGGTATAGTGAATGCATTTTCAGCTGGCATGGAAAGACTAGCAGTCTTATCGTCTACAGAAAAAGATATCCCATGTGATGATATGGCATTACAAGTTCAACAGCTTGTATCCCTCGACCCTACAAAAATCAAAAAAGCGAATCTAAACATGCCTCCTTAGAGCAATTTACAGATCATAAAAACGTATGATCAAAAGCCATCGGTAACAGCTGTGCCGCACTTTTAAAAACCACTATTTTACCAGTCTCCCCACATATTATGACCTCCATTGGTGTACCCTGCTTCTTCTCATATTCACAGAGCACTTGTCGACAAGCACCGCATGGTGCAACTGGCTCCGATACTTTTTTACGAGGATTTTTTGCAGTTACAGCTATCATTTTCACTATTGCTCCCGGCTGCTGACTGTGCACGCTTGCCAGCGCTACCCGCTCAGCACAGAGACATAGTGGGTAAGAAGCATTTTCGAAGTTTGACCCTTTTACAATATTCCCATCTTCCAATAAAATAGCCGCACCTACATAAAATTTCGAATAAGGCGCATAGGCATCAGCAGTCGCCTCCTCCCCTATTTTTACTAGCGCTGCATGCGATTTCGACAATTCACTTCGTCCCGAATATATCTGTATATCCTTATTTTCCATTGCTTAAATTAGGTTTTATATGCTAGGTTAAATTGATTTTGTGTCAAAATTTCAAGTTTTATCAGGGGCCTACCTTAGCGGTTCTCTTTCCTTCTTTCAGTCGGAGAGAAAACCGCTAAGGTCGCTATGCTTTCAGACTTCGCTACCGCTACGGTCTTTTTACCACTCCACTAGCTCCGCAAAAAAAGACTAAATCTTTCGCAGCGCTAGTCCAAAAATATGCTATCAATATCCGACTTTTATATTACAACTTACTATCCATGATTATATTTAATACCTTTAAAATAATTGGGTTTCGATTATTCTTATTCCAGACTATAGACAGTATTGCTCTCTGTGGAATATCGTTTAGCTTTATAAACTTCACCTTCATATCGTAGCCTAAGGTAAGTGAACTGGGGACTATAGATATACCAAAATTATTTGCGACTAATCGAAAAATTGTATTTGCATGCACCGTGCTATGTGAAATGACAGGGTCAAATTCTGCAAACTCAAAAATGCTCATTACCTTAGCATAATAGTCGGAACTGTACTCCTTTTCAAATAATATAAATGGCTCTTGTTTTAGTTGACTCAGGGATGTAAAATTTCTAGAATTTAGCTTATGATCAGCAGGTAAAACTACTGAAAAAGTATCCTCAAAAACTGGTTTTATTTCAAGCGCTGCAGGGACCTTATCAAGCCGGACAAATCCTAAATCTATCGACTGATTAAGTAAACCTTCAATCTGTTTTGCATTGTCCAATTCACTTAATCCAAATTTTATCTGAGGATACGATTCTCTTAACTGAATCAATAAATTAGGGATGACATTTTGCATGGCAGACCCAACATAGGACATGGCTATTCTACCTTCCTGTCCCGCCGCTATCAGTTTGGTATGCGTTAGTATTCTATCAAAGTCCCTTTTTAGCAATTTGATTTCCTCCTGAAAGTAGGCTCCTGCACTAGAGAGTTTTACATTTTTACTATCTCTGATTAATAGCACCGTACCCAATTCTTCTTCTAGCTGCTTTATCTGACGAGATAGCCCAGGTTGCGAGATAAATAGTTTGTTTGCCGCCTTCCCAAAGTGCAATTCTTCAGCAACCTGAAGGAAATAGCGTAAATGTCTCCATTCTATACGATTACTCATAGTTATCAATTAGTACACAGAATGATCTTTTTAATTATCAAATATAAGCTTAGATTTGGACAAATGAAACATCATGTTTAAATATGGAATAGATTTGCTGACGGTAGGCATAGCACTCGCCTTAGCAAAAGGCGAGCAAAAAGGAACGCTTAGTCCAGAAGCCGTGGAAGCAGTAAAAACGAGTAACGCGGCCGTCTTAGCTATTGCAGCAGAAGATCGGGTTGTCTATGGAATCAACACTGGATTTGGACCACTCTGTAATACTAAAATACCAAGTGGGGAAACTAGCCAACTTCAGCGCAATTTACTGCTTAGTCATAGTGTAGGCGTAGGAGAACCTATTGATCCATTTATTGCCAAGCTCATGTTGATTTTGAAAGTTCATTCCTTGGCCAAAGGTAAGTCGGGCATTTCTATGGGTGTGTTAGAAAGAATTCTCTGGCATATAGAAAACGATATAACTCCAGTAGTACCAGAGCAAGGTTCTGTGGGAGCCTCTGGTGATTTAGCTCCACTCTCTCATTTATTTCTCCCGTTACTTGGAGAAGGGGAGGTATTTGTAGAAGGTAAAATCGAACCCGCTCAAAAAATACTTACTGCGCATCGATTGAGTGCTTTGATTTTACAACCTAAGGCAGGGCTTGCACTTATCAATGGCACTCAATTCATCGCCGCACATGCTATCATGGTAGTGGACCAGCTACACAATTGTCTTGAACACGCAGATGTTATAGCTGCGCTCATGATAGAGGGATTACAAGCTTCCAAAATGCCTTTTCATCCTGAGCTGCACAAAACTAGACCGTACAAAAGTAATATCCACGTTGCACATAGAATTTTCTCATACTTACAAGATTCTCAGATTATAGATTCACATATTGACTGTGACAAAGTGCAAGACCCATACTCTTTACGTTGTGTTCCACAAGTGCATGGTAGCTCTAGATCTGCGTGGCTACATCTCAAGGAAGCATTAGAAATAGAACTCAATTCTGTAACGGATAATCCAATTATATTTTCGAAGGAATTTACTATTAGCGGTGGAAATTTTCATGGCCAGCCACTTGCCCTTCCATTAGACTATGCTTGTCTAGCGGCGTCAGAATTAGGAAATATCTCTGATCGGAGAGCATACTATTCCCTGGAAGGAAAAACAGATTCTGTACCTAAGTTACTGATGAAAAATACTGGACTCCATTCTGGATTTATGATAGTGCAGTACACGGGTGCTGCCTTAGCTAGTGAGAATAAAGGACTTTGCTTTCCTGCAAGTGCTGATAGTATTCCTACTTCATTGGGTCAAGAAGACCACGTATCTATGGGTTCTATTGGAGGCAGAAAAGCATTGCGTGTATGCTATAATCTCGAAAAAATATTGGCGGTAGAATTATTATGTGCCGCGCAAGCGGTGGATTTTCATCGTCCGTTGAAGTCAAGTAAAGTTATAGATGCCGTGCACGCAGAGATCCGTAAATCAATCACGCATGCCACTGAAGACAGAATTTTCGGGAAGGATATACAAAAGGCAATAGAAATCATAAAAAGCCGATCCTTATTAAAAGTGGTAGAGGAAAACGAAAGTAATGCTGTCAGTGCAAATCAACATTTATTTACATTATAGAAAGCAATAATGATACAAACTACTACTACATTTAGCGAACAAATCTTGCAAGGTATTCCCAAAGAGTTGCCTCCATTCATGACCTATCCTAGCGATGCTAACCAAGCTCCAAAACGGAAAGATATATTGAGCGAATCGGAGAAGAAACTAGCCTTACAAAATGCGCTGCGTTATTTTCCAGTGGACTGGCATGTAACACTTGCAGCAGAATTTTTGATAGAACTTAGAGAATGTGGGAGAATCTACATGCATCGATTCAAGCCAATATACGAGATGTACGCAAGACCTATCCATGAATATCCAGCAAAGTCTAAGCAAGCTGCAGCTATCATGTTGATGATCCAAAACAATCTGGATCCTGCTGTAGCACAACACCCAGAAGAGTTGATTACCTACGGAGGTAATGGTGCTGTATTTCAAAACTGGGCGCAGTATCTGCTCACTATGCAATACTTGGCTCAGATGAGTGATGAGCAAACGTTACATATGTACTCTGGTCATCCAATGGGTTTATTCCCATCATCTCCAGATGCCCCACGTGTGGTAGTTACCAATGGTATGATGATTCCCAATTATTCTAAACCAAACGATTGGGAAAAATTTAATGCTCTAGGCGTTACCCAATACGGGCAAATGACAGCTGGATCGTACATGTATATAGGTCCTCAAGGGATAGTGCACGGAACTACTATTACTGTCATGAATGCTTTTCGAAAAGTACTAGGTGAAGGGGAGAACTGCGCAGGAAAAATATTCCTAACCGCAGGTCTTGGAGGCATGAGTGGTGCCCAACCAAAGGCAGGAAATATAGCCGGCTGTATTACTATCTGTGCTGAGGTCAACAAAAGTGCCGCTAAGAAGCGCCATGAACAAGGCTGGGTAGACGAGCTATTTTCTGATCTAGATGAAATGATCATCCGAATTCGCAAAGCGCAGACTGATAAGGAAATAGTATCTATAGCCTATCAAGGGAACATCGTGGATGTATGGGAAAAGTTTGACGAAGCAGATATTTTTGTGCACCTTGGATCTGATCAAACATCGTTACATAATCCTTGGTCTGGAGGCTACTACCCTGCGGGGGTGTCATTTGAAGAGGCAAATACAATGATCAGTGAACAGCCAGAATTATTTAAAAAGAAAGTGCAAGCCTCCCTACGCAGGCATACAGATGCTGTAAATAAGCACACTGCAAAAGGAACCTACTTTTTTGATTATGGAAATGCATTTCTATTGGAGTCCTCTCGCGCTGGGGCAGATATTATGCATGAAAATGGAGAGGACTTTAGATACCCATCCTATGTACAAGATATACTAGGTCCGATGTGTTTCGATTATGGATTTGGACCCTTCCGATGGGTTTGCGCAACTGGTAAGTCGGAGGACTTAGATAAGACAGATGCTATTGCTGCCAGCGTTCTCAAGAAAATCATGGCAACTGCACCAGCTGAAATAAAGCAACAAATGCAGGACAATATTACTTGGATAGAAGAAGCTAAAACTAATAATCTAGTAGTGGGATCACAAGCTAGGATATTATATGCCGACTCCGAAGGGCGAATTAAAATTGCACAAGCTTTCAATCGGGCTATACAAGCTGGAGAAATCTCTGGAGAAATAATTTTGGGTAGAGATCATCATGATGTAAGTGGAACGGATTCTCCTTATAGAGAGACTAGCAATATATATGACGGCAGTAAATTCACTGCGGACATGGCTATTCACAATGTGATCGGCGACAGCTTTAGGGGGGCCACATGGGTATCTATTCATAATGGAGGTGGCGTGGGCTGGGGAGAAGTTATCAACGGAGGCTTTGGTCTACTATTGGACGGGTCGGAGGAAGCAAGTACTCGATTGGAGAAAATGCTTTTCTATGATGTTAACAATGGAATTGCGCGCAGAAGTTGGGCTAGGAATAAAGGCTCTATTTTCGCCATCAAGAGACAGATGGAAAAGACACCAAATCTGAAAGTGACACTGCCAAATTTGGTCGCACCTAACATGCTTGACGAACTTTTTAATAATAAAGGATGAGTTGGATAAAAACAATTTCTTACGAAGAAGCGACTGGCTCATTAAAAAAGTTATATGAGCGAATAAAAGGACCTGAAGACAAAGTTGACAATGTCCTGAGGATTCATAGCCTAAGACCACATACATTAGAAAGTCACATGAGCTTGTATAAATCAGTCTTGCACCATAAAGACAATGCTCTACCTAAATGGTATCTTGAGACATTGGGTATTTGGGTGAGTCAGCTTAATCAATGTAACTATTGTGTCAGTCATCATAGTGAAGGCCTCAAACGCTTGCTAAAGGACGATGAAAAGTACAATGAAATAATTCAGTACGTCCATCACCATAAAGTAACTGAAACACTAGACGGTAAATGGATGGCTGGTATAGAATACGCAAAACAACTAACTCAAGATCTTACCAATGTAAAGCAAGAAGCAATAGAAAAACTAGATAAAGCTGGCTTTACCGACGGTGAAGTATTAGAAATAAACCAACTCGTCTCCTACTTTAATTATGTGAACAGAACTGTTATAGGACTGGGCGTGAATACTAAAGGAGACATCATAGGTCTATCGCCAAATGATAACGAAGATCCAAACAACTGGTCACATGCATAAAGAAGATGAATTACTGATAGGTCCATTCAAGCAGATTTTACCTATGTCTGGTCTACCTTTAAAAGGTGCATTGAAAGATGAGCAACTAATAATTATTTCTGATGGTGGTATCTTGATCAAGGAAGGTAAAATAGTAGCCATTGATAAGTATAGTACATTGGCTAAAACACATCCAAACGCTAGTTTTTCGCATATATCAGAGGATATGGTTGCCTTGCCTGGATTCATAGACGCACATACACATATTTGCTTTGGAGGTACCCGTGCCTTTGATTATGCTGCTAGAAATAATGGTAAGACCTATCTGGAGATAGCCAAAGAAGGGGGCGGTATATGGAGTACAGTTACCCAGACAAGGGCGGCTGCTCAATCTGAATTGACAGCACTCATGATGACTAGGATAGATAGACAAATACGAAATGGTATCACAACCGTAGAGGTGAAAAGTGGTTATGGTCTCAACGTAGAGCAAGAATTAAAAATGTTACGTGCGATAGAGGAAGCAAATAAACAAACTAAGATAGACCTAATAAGTACTTGTCTAGCAGCTCACATTCTCCCCAAGGATATAGATCTAGATGAGGCTGGCTATTTGAATATGATACTGAAAGAGCTAGTGCCGATCATACAAAAAGAGAAGCTTACCAATCGATTTGATATCTTTATAGAAGAAAGTGCTTTCGGCATGGCCCTTTCCACTCCGTACCTAAATACATTGAAGAAAATGGGTTTTGACTTAACCGTCCATGGTGATCAATTTAGTCCTGGAGGAAGCCATGTCGCGATAGATGTTGGTGCTAAAAGTGTAGATCATCTAGAAGCAAGTGGGGAAAAGGAAATTCTCGCTTTGGCACATAGTGAAGTGATTCCTGTGGCTTTACCAGGAGCGACTATAGGGCTAGGGTGTCCATTTACGCCTGCTAGAAAGTTATTGGATGCTGGCACTAGTCTTGCCATAGCAAGCGACTGGAATCCTGGGAGTGCCCCTCAAGGCAATCTCTTGAGTCAAGCGGCTATTATGGGTACATTCGAAAAACTTAGTGCAGCAGAAATTTTGTCTGGAATTACATATCGAGCCGCGGCGGCTTTGGGGCTCAAGGATAAAGGTATTTTAGCTCCAAATAAAAACGCAGATATTGTTGGCTTTGCAATACACGACTACAGAGAAATCTTATATCATCAAGGAGAACTCAAACCAAAATTTGTCTGGAAAAATGGTGAGCAAATTTATAAATCGGCATATTAAAAATTATTTGGACAAGCGATGTGCAATGGTGAGCCATAGTAGAGACGCAAGGTATTGCGTCTCTACTATGGCTCAGTCCGCGAGGACCGAGTCGAATGACGAGTCATGAAACGTAGCGACCCCTTCTGTACAAGGAGCGCAGGGCTAGCCAAGGGGATGGCCCCAAATCTACATCAGCGTCAAGAAGAGTAAATTAACTTCATTAATATCGTCTGACTCTGGCTGATAATGGAACACTTGGCAAGCTAAATCTTCGTAATTTTAGCTGAAACAGCGTTAAATGACGGTAATACGCGCAAAACATTATAAAAGCGTAAAATAAGGATGATATAATCATGTTTTGGTGTAATATTCGCACTCTTAATATAAATTTCGTACATGCAGAAGGTTTTAATAATCGGCGCTGGTAGGTCAGCAACTTCATTGATAAAGTATCTATTAGAGGGAGCGAAAACTCGTAGTTGGTTCATAACGGTAGCGGATACAAACTTGAGTATGGCTCAATCCAAAATACAAAATACAAGTAAAAGCAAGGCGCTTCAGTTAGACATAAATAATGAAGTTGAGCTCCAGGATGCAGTAAGTAGCCATGATGTAATTGTCTCTATGCTTCCTGCTAGAATGCATGGTGTAGTGGCAAAACAATGTCTTGCTTGCGGGAAGCATATGATCACTGCTAGTTATGTATCTGAAGAGATCAGAGCTATGCACAAAGATTTTTCAAATAAGGGTGTACTTTTTATGGGCGAGATGGGTCTAGACCCAGGTATTGATCATATGTCTGCCATGGAAAAAATTAATGAAATAAAAGCAGAAGGTGGCAAAATAACTTCCTTCCGATCCTATACTGGTGGAATTATCGCGCCAGCATCAGATGATAATCCTTGGCATTATAAATTTACTTGGAATCCTAGAAATGTAGTACTAGCAGGTCAAAATACAGCTAAATATCTAGTAGATGGAAAGTACACTTATGCACCGTATCGCAGACTTTTTCAAGATGCGGAATTGGTGGATATAAAAGGAATTGGCAATTTTGAGATGTACCCCAATAGAGACTCTCTAGAATATCAAGAAACTTATGGCCTGCAAGATGCACCTAACTTAGTGAGAGGAACATTGCGGCATCCTGGTTTTTGCCAAGCATGGAATGTACTCATTTCACTTGGTCTCACAGATGATACCTACACTATAGACAATAGCGAAAATCTGAGTTATCACGATTGGGTAGAAGCGTACTTGCGTCATGAACAAGGTAACTCTATCGAGGAAAAAGTTGTCAATAGAACAGGTTTAGACCCGCGGGGCACCATCATGGAACAGATAAAATGGTTGGATCTGTTTTCTGATCAAAAGATAGGATTAGTTGCAGCTACTCCTGCTCAAATCTTGCAAAAATTACTAATGCAAAAATGGACTTTAAAACCTACAGATAAGGATCTTATCATCATGCAGCACGAGTTTGAATATAATATAAATGGTGAGGACAGAAAGCTGTTTTCCACTATGCATATGGAAGGTGATAATGCAACTGATACTGCTATGGCCAAACTAGTAGGCTTACCGCTAGGCATATTTACTAAGGTAATTCTTGAAGGCAAGGTATCGCTCACGGGTGTACAAATACCTGTGATAAAAAGCGTCTACAGTCAAGTACTAAAGGAGTTGGAAGAGTTTGGTGTACAGTTTAAGGAAACCGTCATGACATCTGTAGCATAAAAAAATAGCTACAAGGCTACTGACAACCGCTCCGATTAGCCAAGAAATTTTGTTTTCTTTGCAACAAATGGATTCATTATCGAACAGTTAAAGAGGCTATTTAAATCAAATTTTGTCAAGAATGCAAGCATTCTATTCTCTGGCGTAGGCATCGCGAAGGTAGTATCCGTAGCTTCCATACTCGTACTAAGCAGGTTATATAAAGCAGAAGAATTTGGTGTATGGGGTACTTATATGGCACTCTTAGCTATTGGCAAAACTATTGCGTGTGGCGGTTTTCATGTTTGCTTGATGCTCCCTAAGGAAAGAAGTAAGGCAAAAGATTTACTTGCCATTAGTTACGGTTTTAATTGGTTTACAATAATAATTTCTCTAGCTGCAGTCTTGGCATTGATAAAGTTTTCTCCTCAAAGTATATCAGAATCGCAGCATCTGCTCTTCATAATAGCATTACCCTTAAGCATTTTTATCGAGGGCAAGGCGCAAGCAATACACAACTGGCTAAACCGCGATATTAAATATAAGGAGATGTCTATGGGTACGGTTTTACAAACCGCCGCAACCGTCTCATTTTCTATATTATTTGGCTGGATCGGTTTCCAATACAATGGAATGATCATCGCCACTCTACTAGGTCAAATAATTTTGCTCATAGCATTATTGTATTTTTCGAAATTACCTTTTTTTATTCGTCCAGCGTTACATAAAATAAGAATGGCATTTGCAGAATATAGATCGTTTTTCACTTTAGGGGTGACTGGTAATCTAATAAATAACTCTGCGAGTCAATTGCCGTTTGTGTTTTTTCCTGGTAATTTTGGGGACGCACTTACTGGACAATTTTCTATGGCTCAGCAGCGTATACTAGCCGCGCCTGTTAATCTTGTTTCCTCTGCTATAAGTCCAGTTTTCTTTAAGGAATCAAACAAAGCGCACTTAGCACAAGATGGCTCACTGAAAAAACTAGTGCTTCAACTTAATCTGGTCATGTGGGCTATGATCATAATACCTGTGCTTCTAATTATGATCTGGGGACCAGAAATATTTGTTTTTGTATTAGGGGATGAATGGGCCATTGCAGGAAAATATGCACAATGGTTAGCTCCGCTAATGGGAGTTCGTTTTGTAACCCACCCTATGAGCTACTTACTCGATGTAAAACAAAGGCTTAGAGCACAATTAACATTTAATGTATTGCTACTTTTCGCAACGCTGATAATTTTCTATCCGCCTATACTCCACTTGGATGATTATACCACTATAAAAGTATTCGGCATTACCTTTTTTACATTGCAGATAATATTCCTCGGGTATCTGTTTCACTTGCGAAGAGACGATGCATAGGCATCTAAAATCTACTCCCCTTTTTCTTTTTTATACCTTCTCTAGAAATAATCATTTTATCTGATCGCTTAATATCTTTGATATAAGTCACTTTTCTAAAACGGAGCCCAGACCAGTCCTCATCTATAGCGATTATCCTTACAGGCTCATAGTCAGCCTCACCTAGTGCATACCAGCCTTTATCTCTTGTAATCCCACTATCATATTTACGCGATGATTTTTTTGGATAGCAAATCCATAAGTAAGCATCTCCTATCAGCTTATCCTTCACTTTTGCAAATAATGCATTCAACTCTTCTTCTTGCTTGGCAAAGATGACCACGAAGTCCATTATTTTGCTCCTAGTAGAGGTTGATATTTTCGTAAATGGCATCATAGCTACAAGCTGAGCAGCAAATTCTGAAGGACTATTGAGCACAAATATACGCTCCTGCCTTTTGAAATTCATCTTTTTGAAAAGAGGTGTCATTGGCTGTAAGGTATATACAATAAGATTAAGTCGTGTTATCTAAAGTAGTGAAAAACAATATCATATTAAAATAATTCATCAATTATAAACATATAAATAAATATATTATCTATTTTCACGATTCGAGTTTATTTTATTGAGGCACTACATATTTCCCAGAACTTATGGCTAAGCGTAAGAAGAAAAGTAAGCAATTAAATTTTGATTTCTTAAAGGATGAGAGAATACCAAAGCTATTTGGATTGTTCTGTCTTTTCGCTGCCATATACCTTAGTATAGCCTTTGTTTCCTACCTATTTACTTGGAAAGAGGATCAAGCTTTTGTACTCAATGCAGGCCTATCTTCTATGGGAGGGGAAGCTCAGTACGAGATAGCCAATTGGTTAGGGAGCTTTGGCGCTACACTTTCAAATTTTTTCTTTTATATACTTTTTGGACTTCCCTCTTTCGGCATTGTGTATATACTCACAATTATTGGAATTGCTCGGCTACGCAATTACCCATTAGCGCATTACCGAAAAGAGCTGGGGAGGGGTATTGCAACCGTATTTTTTCTATCAGTATTATTTGGCTTCTTTTGCATTAACATGGAGTTTCCGTACGGTGGTGGATTTGGTAAAACAGTATCAGTTTGGCTGATTAATTTTGTGGGGGATGCAGGTGTCTATGTGCTACTAATTACTTTAGTCAGTGCTGCTGTAATCTGGGCTTTGAATCCGAATTTTAACGACTTCACATTTCGTCAATATACTTTTCAGCTTCAAGCCAACTTCAATTCCTTTATAGATCGATTTATTCCTAGCGGAAAGTCTAAAAGAACTAGGGGGAGTAAATCTGGAACTACTGCTGCAGGTATTCAAGCAAAGGCGCCAGACTTGGAAGGCTGGTCTTTCCCTAAAGCTGAAGCTACAAAACCAGAAACACAAATAGGACCACCAGAATTAGAAGTTGAAGAGCCAAAAGGCGAACAACTAAGCCTAGAGATTGGCAAACCACAAGTAGAAGTATCGGGGGGTAGGTTAGACCATTCTCTGGAAATCGAAGAACCATCTGGCGCAATGCCATCTGCGGCTTTGAGCCAGGAAGAAATGGAGATCACAGAAGATGATACTATTGAGAATAAACTATATGATCCCACACTTGATCTAAAAAGCTATGTGCCACCTAGTGTAGACATCCTTGTTGACTACAGCGACGGCAACTACGAAATAGACAGAGCTGAACTAGAAAGCAATAAAGATCAAATAATAGAGACGCTTGCCAACTACAAAATAGAAATTGTAAAAATTAAAGCAACTATAGGACCGACAGTAACCTTGTACGAAATAATCCCCGCACCAGGTGTGAGGATTTCTAAGATTAGAAACCTAGAAGATGACATCGCTTTAAGTTTGTCTGCATTAGGCATTCGTATTATCGCTCCTATTCCAGGGAAAGGGACCATCGGTATAGAGGTGCCAAATAAGAATGCGCAAACTGTATCGCTAAAAGAAGTTCTTATCTCTGAAAGATTTAAGAATGCTAAAATGGAATTGCCAATAGCTTTAGGTAAGACTATTTCTAATGAAGTATTTGTTGCGGACTTAGCAAAAATGCCGCACTTGCTCATTGCGGGAGCTACGGGTCAAGGTAAGTCTGTAGGTATCAATACAATCCTGATGTCTATTTTATATAAAAAACATCCTTCACAAGTAAAACTAGTATTGATAGATCCAAAGAAAGTAGAACTTTTCCCCTACTCTGCTATTGAGGACTATTTCTTGACAGCCCCTCCTGAGCAAGAGGAACCGATAGTTACTGATACCAAGAAAGTAGTAGGTACGCTGAACTCTTTGCTCATAGAGATGGATGAAAGGTACAATCTTTTGAAGAAGGCAAAAGTAAGACATATCACAGATTACAATCAGAAATTTATCGAGCGCAAACTCAATCCAAATAATGGACATAAATTTCTTCCGTATATAATATTGGTTATCGATGAGTTTGCAGATCTCATCATGACTGCAGGTAAGGAGGTGGAAAATCCAATTGCAAGACTCGCACAGCTATCCAGAGCGGTAGGCATACATTTAATCATAGCCACACAGCGTCCATCGGTAAATATTATAACTGGTGTTATCAAGGCCAACTTCCCAGCTCGTATCGCTTTTAAGGTAACCGCGATGGTAGATTCAAAAACGATATTGGATACGCCAGGTGCAGAACGCTTGGTGGGTAGAGGAGATATGCTCCTATCCTATGGTGCCGATGTAGTCAGACTGCAATGTGCTTTTATAGATACCCCAGAAGTAGAAAAAGTAATCCAACATATAGAAGAACAACCCAACCACCCTAAGCCCTATTATCTTCCAGAGTTTCACTCTGAAGACGATGAGATTAGTGGCGCTGCGGGATTAAAATATTCTGACCTAGACGAGTTGTTTGGAGAAGCTGCAAACTTAGTAGTCACCTCTGGCATCGGGAGCACTTCTATGCTACAACGTAGAATGAAACTTGGCTATAATAGAGCCGGGCGTATCATGGATCAATTAGAAGTTCTTACCATAGTCGGTCCCTCACAAGGTAGTAAAGCTAGACAAGTACTAGTCCATGATGCAGTTGAGTTGGAACGATTATTGGAGGAATTAAAGCGTAGGAAATAGGAGGCTTTCCGCGCAAGCGGAGGTCATATTGAACCTGACGATTATTTTTTAGATAATCGTTGGGTTTTTTTATGTCCTATCAGAAAATTGCATATACAAACTATTACTAAACATATTTATATACATATTATTAATGCAAATATGTTTATAAATAGATCCATTTACTTGTATGCAAAAATAATTATATTTAACATATATGAAACTAACGGACTAGTATATGAAAAGTAGGGCAGTCGATAACTGCACTTACTTTCGGATTTATACCGAGCAAAATTTTTATTTTATTTTTATCTTTTTTCTAAAATACAAATTAAAAATGTGGCGGACTTTACAAATAATTACAAACCTTTGATTTAGCACTTTCCGCCCTATTTTTTATTAGGTAATGCTAGCCAGTTATTCAATTGTTGGTTATTTTTTTTTGAATCCAAACAGGTGCATTTTTTAAGTTTTGAAAGATGATTTCTCTATCATCACTTTCTTCAATAATCTGCTGTATTTTAGATAATTGTTTTTCGGTAACATTTTTCACTCCTATTTCCTTTAGAGCTTCAATGATAAGGTTTGATAACCGGTGTTCAATGCTCAGATTTTTTGGATTCGTTTTTTTATATTGAATGGTTTGATTTCCCACTTTTATTTTTCTTGCAGAACCATCAGTTAAGAACACTACTTTTAATGGGATTTGTGTAGATAGTCCTAGTAAGTTTAGAGCTGTTGAGCCATTTGCTATTATTCTAGCTTTGTCACGTTTTGCGATGGCTTTTGCAATTTGTTCTGCGTGAGGATAGATGATGCCTAGCGTTTTATGTTTTTTTGGTAGAAAGTATATTCCTTAAGCGATACGTTTTATAGATTCATCTTTAGTCAGGCGTTGCAAAGATTTACGTACAGCCTCATAGTTACCTATTTCAGTAAAATCCGAGATAAAGAAAATTTCTCCACGATTAATTTTCTTTTTTATGACTTTTAAATCCAACATTGTCCAAAAATTGTAAAAAAATGGGACTATGCAATATTATTTTGTCCCAAATAACATCTTTTTTTGGGACAATTCAAATTACTGTTGTTTTAAGAATCTGGATAGGTTTGAGTAAGCGATGGAAAAAGGCAAGCTCTTTTTATTTTTTGAGGCACGATAGAAATGAAATGTGCTTGACTGCGCGTTGGCTTTTCAGCTGGCAGGTAACTCTATTAAAAAAATTTGGTTAATGTGAGCAGTAGAATTAAAATTAATTTAGCGAAGAAAAATTATTCACTTATATTTTTAATCATTTCACGCTCTTTATAAGCGAGTGCAAAACGTATTTTCGTATATTCAATTTTTTCATCCAGCGCTTCAAAAATCGGCTTTAGCGTTATGGGTGATTCCATATTTTCAACCACCTCAAAGATGGCCTTCATTTCGTCTTTGCTTACGTACTTCAAAACATCAATATCCTCCCCTCCCACATACAGTTGGCTAAGATGAGAATATATTGTAGTAGGGCTGAGGTCTCTAGATTTTGCAATCTCATCTGGAGTCATTCCTTTGCGGTACATCTCTAATGTCTGAAGGTAAGTTGCCCCTTTAACATTTTTCCCACTCTTAGACTTTTCTATAATATATTGTTTAATCTCCTCTTTAAAGGAACCACCATATAAGCTCAATTTCTTCTCTCCCATACCAGGGATCTCCAGCATTTTCTGATCTGAAGTAGGTCGCCTTTCACTCATAGCATGTAGAGCGGTATCCGCAAAAATTATGTATGGTGGAACACCTCGATCTTTTGCCAATCGCGCTCTCAAAACTCTTAATCTTTCGAATAGTTCATCTTTAGTAGATGGACCTTTTGCATTTGCTTTCGCTGCTTTCTTAGCTTCCTTTTCACGCTCTAATTTCTTTTCTAAGCTAGCAAGTTTTAAATTTACTTTGCCAAAAAGTACCTCTTTCCCATATTCAGTAACACGTAGAAAATTATGGTTTTCATAAGCTATTTCTACCGCCCCAAGATTGACCAACTGCTGCACGAAATATTGCCATTCACGCTGACTATATTCTCTACCTACACCATATGTTTTGATTTTATTATATCCTCTTTCAAATATTTCATGCCTCCCTGATCCGCGTAGTACGTCGATTAGTACATTGGCTCCTACTCGCTCATGCAGACGCATTATTCCAGACAGCGCCTTTTGCGCGATGATGGTACCGTCAACATATTGTGGCGGATTTTTACACACATCACAAGCTCCACAATCTTCCGCCATTTGTTCACCAAAATAATTTAGTAGCATCCTTCTTCTACAAGATTGCGCTTCCGCATATTGCTGCATACGATCTAGTTTGGATAACTTGAGCTGTAGCTGCGGACCACCATTGCTATTAAAGATATCTCTAAATACAGATACATCCCTGAAACTATAAAAAAGTATCGTTTCTGCTTTACTCCCATCACGACCAGCACGACCAATTTCTTGGTAGTATCCCTCTACATTTTGAGGTAGATTGTGGTGAATCACCCAACGCACATTTGACTTATCAATCCCCATTCCAAAAGCGACGGTAGCACAGACCACTAGTATTTCATCATTGATAAAATCCTCTTGTACCTTGGCGCGCACATCATCCGACATTCCCGCGTGATAGCACATCGCCTTCACACCTTTTGCTTGTAACTTGCTTGATACCTCCTCCGTATTTTTTCTACTCAGACAATAAATGATTCCAGCTTTATTCGGACGCTCACGAATAAAAGCAGAAATCTGCTCTAACTTTTTTTGCCCAGGTCTAGCTTCCAAAAATATATTAGGTCTATCGAATGACGATATGAAACAAGCGGGGTCATCTAGCGCAAGCTGTTCGATAATATCTTTTCTAGTTATCCGATCAGCAGTTGCGGTTAGCGCTATGACTGGAATACCGGGCATCTTAGATTTGAGCAATTTTAGTTTTGCATACTCCGGTCTAAAATCATGACCCCATGATGATATGCAGTGCGCTTCATCTATGGCAAACATAGAAATAGGTAATCGTTGAATTGCAGATAAGAAAGTATCAGATGCGAGCTTTTCTGGTGACACATACAAAAGCTTCAAATTACCTTCATATAAGGCAGTCTCTACCATTCTTTGATCTACACTTGATAGCGAACTGTTGAGATATGCAGCCGTGATCCCATTTGCACGCAAAGCTTCTACCTGATCCTTCATCAGAGATATCAGCGGCGAGACCACTATACAAGTACCCTCCAACATCAGCGCAGGTATCTGAAAACATACTGATTTACCTCCACCAGTAGGCATCAGAACGACCGTATCACGCCCCGACAAGACCGTCTCGATTATTTCTTTTTGTTGAGCTCTGAAGGAACTATATCCAAAATATTTTTGTAAAACAGAGGCTGGTGACATCAATTCTTTCATACTTGGAAAGATACAAAAATCTCCCCTGCTTACAATAGCCCTTAGCAATATTTAGATTTAGATTTGATGGGACCTGCCCAGAGAGGTAGATAAGGACTACTTCTCAAGAATTAAGTTTATTTTTCAGGTAGTCCTTATCCACCCCTCTGTGCCGCTATGATCCAGGACTCGCTAGTCAGCTCGGCCCTAGCTACCTCCTCCCAGAGGTAGCTAGGTCTGCCCTAAAAAGGGCACCCTTTCTCAGCGCTAGGTCAAAAAAAAATGAAAATATTTGAAAATATGTTAAAAATTTGCTCCATGTATCGCAGCAAAATCAAAGAATATTCAGTCTATACTCTGAGTAGTTTAGGTAAATTGATTAATAAATCCGATATTTGGTAAAGCCATAATCTAAACAATATGTAGTTGACGTATATTATATTACATATACTAACAATAAGTCCCATCAAGACTATTTCTCAAAAATATTAAAACGAGCACTTTGAAAAATTTCCTGCCGATTTTCATTATAGTTTTTTTATCAGTTAGTTCCAGTTTTGCCCAAGGTGGCTGTGGCTGTGTTAATTGTCCACAACTGATGCCTGATAATTTTTCTGGAGGATTTATACTTGATATAGTTGGAGCCACTAATAACGACCTCTCTGATCCTTTTCAGGGGATTTGTGGCGTAAACTTGAACTTTGATCATCAATATATAGGCGATCTAGGAATTACCTTGACTTCTCCAGGTGGACAAACTATCACTCTAGTTGGACCGATTGGACTGTTTGGTGAGTCTGACTTCTCTACTTACGAAATTTCATTTATCCCTTGTAACGAGACACCAGTTACAGATGGCGGACCAGCTGTTTATAATAACCTTTTTATGACCGCACAAAACTTTGATTTTACGGGTAGCTATCACCCCAATTCTGGTTGCTTAGAAGACTTTAACATGGGTCCCATAAATGGTACATGGACACTAACAGTAACTGATGGACAACCCGTAGATGCTGGTATATTTAATGATTACGAGATTATCTTCTGTGATGATAGTGGTATCGATTGCAATACCAATCCCTGTGGTGTAATGGCAGAGGCAGAAGCGCCTAGTTTTGCTTGCATAGGAGATACCATTATAATAGATGCCAGCGGATCTACTGGTAATACATATATGTGGGGCACTGATGATGGAGAGTTTATTGGCGTGCCTTCAGGGCCATTTGCTCAAATAGCTGTATCGGGAACATATAGTGTCACCGTATCCGATAATGGTGCATGTCCAGAGGTGGCCTCGGTTATTTTTGAAACAGTCCCAGAAGTACCTACGGCTGAAATTTTTGTGAATGGTATCATTGATTGTAACAGTACGGAAGTAACGCTTGAAGGAAGTACAGACATTTCAGAAGATCTCTTTGTAAACTGGATACTAGGCGCAGAGATTGATGAAAATAATTTCTCACCCATCGGTATGGAATTAGACTTGGATATTACAGAAGCTGGAACTTATACGATGATTATCATCAACACGGAGAGTGCCTGTTCTCAAACTGCAACAGTTATAGTGGAGGATGAATCTGAACTTCCAGCAATTACTTTCGAAGCTGTTGATACCATAGATTGTATTAATACAGATGTTGCGTTATCAGGATCTTCTAGCCTAAATCAGTCTACATTTAGCTGGAGTGGACCAGGAGGTTTTGCTAATCCTACTCAGAATACTTCAGCAAGTGAACCTGGTGAATACACGCTAACAGTTACTGGAGCAAACGGTTGTGTTGATTCCGCCTCCGTAGTAATTATATCTGATACTATAGCTCCAAATTTCGTAGCGCTTAATACAAATGATATTGACTGTGTAAACCTTTCTTCTTTTCTAGGTATTAACAGTTCAGAAGAATTGAGTACCATAGACTGGTCTGGACCAAATAACTTTCTCTCCGATATAGAAAATCCAGAAGTAAATGAAGGCGGTCAATATACTCTTGTAGCGACTGGACCAAACGGTTGTTCTAGTACTAGTGTCGTGCAAGTAGTACAAAGCGCTGATGTTCCAGAGATTAGCACAGTTCCTGATGGAGTGGTTACTTGCAATGATATGGAGTATGATATTTCAGGAATCTCTACTACTTTTGGAGCTACCTATGAATGGTCAGGGCCAAATGGTTTTTCTTCTACATCATCCGATCCAGGCATGGTATCAGACACGGGTACATATAGCCTGACTGTATCTGCACCTAATGGATGCTCTATTACCAGCTATATTCTTGTCACTTCTGACACTAATGCTCCAGAGGTTTTATTAGATTCTCCAGCTTTGCTAGGATGTTCCAATACTACAACTACATTGACAAGTAGTACGACTGAATCAGGATTAACATACGAGTGGACAGGACCAAATGGACAATCTTTTAGCGATCCAGAACCACTGATAGAAGGCGATGGAACATACAATCTTATAGTCACTGGAGCAAATGGGTGTCAAAATAACTATAGTGTAGTAGTCGATACTGATGACACACCTCCTATCGTGGACGTCGAAATAGATGCTGCAGATATATTATCATGTAACGAAACTCAAATCACAGTAATTAATAATGCTATAGATCCAGATTATACTTATACGTGGACGAGTAGTACTGGATTTGATTCTAATGAAGCCACACCCGATCTTTCTGAGGGAGGTATATATAATGTCGTGGTTACTGGTCTAAATGGCTGTACCGTTGATGCAACTGTAGAGGTACTTACGGATACTATTTCTCCTAATATTTCATTTACTACCAATGAACTTACGTGTCAAGACAATATGGTAATGATAGGTGTAAGCTCTACAGATAATATTATGAACTATGATTGGACAAGTGACAATGGGTACACATCTACTGAACAGAACCCTTCGGATATCATCGCAGGTGGTATCTACACAGCCGTTATCACAGCAGAAAACGGTTGTACAAGTTCTGTAAGTTTTGAGGTAACACAAAGTGTAGATCTTCCAGATGGGCAAATTAATGCTCCACAAGGGACCACCTTCGATTGTGCATTAACTAGTGTTGAATTGAATGCTTCTTCTAGTATCGATGGTGCAACCTTTACATGGACTGATGTAAATGCTAATGAAATTGCAGGTGATATACTAGATGCAGATGCAGTAGGAGAATATATACTAACGATTACTGGCCCAAATGGATGTACCGCGACAGAGACCGTTACCATCGATGAAGATTTATCAGGACCAGAAATCACGGCAAATCCAGATGTAAACTTAGAGTGCGATGGCGATGTGATGCTTATCATTCAAGCTAATGAAAATATAAATGCTTATGAATGGTCAGGGCCTGGTGCGTTTAGTTCTAATATACAAAATCCTTTGGTAGGATCAGATGGTATTTACGATGTTATTATTACTGGTGATAATGGTTGCACATCCACTTCTTCAGTAGAAGTTATCAACATGCAAATACCGCCAGACATCTTCGTTGACCCCACTCAAACCTTAGTGTGTGGTCAGAATCAAATAACACTAAATGGTGGGTCTGACGATGCCAATACTGCTAGTGTTACTTATAATTGGGATACAGATGGAGGAAATATAATAGATGGTATCAATAGTTCGTCGGTTAACGTAAACGCACCTGGAACGTATATACTTACGGTTATAAATAATGACACAGGTTGCGAAGCCACGGATGAAGTAATAGTGGGACAGGACACTAATATTCCTCAGTCCGATATCATAGCTTTACAATCTAATACGATAAATTGCAATTTCACTTCTATTATTTTAGATGCAAATGGCTCTGATGTCGGTAATGGCTTTTCTTTCGTTTGGGGCAATGTGGGAGGTAACGATATAAGCAACGAAACGAATCTAGAAACGACTATCACGGAAGCTGGAACCTACTTTATAACAGTTACTAATACAAGCAATCAATGTAGTTCTATTTCTAGTATAGCAATTGATGTGGATGATGCTGAGCCCTTAATTTCTCTATCTGCTATCGGCGAGCTAGATTGTAATGTCACAAGCCTAAACATTAATAATACCGCTGTAAACATGTCCCAAAATTTAGAGTATGAGTGGATGACTACGCAAGGTGGGAATATTACATCTTCTAATAACAATGGTGATTTAGAGTTGGACATGCCTGGCACATACACCCTACTTTTGACTGATACCGATAATGGTTGCGAAACATCAGAGACTTTTATGGTTTCCCAAAATATAGCAAGTCCGATTATTAGTGCTGGAAGCAATACTACGTTAGATTGTGGTGTAACCGCACTCACTTTGCAGGGAAGTATAGATTCAGGTGAAACGGATATTGATATTGTGTGGACAGGTCAAACGAGTCCAATCTTATCAGGGGAGAATACACTTACTCCTGAGGTTGGAGCAGCTGGCATTTATAATTTGGTGATTACGAATAACGAAACTGGCTGCAGCGAGCAAAGCTCGGTTACAATAGAACCAAATATGGATCTCCCAGTTATTGAGTTTGAGCCCGCTGTGCCTTTTAATTGCGCTACATCTAGCTATATCTTAGATGCAAGTAGCTCGTCATCGGGACCAGGTATCATCTATAGTTGGATAAGCAGTACTGGGGCTAATGTATTTGGAGGTGATACCGCTACTCCAGAAATTTTTGAGTCTGGAGAATATTTTTTAACCATAATTAATACAGATAATAATTGTCAGACTACCAATAGTATTATCGTACAGGCGGATACGCTTTCGCCTACTGTTTCCGCAAGCGCAGCAGATCAGTTAAGTTGTACACTTAATGAAGTGAGCCTTAATATTGACTCTGACATCGCGGGTCTAGATCTACAGTGGACCGCATTATCAGGAAATATCGTAAGTGGAGAAACAAGCCCCAATCCTGCTGTAGACCAAGCTGGAGAATATGAGTTAGTGGTCACCTCTCAGCAAAATCAATGTACAGCAACGGCATTAGTATCTGTAGAAGTTGATGAAAATACTCCATCGGTAATGATAGATTTACCAGAACAATTGACCTGCAATTTTGCACAATTAGAGTTGGATGCAGGTAATTCCTCACAAGGCGTCAACATAAGTATTGCCTGGTCTAATGAGGGAGGTAATTTTGTTTCGGGTGAGGATGGTCTTAATCCTATCATTGATATGCCAGGCATTTATACGCTTACACTTAGCGATAGCAATAATGGTTGTGAGGTTTCTCAATCTGTAGAAGTTTTTGAAAATAGAGAGTTTCCAGAAGCTCTGATAGATGCACCTTCGACTATTAATTGTAAAAATGAAACTTATACTGTGCAAGCTGTAAATCAAGGTACTAGTGACTATACTTACTCATGGGAAACCATGAATGGTAATATTATTAGCGGCGCCAATACATTGAATCCAGAATTGGACGAAGATGGATTATATGAGTTGACCATTATAGATACACAAAATGGCTGTCAGTCAACCGCTGAAATAATAGTAGAAAAAGATACTGAAGATCCTGATATTGTTGTAAACGATAATTTTGATCTTACTTGTCCTAATCCAAATGCCGTCATAGACGGAACGGGATCTACTACAGGATCAGATATCAGCTACAGTTGGACAGATGACAATAATGTTGAATTATTCAATACGCTTAATGCACAATTTACCGCTGGTGGAACTTATACTTTAGAAGTGATCAATAATGAGAATGGTTGTTCTAATACTGCCATGGTAGTAATAAATGACTTACGAGAGTTGCCAGATGTAGAGATAGAAATGCCTCAAATACTTACTTGTAATGACATAGCAGTGCAGCTAGTAGCGCAGGATTTGAATGGGCAAAATCTAGAGTACAACTGGTCTGATATGAATGGCAATTCTCTAAACGCATTGAATACAGCCTCTACTATAGATGTAGATGAAGTTGGAGTATACACATTGAATGTTATTGACCCTATTAATGAATGCGAAGAGACTTACACCGTAGAAGTATTTGCCAATCAAGTCGTACCAGTGATAAATGTCGATCCAGAAAATAATGGAATGATAACATGTGATAAATCTAGTATTGAGTTGAGTAGTAGTATAAATGGGTTAGATATCGATGATGTTACACTGCTCTGGACTACTGCGGGTGGCAATTTCATCAATGGAGAAAATTCACTTACTCCTTTAATTAATGCTGCAGGAATTTATACTCTTAGTATTACTGACATTAGTAATGGTTGCAATAGCACAGTAAGCGTAAGTATTGAAGCGGACGCTACTTTACCTTTGGCTAGTCTTAATGAACCAGAAATATTGAATTGTAACGTCTCATCTACTACCCTTTCTGTTGCCGACAATACTGGAAATATTGAATACATTTGGACACTTGACGGCAATACTATCCCAAATACGAATAGCAATGAAATAGTAGTCAGTGAACCAGGGATCTACATGATACAAGTTGTAAACAATGATAATGGATGTAATAGTGATGATGTTGTGATAGTAAGTCAAGATAGCGACCTTCCTATAATAAGTGCAGGAAATAGTTTCGAACTACAATGTGATGAACCTGAATATTTAATTCAAGCTGTCAACGATGGTAATGCAAATTATATCATAGAATGGGATCAAGGAAATGGTAATATTGTTTCTGGAGAATCTACACTAAACCCATTGGTTAATGCAGCTGGAATATATACCTTGACTGTTTCTAATTCTGAAAATGGATGTATCTCTACTGATGATGTTATCATTACAGTAAACGAAAATATTCCTACAGATATCTTAGCCGCTACTCAAAATCCTCTATGTATAGATGACTTAGGTTCTTTATCAATCCAAGATGTGGTTGGTGGCGAAGGTCCTTATGCATACTCTATAGATGGTGGATATTCTTACAGCAGTAATGTTCAATTCGAATCCCTATCTGCTGGCACTTACACACTCTCCATACTAGATAATAATGGTTGTGAGGTGCAGGAAGAAATAAATATAGCACCTGCTCAGGCAATAGGTGTAGAATTACCAGGAGAGATAGAAATTCTCTTAGGAGACAGCGCAACTTTAGCTGTTAATTTAGATAATATAGATCCTGCAGATATAGAATCTATCCAATGGACACCATCTGCTAGCCTATCATGTGACGATTGCTTATCACCTACGACAAGCACTACCTTCGATATAAACTATACTGTAGAAGTAATTTTGGGAAGTGGTTGTTCTGCTACTGATAATATACAATTGAGAGTCGATCGTAATTTTGACATCTATATCCCCAACGCATTTTCTCCTTTTAATAAAGATGGGGTTAACGATGTATTTTATCTTTTTGCTAAAGAGAACGTTGTTGACAACATCGGTACTTTTACTATCTATGATAGGTGGGGTACTCGATTATTTCATAAAGAAAATATACAGGCAAATGACGCAAGCGAGGCATGGACAGGCATCTATCGTAATGAAGAATTGCAGCCTGATGTCTATGTTTACGTAATAGAAGTAGAGTATAGGAATGGATTTAAAGAGGTACTAAAAGGAGATATTACTTTAATGAAGTAAAAGCACATCACCACGGCGTAGCCCGTCCCGATTTTCGGGAGTGAAATATTTATAGCCCTAGGTTGAAAACACAGGTTTGTATTCGGAGGTAGATCCCATTTGGGTCCCTATAATAAATGTTATAATTTTTCTCAACGAGTCGAGAGATGGAGTCAATAAACACTACCCCATACGTCTACGATAATCCTTGTAAGAGTAGGTACGTAAAGATCGGTAACCCTTCTCCAGTGACCATACGCCCAAATCTGGATGTCTGACGCCATTGAACATATTAGTCTTGACAGTGGTATAGTGCATCATATCTTTAAACACAATGCGCTCGCCCGGCTTGACTGGCTTATCAAAACCATAGACTTCTAAAAAGTCTCCTGAGAGACAACTTGTACCACCAATCCTGTATTTATATTCCCCTACTCCATCCTTATTAGCACCTACAATATCTGGGCGATAGGGCATCTCTAGCGTGTCGGGCATGTGTGCTGTGAAAGAAGCATTTATCATGATGGTTTGCACGCCATTCGCTTCCACTATATCCTCTACCCTTGTCACTAGGACACCAGTATTCCAGATAATGCCAGAGCCAGGTTCCAAAATGATTTCAAGGTCATACTTGGCCTTCATTTTCTTGCACAGAAAGATCAATTTCGTAAGATCGTAATTGCCAGAATTGATCAGATGTCCGCCGCCCATATTGAGCCACTTTGCGACGAATAGCATATCGCCAAACTTCTCTTCTACAGCCTTAACGGCATTTACAAGATCTAATGCGCTCGACTCGCAGAGTACATGAAAGTGAAGTCCATCTACCCCATCTGGTAATTTTTTGAGGTGATCAGCCGTAATGCCTAAGCGACTTCCTGGAGCGCAAGGGTTATAAAGGGCAGTTTCTACCTGAGAGTACTCTGGATTGATGCGCAATCCTATGGAAACTTTTTCACCGACTTGATTTTTATATTTTTCAAACTGCTGGAGAGAATTAAATGTAAGGTGGTCGCTGTAGTACAGCATCTTGTCAAAATCTTCCTCCTCATACACCGCCGCGTAGGAATGCGCACGACAACCCATCTCCTCGAAAATGAGTTTTGCTTCGTATAAGGAGCTCGCGGTAGCACCGTCCGTGTACTGCTTTATCAAAGGAAAAAAATGCCAGTTGGCATAAGCTTTTAAGGCCAGGATAATTTTTATTCCAGCATTCTTACGCAGCTCATTTACCAAACTAAGATTTTTCTTAAGAGCATCCTCGTCCTGAATAAAACACAGCGGTGGAACTGTATCGAAATCTAAATGATCAAGCATTATAATTCTAGTTTGATATTTTCTTTTTCATGCCATTGCAGACCATGCTTGTTCAGTTCACTCAAAAATGGATCAGGATTAAATTCTTCAACGTTGAATACACCTTTGCCTTTCCATTTTTTTTGTAAGATCATTTTAGCACCTATCATAGCAGGGACACCTGTGGTATATGATACACCCTGTGCGCCCGTCTCGTCATAAGCTGCTTGATGAGAGCAATTGTTCCAGATATAATAAGTTTTTTTCTTTCCACCTTTGATACCTTTGATGCGGCAACCGATAGAAGTCTCGCCAGAATAATTTTCTCCCAGATCACCAGGATTGGGAAGCACTTCTTTCAAAAACTGCAGCGGTATTATTTCTACTCCTTTATACATTACTGGATCTATTCTCGACATACCGATATTCTCTATAACTCTAAGGTGAGTAAGGTATTCTTGGCCAAAAGTCATCCAAAAACGAGCTTGTCTAATGGTAGGAAAATTCTTCACCAATGACTCCAACTCTTCGTGATAAAGGAGATATGAATCTCGCTTACCAATATTCGGATATGTCAATTTTTTCTTAATCTCAAAAGGTTCTGTTTCTATCCACTTACCCTTTTTGTAGTACTTACCCTTTTGGGTAATTTCTCGGATGTTTATTTCAGGATTAAAATTAGTTGCAAATGCTTTGCCGTGATCTCCTCCATTGCAATCTACTATATCGAGATACTGAATCTCATCGAAGTGATGCTTCGCCGCGTGCTTAGTAAATACACCCGTTACACCAGGATCAAATCCACATCCGAGCACTGCCATAATACCTGCTTCTTTGAAGCGCTCATGAAAAGCCCACTGCCAACTGTACTCAAATTTAGCCTCTTCTTTTGGCTCGTAGTTAGCCGTATCCAGATAGGGCGTCTTAGTTTGTAAACATGCTTCCATGATCGTTAGATCCTGATATGGCAATGCCAGGTGAACAACTACGTCAGGCTTGAATGACTTGATTAATCGAACCAATGCAGGAATATTTTCAGCATCTATTTTTTTAGTCTTGATATCGTCTCTTTTGTATTTTTCTTTTATCGCTTTAGCAATTTCGTCACACTTAGATTTTGTACGACTAGCGATCATTATTTCTTTAAAAGTTCTTTTTTGAGCCGCCATTTTGAAAGCGGTAACTCGAGCTACTCCACCTGCACCTATGATTAATACCTTTGACATATATTTCACTTTTTAAATACGCTTAAAAGTAGCCAAAATTTAAAATCTATAAACGCTTTTGATATTTTTTTTTATTGTTCCGCTTCAGCCTAGTACGCGATTAATAAATAGCACATCTTTGCGATACGAATGAAAAATGAAACTTTACAGACATCCTTACCACTTTATACAAAAGGCTTCATCGTACTATGCATGAGTCATGTGCTGTTCGGTGCATCATTCAGTATGATTATACCAGAGCTACCATCGTATCTTACTAGTCTAGGCGGTGCAGACTATATTGGGCTGATAATCGCACTATTTACTTTGACAGCAGGATTTAGTAGACCATTCAGCGGTAAGCTGACGGATACTATAGGTCGCATCCCTGTAATGATTATAGGTACAGGAGTATGTGTAATTTGTAGTTTACTATATCCGTTCGTAGGTGGCGTTGCAGGCTTTCTATTGCTCCGTTTCTTTCACGGATTCTCTACAGGTTTCAAACCTACTGCTGCGACTGCGTATGCAGCAGATATCGTTCCTGTACATCGGAGAGGAGAAGCTATGGGTATATTAGGAGTATCGATGAATGTAGGTACCTCAGGTGCTCCTCCCATCGGAAGTTATATTGTCATCAACTACTCTATGGATGCTATGTTCTTTGTATCATCTATAGTTGCATTGGTTTCCGTTCTGATACTAATTGGGATGAAAGAGAGCTTAAAAGACAAGCAAAAATTCAAACCTCGAATGCTGCTTTTAAGAAAGGAAGAAATTTTTCATCCTGCAGGCATTACACCTGCCATAATTACCTTCAGTCTATACTTTGGATTTGGTGCTATCCTTACCATTGTACCAAATCAATGTACCTATTTAGGTATAGAAAACAAGGGTATGTATCTAGGCGTATTGACGGCATCTTCTATATTGTCAAGATTATTTGCTGGCAAAGTATCAGATATATATGGGCGACTGCCTGTCTTGAAGGTCGCACTATTTTTTGTGATATGCTCGCTAATATTCTTTGGCTATGCAAATAGCCCTTTTTGGATATTTTTCTCAGCTGGTCTATTAGGTTTCTCATTTGGAATTTCATCTCCAGCTATGTTTGCTTGGGCGATTGACAGAGCCGACCCTACTATGCTAGGTCGCGTGCTAGCTACAGTGTATATCGCTTTAGAGGCCGGCATAGGCATTGGAGCGTTACTGAGCGCTGCAGTATATCAAAATAATGTGGATAACTTTGCCCGTTCTTTTTGGGTCATTGCTGCTGTATCAGCAGTTGGATTTATCTATCTATTGACAGTAAAGAAGGAGTCGCCTTTTATTCCTAAAGTTTAAAACCTTGCTAAATCTATATCTTTCTGCTCTATAAGTCGTTAATATATAGATAAATGCGTCAATAAATTTTGTAGCTCGTATTTTTATTGAGCATACAATTTAATTTTGTATTATATTTGTAGTGTTATTTTTTTTAGGATAAATTATGAAATTCATCGCTATCATCTTGGCTTTATTTGTCGCCTTCCCAAATATGGGATATGCGCTAATAGATGACTGTTGCTCCCATGAGCAAATAGTGCAGGAGAACTGTGAAGATATAGGTCATGAACTTAACACTGACCATCAACATTCTGAGGAAGGCGATAGTGAACCTTGTTCCAGTCAATGTGACTGTTCTTGTTGTATGCACACTTTTCTCATCGCAGAAACAAAAAATTTATCTGACAAAATTATTCTAGTAATTAAAAACGAATCTCCTATCTCTAGCGGGTCCTCGTTTTCTTTAGGTTTCTATAATCTGATCTGGCAGCCGCCACAGCTAAGCTAAAAAAATCCCTTAGCCAACTTACCTAATTATATATTTTCAGATTCATAGCATAGACTACTATGCTTATTAACAGATAGATATGAAACCAATACATCTCCTATTTATACTTTTTAGTATATTATGCTCTTACCCAATGTCGGGGCAAGTTCCACCTACTAAAAAAGTAAAGATCGTCGCACAAGGTGCATGCAGCATGTGTAGCGATCGAATTCAAACCTTTGCAATACTCACAGAAGGTGTCCTAAAAGCTACCTATGATCTAGAGCGAAAAATACTCACTGTAGAAGTAGATAAGGCTACCTTTGATAAAGATCTTTTGCATCAAAATATCGCCGGAGCTGGTCATGCCACTAACAAACTAGAAGCTAATACTGAAGCGTATGCAAATTTGCCTGGTTGTTGTCAGTACGCAGGCATACTAGAGAAGCCAGCTGAGCATGCTGATGATAATGGTACAATTCATCTAGGTAAACTAGAGAACAATAACAACTCAAACTCTACAGAGGATCTAAGAAATATAGACAGCTCTCTTATCGCAGGTATGATCTATGAGCGTGATGCAGTAGGAAATAGGGTACCCTTAATCGGTGCAAGTGTGGAGTGGTTAAATGTTGGACTTGGTACTGTAACGGATATAGATGGACACTTTGAGCTCGAAAGAGAAGCGGGTACTGAGGATCTCGTCATCAGCCATGTAGGGTATAGGAATGATACTATTTCAATGAAAAATGAAAATATGGTATCTATCGTTATGACAGATGCATTGACGCTTAATACAGTAGAAGTGGTGTATAGAAAACGATCAACCGAAATATCCTATCTCAACCCTATAAAAGTTCAAAATATCGATGAAAAGGAATTTCTTAAAGCCGCTTGCTGCAATATTGCAGAAAGCTTCGAGACAAATCCTTCCGTAGATGTATCCTTTACAGATGCAATTACTGGGACCAGAAAAATTCAATTGCTAGGACTAGAGGGACCTAATATTCAAACTACTAGAGAAAATATGCCCTATATAAGGGGTCTTGCGGTCTTGTATGGATTTGAATTTACGCCTGGCACCTGGTTAGAAGGTATGCAGCTCAATATGGGTACCGGATCTGTAGCCAACGGTTTCGAAAGTCTCGCTGGACAGATCAATATAGAACTGAAAAAACCATGTGGCAACATGGAAAAAATGTATCTAAATTTATACGCTAACCAAGGTGGACGTGGAGAAGCTAATCTCAACATCAGACATGATATCAATGACAAATGGTCCGCTGCTACGCTACTCCACGCGAAGAAAAATTTAATAGAAAATGATAGAAACAAAGATTCATTTTTAGACAACCCATTATCAGAAGCGTTCATAGGATTGCATCGCTGGAAATTTATCGGAGATGATGGCTTTCGTTTTCAGGCGGGTATCAAGGGAACACATTATGATAATACGAGTGGACAGATTGGGTATGTCAAAGATTCAGAACTTGTCAAGAATGACCTGTGGGGAGCAGCAATAAGTATACGTCGAGTAGAAGGATGGGTGAAGTTAGGAAAAGTTTTTGCTGATAAACCATTTGCTAGTATGGGATTACAAATATCTGGTTCTTTCCATAAGCAGGATGCAGAGTTTGGCATCCCTGCAAGACAATTTGATGTTTTATTCGAAGATAATAAGAGATATAATCTCTTCAGAAAATATGATGCTAAGCAGCAGAGTTTTTATGCCAATTATATCTACCAAAATGTGCTTGGTTCCATCGAGCACAAATATCGTGTCGGGTATAGTTTTCAGTATGACAATTATGATGAGTTAGTTGCTTTTACAAAGTTCGATCGAGAGGAAGTGAGTACTGGAATCTTTGCAGAATATACTTATGCTCCCAGTGAATTGTTGACTGCCGTGTTTGGTATTCGACAAGACTTGCATAACAGCTATGGCGTATTTTTTACACCTCGCGCCAACCTACGTTATGCCCCGAATGACGATACGGTATTCCGATTGGCTGCGGGTCGTTCATTGCGCACCGCATCTGTTTTCGCAGAGAACCTTGCTATGTTCGCTAGTAATCGCCGGATACTATATAACCCAGGCGCGCCGTCTAATTTCCCTTATGCTTTAAAGCCAGAAATTGGTTGGAATTTTGGAGCGAACATGAGTAAAGCTGTGCGAATAGGTGTGAAAGAATTTATTTTTGGTGCGGACTATTATTATACTTTCTTCCAAGATCAAGTGGTGATCGACTATGATAGAGATGTGCAAAGTGTGAGTATTTATAATCTAGATGGCGCATCTTATTCACATAGTGTACAAGTACAAGTGGACGTAGAGTTGTTACCTAATTTTGATGTTCGATTGGCTTATAGATTTAACGATGTGAAGACAAAATACCTTGATGGACTGCTACGTAAACCGCTTGCCTCTATTCAGCGGGCATTCATAAATGTAGGGTACGAGATAGAGCACAAGTGGGCTTTTGATGCAACTGTGAACTGGCAGGGACGAAAGCGTATACCGAATACCTCTACCAATCCTGATGCGTTTAGAGTGGATGACTATTCTCCCAATTTTTTTGTGGTAAATACACAAGTGACTAAGAAATGGAAGACACTTGATTGGTACGTTGGAGTGGAAAATTTATTCAACTTTACACAAAGCAACCCTATTCTTTCCGCAGACATTCCGAGTTCGGAGTACTTCGATAGCTCATTAGTTTGGGGTCCTATTTTTGGCAGGAATATCTACTCCGGTATCCGATATAAGATTAAGTAGGGACAGCTTTGGTGCCTCCACCTATATCATCGACATCCACGAAAGAGTGGCTGCCGATGATATGGTGTCGGGTCTTCCGTTCCTACCGCGCGAAGGAGCGCGATACCACTTCAGCCCCTAGGCTCTAGCGTGCTCCGCTTGCAGGGCTTAAGCTTACGCTACGCCGATTGGTAGAGATGCGAAACGCAATTATAAGCTACAGATATTTAATTGTTGTTAGTATTTCTGGAAAGGATTAGACCCACTTTTTGGTGTTGAATAAACCCCCTTTGCTTCTATAGATACTAGATTCATAGACGGATATCTCAGCGCAGTCAATTTCCCTCCGTAAACACAGCCGGTATCGATATCCAAAACGCGATTCAGCCATTTGGATTCTACTACTGGTACATGTCCATGTACGACCACAGCTTCACCACGATAATTTATAGCCCAATTTTTTCTTTCTGGCAATCCGTCATCATCAAGTTTTCCCGTGGTTTCTCCGTAGAGTGCAAATGCTCTAATCGCACCAGAATCCCTTCCTTGCATTTCTTCTTTTATTCCAGCATGGGCGACGATTAGTTTTCCATTATCGAAGATTAGATGATGCGGCAAATTATCCATAAAGTCTTTCACTTCATCTATAAACTTTGGAGGGCACTCCTTGAGCTGAGCTACACTTTTGTTCAAGCCATGACGAAGTGTAACGGATTTTCCCATTAAATATTTAACCAATTTCGCTTCATGATTTCCTTGTACACAATATGCTATTCCCTGCTCTATCATAGTCATCGCCAAGTGAAGTACCTCAGGAGTTTTCGGACCTTTATCCACTAGGTCTCCGACGAAGATTACCTTTCTACCTCCAGCATGGCTTAATTTTAATGAAGGCATTGATGAGGTAGTCACTTGTGAGTCTATATTATAACCTAACTTTACTAATAATTCTATCAACTCTTCGTAACAGCCGTGAACGTCTCCTATGAGGTCAAAAGGTCCAGTATCATCTTTATATTTATCAGATATATTTGCTCTAACTTTTATATAAGTCGAGTCAAGCGCTGCAGTTTTCAGAGACAAAATATTTCTAATCCCCTCATTTTTATATCTTTTTAGGAGCCTTGAGATATCTTCAGCTCTGATAGAGGGATCATAGATTATAAAGACGGAACAGGGAGTATGAAAACTTTTCGCTAACTTCCTAATAGCTGCCCTTTCCTCATTTCTATATGAGGTAATATCAATTATTGTGATTGTCCCTATACTCAGACTTACTTTCAGTTTGTCGAAAGTAGCGTTGGATAACTTATCAACAGGATCAGATTTCTCCTCAATAAGCGTATAATCATTCGTACTTAGTAAACTAGAGCAAAGAACAGAAATGGGTATCTCAGAATGATTAGAAATGAGGAGAAGCGATATAGGTGGTAGTGAAATATCCATAAATCACAAAAGGTAATATTATACCAATTAAACATCCCGACGTTAAATCAGAAAATGACTATTAAATCTGTATAATCTAAAGTGAAAATTATAGCTAGAATCAGTTTAATAATTTACGCGCTAAATGAACTTCCGCAACCACATGATTCTGAAGCATTAGGGTTATTGAAAGAGAAACCACGATTCTCTAAGCCTTCTACCCAGTCGATCTCCATACCTATGAGATAAATACCATGTGCCTTTTCCATAAACACTGTGATATCACCGATCTTGAAGACGTCATCTTTTTCTTTTTGCTTGTCAAAACCAAGAATATAAGAGAAACCAGAGCACCCCCCTCCTTTTACACCAATTCTAAGACCATGATCCTTCGCAATATTTTGCTCACTCATGATACGCTCGAGTGCATTTATGGCACTAGGAGTCAAGGTAATAGGTGTCTTTACTGCTGCTTCTTTAATATCGTTCATACTGTGGTATTTAATGCAAAAATATTCATTTTTTCTTACAAAGTCAGTAAAATGAAGATTCCTTAATGGATTAACAAATATTTATGCAATAGAGTTGTCCTTTAATTAAGATGATACGTTAATTTCATAAAGCGGTTGATTATATCGACAGAAGGCGTATTTTCGCGCAAAATCTATAAATACCATATGTCAGCAATAGAAGTTATATTAGATATAATAAAAGTAGCCATTCCCGCATTAATTGTATTTTTTACGGTATATACTATCATGGGTAAATTTCTAGATAAGCAATACCAAATGAGCCTTTTAGAGTATAAAGAGAGGAATCAGGCAGCTGCGCTGCCTATCCGACTGCAGGCGTATGAGCGTCTTTGCCTTTTTTGCGAGCGCATTTCTATACCTGCCCTACTATTGCGGTTACGTACGAATAATATGGATAGTAATGCCTTGAGATATGCCCTAATGATTGCCATACAGAAGGAATATGAACACAATGTTACGCAACAGGTTTATGTGTCTTCAAAACTTTGGGAGATCATCAAGTTCTGTAAAGATGATACCATTAATATTGTAAATTTAGTTTCTGACACTGTTAACGCCGACGCTCCATCTGAAGAATTTGCAAATGCGCTGATGAAATTAATTGACGAGCGAAAGATGATGACATATGATAAGGCGTTGGAAGCTATAAAGCGGGAGGCGGCGCAGATACTATAGGATATCTTGAACAAGGCACCTAATACCCGTGGGTTTGTGGGTCTGTGGGTTTGTGGGTTTGTGGGTTTGTTAATTTGCTGATTTGTTAATCTACTCTACCCTGCCGCCGTTTTTCTTTGCGATCTCTGCGTGTCTTTCTGCTCTGCGACCTCTGCGTGAAACCATGTGGGAGGAATTGCTTTAGAAAGGTTATTTATCTGTGGATTGGGAAAATTATACAAGGATGACCAATAGGAAAGATTCGCAATATTGGAGATTACACAGCAAAATTATTACTTATCAGAAGTTTTGTAGTACAATCAACAAAGGCGGCCTATAAATAGACCGCCCTTGAGCTTTCTTGGCTTAAAGCTAAGCCAATGTAAATATAAGCAATAATAGATTAATTATCCAGCAGAATCTGCAAAATAAAATGTTTACCAATCCTAATTGGGTAAGTCTTTGCATTAATCATGCGCTAACAGTCTTTAGTAGAAAAACTGTTCAGAAACGATCTTGCCGCCATCGATCTTATAGACGCAGATTTCCTTTGTCTTACTTCTCTCCTCCCCTTTCATCCTACAATCAACCATCATACTTACTGAGAAATAATCATCTGCAACAATAGGATCTGAGATACTAGACCCGAAAAATTCTTCCATGTTTTCGTTCCATATTTTTCCTTTAGCAGCAAACTCGTCCATTCCCTTAGCTACTTCTGTGAGAGCTTTACCCTTAGGCTCAATACTCCAGGCATCGGGTGAATACAATTCTTTGTAGCAGGTTTCATAGTCCCCAGCGCGGCATAGTTCGACTAGTCTATTTGCGATTTCTTGATTGGTCATGATTATAGTAGAATTTAAAGCGTTATTGAATAATTTAGGTTCAAAGATAAAGAAATCATCTGATAGATTAAACAATTTGTTTTAATTAATTATTCTCCTATATTTGCCTAAACTCTAAATATAATCGATTGATACATAACGCATGAGGGATGGTAAGGGCAGCACCCTTAGGTGCTGGTGCGAAGCACGGGAGCGAACGCGCACCCCTGAACAGCGCGACCCGCAACGACACCTCTTCGGTGGAGTGAAGGGGCATGCCCAAATAAGCATACAAAGATTACTATAGGATATTAAAATCGGTAACTAGTGAAGCTCTATCGTAATAAGATGGAAATATGAAATCTGTCTATTTGACAGATTCGCAGTACTGGCTTTAATGGTATAGAGAAAAATGATCTTCAATAGATTTTTTATTTTTCAGCTATATATTAATAGCTCTTTACTCTCCATTCTATGAATTTTTAGCCTGAAATATGACTCACTCTACATATAGACGCTTATAGATATGACGTAGCGCTAACTGAGCAGGCACTAGCAGCATAAAGGATAAATAGAGGCATATACATATAGAAAAATTCCATTTGTTAAAAATCGAACTAGTGTCTGTCAATATTGACGAATGAATCACCTGCGCATGGTTATTGCGGTAAAAACGTTTTTTATCTATTTATACAAACGAATAAAATATGACTACTTTTACCGAAAAAGTTATGAGTAATCCTTGGCATGACGTGTCTCCAGGAGACAATGTCCCTCAAACGGTAAACGCCATTATCGAAATCCCGAAAAATACCAGAGCAAAATATGAGTTAGACAAGGAAACTGGTCTGCTCAAATTGGACAGAGTGCTTTATGCATCGATGTATTATCCAGCGAATTATGGATTTATTCCACAAACATACTGCGATGATAGTGATCCACTTGACATACTTGTACTATCTCAAATACACATGCAGCCAATGTGCTTAGTAGAAGCGCGCGTTATTGGCGTTATGCGGATGATGGATGTAGGTGAAAGTGATGATAAAATAATTGCCGTGGCCGAAAATGATATGAGTGTCAATCACATACAAAATGTTACAGAGTTGCCGGCACACTTCTTTAAAGAGCTACGTAATTTCTTTGAAGATTATAAAAAGCTTGAAAACAAGACTGTTGTGGTGGAGGAATTCCAAGCGAAAGACACTGCATTGCAGATTGTAGATCAGAGCATCATAGACTATAATGCTAAATTTAGGTAGAACAGGTTTAATCCGATTGCCAATTAGATATGACTTTCCGAGTAATTTACGCGAGGGATGTTAGTAAGATGGATAATCTATATAACTATAAGGAGATAATCGAATTTTACAGGTTTGGATTGCTCCGTTCTTCTAGACCTTGCGCTGAAAACGGGGTAATTCTAATTGGAAATTTGTCAAAAATTTTTCTGAAAAATCACGCCAAATTGGATCCAACTCTGATGATAATCCTGGGTTTGCAACCCAGGCTATAAATATTTCACTCCCGAAAATCGGGACGGGCTACGCTGTGGTG